>Ga0208876_1000027_pt1 | contig 61481 bp, 85 predicted proteins | sample CryBogCBH03Jun09_FD_184614 | JGI IMG/M metagenome (GOLD analysis project Ga0208876, IMG submission 184614) | Freshwater microbial communities from Crystal Bog, Wisconsin, USA - CBH03Jun09 (SPAdes) | ecosystem: Environmental > Aquatic > Freshwater > Lake | place: Crystal Bog, Wisconsin, USA... | reverse complement strand
CAGATGTTAGTGGGCATTATAATTTCCGTGGTCGTGGTATTACTGCGATACATTGAACTTAACCAACCTACAGGGAATTAATATGCAAGAAATAAAATTATCCGTACAGACACTCAACATGGTTATGAGCTATCTTGGAACAAAGCCTTTTCAAGAAGTATTCCAGATCATTGAGGCGGTGCAAAAAGAAGTGAATGCACAACAACAAGTGCAACAAGTTGCACCTAAAGCAGAGTAACCATTGATCCATTTACTCTCATAGCCGCCGCCAGCACAGCCCTGAAGCTAGTCAAACAGGGTTGTGAAATGTTCCGTGAGGGACAGGCGGTAGTTAAGGATGTAGTAAAGACAGCCAACGAAGTTAAAGCAATTGGCAAAGAAGTTACTGGGGTATTTGGATGGATTGCAAGTCTTTTTCAAACTCCCAAGGTTGACGAAAAGCCAATTGCTGAAGTAAAGAAAAAGAAAAAACAAGCAGAAGAGTTTAATGCTCCCGCTATTTATGCAGAGATTGGTAAACAAATCACGGCGTTCTTTAAAGCGTACAACACGTTAAAAGAACACATTGAGGAAGAAGAAGAAAAGTCCAGAACAGTTTATGATCCAACGGGAGATCAGACTGAAAAAGCAGTTCAAAGGGTTCTAGCTCTATCTCAAATGGAAGAGATGCAGGTAGAACTAAGGGAGTACATGGTTTACCACGTTCCCCCTGAACTCAAGGATTTGTACACCCGTGTGAACAAGATGATTGGGACGATTGCCAACGAACAGGCAATGGCTAAGCAAGCACAGTTCAGACGAAGGAGGGAGATCGAGGCAGAGAAGAGAGAAGCGGCGGATCGGCTTTGGTTTAGGACGGCATCAACAATAGCAGTAGCAATAGTGGCAATATACTTTATGGGTCTGATGTGGGCAATAAATCAAATGACTGGGCCTATGTAATAACAATTATCATATTGGCGTTACTGTTTGTTCTTATTTTGCCCGTGCTTGGACTTTTGTACATGGATATACGCCAGGAGCGGATACTCATACAGGCAGATGTGAAAAGGATTGAAAAGCTTAAGAAAGAGCTTGAAAAACAAAGAGATAAAGAATGAGAATATGCGCTTTATTGATTTTATTATTAGCGGGGTGTCAAGACCGTTATCGTTATTTTTGCCAAGACCCTGATAACTTTGGTGCGCCGCAGTGTCAAAAACCGCGTTGTGAGTTTACCCAAGATTGTCCAGAATATCTCGTAGCCCCTGTATTGGAGAAGAAAATTGAAGGAATTACTACTGCTCCTGCTAACCCCCAACAACAGCCCGCGGTTAACTGCCGATGAAATAGAAGCCCGTACAAGGGCTTTTGTGGTTGTGATGGTAACTCTTATACTATTCTTTATAGTAGTTACTCTAATCTACAGCGTCATGTTTGTAAGCCAACCAATCAAAGCTATGGCTCCGATTGACCAAGCATTCACCAAGATGCTAAATGACATTGTGTTATTAATTGTGGGTGGTATAGGTGGCATTATGACTAAAGGTTTGACCAATGAGGCAAAGGCTATGATGGATAATGTCAAAGCTGGTAAAGATGCGTATGTAGCTCCAAAGGTGGAGACTATTATGATGGGATCAGGTTGGACAGCGCCGCCAAAGCCAACCAGTGGACCTACTTTAGAAGCGGATCATGAGCGCGAGCGCATGGCACAAGCAAGGGCTGAGAATGTTTAATCCCTGGGTTATTATTGGCGCTATTGCCACATTTATAGGAGTATATTTTTATGGACATCATGCAGGCTATCAACAACGTGTGGACGAAGATCAAGCAGAAATTATCAGACTTAATGGAGAAGCTCGCGCCAAAGAAGCCGAGTTAAACCAAAAGATTGTGGTTGCAAGTACGGCTTTACGAAAGGCAAAAGATGATATTAAATCCAAGCAAGATAGTATTAATTCTCGTATTGATGCTGGCGAGTTGCGCCTCCCGTCCAGTTGTGCCGTACAAGCCGATCCAAATTCCCCCGCTGGAGATAGAGACAAGGGAAGCGAATCTGACAGACAGGCTATTAAAGATATTGTCTCCATCGCCGCAGAAGGGGACTTTGCAATCACAGACCTCAACGCCTGTATTGCCCAGTACAACAATGTTAGGGAAATAGTTAATAAAGGTGTGAAATGATCAGTCCAGAAAAACTCCACGCCCTTGGCATTGGTTCAGAATGGTCTGAGCCCCTTACAACTACCTTTACAACATTTGGATTAGATGATCTTAACAAGCAGGCGGCCTTTATTGGCCAATGCTCTCACGAATGCAACAAGTTTAAAACGCTAGAAGAAAACCTAAACTATAAAGCCGCAACCTTGCAAAAGCTATTTGGGCACAAGTTTAAACCTGAAGAAATAGCTCTTTATGCTGGTAATCCAGTTAAGATTGCTAACAGGATTTACTCCAATAGGATGGGTAATCGGGATGAGGAGAGCGGAGATGGCTGGCTTTATCACGGGCGCGGTTGCATACAGTTGACTGGTCACGATAACTATTGGCACTTTGGACAAGCGGTAAACAAAGACTTTACAAAAGAACCGCAACAAGTTGCACTTCCAATGTATGCGGCGTTGTCTGCTGGGTGGTTTTGGAAGACTCATGGATGTAACGAATTGGCTGAAGCTAAGAACTGGGAAGGTCTTACAAAACGGATTAACGGCGGTACTTTTGGACTAAATGAACGCATTGAATTAACTCAGCACGCCCTTGCTGTTTTGGGTGGATAATGAGAAAATCAAAACGTAAACCTAAAAATGAACCAATGTGTAACGCCAAACCAGAAACTCCAGCACTTACCCACTCTTTAACGGTTGGGCATTACTTTACGACTGCCGTTTATACAGCAGAAAAGCCTGATTTTTTGGAAGCCGCCAGAGCAGTTACAGACGAACATATTAACAATGTTAAAGCTAATCAACAGCTTGATGAGATTTATCCAGTTAGGATGACAAATAACATTTATACCGATCCCAGATTAGCTGATTTTGTTAAGTTTGTTGGCGAACAATCTTGGTACATTTTATTCAATCAAGGTTATCGTATGCAGGATTTAAGTACGGTAATAGAGTCTATGTGGTGTCAAGAGCACTACAAGCATTCCCTTATGGAGCAACACGCACATACAAACCCAGTACAAATTGTTGGGTTTTATTTTATTGAATGTCCTGAAAAATGTTCAAGTGTTGTATTTCATGATCCAAGGGCGGGTAAAGTACAGGCCAGTTTGCCAGAAAACAATCCAGGATATATAACACCAGCGAGTAACAATGCTGGATTTAATCCCAAAGCTGGGCAGTTTTTCTTTACAAATTCTTGGTTAGCACATTCTTTTTCCAGGCACGCATCTGATTTACCAATTCGGTTTATACACTTCAACATGGAAGTTAAACCAACAATATATCAAAACCCAAAAGTTGAGATAGTGTGAAGTATAGGATAAGATTCAACAAGTCCAGAGGACAGCCTGGAAGAGGCACGTTAGATCATGCTTGGCGGGTTTTTGAGGGCGATAAAGAGTATTTGGTTAAGAACGTTAAGATTAATGTTTTTTGCTATAGCGAGCGAGAGGGTGAGGATTGGAATATGTGTTGTGATGGTACGTTAAAGTTAGACAGAGAAACATCGACAGCGATTATTGAATAATGTCATTTTTAAAACTTACTTTTAAACCTGGGATTAACAGGGAAAAGACTCAATATGCATCAGAGGGCGGGTGGTATTCGAGCCAGCTTGTGCGTTTTCGCCAGGGTTTTCCTGAAAAGATTGGCGGTTGGACGCAGTATTCAGCTAATACATTTCTAGGTGTTTGCCGTTCTCTTTGGAATTGGTTTACTTTATCTAACATTAGTTATATTGGAGTAGGAACAAACCTAAAGTTTTACATTACCAGCGGTAATTTTTATTACGATATTACACCAATTCGTACAGTTAATTCACTTACCAATCCATTTACAACCACTAGCGGGAGCAAGTCTGTCAAGGTTACAGATGCTAATAGTGGATTTATGGTTAATGATTTTGTTACGTTTTCTGGTGCAACGGCTGTAGGCGGTCTTACGCTTAATGGCACATATCAGGTTACAACAGTAACGTCTGGTACAACTTATACGATCACAGCGGCAACAGCGGCAACAAGCAGTGCTGGCCCTGGAGGCGGCACAGTATCAGCATCTTACCAGCTTAATACAGGACCAGCTTACGAAGTTGCATTTAATGGATGGGGCGCTGGAGCTTGGGGTGGAGGAACATGGGGTAATGGTAATACAGTTCTTCAGGCTTTACAGATTTGGAATCAATACAACTATGGCCAAGACTTAATTTACGGTCCAAGAGGCAGTGGACTTTATTATTGGACGGCGGCAAATGGAACGGGTACGCCAGGGGTTAACCTTAACACGCTAGGTGGTACGGTTACTATCTCTATAGGTTCTCCAGCGATTATTGTTTCTAACTTAACTTTGCCAAATGGAAGCTCTATTACGTTTGCAACAACGGGCGCTTTACCAACTGGGTTATTTACGGGTACTCAATATTATGTAGTTAACGCGTCTGGTACGCAGTTTAATGTGGCTTTGGCTCAGTATGGAACACCAATCAATACGTCAGGAACGCAGTCAGGAACGCAGTCTATTGCGATACTTGGGGATGTGCCAATATTCCAGAATAACATTATTGTGTCCGATGCGTCTCGGTTTGTTTTGGTCTTTGGGTGCAACAATGTTAATTCAGCGACTATAAACCCAATGTTGATACGTTGGTCAGACCAGGCTAATCCTTATGTTTGGTATCCATCTATTACCAACCAAGCGGGCGGTCAAACGCTTTCGCACGGCTCACAGATTGTAACGGTCATTCAGACTCGCCAAGAGATTTTGGCTATTACGGATGCGGCGGTTTATTCTGTCCAGTATGTTGGTCCTCCATTTGTTTGGGGAACTCAGCTTATGGGTGAGAATATCTCTATTATGGGACCGAATGCGGCAACGCTTGCGGCGGGTATTGTGTACTGGATGGGGCGCGATAAGTTCTATATGTACACGGGTCAGGTTATGACTTTACCATCTGATCTTCGTAGATTTGTATTTCAAAACTTAAACCAAAACCAAGCTCAACAGGTTTATGCCAGTACGTCTGAAGCTTTTAACGAAGTTTGGTGGTTCTATGTGTCAGGAACAGGCACGCAGATCAATGCATATGTTGTTTATAACTATGTTGAGCAACTGTGGTACTACGGGTCATTGGCAAGAACGGCGTGGTTAGATACGGGATTACAGTCATCTCCTGTTGCGGCAACGTACAACGGTTATCTTGTTAACCAAGAAAGCGGTGTTGATGATAATGAAACGGGTACACCAGCGGCTATGGATTGCTACATTACATCTTCTGAGATTGATATTGCTCAAGAAAAGGGTGAGCGGTTTGCTTTTGTAGATAAGTTACTACCAGACGTAACATTTACTGGGTCTACAGCGGGCACAACACCGCAAGCTACGATGACTATTTATCCTTTGAATGCTATGGGTTCAGGTGTAGGCACGCCAAACTCGCCGCAAGTTAACTATATAGCGTCTGTAAACCTTACTGAAGAATTTACAAATTATGTGTATGTACGCATTAGAGGCCGCCAATTGATAATCAAGATGGAATCCAACAAGATTGGAACAAATTGGCAATTAGGATCACCTTTGATGAGCATTAGAGCGGACGGTAGAAGATGATACCTGTTAACCCAATCCCTCCTAACCTGCCCTTTGCTCCTGATCCATATTCAAAACAATGGATGGACCAGTTTGAGAAAGTATTGCAGTTGTATTTTTCTCAACTTAATGCTATGAATGCAACAACAATTGGACAAATATCAACAAATCAGACATTGATTTGGCTGGGGGTTTAATGGCTAATTATCAAAACGTAACACCTAATCAACTTGGTCAGCAAGCCGTAACAACCAGTTATACGACACTTTACACTGTACCAAGTAACGTTAGAACTTATGTAAAACAAATTGATATTTGTAACACTACAAATGGTGCTTTAGGTATTTACATATCTTTAGTTCCATCTAATGGTACAGCGGGCGCTTCTAATGCTTTGTACTATAACCAATCTGTATCTGCAAATACAACACTTTCATATCAAGGCATACAAATACTTTTACCTGGTGCAACTGTGCAAATTAAGGGAAGTTCTACTGGTTTAACGGTAACTGCTAGTGGCGGTGAGGCGGTGTAAATGCTAAAATTTCATCTAAATTAAGGGGATAAGCATGGGCTGTTTTTTTAGCGGTTTAACAAGCGGGAGTTCGGCGATAGGCCAGCTTGGAAAAAGCGTGGGCATTTGTGGCCGTCAAGCTATTTCCAACCCTGTTGTAGATGCTATAGGAGGAGCCGCATTAGCTTATTTTGCACCAGAATTATTAGGAGCTGGTGGTTTAGGTGGATTAACTGGCATGGGTGTAGCGGCCAATGCTGGTCTTGTTACGGGTGGAATTGTAGGATTATCCACGGGTAACTTAAGTAAGGGATTAAGTGCTGGATTGGCAGGATGGGGTGGAGCTGGTATAGAACAATCACTGGAACAGTATTCAATTCCAAGCGCAAAAAATGCAGTTAATCCTTCAGTAGGTTATACCAGTACAGGTCAGCCTTGGGCAAGTAATACTGCCATGTCTTCCGAAGTTACTCCAGGTTCTGCGGTGATGAATCCTTCGGCATCTGGAGCCACTCCTTATGCATCTACGGCCACACCTGCCCCTGTTGCTAATGCTTCTGCCGTTACAAATGCAACTAATAACCCAAGTATGTGGCAAAAAGCTAAATGTTTTATTGCAACATCTTATGCTGAACATCCTGGTTATACAGTAGCCGCAGGTTTAGGTGCTGTTGCATTGGGAGCTCAAGCGCTGAAGAAAGCGGCTCAGCCTAACACAATTGCGGCGGCTACAAGCCCTCCGTCTAATGTAATTCGCCAGTATTCATATAATCCTTATACTGAAAAATTTACGCCTACAACGGTTACAAATGCATCCAACTTTGGTAGTTCTAGTTTTAATCCTGGTCAAGGTAACGCCAATGGCGGTATTGTTGCTCTTGCTAATGGTGGTGCTGTTGCTTTTGCCAATGGTGGTAGCTATAACAAACCAGTAGAGTGTGGATTTTCTGATTTAACAAGTAATTTACAAAGTGAATTAATTGATGCTCAACGTAATCAATGTAGAGCAGAGGAGTCTGGATGCTGGGGCAATCAACAAATGTGGATAACTAGGCAACAAGGCATACAACAACAACTTGATAATCTCTCAAATCCTAAAGGTGTTTTAGAGGATAGATCAAGTTATAACGGTTGTTATAACGCTTGTAGGAATGTTGCTCCACCTCCAGATACAACACCTCCACCTCCAGATACAACACCTACGCCTCCAGTGCAACAAGTTGCACCCCCGCCAGAGCAACAAGTTGCACCTCCAGCACCTGGAATAACTGCATTACAAGATGTAAATAATCCACCTGTACAAGCGCCTCCTGCGTTTGTGCCACCTACGCCTGTTGCTCCTCCAGAACCGCCTCCAGCGCCGCCTCCAGAATTGCCTCCAGAATTGCCTCCAGCGCCGCCTCCAGAACAGCTTGTACAGTCTCCATTTACAGGCGGTATAACAACGTTACCTGCAACGACAATTCCTAATCCAACGACACCTACAGAAATGCAGGTTCCAATTGGTCCTACAGCGCCTGCACCTGTGGTAACGCCTGCACCTGTGCTTCCTCCATCACAAATGCCACAAGCTCCAGATCAAGGGGTTGGCGGCATTACAGGTCCTGGGGTTGTGGGTGGTGGTACAGTTATTAATCCAAATGGTTCTGTTACTCAGTCTCCTAAAATTCCTGGCATACCCGTAGGTGGTTTTACAGGTATTTCTTCTTTGTTAAATGCTTATCAAATGGGCGGCGGTAGTTTGGGTAATCCTATTAACGTTCCGACCACAATGGATCAGTTTAATACAGAATACAACACGGTTTCTGGAGATAGTAAGGCGGCTTATGATTTCCTTATGGGCAAGACAACTCAGCCTAGAGTTACAACAGCTTCTATACTTCAAAAGCCATACGCGGTTTCTGTAGGTGCTTCTAAGCTTGGCCCAGAAGGAGCATCAAACTCTTATCAAAGCCCAACACCTAACCAAATTACAGTTCCTTCTGATGCTAAACAAGTGCAGGGTTCTGTATATGTTTCAAACGGAACAAACTATTTATCAGATGGAACCATAGTTACGCCGTACCAAAATGGTCAATATACGGACCAGTACGGATATATTTATGATGCATATGGTAGACCTATTGGCTCTGTGCCAGGTCATGCCAACGGCGGTTTGCTTGGATATGCACAAGGCGGTATGCCTGTAGGTCATTTAGGAGGATATTCTGATGGAGGTCGTTTACTGCGTGGTCCAGGCGATGGTGTCTCTGATTCAATTCCTGCAACTATTGGTGCTCATAACCCTGAGCCTGCCCGTCTTGCTGATGGTGAGTTCGTGGTTCCTGCTCGAATCGTGTCTGAGCTTGGCAATGGATCGACTGAAGCAGGAGCTCGCAAACTTTATCAAATGATGGATCGTATTCAAAAGAATAGAGCACACTCAGTAGGCGATAACAAAGTTGCTGTTAACTCTCATTCTGAAAAATTTTTACCTGCATAAGGAATAAACATGGTTTGCCCTACCCAAGTCAATTACACAACAACGTCAGTACCTGACTATATTGCACCGTGTTTAACTTCCCTTATGGGCAAGGTTAGATCGCTAACTTGTACATCTGCAAACCCATATATGCAGTACCAAGGGTGTACTGTAGCTCAGTTCAGTCCATTGCAACAAGAGGCGTTTCAGAATGCGGCAACGATGCAGACTTCTGGGCAATTGAAGTGTGCTACGGCAATGGCAGGTCAGGCTGGTCTTGCTGGACTAAATGCAGGGTATACATACAATCCTTATTCAGCATCTCAAATTAACGCTCCATCTGTTACTGGTGCTCAATTACAGGGTGCTCCGCTTGCTAATGCGGCGCAAATGCAAGGACCTGGTAACGTATCTACAGGTAACTTTACAAATCCTGGTACTGCAATGCAGTATATGAATCCGTACTTACAGGCATCTCTTGCACCTCAAATTGCAATGATGCAACAGCAACAGGCTCAGCAACAGCAACAAAACCAAGCATCGGCAGTAGGTCAGGGTGCGTTTGGTGGTACACGCTGTGCTGTGTTAACGGGTGCTCAAAACCAAGCAAATCAGATAGCTCAACAAAATCTAGTTGGTAATGCTTATAACCAGGCTTATAAGTGTGCCGAAGCTCAATTCTCCACTTGCCAAGCTAGAAACCTACAGGCTCAGCAAGCCAACCAGGGAATGAATTACAACACTGCATTACAAAATGCACAGATGCTACAGCAGTCTGGTTTAGCAAATCAGTCGTTGATGGGTCAATATGGACTTCAGCAAGGCCAGTTTAACCAAGCGGCCAATTTGGCTGATTTACAAGCTAACTTAACTGCTCAACAATCTAACCAATCTGCAAATCAAGCGGCGGCTAATCTCAATGCTCAGCAGGGTCAGTTTGGTGCTAACTTAGGTATGCAGGGTATCAATGCGGCAAACACTGCGGCAAATACGCTTAATACTTTAGGCAATTCTCAATACAACCAAAACTTAGGTATCACTGGTGTTCAGTCTCAGATGGGCGCGGCTCAGCAACAGCAAGCTCAAAACGTATTGAATCAGCAGTATCAGTGTTATCTTAATTACAAGAACTATCCTTATCAGCAACTTAGTTTCCAGTCCAATATTTTGCATGGATTACCCATGACGAATACAACATCGCAAACCTATACAGCGCCGCCTTCTACGTTATCGCAAGTGGCTGGTGCGGGTATTACGGCCGCTGGATTGGGTGCGTTTAAGTCTGCAAAGGGCGGTGCTATTAAAGAAAAGAAACGAAAATCAAACGGCCTTGTTGATTTAGCTATAGCTAAGATGGGATAAATATGTTTAATCCAAGCACTACACCTTTCCAGCCTGGTCAAATAGATCAGACTATGGCTATGTTATCTAGCCTAAAAGACCAGGGCAAGCTACAACAATATGTGATGCAACACCAATGCAATCCTAACCTTGTTGCACTTGCGTCCCAAGTTAACTCTATGAGTCAACAAGCGCCCCAGCCTACTCCTCAAGGCACGGTCAAAGATCAGGCTATTCAGCAAATGGGCAATCCTGCGCAACCTGGACAACCCACACAACCTGTTGATCCAGAAGAGCAATTAAGACAAGCTATTGATGAAAGTATTGCAAATAAAGATTTTGAAACAGCAAAAAAGTTAATCAATCGTTTGAAAGATATTGACAAGATGGAGCCTGCGGAGCCTATGGTTCCTGGTGGCGGCGCTTTATCTGGGGATAATCCTAATATGCCAACGGGTGCGTCACCTACGCCGCTTCCAGAGGATCAAGGAATTGGTACGTTACCAGCTCAAAATTTACAAGGAATAGGCCATGCTAAAGGTGGAATTATTGGTTATGCTGGTGGTGGTAGCACTTATAAACCATTAACAGACGAAGACATTTCTGCTGTACTTAATCCAACAGATAAAGAAGGAAAGAGCACGCTTATAAATCCTCAGCAATTGCAAACGCAACAAGAGGCAATGGCTAAAGAAAAGAATCAACAAGTAGAGTCTGATTACAATCCGTTTGTACAAAGGATGGCTCAAAAACAAGCCAAACTCAATGCTAATTCTGAAAACAATTTAAGCACAGCATTGTTAACTGCTGGTCTTGGAATGATGGGCGGCACTTCACCTCATGCAATGGTTAACATTAGTCAAGGTGGATTAAAAGGGCTTGAGACTTATACGGCCGCACAGAAAGCTGACCAACAAGCACAAGATGCTTTAGATAATGCTAATTTGTCGCTTATGCAAGCTAAACGCGCCGAAAAAGCTGGTAACTATCGTGATGCCGCTTTACTTATGGATACGGCTCAAAAACAAAATGATGCTAGGGTTTCTCACGGTCTTGCTTCGTTACAACTTAAAGATACATCTCAATACCATAAAGAAGAATCTATTGCCAAGAGAATACAACTTGGTAATGAAGCGGCTAAAATTCAAGCTGATAAAGAATGGCATCAATTGTATTATGGTAGTAAAGGCGGCCCAGAAAGCGCTGAACAAAAAGAAGTTGACAATTTATTTATAAGACAAACTGCAAAAGCGGCGGCAGATAGAGACGCATTAATTAAACAAGGCCTTCCATCTAGTGTTTCAAAGATTAATGCTTTAAGTGCTGAAATAAATCAAATTGCTGACAATCTTTACGGTTCTAGGCCGCATTTACAACACCCTGGTTATCAAACAACATACGATCCAAAAGCGGCTCAAACACAGTCTAATTTCTTTAGTCCAGATGTTCCTGGTACATTACAAGCTATGCCAACACAAAAACCACCACCAGTAGTTCCAAGACAAGTTATACCTGGAGCAACTGGATTACCAACAGCCCAAGAAGCTGGTGCGCCAGGATGGTCTATTAAACCAATTCAGTAGGAGCTAAGATGCCTCGTTATGAAATAACTTCGCCTGATGGTCGTAGGTTTGAGGTAACAGCGCCAGAAGGTGCAACGCAAAACCAAGTCTTGGCTTATGCGCAAGCTAACTTTGGAGCTCCTGCTAGTAAAGGCACTCCTGGTCAAATGGCTGTTGAGGACAATGCCTTATATGAAGATGCTACAAATCCATTGCAAGGCATTCAACAAGTTGCACCTACACAGGCGGGGCAACAAATAAAAGCGCCTGTAATTCCAAACCCAGTGCAACAAGTTGCACCCCAAGAACCTAAAGAAGAACAGCCTTGGTATTCTGGTATTGCCAAGTTTGGTCAAGATCAACAAAAGAAACGTGAACAACTTACCAAAGCCGCAGTTCCATTTGCACAAGATGTTGGAGCCGCTATTGCCGCAACTCCTTTGGCATTTGAGGCAGGAGCTCAAGCATTGTCTAAAGGTTCAGATCCTAAAGCCTTAACGGGAAATGATTGGAAGCACGACTTTATTGCCGAACAACGTGCTTTGGTTAAAAAGAATGCTGAGAATCCAGAACTTAAAGATGAATATCTATTAGGTGTTGACAGAGCTAAGATTAGAAATTTACCACAAAATGTGGCATTTTCTGTATTATCTATGGGATCGAGCTTAGCAGGTGCGGCAGTTGGATTAGTTATTCCAGTTCCACTTGCAACTGAAGCAGGTGCGGCGGCGGCAGGTGCGGCGGCGGCTTATCGTATGGATACCAATGGATTCTTACGCGATATAAGAGAAAAATCAGATGATCTTTCTATAAAGGCAACAGGCAAACCATTGACTGATGAGCAATGGCTTAAAGTAGCAAAAGATTACGAATCATTAGTTAGAGAACACGGCGCATGGGAGGCACTCCCAGAAGCCATAGGAAATGTAATTGGTATTAAATTAACTGGGGCTATATTCAAAGAAGCAGGCCAAGGACTTATGGGCGTGCTCAAGTCTTTTGGTGCTGGCGCGTTAGAGCTCGTAAATGAGCTTGGCACAGAAACCATCACACAGATTGGTCAGCACAATACTGAGCTTGCCGCTGGAGTTAATGACGATCCTAACGCTAAACCAAGATCATTTACCAATCCTGATGATATTTGGAAGTCTGCTAAAGAAGTAGCGCCAGATGTTCTTTTATTGACTGGTGCAATGAGCGGTGGAGCTCACGTTGCTGGTTCTATTTATAACTCAACAGATTATGCTAAGACTAGAGAACTTGCAAAAGAATTAAACGCAAAAGATTTCTTAGATACAAAAACGCCTGAAGGTTTATTGGCATTACAAAATGCGGCACAAAAACAATTTCAAAGCCCGCGCACAAAAGGCGATGAAATTTCTCCTTTCCAAACTGTAGCAACGCCTGGTATTAATCCTAATCAACCGCCAGAGCCTCCAGAAGAAGAGCAAGCACCTGGAGCCCCTCCTGCAACGCCTACGCCCCGCGCTGGAGCTCTTCCTGTTGATAAAGATACGCAAGCTATGCTGGATGAGTTACAAGGAAAGCCAGCAAAAGAAAATGTTGATGCAGAAGAACTACAAAACAAAATAGAAGAAAACGGCATACCCATTAAAGATAAAACTGATGCCGATAAGTTATTTTCTAATGGGCATCCTATTTATGCTTTTCATGAGTTAGACGAGCAACCAACATTGGTTACAAGTCAAGATATGTTGGACAGTTATACGCCTGATCAATTGGTTGCATTGCCAATAGAACAAGCCAAACCAACAAAAGAAAATACTCCTATTGCTGATATTAATGAAAAGAATCTTAAAGGCCGTTTTGATGGAATTTTTAGCGGTAAAGATTTTGCTTCTGGAAATGAAGATGAGGCTTGGTACTCTCCAAAAACGAATAAACTAACTACTGAAGGGGTTGATGGAACACCAGTTCAACACTATGCAGGAGATAAAACTGCTACTGGACTGACAAATGTAACTCCAATTAATACACCAGAAGAGGCAAAAGCGGCGCTTGATGCTGGCAAATCTTTTGCTACTGTACAAGAAGGAACTGATCCTTTTAAACCTGTAGAGACAAAACCTGTAAAAACAAAGCCTTCAGGTAAAAAACCAGTTCAGAATAAAGACAATCCAATACAAACCTTTGATGCGGGAAATAATACAGAAGTTAGAGTATTTCCTAATGATAAAGGATATATAGCAAACTTTTACGATAAAGATTCTGGTAAGTACATAGGCGGCAAAATATTTCCAACTAATAATTTTGGCGATCAAGCATTGCCAAAAGCATTGGAATTTGCGCAAACCGAGGCTGACAAATCTAAGAAGATGACTGGTGAAACTCCAGAAACACAACAAGTTGCACCCCAAACCCCGCAAGTGCAACAAGTTGCACCTACTGAAGTTCAAGCTAACCCAACTTCTACAGTTCAACCGTCTGCTGATGTGCCCCTAGACGAAAAAGCCAAGGCTAAACAAGACTTGGAAGATGCGTTAGGAGATTTGTCTTTACTCATGGGTAAAGGCGGTCGATTAAACATTGTTCCTGAAGACGAACAAAAATTAATGCCTATTCTTACAAAGCTGATGGATGCGGCTTTCAGAATGGGTTATATCAAGTTTAAAGAAGCGGCCAAGTTTGTAATGGATATGATCCGTTCCAAGATTGGTAAAGATGTTGCAGACCAAGTGTCATTGGATCACTTGCAGGGCGCTTATATTGGCATGGCTGGTAAATATCAGGACAAAGGTGCAGATAACAAGAAAGATGTTATCTCTGTTGAGTCTTTGAATGAAATCCATAACGAAGCTCCAGCAACTGCAAATATAGATATTAATACTCCTCAAGGGCAGTTTCATGTTGCTACACAGATTGGCGCATTCTTTCTTGAAGGCGGCAAGTTTGAGAATATCAATCAAGCTAGAGCAAAGATTGAGGAAATCACAGGACAAAAGATACCGCCAGGAACTAATGAGGCAAAGTCAGCAGATGAAGCTATCGAAGTCGGAGTTGTTCTTGCGGCCAGACAAATTGTAGGACAAGGCGGTAAACCAGAGCAGATATACGATCAATTGGTAAACCTATATGGTAGACAGCCTAATTTATCTGTAAGAAGTTCTGAAAGCGTATTGCATCAAGCTTACTCAACACCAGCGCCCCTAGCGTACATTGCATCTCAATTAGCGGGAATCAATTCAAATACAAAAGTTTACGAGCCTACTGCTGGTAACGGTATGCTTTTGATTGGGGCTAAACAAGAAAACATTTATGCAAACGAGTTGCAACCTGGGCGTGCGGCTATTCTTGAAATGGTGTTACCCAATGCAAGCGTTACTGATTTTAATGCGGCTAAATCAATTCCAGGTGGCGCTGTTGATGCAAGAACAATGGATGTTGTTATTGCCAATCCACCATTTGGGGTGATCAAAGATAAAGAAGGCAAACCAGTTACTCATGATGCTCATTGGTATAACACCAAAGAAATAGATCATGCTATAGCATTTAGAGCGCTACGCACAATAAAAGATAATGGTAGAGCTGTGCTTATTGTTGGCGGCGTTATGGGCAAGACCGATGATGCCCGCAGAGAGGATTACCGAGGTAAAGCCAAACGTGATTTTTATTCAGAGCTTTATAGAAGATACAACGTAGTAGATCACTTTACCGCCAGTGGAAATTTATATACAAAACAAGGTGCATCATATCCAGTAGACATTATCGTAATTGATGGCGTTAGAAATGGAGCGCCGTTGGTTAATGATAAAGGTGAAATGCAAACTGCAAGAGCCTTACCTGCCTTTGATTTGCCAAAGGTATACACAACATACGGTCAGTTAAAGGAGAAATTAGATGAAAACACCTTGGTATCCAGAGGGAATGAACGCCCCAGTGGAGTTGATAGCGGTGTACTCGCCGAAGGAAACGTTAACGAACAAGGAGTGGCTGGAGGCGTTAGCGGACAGGGTGTCGAACCTGGCACAACAGGAGGAGAAACCACTGGAGGCGGCGAACAGGGCGTGTCAGAAAATGGACCTACCACAGGTGGACAACCCGAATCAACTAGGGGAGGCGCTGGTAACGTACAACCTAAACCTGGTAACGCACCTAAACCTAGCGCAGGAGGAGAAGCAGTTCCCAGCAAAGGTGAAGTCAAACCTACTAGCGGCAAAGGTACTGAAGGAAACAAGCCTGGAGGAGTGGGTGGAGTTAGCCTTGTCTCTGGTGAACGTGTCGGGTCTGGATTAGTAGATAGAGCTGGACAAGAAACTGAAACAGCAACCCAAGTTAGTTACCCTCCGCATTCTGGAGCTAAATCTGTAGGCACATTGGTTCCCAACGCAATGGCTCAAGCTATAGATAAGGCACTTTCTAATCTTGAAAAAAAATATGGCAACATAGATAGATTTGTTGCTGAAAATCTTGATATTGATGTTGATACATTACAAGAAAATTTTTCAGCAGAACAAGTGGATGCTATTGCATTAGCAATTATGAATGCTGAAATGGGCAAAGGTTTTATCATTGGAGATCAGACTGGTATTGGTAAGGGCCGAGTTGTTGCGGCTATGATTAAGTACGCTTTATTGCAAGACAAAATACCAATTTTTGTAACTGAAAAACCTAATCTTTATTCTGACATGATAAGAGATTTAGATGATATTGGTATGACTGATAGCATTGGTTTAGATAAACTTCATTCAAAAATTTTAATTACAAATGGAGATCAAAATATTCCTTACACGTTATTGCGTGAAGTTAATAATGAAATAATTGAAAATAATCTAAATCTTAAAGCACCCAAAAAAGGCGCTGAATATGATGCAATATTAAAATCATTAAGAGAAAAAGATGATCTTGGTAATTACAAGGTTATTTTTACAACTTATAACCAGTTACAAACACAAAAAGGAAAAGAAACAGAACGTCAAAAATTTATTCGGCATTTTGGCGCTGGTAATTATTTAATATTTGACGAAAGCCACAATGCAGGTGGAGCAGGTGAAACTCAAGCTAGAACAAAAGAACAAAGAGAAAATGCTAAAGAAGGCAAGAGTTTGGTTCAAGGCAGAGCCGCTTTTGTTCGTGAATTAGTGCAAAATGCTTTTGGAACATTTTTTTCATCTGCAACATATGCAAAACGTCCAGATGTTATGGATTTGTATGCCAGCACTGATATGAGTCTTGCTGTAGATAAGTTGGCAGACCTAGCGCAAGCAATCAAAAATGGCGGCATTCCTATGCAGCAAACAGTTGCAAGAATGCTTACCGAAGTTGGCCAATACATTCGCAGAGAACGTACATTTGCAGGAGTTTCTTACGATACAAAAGAAGCTAAAGTAGATAAACAAACTGCTGAAAACATGGCTTCATCCATGAGGAAAGTTCTTGATTTTTCAAGAGCAAAAGAACTTGTTGTAAAAGATTTGCAAAAGTCTTTTGATAGACAAGGTGGGAAAGTTAGCACTGAAGGAGAAAAAACACAGGTGCAAAGCGCAAACTTTGGGTCTACCATGCACGTTTTAATTGATCAAATGCTTTTAGCACTTAAAGCAAAAAGCACTGTTGATCATGCAATTGAAAGATTAGAAGCAGGAGAAAAAGTAGTTATTACTGTAGCTAATACGATGGGTTCATTTTTGCAAACTTATGCAGATGAAATGAATTTAAATGTAGGTGATTTAGTTGATTTGTCATTTAAAAACCTTTATTTAAATTATCTTGAAAAACAAAGATTTGTTACCATAAAAACTGGTAATAAAAAAACCAAATATAGATTAACAGATGCAGATTTAGGGCCAGAATTAACAAGGCAATTTGAAGATATTAAAAAGTTTATTGAAGGAGCTGGATTTAGTGAAGCGCCAATTTCACCAATTGATTATATTCATAACGCTTTGCGAAAGGCTGAATATAAGACAGAAGAAATTACAGGTCGTACTATTATTTTAAATTATTCTGGTAATAAACCTACATTAGCAAAAAGAGTAGCAAATATAAAACAGCGCGTCAATGCTGTTAAAGCATTTAATAACGGAGAGGCTGACGTTATTATTCTTAACCAAGCTGGATCAACAGGCATATCGTTGCACGCTTCTAGCAAAGTTGATGATAAACGTAAACGCCATATGATACTTGCCCAGGCCGAAAAGAACATTGATACGCATATGCAAATGTTGGGGCGCGTACATAGAACAGGACAAGTCATAACGCCTGCATACTCCCAAATGATGGCTGACATTCCTGCTGAAATGCGTCCAGCGGCTGTGTTGCTTAAAAAGATGGCATCACTTAATGCAAACACAACGGGTTCTCGTAAATCTGCCGTTTCAACTGAAGGTGCTGTGGACTTTATGAATGATTACGGAGGACAAGTTTCGCAAGAGTATTTAAGGGATAACCCTGATATACACGAAGCAATTGGCGGTAAGAAGATTGTTGAGTTGCAAGATGATCCAACAGAAGGGACAGAAGCAGATATTCGTAGGCTCACAGGGTATGTACCAATATTACCAATCAAGCAACAAGAGGAAGTCTACAAAGACATTATCGAGCGATACAACGAATTGTTGCAAAGAGAAGAAAGTATGGGTACTAATAAGCTCGAATCGAAAGCGCACGACTTAGATGCCAGGACGCTTTCATCTAAGCCTATTACCGAAGATAAAAATGAACAAGGATCAAATTCCCCATTTGCTCAACCAGCAAACATGGAAAAGGTTGATGTTAAACGCACAATAAAGCCTTACTCTAAAGCAGAAGTGCAAGAACAGATTGATGAAAATTTGGAAGGTAAAAACCCAAAAGAAAAAGCCAAGGAAATGCTTGCCAGTTTAACTCCTAGAGCTAGTGAGTTTGGTAAACAAAGATTGGCAGAACTTGCAGAAAGCGGCGCTGACCCTACAAGGATTGCAGAAACAAGTCTTCAACACGAATCTCAAATTGGAAAAATCAAAAGTATTTTAGATACTTATCCTATTGGAACTCCAATTGTTCTCAAGAGTAAGAACGGCACGCTTATTTCTGGCGTTGTAACTAACGTAGAAAACAAGGGCAAGACAAAGAACCCATTGGCTGGTTCTGACTGGAAGATGCAAGTTGCGCTTGCTAACGGCGATGCAAAAAGCATTTCAATCAATTTCTCTCAAGTCAACAGCGTGTACGAGCTCAGAGAAGAGTCTGAAGTACCGTGGAACAATCCTGAGACAGATAAGTTTGAATACATTCCAATGATGGATTTGTTTGATAAAAGTGCAACTGTTAGGCGTGAGAAGCGATGGATGGTGACGGGCAACTTGTTGGCGGGCTTTGCGGCTGTCAACAATATGGGCCAGATTATGTCCTACACCAAGGACGATGGCACAACAGGCCAGGGTATATTAATGCCCCGCACGTTTGACTTTGAAAAAGAAGAAAAGAGAGCCCCAGTTAAGCTTAACACTTTGCAGAAGGTGCAAGTATTTTTTGATGAATTTCAAAATGGAATTGTCCAAACAGAAGATGGATCATTAAAAATATCTAAACGTGGTGAAAGATACCAATTTATTACGTCCAAGTCTAAGAGAGAAGGCGGCCAATACTATTTAGATTTAGGACTGACAAATTTTACTGGTACTTTCCATTCGTCTGGGCAACAAATGAATGCAGTCATTTATGACCATGAAAGAGGAAAAGAGGCAATTAAATATATTTTGCATGATATGCAAAAAGGATTGGTTGCGGGTAATTATAAAGATGAAGCTAGAGCACTTTTTGCACCCAAGGAAGAGTTCAAGCCGCCTTTGAGTAACTTTAGTCCTATCAATAACTTTACAAATGATAGAGAACAAAACATTAAAGACTTGCAGGCCGCTAAGATTAAAAAAGCCGCACTCTTTAAAAAGTTTGCTGAAGGAAAGGCTGGAATACCAGAACAACAATCAGCTAATTTAATTAATGCCTGGGTGCGTGTATTAGAAGAAACAATTGCGGCCACAAAGCCAGAGAAGAAGAGCGCTAAAGATTTCTTTGTAAAAGCAACCAAAGATTGGGGCGAAGGAAAGATCAGCGATTCTGTTTACTCAACAATCAAAACTTTGTATGAGAAGTATCCTTTTGTTCTTGAAGGGCTGTCTTTATCTGTCAAAAAAGGCAAGGAAGATAAATCAGCGGCAGGGGAATTTGATGCCCTACAACGAGTTATAAACCTATTCAAAGGTACAACTGGTGTTACAGATGCAACAACCATCCGTCACGAGCTTACACACTCATTAGAACAAATGATGGACAAGGACGCATCCAAGTCTTTGGTCAAAGAATGGGGTATCCAAGTTAAAGCCAAGATGAAGTCTGACCAGACCAAAGAAGGAAAAGCATTCTTCAAAGCCTTAACAGATTTCTATGCTAATCCATCTTTGGAACAATACAACGCATTAATTGCGGCATTGCCTGACCAGTCTTATTACCAATACGTTAACCCATCCGAATACTGGGCTGTTAACGCTGAGAAACTATTGAACCAAAAACTAGGTGGTGGCTGGGATAGATTTAAGTTAGCCATTAGAAAGTTGTATGAAGGGCTTAAATCACTTGTTGGTGCAACTAATCAATACGCTTTGCATAAAGTGTTTGACGACATCATGACTGCAAAAGGCACTCGTATGTCTGATGGTGCTTTGCGTGACTATGTTGATGCAAGCACAATGGCACTTCAAAATAAGAACTTCAGAAACTTTAAAGGAGCTCCAGCGCCCAAAGCAACGTGGGATGTATCTGAGCCATTTAAACAAGGAGATTGGGAGCACAGACTTGTAGATAAACATCTTGATACCAAACAAATAGTTAAAGATATTAATGAACAAGTTGGTCAAATACAAGATGATTGGGACCCATACCTTAAGTTAACTTTAATGCCTGGTCGTAAAGCTGACCAAGTGCTCAAGTTTTTAGAAGAAGAAGGTAATCCTTTTATTAAAAAGATGAATGATTTGGGCGTAACTGTTGACGAGTTTGAAAAATACTTACACAACCGTCATGCAGAAGAATACAACGATTTGATTGCATCTCGTAATGCCGCATTGCCTGATGGCGGTTCTGGTATTTACACCAAAGATGCGCATGATTATTTAAATAACTTGCCTGTTGATAAGAAGAAAAAGTATCAAGACTTAGCTAAAGATATAGACAACATTGTTAAAGAAACGCAAGACCTATTGGTGGCAAGCGGTACTGAAAAGGCTGAGACTATTCAGGGTTGGCGCAATAAGATGCCTTACTATGTTCCTCTCAACAGGGATCAGGAAGAACTAGACTTTGCTGGAAATTCTGTAACAGGATTTGGTAAGGGAATCAGCACTGGTGGTGCATTTACCAGGGCTGGTACAGGATCAACCAAGACTGTTGTTGATATTTTGAACAATGTCTTCCTCCAGCGTGAGCGTGCAATTAACAGGGCTGAAAATGCTCGTGTTGGTAAGGCGCTTATTGGTTTAGCACTTCAAGCACCCAATACAGATTTTTGGTTGCCTATTAATCCCAAAGCTATTCGCAATAAGAAAAAGTTGTATCAGAACCTGATAGACATGGGTTTAACGCAACAAGATGCGGATAACTTTATTAAAGAGCCTACTGTAGCCAGTATAGACAAGTTAACAGGCCAAGTTCAATACAGAGTTAATCCAGTGCTCAGAGGTTCTAAGAACGTCATTACAGTACGCGTAAACGGAGAAGATTGGTTTGTGTTCTTTAACCCTGGTAATGAGCGTGCTATGCGTATGGCAGAGGCGCTTAAGAACATGGATAGCAGTTCCGTGGCTGAAATATTGAGCGGTGTTGCAGAGGTAACTCGCACAATGGCGGCCATGAATACACAGTACAACCCGTTGTTTGGTCCTTGGAATTTGGCGCGTGACTACGCAGAAGCCAGTATTACGCTTGAGGCAACTCCAATTGCAGGCAAAAACGAAGAACTTAGAAAAGGCGTTACTCCTGCAATGCGTGCCATTTATAGAATTGGCAGAGGAAAAGTAGCCACAAATCCTGAAATGAAAGCATGGATGGATTTATTTGATAGATATAAAAAAGCTGGCGGCCTGACAGGATTCCGTCAACAATTTAGTGGATCAAATAAAAAAGTAGCTATTGTTGATCGAGAGCTTAAAAAATTAAATAAAAGCAATGTAGGAAAAGTAACCAGCAGTGTCATGGACTGGCTATCAGACTATAACGAATCTCTTGAGAATGCTGTACGTTTAACCGCATTTAAAATTGCTTTAGATCAAGGCATTAGCGAAGAAAGAGCCGCAGAGATTGGTAAAGAAATAACTATTAACTTTGATCGTAAGGGCCAGTGGTCTTCAAATGCGGCGGCGTTGTTTGCATTTTTTGGCAGTAGTATTCAAGGCACTGCAAAAATGGCCAGAATAATGCTTGCAAAGAAAAATGGTAAAACGGAACTTACTAATTTAGGGAAAAAGATTGTTGCTGGCGGTATATTCTTTGGCGTTATGCAAGCTATTGCTTTGAAGATGGCAGGTTTTGACGAAGATGAGCCGCCAGAGTATTTAAAGAATAAAGATATTATTATTCCAACTTTCAATGGTAAATATTTGAATTATCCAATGCCACTAGGTTATAGCGTATTCCCAAGTATTGGACGCATCATTACTGAATATATGTTATCAAACGATAAAGACCTTAAAAAATCTACTATTAGTATTTTGAGTGCTGTTACAGATGCGTTTAATCCGTTAGGTGGTGGTGGATTTATTCAAAACTTTACCCCAACAGTAATAGACCCATTGTTTGGTTTAATTGAAAATAAAGATGCGTTTGGAAGACCAATTGCTAAGCCTGTAAATGAAATGAAACCTACGCCTGGATACGAACGTAACCGCGAATCGGCCAGCGCATTCAGTAAAGGTCTTTCATATGCGTTGAACTATATCAGTGGCGGCGGCAAATACGGCATCGGTTTGGTTAGCCCAACAGCGGATCAGCTTGATTATTTGATGGGTCAATATGCTGGTGGTGTTGGACGTGAGGTTATGAAGACCGTAGACTTAGCATCTGCACCATTTAAGAATGAGCCAATTCCATCTTATAGAATTCCTATTGTTGGAAAGTTTTATGGTGAATCAAAATCAGATGCGGCCGTTCAGGATAAGTTTTATAAGAATATTATCAAAATGTCTGAGTACGAAGGTATTATCAAACGTATGGAAACAAACAATGCTGATCCTGAAATGTTCTTTATTAAACATCCTAAAGCTAGATTTTATGATGATGCCAATAAGTATGAGAATGAAGTCAGGAAACTTTCTATTGAAAGAAGGCAATTGATTATGAACAAGGCAAGTAAAGAAGAGCTAAAGGATAATCAAATGCAAAAGATTGAATTGATGAAAGAATTTAATCAGCAAGTTAGATAACAACAATAAGTTCTTTTTGGAAGAGTTCACCAATAGTTTTGCGATGAGCGTTTTCCCAAAGTTCTTTTCTCATCTCCTTGGTAAGATTAGCGCCCTGGTCTATGGCGCTGTGGCAAGTAAAGCATAAGGCCGCGACACGGAAATCGTGAGCCTTTATGCCGCGTCCTTTGCCATCTCTAAGCTGATTGGAATGTGCGGCCACTACAGTGCCGTCCTCACGCCCACATTGCTGGCAAGGGAGCTCACGGCAAGCCTCCAGTAGTTTCTTATTCCTGTACATTCTTTTTCCTTTTCTTGAGGGCAACTATGCCTTCTTCTGGCGGGTCTAGTTCATCGAGCAGGGCATCGGCAAGCCTAATGCATCTGCGTGCAACAAGTTGCACTTCCTTGTTAGAGAACTCTTCATTGTCGCTGGGTGAATAGTAGGCCAGTCTGCTGAGGGCAAACATGGCCGCTAGTGCTCTAAAGTTTTCGCGGTCTTCCATTAGTGCCCCTTATCTTTAACCATCGCCAAAGTATCTTTGTAGACGTTTTGGATAAGGCTCATAGCATCTTCTTCGGGCACGCCCATATGGATGCCAGTCGTAGCAAATAACCCAGCAAAGGCCAGGAAAGCCTCTACTGGATCGTTTTCTAGGACTTCCTCCAAAGACCGCGCGACAAGGTGTCCAATTTGTTGTGCTTTCATAAGTCTAGCTCCGCTATTTGTCGCATGATGAGCTCGTTGAGCTTGCAACCTTTGATGGATATATCTTGAAGGTCTTTGGACTTTTTAACAACTTTGATTGCATCTCTGATACCTTTGGAGTAGCCAGATTTGTATTCGTCTTTGCCGTCAATAATCATACAGATAGCATCTCGCACCATGCTGGAGGCTAGTCTTTGCTTGGCTAGTTCCTTTATTTTGTCGTAGTATTCTTCGGGAAGATACACGCTGTACGGTATCATTTTGTCGCTCATTCTTTCCTCCAATGCTCAAAGCTTTCGCGTAAGCGGTTAAACAAGTTGCGGGCGCTCTCATTGGTCTTAAGTTCTTTCCTAGACTCAATATCAAGATAAGAACAAAGCCAGTCTGTACAGGCGGCCTCATTCTGCTCAAATAGCCATTCCTTGCGGTGTAGCCATGCCCAGAACTCTTTATCTCGGCATAGCATTCCTGCTATCTTTACTGCCATGTCTCCTGGGAATTGGTCTTCTCTTTCCATCGGCATTTCGTTGTCCCCCAGTCGGACCATGACAACCACATAACGAGAGCCGATAAAGTCTCGCATAAGGTCATCACTGATCTCGTCTGGGTGGATGGCTAGAGTAAGAACATATCCTTCTTTTGATTGCTTCAAGGCGGTTTTAATTGCCTCGAACTGGATTGGTTCGCTCAAGTTTTTTCTCCAAATAATTAATAACGGCTTGCTGATCTAACACAATCTTCTCTAAATTGTGTATATCGTCAGCCATAGAAAGCATTGCTTCCCTGAGATTCTCAATCGTCCCAGGGGTCGTTGGCTTTGAAGTTGTTTTCTTTTTTCTCATAAGTATTTACTTTTAATGAAACCATGTGATTGCCTTCCTTGTCCTTTTTCTTCCAACCGTCAAGTTTGATTTTGACTTCTACATTCTCGCAGTTGTTAAGCATATGGAGCAAAAGTTCCTTGTCGATTTCAATGTAGCCGTTGAAGTGCGGTGACTTCTCGTTGTACATTTTTTTGGCGCTGAACAATACGCCAGTATTTGGATAATCTACGCTCATTTGAACGATTCCTTTCTAATCTTAAATACATCTAACAATTTTGCATACTCAGTGGGATATTCGGTCTTTAAACGCTCATACTGGGCTTTGTTGACCTGGTAGATATGTTGCACGTCCTCTACGCTCTGGGTGAGCCCTATCACAAGCCTGGTGGCTTCTATGACTGATTTATCCCAAGACACGCCTTCTTTTTCTACAACTCTGATCTGCCAATCCATCATTGGGTCTTCGGATAGGGTCATCTTTACACCAGGAATGTCGGTGTTTACGCGTACAGTTGGCTTTGGATTCTCAACTTTGTAGGGTTTCTTTTCGGCTTTGGGTGCAACTTGTTGCACTTCGCGGGGGGTTTCGGCGGGCGGTAGGGCATCAACCTGGTCGTTTTCGGTAAGCTCTAAGGCCATCAACCAGAGGTAGCGCCGAAGATAAGTATGGGTACTGCCCAGGTCTTGAATTGGCTGTCCTTTAGGGTTGTGAGCCATGACTGTGGGTGTAAAGAATGTGATCTGATCACCAGAATCTACATCATGAATGCGTAGCGTAGCAGACGAATCGTCTAGGCTAAAGATTCCGCATAAGCCTGCAATCCTAAATACATCGTGGGCGGTGGGTAAAAAGTCTCCCAATTCGAAATATTCGTAACCAGCAAATTTATTCTTGCCTGATTTTTTGAGGGGCATAGTGGCCATTACAGCTCTAGCTTCCTGTAGTTTCTTAAATACTGTCATTTTCTTTCTCCATTTTTAGGCTTGACATAAGTTCCTTGTTTTGCTGAATCCCAAAATAAAACCCCCTTCATCATCCGCTTGGCAACTGCTTTGCTAAGCTTTCGGCGGTTTCTGTACTGCTCTTGGTTCTCGAACGAATAACGTTCTGGTGTGTGTACCATCTCCATTATTTCTTCTCCAATAACTCTGTTAGTTTTACAATTTTTGTTTCTAAAAACCCAATAATTCCTCGTTGCTCATATAGAAGTTCTACGTTTGCTTTCCCTTTTTCAACTGCCTTGTTGTATTCAATTTTTAAATTGCTGTAATCAACTAAAAGATTGTTATACCCAGTAGCTAATTCTTCTTTTTCAGCACGCATTTCACGATACGCCTTTGGATAATCAATTTTTACTCTTCCCATAATTACTCCTTATTTTCTAAGTATTTCTGATATTGGTCGCAAAATTTATTGACTGAGCAATAATTCTCGCAACGGCTTCTCTCTCCTGGTCGAATAACAATGTTAACGACTCCCTTTACAGTTTTCAGGGCTTCTTGAGCCTCTGCTTCTGTATCATGCACGCTTGTGGCGCGCTTGTTTCCTTCTTTCATAACGGCATATGTGGTTGGTTTTTCCCACATTTGTTCAGGCGTACATTCAGGTAATGTGCCGTAAAGTTCGTAATCTAGTTTCGAGTTTGAATGTTCTTTAATGTGATTTAGAATAAAAGTCTCTCTATCCTCAAATGGCCATAGATTGATCGGTATGATCTTTATCGGGGCTTGCGGGTATCCTTCTTTGGTTTGGGAATCTCTTCTGCTCCAGTCTCGTATCAGTGCAACAATTTGCAGGTTTCTTACTGGAACGCCTTTTACTTTCTCAACAAGCCACGCATAGATGTTGAGCTGGTATTCCCAGTCTATCTTTTCGTTCATGACACCCCAAACGCCCGTAGTTTTATAGTCTTGGATCGTTACAGAACCATCTGCGTGGACGATTTGCATATCAATCGCACCAGATATAACCCAACCTTGCAGGTTTACAAACAGTCTTTCCTCGCTAATGTCGTTTTCACCGCGCCCCTTCTCAAGAACGTGGTGGATTGCTGTTCCTACAATAGAATAATAGTTGTCAGCAACATCTATTTCTATTTCGTCAAAGTGTTTCTTTCTCAACTGTACAATGCGCGGGCTGTTGAGCATCTCTGTTGCAGATATATCGGCTTTGCCCTTGGAGTAACCGTCCAGCTTCACCATGTTGACGAATACTTCGGGCAACTCATGTTTATTTGTTATGATCAATTGCTTTCTCCTTTTGTGTTTGGCAACACATTATAACCACATTAATTCATGTCTTGCAAGGATATTTATGGCAACATCACCAACTCAGTTAAGCCTTAAGCATATGAGGGATAGGGGATACTATGCGGAGGTGGTTGAGAGATACAACTTTTTTACTAAGAGAAAGAATGATTTTGCTGGATTTATAGACATATTGTGTTTAAAAGACGGTGTTATGGGTGTGCAAACGACTTCGTATAACAATGTTAGCGCCCGCATAAAAAAGATTTTAGAGCACGAAAATTATCAAATTGTTCTTGAATCTGGGATAAAAATAGAGGTACATGGCTGGCACAAGGTAAAAAACCGTTGGCAAGTTCGTATAGTTGAGTTATGATTACGCCTGTATTTCTGTAGTTGCTCCTTTTATCCCGATCTGGTGTCGGGATTTTTTTTGTGTATACTTTATCCGTGGGGTTGTAATACGGGTTAGCGCCGTATACTGTCAACGTAAAAGTTGGAGAATGGTACAAATCACTGCTTTATGTGAGCATCCCCACACCAAGAAGGATGAGGATTGAAGCGATGCGTAGCTGTCGGACGCGTTCCGTCTTTAAGTGCAGTCCTCATTCTTGTTGGTGGTAATACGGGTTAGCGCCGTATGTAAACTTCTATAGGTTTATGGAACATATCCACTGCTTTATGTGAACCACCAACAACTACTACAAATATTTTTACTTAGGGTTGACGCACCCTGAAATTGTTTGCTATACTAAAACCGTTGCAGTCGTGTGCAATGATTGAAGCCACTTCAGAAAGTATCTTGCCTCCATTTTGGGGGACACGACCAAGGTACTTTGCTTAAGTGGCTTTTTTTATTTGTTATACACATTTGTCCGCATCCGTACTCCGCACGTTAGCAAGAACCTAAATGGGTTGCGCGGAATAGAACATACGGCCATCACACACCCGATGGATAACCGTCCTAGCCTGTTAGCGAGGGACTAGAAAAGATACAGTGAAAGCGGTGGGACAAGCGCTGTATCGAGTGAATCGCTACCACAATGGTATCCTGGGCTATCTCTATATGAGCTATGCTGGGGAGGGGAGGAACAGCCAGGCTATCCACCCTTGGGGGAACTTTTTAGATTATTAATATCACACATGACTTGACAGTGAACATAAGTCATGTATACTGGGGGTGCAACAAGTTGCACTTATAAGGAGGATGATAATGAAAGAAATGCAGGATTTACTAAAAGCAAGAATAGCAAAGTTAAAGCGGGATTACGAAAGCAAAGGCAAGCTGGAGTATTTAATCCGAATAAAGGAAGACAGGGCGATACTCCAATACATAAGGAAAAACTATGGAAATAATTAGCGTTGAGGATAAGCATTACCTGAAAGGGTTTGAGGACGGATGTGAGTTTATTTGTGCTGAGATAGAGAGATGGGGCAAGGAGCACAACTTATATGTACTGGACGTATTGCATCATTTAAGAGGAAATAACAATGTTAACGACAAAGACGGGAATTAAGATAGGGTGTAGGTACGACCCTTGGTATAACTATCATAGTGAAGACCAGGACTGGATTAAATACTTAATAAATTGGGGGTGGTATGACTAAAGAAGAAATAATTGAGATGGCTAGACAAGCAGGACTTCATATTGCAACCGATGTAAATTGGATGCCGATTATTGGGTTTGAATATGCTGAAAAGTTTGCCAAACTGGTAGCAGAAAAAGAACGTGAGAAGTTTTGCGCTGTACTTCGGCAATTACATGATTCATATTCATTGACAAGCGATTCAAACGCCATCAGAGCAAGGGGACAAGAATGAATGAACCAGCATTTCCAAACGAAGGTTTTAATGGGTGGGGCGAACCATTTAAAGGTATGACTTTGCGTGATTACTTTGCGGCAAAGGCTATGCAAGCAATTATTGGTAGAGAAGACAACAGATTTACAACAACTCTTGAGTTTGTGGGTGGTAAGGCTTACCAGTATGCAGATGCAATGATGAAAGCAAGGGGACAAGAATGACTAAAAAAGAGCATGTGGCATATTTCAATCCGCAAGAAGGCGGTTTTTATTGGGCAAAGCCAACAAAGGTTGAAGCACCAGTATCAGTCAATGTTGAGCCATTGCCTCTTTACACAACACCACAACAAGGATGCGCTGAATGTGGAGTTGGCGGTGGTTATGCGTTGTATTGCTTACCATGTGTTGAAAAGTTTGTCGGTAATAAAGAATGGGTAGGGTTGACTACTAACCAAATGATGGCAATAGCAGAGTGGCAGATAAGTGCCCATAGACCTTTGATTGACGTTATAAAAGCGGTGGAGCAGGCATTAAAGGAGAAGAACACATGAATGAAAAACTAATGGTCGATAGAGCTTGTTTCGAGCGTGGGTGCATGGGACTTCCTAATCCGCACGAGAGACTGATTAAAGAAGATGAGGTTGTGTGGTTGGTGGAGGGGAGAGAGTGGGTAGGGTTAACTGAGGAAGAGTTAATAGTTATAAAAGGAAAAAATTGTCCTGAAATTGATTGGAGCGCAAGGCATGGAGTTCCGTTAAATAACGGGGAACAAAACGCTTGGTTGTTTACTTGGTTTATGGCTTTTGCTAAAGAAATAGAAGCTAAATTAAAGGAGAAAAACACATGAATCTGCCAAGCCACAAAGCGGGGTTGTACTTAACACACAACCGGCATAAAGACTACTACGAATTAATTCAAGACCACATTAATGAATATCCCAGCATAGATGCGGATGACTTTGTTTCCCCCGAAGACATGCAAAAGTGCATAGACACTGACGAACTTTGGGAGTTGCAGTGGTATCCCGAAACGCCTATTGGCTTTCATAAAGTAAACGGTTCATCACTTGAGATTGTCTTGAAGCGGGCAATGGAGATTGATGCTCAACTAAAGGAAAAGAATACATGATTGAATACGACTTTGAGGGATATGCCAAGTCTAAAATTGATAAAGGATTAGGCTATTTGGAAGGTTTTAGTAAAGGCTATCACCAAGCTAAATCAGAATGGGTAGGTTTAACAAGGTCTGAAGTTTTGGACATAGTAGATAGCACTACCCATCCATTAGAGTTTTATCGGTCAATAGAGGCTAAATTAAAGGAGCGCAACACATGAATGTAGAAATTGAATTTTTAGAATGGGTACACCCAAGAGCAGGGGTTACTAAAGTAGAGGTTGAGGGTGGTAAACCTTTAATATTGAAAGCCAAAATCAATATGCCAGAAGAAAAACCAAAGCGTTGGAATACATGGTATGACCTGACAGATGAGGAGATAAACGATATTCCTTTTATCAGTGTTACTTTAGCCCAATACGCCCGCCTGGTTGAGCGCAAACTGAAGGAGAAAAATAGTGAATGAGATAATGGATTGGTTATTGCTAATTGGTACATTGGGTGTCGGGGCGATCTGGATTCTGGCCATTTTTTGTTACATCATAATGATATTAGGGGGTTACGATGATTAAGGCATTTCCAAGCGTTATTTCAATCCATAATGGACGGCAAGAGCATTCAGGTATGGATTTAAGGGATTGGTTTGCAGGGTTAGCTATACAAGGTTTGGCTATGGAATCAATTGCTTTTCAAGGTTTGGGAGTAAAACAAGGAGTTCAGTTTGCATATGAAATAGCAGATGAAATGATGAAAGCAAGGGAACAACATGACAGGATGGAGGAAGAAGCAAGTGTTCCAAAAGATTAACACTTATGAGGCAAGGGAACTAGGTGTACATACGGGCAAACTAGATGAGCGGTTCAAGCCCGCGTGGATGTGTACGGAGTGCAAACGGATATTCTTTACAAGAGAAGAAACAGAATTACATAAACATACAACAAGGGAAGAAGAATGAAAATTAATATTGAGAAAATCAGGATTGATGGAGATACACAATCACGGGTAAAAATTCACGATAACATTGTTCAGGAGTACACAGAGAACCTTTTAAACAAAGTGGTAATGCCGCCAGTCAAAATATTCTTTGACGGCTTGGATAATTGGTTGGGTGATGGTTTTCACCGTTACCATGCTCACCGCAGAGCCAAGCTAACAGAAGTTGATTGTGACATTTCCAAGGGTACAAAGCGTGATGCCAAGATTTACTCTTGGAGTGCAAATTCGAATCATGGACTACGCAGAAGTAACGAAGACTTACGCAAAATCGTTATTGAAATATTAGAAGATGTTGAATTTAGCGACAAAAGTAATCGTGAGATTGCCAGGATGTGTAAGTGCTCAGACATGACGGTTGGTCGTGTTCGCAAAGAACTTGCTCTTGCAAAAGAAATGGGCAAAAAGTCAAAGAAAGTGCAACAAGTTGCACCCGACCCAGTTTACGAAGAACCGTTGGAAGACGAGACATTTAACGAGAAGCTAGAGGAGCTGGTTGTTGAAAATTCCGCATTGATGCAAGAGAATGTTAGGTTGCGTGATGCCATTGCAGTAGGTAGTTTGGATTTACCAGAAGAAGAAATAGCTGACGTACAAGAAACAATTAAGAGCTTGAGGCTGGATTTGGCAAAGTGTGAGAGTGATTTGCAAGCCATGACTTTATCTCGCAATGATTATCAGAAAAAATCGGCCGATGCTATTCAGCAAGTGCAATATTGGAAACGCAGGGCTGAAAAAGCAGAAAAATCCAAAAAATGAATCTATCGCTCAGACCCCACCAAATTGAGGTGGTTGACAAGATCAATCTCAATTTTGATCTGGGCATAGGCAGTCAATTGCTATATGCTCCTACAGGATTTGGCAAAACAGAGGTTGCCATCTCCTTGATGCAACAATATGCAAAGCAAAACAAGCGCGTTGCAATGATGATGGATAGGATTGTTTTGGTCAATCAGTCCAGCACAAGACTATCTCGCTACTCTATTCCGCATGGAGTGATGCAAGCAGACCACTGGCGGTACAACCCGACAGAAAATATTCAGATTTGCTCTGTTCAAACGTTAGAAAAGCGTTCTGATTTTCCTCACATTGATTATTTAATCATTGACGAATGCCACATCATGCGTATGAGTTTGGTTGTTTTTATCAAAGACAACCCAGCAATAAAGGTAATTGGGCTGACTGCTACACCATTTACCAAGGGATTGGGCGATATTTATGATGTGGTGGTTGGTGCAAAGCCTACGAAAGAACTCATCAAAGAAGGTTGGCTGACACCGTTAAAAATCTATATTGCCAAAGAAATTGACATGACTGGGGCAAAAAAAGTTGCGGGTGAATGGTCGCAAGATGAAGTTACTGCGCGTGGCATGAAGATTACTGGCGATATTGTTACCGAATGGAAGAATAAAACCAATGAAATATTCGGTAGACCAGTAAAGACGGTAGTATTTTGCTCAGGTGTGGCGCATGGGCGTGACTTGGAAAGGCAGTTTAACGAGCAAGGGTACAACTTTAAGTCCATTTCCTATATGGAAGATGGCGAATATAAGCGTGAAGTCATAGATGATTTCAGTAAGCCTGACACAAATATACATGGGTTGATTGCTACCGATATATTAACTCGTGGGTTTGATGTGCCAGACGTGTTGATGGGAGTAAGTGCAAGACCGTTTTCGAAGTCTTTTAGTTCGCACGTCCAACAAATGGGGCGCGTTATGCGTCCATCTCCAGGCAAAGAGTTTGGTGTTTGGTTGGATCACGGTGGAAATTATCTGCGTTTTAGGAAAGATTGGGATCAACTTTACGAAGAAGGAGTGACCGAGCTTGAAAGTGGCATAGAAGATAAAGCCAAAAAAGAGCCGACTGAGGACGAAAAGAAAGAAGCAAAGTGTGCCAGTTGTGGAGCTTTGTGGATCATGGGAAGCAACATTTGCTACTCCTGCGGGTATGAAAAACCGTTGCGTGGCATAGCCATAGTGCCAGGTGAGCTACAAGAATTGTTTACCGATGGCGCTGATAAAACCCAAAACAATCAACAGTTTTACTCCGAACTTTTATACTATGCAAGGATGCGAAACTTCAAAGATGGTTGGGCGGCACACAAATACAAAGAGAAATTTGGTGTATTTCCAAGGGGGCTGAGTGCTAATCCAAGTCCAGTTACGCAGAAAACGGTTAGCTGGATTCGTTCAAGAAACATTGCATGGGCAAAGAGTAGAAACAAATGAGCTTTACAGATTTTGCATACCAATATGGATTGGTGATTGATAATTTAGTAATTGGCAGATGGGCAAGAGTTAAGACGTTAGACAAGCCAAATAAGACCAATGGCGCATACATTTTTGATGGTTGTAGTGGTGCAGTCATTAACTTTGCAACAATGGAGCTTCATGCCCCTTACAAGTCCGATAAGCCACTTTTGGTTGATCGTGAACGTATAAAGAAGGCTAATGAAGATAAATTGGAAAAGCGTGCGAAAGCGTGCGAAAAGGCTGAATACATCCTTAAAAGCGCCAAGAAAGCCAAGCATCCATATTTAATCAGGAAAGGATTTGATGAAAATGGTTGGGTGTGGAAGGAAATGTTGATTGTTCCAATGCGGGTTGATGGCAAATTGGTTGGTTGTCAAATGATAAATGCGGATGGAACTAAGAAGTTTTTGTCGGGGCAATTGACAAAGGGTGCGAGCTTGGTGATGGATGAAAAGGGCAAAGATGTGTTGGTGGAAGGGTATGCAACTGGGTTGTCTGTGAGAAGGGCACTTCGGTTGCTTGGCGTGCCATTTAAGATACACGTTTGTTTTAGTGCGTCCAATATGCTTGAGATAGCAAAGAATGCCGTAAATCCGTTGGTTGTGGCCGATAATGACCCAGTTGGGGTGCGCACCGCCAAAAAAATAGCCTCTCGTTACTGGGTAGGAGAGGCTAATGAGGATTTCAACGATTACGAGTTAAGACTTGGAACTCCTCTTGCTAGTCTTGGTCTTAAAATGTACTGGGAATAACCATTTTGTCTTTATGGGTGCAACTTGTTGCACTTTGCATTGGTTGCAGTCTAGTTTTTGGCATACTCCCAGTTCCTCACACCGGGTGTACTTCATGCCATTTCCTTTAAGTTAATAGTTGGGATTTCTTCAGTTGAGAAATAAAATTGATCCATGTCTTTGTACAGACAAATAAAATCATCATCTATCCCAATGATTCGTCCATCTTTTAGGTGGATTAGGTGAATTCCTGGATATTCGTAATTGATTTCTTGAATCATTCCTTGATCTATTTTCATTTTGCATCCTTTATTTGATTTCTATCATGCCGTTTCCCTTGCGTTGATGTCAACCCTGTCGGATAGTTCGTCAACTATATCTACTTCAGCGAGTTTACTTTCCTCGCATTTGTAAATGTAAACTGGTTTGGTTATATCGTCCACTTGTAAAAGTTTACGGATTAAATCTGCTACTGTCATGCTAAATCCCTTTCAATCATTTCTTTTTTAAGCTTTTCATCACTCCAAGAGTTGTAACCCTCAAATCCATTATTTAAGGTTTCATATAAATAAGCTTTTAGATCGTTTTTGTTGTTCCAGTCATCAATATCATCTTCAATCAGCAAATCTATCATTTTTTTGCGCGTAACAGTCTCTAGCTTTTCTATTTCTTCAATTTCCATTATTGAATAATCGCTAATTAATCTCTGCATATCGGCAAACGCGATAGCATCTTCGTTACTATCAAATATGCCCAAAGCCCTAAAGCCATCAACTGGGTTGCCTGTAATTATTGTGTATTTCATTTTGGAATCCTTTCGTCAATTACATATTCAATTGCATACTCAACCGAATACCATGTTGTGCCGATTTCAGCGTCATGCGCGTCAGCCATTACATTTAAAACGCGGATTTTCTCATCATCGGTCAGAACAATATCCATGTTTTCGCAAACCATTGAAACATCATCTGTGCCCCACTGAATTTGCATCACCCAATTTCCGTCCTCATTTTGTATAACTTTAGCCATTTTCTTCACCTTTATTTAATTCTTCCTCTATCCATGCCATTTGGGTACATATCTCATTCCATTCTTCGTCATATTCTGCTTGCCCTTCAGGGATACAGGTTTCCCTGTACCCCTCTAAGGCATTCCAGATTGACGTTAAATCAATCTCGGCCATAGGTTATCCTTTGTAAGATGCCCAATCAAGCGGGCGGTAGTTTGCGTAGTTTCGAATCGGTGTGTTCTCTTGGTAAATTGATTCGTATTTAAATTGCTTGCCCGCCATAGCCATTGCTCTAGCAAAAATTGCATAGTCGCAATCCTCTTCCAAGTAAACAAACGGGGTATCCAGTCGAGTTTTGATATACGAATAATGACTGATGGCACTTGCGACTCCTAAGTCGATCAATTCTCTTAGTGGAACTTCTAACCAAGCGTGGCCTGGGTCTTCAAAAAATTTGTAAGTTTGCATTTGTATTTCCTTTGTAGTTGATTAAGACCCTATCGCTAGGGTTTCGCCCAATCAGGGCTCGTCAGTTAATCTCTTTGCCTAGGTCTTTGGCCAGTTGCACCAAGATTTCTTTTCTTGTGCCCTTGTAGCCCATTTTCTTAAGAATCTTCAAAATAGACGTGTGACGGTTTACTTTCATGCCCGCAATCTCAAGTTTTAGTCCTTGATAAAGCGTCAACATCCTGAAGTGCTCAATCTGGTCGGGTGTTGTTAATATCATTTCAATACTCACTTGGCAACATCATGACCACAAAATCACCTTTTTGCATAAAAAATTTGTACTCTCCGTCAGGGCAATCGGTGTAGCTAATTTTCTTAAGAAATATTTGTTCTTCGTCACCGTCCTCTGCAATGATCGTAGCCTTACTATCGAGTGCAACAAGTTGCACCGTCATAAAATCATCAATCAAAGGCACAATCTCGCTTGCTACTATGTCAGTAAACCAGTAAGCGCCCGCTTGGTCAATAAAGTATTTCACCCCATCCGTGATTCTCATGCTTGAGAAGATAGACGGCTTGTAATACCGTGTTGTGCCGATAAATTGGCCTAGTTCGCTTGCTAAATCTCTTGTAGTTTCCATTGTTATTTCCTTGTAGTTAATCTAAGACGGCCTCTCGACCGTTTCGGCCTTACGGCCTCGTCAGTTAGATAGTTTGATGGATATGTCGCAGTCTTTGAGTTTGTTAGTCCTCAAGTATTGCTTTGCCCAATACTGCGCTCCCTCGAAAGTGTTGAAACGCTCCTCGCTTAACACTGTTTCGACTTGAATGATTTTGACTAGCCACATCATTGCTCATTCTCCTTTGGTGCAAACTTTTCAAATAAATCTGAAAAGGCCACAACAATTTTTATAGCGTTTTTGGCATCAGCTTTGTAAAAGGCTTGTGCAATTGCGTATGCAAAACCGCCACCGCTCTTTTCCATGTTTTGTGCGCAAAGCAAGTAGTAGTCTCTGTCGTGTAGCATGGTGATCTCCTATATTGATAAGACAAGTAAATAGACCGTGCGTCCAATTGAGCAGTTACACATCTCATTGAGATACCAAAATGTATATCTCAGTCCAAATGCTTTTATGTAGGCCTTGATCTGTAATGGGTCTTGTAAAACTGTTGTTAACATTTGTATTTCCTTTATTAAAGAACTTCAGTGACTGCTTCCAAAATACTCATTTGATCTACTGCCAAATGACCGATCAAGTGCATGATGTCCAACTGCTCACCAATCACAATGCACTTTTTATCTTCGATTGTTTTACTAACAATAAACTCTTTGAACCTGAATCCACTAATTTTTAATCTCATGTCATCAACACTCAATTTAAATTTTGCTTTTAATATCATTTGTATTCCTTGTAGTTGCATAAGACCCCTTTCGGGGTTTCGACTATTGAAGTCTCATCAGTTATGCTCAGAATGCGGTGCTACGAATCTCCTGTGCGTATTCGAACCGCAATTTGACCGTCTTGGATAGTTCTTTGAATGCCTTTGTGGGGTTGCCCTCAATGTAGTATTCAAGAATGTCGCCATCGTCCCATGCTTCACAAACTTCGTCCCAACCGCCTTTGTCGTAATGTTCCATTGCATAAGCCCGCATAAACCGAATGAAATCAGGCTCAGTCATATTTATTGCTAACATCATTTAATTCTCCTTATTTGTTTAAGACGGCCTTTCGACCGTTTCGCCTACTAAAGGCTCATCAGTTAAACTTGATTGAAGCCCATCATCTGCACCCAAGCGTTTAGGTTGGAACGTGTCTTGAAGCAAACAAACCCAATATCATTCTTGGAACAATCCGAAGATCCATCTATCTCCCAAACTTTGCAACCTGCAGGATATTGGTATACGGTCGTGCGGGTATAGTTTGTCGGCACTAAGTATTTTTTCCCTGTGTACTTATCAGCAAATAATTTGAACATCTGTTTACTCCCTGTGTGTATGTTTATTAAATTTAACGGCTTCTCTATCTATACGTGGAAGAATCGTGCCAAGTCAGAGTTGTCCACATTTTCGGGTATGGTTATCCACATATGAAAACCCTATGTAAACTAATCGGTTACAGTTTTTGTACATCTAAAGTATCAATGTGTATAACTATTTGAGTTATCCCGCCCTGTTGATAAGGTGTGTACATCCTGTTTATAATGGTTATTGATATATACTCACGAACTGGTGCAACAAGTTGCAGAGGAGACGACATGACCGCAGAGAACAAGAAGACCGTCAAGAGAATGACAAGGGCGCAGATAAAAGAGACGCTAGACAAGACACCAATAGAGACAATCCTAGGGACAAAACAACCGCTTACCAACAAACAAAGAGAATTCGCCCGCAAAGTAGCACTAGGCACTATGAGTAAAAGACAATCCTACAAAGAGACATACAACGTCACCAGTGAGCATTCACTCAATAGTAATCCATATGTAATGATGAGAGATGCAAGAATCCAACGAGAGGTCGAAGCCTACAAGCTAGCAATGGAAGCAGAAAAACAGCGAGAACCTGCTCAACTAAAGGCATTGCTCGTACAACAGTTGGTGCAACACTCACTCGATACTGAGTTTCCACCTGCACAAAGGATGAAAGCATTGGAACTCATAGGTAAGCTATATGAAGTGGGCGCATTCGTTGAGCTAAAGGAAACGACCGTCATCAACAAGAAGTCTGAGGACATCAAGGCTCAACTGATAGAACGTATCAAAGAAGTAATAGACGTAGAGGCCAAGCCGTCTCGAACTGGCGCACGAAGTCTCCAAGACGAGATAGATAACACAGACGCAACAGACACGCACGCACTCGCAGACACGCACGCACAAAGCGCAGACGCAAATCCCGCACTCGCAGACCCCACCGCACCCGCACCCCGCGCGCTCGCAGGCCCGCGTGGGACTTCCTAACGCATACTATTCCATACAAACGATTCCGCAAAAAAAGTAATTGATATGAGAAATTGTTTTTCCCAAGCTCAAAATAAAAAGGTGGGGGGGGTATATTTTTTAAAAAAACAAGTGCAACTTGTTGCACCCCTATCGTAAGTGGTTGATTTATATGAAGAAAAAATACGAATACAGCAAAAGTATGTTGGATAGGATGAGGATAGTGGGTAAGAGTTATGAGCAGTGTATGGAGATGGAGATGACGCCGAAGGAGAGGAATATATTTATAGTGGTTGATGAGTGGTGGAAGGAGTTTGGGTATGGGCCGACTATAGATGACATTATGAGGAATAGTGGGGATAAGGGGCGGGGGAATGTATCTAGGGTTATTAAGAATCTTTGTGAGTTGGGGGCGTTAAAGAAATTGCCTGGGAAGGATAGGAGTGTTCGGCCTGCTTATATTAACTTTAGGAGTATTGAATGAGGGATCAAGATATTATTGATGCTATCTCTAAGATGCCAGATGATATGGCTGATGAGATGTTTCAGATGTTTGAGGTTTATAAAAAGAGTCTGACGGTTGAGCGGGCGGCAGATGACTTTATGATGTTTGTTAATGAGATGTGGCCTGGGTTTATACACGGTCGGCATCATGAGTTAATGGCTGAGAAGTTTGAACAGATAGCCAGGGGGGAGATAAAGCGGTTGATTATTAATATGCCGCCTCGGCATACCAAGAGTGAGTTTGCGAGTTATCTTTTGCCTGCGTGGTATTTGGGGAAGTTTCCTGGAAAAAAGATTATCCAAACATCTAACACGGCTGAGTTGGCGGTGGGGTTTGGTAGGAAGGTAAGGAACTTAGTTGCGAGTGAGCAGTACCATAGGATATTTCCTTTTGTTAATTTGCGGTCTGACTCTAAGGCGGCGGGGCGGTGGAGTACGAATAAGAATGGCGAATACTTTGCGATAGGTGTTGGAGGTACGGTGACGGGTAAGGGTGCGGACTTACTTATTATTGATGATCCGCATAGTGAGCAAGAAGCGGCGTTGGCGCAGGGTGACCCAACAGTGTTTGATAAGGTGTATGAGTGGTATACATCTGGACCGAGACAACGTCTTCAGCCTGGTGGGTCTATTGTTGTGGTGATGACGAGGTGGGCGAAGAAAGATTTGACGGGCAAGATTGTGCAGTCGATGATTGATCGGGACGGAGAGAAGTGGGACGTTATACAGTTGCCTGCGATTATGCCGAGTGGAAAACCGCTTTGGCCAGAGTTTTGGAGTTTGCCAGAGCTGGAGGCGTTGAAGTCTGAATTGCCTGCGAGTAAGTGGAATGCGCAGTATATGCAAAGCCCGACCAGTGAGGAGGGGGCGATTGTTAAGAGGGATTGGTGGAGGATATGGGAAGGGGAAGATATACCACCGTGCGAGTATATTATTCAGAGTTGGGATACGGCGTTTACGAAGAGTGAGAGGAGTGACTATTCTGCGTGTACGACATGGGGGATATTTTATTTAAATGAGAATGCGCGCGATCCCAATATTATTTTGCTTGATGCGTTTAAGAGGAGGATGGAATTTCCTGAGTTAAAGGAGATTGCTATGCGAGAATATAGGAACTGGGAACCAGACTCTTTTATTGTTGAGGCGAAGGCAAGTGGTGCGCCGTTGATATTTGAGTTGAGGGCTATGGGAATACCTGTACAAGAGTTTACGCCGAGCAGGGGAAATGATAAGATGGTGAGGATTAACTCTGTGTCTGATTTGTTTGCGAGCGGTAAGGTATGGGCTCCTGCAACAAGATGGGCTGATGAGTTAATTGAAGAGATGGCGGCGTTCCCTAATTCTGATCACGATGACTTGGTAGACTCGACTACGCAGGCATTGATTCGATTCAGAAAGGGAGGGTTTATATCTTTGGGTAGTGATGAACCAGATGAACCAATATATAGACGGCGCAGGTCTGCCGCTTATTACTAAGGATAAATATGAAACGTAGAATTTTTTTACAATCAATTGGTGCGGGCGCAATTACGCTGGCTGTGCCAGTTGTGCATTCTGGAACTGGATGGAGTGGCCCTACTTGCGCAAAAAGTTTGACCGAATGGATGGAGTCAAAATTTTATTGTGTTATGGGTGAACCATCAGCATTCATGGACTTGCCAAGGCATGATGCCAATAAGTTTTTCACAGACGCTTCTATGAAAGTTTTGGATCCCGCTGGAGATGCGCAAATAATTAGAATTTCATATGACACTTTGGCTTATGCGGTCGAAGGATATACAGCTAAAGAAGCCGAATCAATGTTGGCAAAACATTTCTACGAAGGGCTTAAAGAGTTGGACGAGGGGGATAGAAAGCAAATTGTGTGGAGAGTTAAACCACAATTTAAGTCTGACTATATTCGTGAATGGGGAGATACATATTTAACCGCCGAGGAATTGGAAGATAAAGCTTATAACAATGTAAGTAAAGATGATTTGAAAATACCAGAAAATGCCCAGTTTGATTTTGATACTAACAGTTATAGGTATGTAAAAAAATCTTATTATCTCCACAGAATTCGAATGAGATTGGCTATGCCAGAAGTAAATTTTGAGCAAATAGACAGTTATAAATTAGAAGGCAAAACAGCTAAAAGGATAAATAATGAGTATTGATAAAAGTTTATATCAAGCGCCCCAGGGTATTGAGAGTTTAGCTCAAGATGAGGAGCCATTAGAGATAGAGATTGTTGATCCAGAATCTGTTGGTATTAAGATGGATGGAATGGAGATAACGCTGGAGGAGGGGGAGGAAAGCGGCGAAGACTTTAATGCGAACCTTGCTGAAGAAATGCATCCAGGTGCGGTATCGTCTTTAGCATCAGAGTTAGATTTTGATATTACACAAGATATTGGTTCTAGGAAGGATTGGGAGAAAGCGTACTCTGAGGGGTTGAAGTTATTGGGTCTTCATATAGAAGATAGGACTGAACCTTGGGACGGCGCGTGCGGGGTGTTTCATCCATTGATTACTGAGGCGATTGTTAGGTTCCAAGCGGAGATGGTAACGGAGACATTCCCGACCGCTGGGCCTGTGCTGAGTAAGATTATTGGTAAAGAGACTCCTGAGATAAGAGAAAAGGCGATCAATGTTCAAGATGATATGAACTTTGAATTGACTGAGGAGATGAAGGAGTTTAGACCAGAGCATGAGAGGATGTTGTTCTCTTTGCCCGCGGTGGGTTCTACATTTAAGAAGACTTATTACGATCCAGGATTGGGTAGACCTGTGTCTATGTTTGTTCCAGCAGAAGATATTATTTTGCCGTATGGGACAACGGATATGGATACGGCGTACCGCGTTACCCATGTGATGCGTAAGACAAAAAATGATATTGTTAAATTACAACGCGCTGGATTTTATTTAGATATAGATTTGCCTGATCCACAGAATGATAAGAGTGAGATACAAAAGGGGAAAGATAAAGAGACTGGGTTTAATGATTTAAGCGATGAAAGATATACTCTGTATGAGTGTCACGTTGACTTAGACCTAGAGGGGTTTGAGGATGAGGACGATGATGGACCGACAGGGATTATGCTTCCCTATGTTGTTACTTTCATAAAGGGTACAAATGAAGTATTGTCGATTCGGAGGAACTGGAAGGAGGGCGATGATCTTAAACTTAAGCGCCAGCATTTCGTACACTACCAATACATCCCAGGATTTGGAGCTTACGGATTTGGACTCTTCCACCTCATTGGGGGATATGCAAAGTCGGCGACAAGCATTATGCGTCAACTGGTGGACGCGGGAACTTTATCTAACTTGCCTGGAGGTCTTAAGTCCAGAGGACTTCGGATTAAAGGTGATGATACACCCATTAGGCCAGGAGAGTTCAGAGATGTAGATTTAGCATCTGGAAACATTAGGGATAGTATTCTTCCGTTGCCTTATAAGGAGCCGAGTGCGGTATTGGCTGGATTGTTAGGTACGATTGTTGAGGAGGGCAGGAGGTTTGCCGCTACTGCTGATATGCAGATTAGCGATATGTCTGCCCAAGCTCCTGTTGGAACTACGCTGGCATTATTAGAGCGCCAGTTAAAAGTGTTAACGGCGGTGCAGGCTAGAACACATTTTAGTTTAAAGCAAGAGCTTAAGTTAATAAAGAATTTAATTCGAGACTATACAGACGAAGACTATACATATGATCCTGAATATGGGGGACGCAAGTCTAAGAAGGCTGATTATGATTTAGTTGATATTATTCCTGTTAGTGATCCTAATGCCGCTACCATGTCTCAACGCGTGGTGCAGTACCAAGCCGTTATACAAATGGCACAAATGGCTCCACAGATTTATGATCTGCCACAGCTACATCGTTCAATGCTTGATGTTTTGGGGATTAAAAATGCAGAAAAACTCGTTCCTTTGCCAGACGATCAGAAACCTACGGACCCTGTATCTGAAAACCAAGCGGCGCTTAAAGGCAAACCGCTAAAGGCATTTCAGTATCAGAACCACCAAGCGCACATCCAGATGCACCAAGGGTTATTGCAAGACCCGATGGTTGCGGCATCTATAGGGCAGAATCCGCAGGCTCAGCAGATACAAGCGGCACTACAGGCGCATATTGCCGAACACGTTGGATATATGTATAGACAACAAGTAGAGCAACAGTTGGGTATGGCAATGCCTAAAGAAGAGGAGAAGCTTGATCCTAAGATTGAGTACGCTATGTCAGACATGATGGCAAAAGCGGCGCAACAAGTATTACAGCAACACCAGGCGGCGGCGGCTCAGCAACAAGCGCAACAGCAAGCACAAGACCCGCTTATACAGTTACAGCAACAAGAGTTGCAGATTAGACAGCAAGAAGTTGCAATCAAACAGCAAAAGATGCAACAAGATATGCAGTTGGCACAGTCTAAGTTGCAGACAGATTCCACACTTGAGGCGGCACGTTTGGCGCTTGAGAAGGAAAAAGTTTCTGGTACTTTACAGTTGGGCGCTATGAAAATTGGTGCAGATATACAGCATCAAAAAGAAAATATCAAATCTCAAGAGATGCGTACTGGAACGCAAGTTGGGGTTGATATTGCGAAGACAAAATCTCAACAAGAACTTACGGCTCGCCAGGCCGCTTTAGAGCATGGCAGAGAGATGGAAGACAAGCGCATGGACGCTAGGAAGACAGCTCTTGAACACGGAGAAAACTCCGCAGACAGATTGCATACCATTCAAAAAGATCATCTTGACAGACAGCAAGAGAATCTTAGGATGGAGCAACAAGCACGGCAAGCCAAGCAAGCCGCCGAAAAACCAAAGGAGAAATCTAAATAATGATACAAGACTTCGCACGCGTATTGCGCGAATACATACGCAAAGACATGAACAACTACGCTGATGATCTCGCGGCGGGAGTATGCAAAAATTTTGACGAGTACCAAAAACTCTGTGGGGTGATCCAAGGTCTAGCCATTGCAGAGCGTTATGTTATTGATCTTGCGGAAAAGGTAGACAAAGATGAGTGATTTAATTCTTCCACCAGGCGTGCAAATGCCTGAACCCATCCAACCTATTGAGAGCCCAATAGAGGATGCAACAAACGAGCAAAAGGCTACAGCGCTTCCAGATCCAGCGGGTTACAAAATACTTTGCGGAGTACCCCAGGTATCCGATAAGTTAGATGGAACTGAGCTTGATTTGGTTAGACCTTCCCATTTCGCACAGCAAGAACAGAGCGCCACAACCGTTTTGTTTGTGTTGAAAGTAGGACCTGACGCATACCAAGATAAAGAAAGATACCCAAATGGACCCTGGTGCAAGCCTGGTGATTTTATTTTGACTCGGACTTATTCTGGTACGCGTTTCATGATCTTTGGCAAAGAGTTCAGGCTCATTAATGAAGATCAAGTAGATGCAGTTGTGCAAGACCCACGAGGTATTACCCGTGCTATGTAAAGGAAATATATGAACGACACATACAAATTTCCCGATGAGATTGAAAACAAAACGGACGTTGAGATTGAAGCGGACGGTGATGAGTTTGAAATTGAAATCGTGGATGACACACCCGAAAAAGACAGGGGCAGACAACCTTTAAACAAGGAAGTTGCAGACCCTACAGAAGATGAAATAGCAAGTTACTCTCAAAATGTTCAGTCCCGCATCAAGGAATTGACGCACGCTAGACACGATGAGCGTAGGAAAGCAGAGTCTATTGAGCGCGAAAGACAAGAGTTGGAAAGGCTTACTCAGCGCTTGATTGAAGAAAACAAGACTCTAAAAAACAACGTTAATGCTGGCCAGGAGATGATTGTTTCATCTGCCAAACAAAAGGCCGAAGCTGACCTGGTTTTGGCTCGTAAACAGTATAAGGAAGCACAAGAAGCCTATGATACTGATGCCATTATTGCGGCTCAAGAAGCATTGACAGAAGCCAAAATGCGCTTTGAACAGGTTAAGAATTACCGTCATACCCCTTTACAAAATGAAGACAATGAGGTACAAACTCAACCTAGACAGACTCAACAAGTTAGACCTGACGAAAAATCCCTGCGCTGGCAGGCAAAAAACCAGTGGTTTGGTTCTAATGGGTTTGAAGAAGTTACCAGTTATGCACTAGGACTGCACCAAAAGCTAGTCAATACGGGCATTGACCCGCGTTCCGATGAATACTATCAAGAAATAGATTCACGCATCCATTCAAAGTTCCCAGAAGTATTTGGTGAACCAGAATCAAAATCTACGGCTCAAACCGCTAAACGTCCTTCAAATGTTGTTGCTCCTGCTACTCGTTCATCGGGTGTCAAAAAGGTTCAGCTAACACCTACGCAAGCCGCGTTAGTGAAAAAGTTTAATCTTGATCCGAAGAAATATTATCTTGAACAACAAAAATTGGAGAAACAAAATGGTTGATGTTAAAAAAACCCGTGATTTAGAAACACGCGAAAAAGAAGTTCATATTGATTACAAGCCTGCTAGTTCACTACCAGACCCAACACCTGAACCTGGTTATGAGTATCGCTATGTGCTAACTCATATCTTAGGCAATCCAGATGCCATTAGATTGTCTCGTATGAGGCGCGATGGATGGGAACCAGTGAAAGCTTCAGATCACCCAGAGCTTATGCTTGAAGGTTCTGTAAACGGTAATGTCGAGATAGGTGGATTGATTCTATGTAAAAATACCGTAGAAAAAGTCAAAGCTTATGATCGGTATTACGCTAAGCAAGCCGCAGATCAAATGGAATCGGTTGACAACAGTTTTATGAAAGATAACGATCCAAGAATGCGTAAGTTCTCTGAGAAATACTCTGAGGTCACACGCGGACGAGGGTTAAGTGCAAGTCTCAAATAAAGGAATTTAAATGGCTTATCCTATTATCCCAGCCCCTTACGGGCTAAAGCCTGTAAACCTAATTGGTGGTAGGGTGTTTTCTGGTTCAACCAGAATGTTCCCTATCAACAACGGTTACAGCAACTCGCTCTTCAATGGTGACATTGTTGATATTGGTTATACAGGAGCTACGATTGGAACATTGATCCAAACTGGCTTGACATATAACAGCACATCTGTTCCTTCCTCAAACACCATTGGTGTATTTGTTGGTTGTGAATATACAAATACTAGCGGTCCAATTTACGGCAAAAACCGTTTCAACTATTGGCAAGCTAGTACAGCCGCAACAGACTGTATTGGTTATGTTGTTGATGATCCTCAAGCGATCTTCAAAGGTGTTATAGTTAACGGCGGTACAGCTAACACTGGTACTGTAAGTTCAACATTTACACCATACTATGCTAACAACGCATATATTGGTGCAAATGCTTTCTATACAGGTCCAGGCGGCTCTACAACTAGCGGTGACTCTACTGCTGGTATTGCTCTTTCTGCTTCTGCTACTACGACATCTACAACAAGTGCTCCATTAACAAGTGGTGCTCCTTTGCGTATTGTTGGAATGGTTCCAGATACAGCAGTAACAGTGTTGCAAACAGGTACAAGTTCTAGCACAACTATTACTTTATCTGCCGCTAACTCTGGTATTGTTGCTGGAATGGCTGTTAACGGCCCTGGCATTTTGGCAGGTTCAAACACCTGGGTAACCAAAGTAAACGGTACAGCAGTAACTATCAGTTCCGCTGTTACAACTGCACAATCGACTGCTGTTGGTTTTTCATTCACTGGCTATCCAGAAGTATTGGTAACTTGGAACTTTGGTTTCCACAGCTACTTCAATGCTACTGGCGTTTAATTAAGGAGCTAAAACATGGCTATTTCACGCGCACAACTACTGAAAGAGTTGCTCCCTGGATTGAACGCATTGTTCGGTTTAGAGTATGCCCGTTACGGCGAAGAGCATAAAGAAATCTACGAAACAGAGAAATCTGAGCGTAGCTTTGAAGAAGAAACCAAGCTGTCTGGCTTCTCAGCCGCACCAGTCAAAAACGAGGGTCAATCCCTTGCTTATGACAATGCGCAAGAAGCATTCACAGCACGTTATAACCACGAGACTATTGCTCTTGGATTCTCAATCACTGAAGAAGCGATTGAAGATAACTTGTATGACTCTTTGTCAGCACGTTATACCAAGGGTCTAGCTCGCGCTATGGCGTATACCAAGCAGGTTAAAGCCGCTTCAACTTTGAACAACGCATTTAACAGCCAATACGTTGGCGGTGACGGCGTATCTTTATTGAACAGTGCTCACCCATTGGTTAACGGTGGTACAAACGCCAACACTCCATCTACTCCTGCTGATTTGAATGAGACATCCCTTGAGAATGCCGTTATTCAAATCGCCGCATGGACAGACGAGCGTGGACTTTTGATTGCCGCACGTCCCAAGAAATTGATTGTTCCCCCAGCACTCATGTTCGTTGCTACTCGTCTATTAGACACAGAGTTGCGCGTTGGTACTAACAACAACGACTTGAACGCTATCAAGAACAACGGTTCTATCCCAGAAGGTTACACAGTTAACCACTTCTTGACAGCACCTAACGCATGGTTCCTGACCACTGACGTTCCTAACGGACTTAAGCACTTTGAGCGCGTGTCCTTACAGAACTCAATGGACGGTGACTTTGATACAGGTAACGTCCGTTACAAATCCCGCGAGCGTTATAGCTTTGGCTGGTCTGATCCACTAGGAATCTACGGTTCTTATTAAGATCAGGTGCAACTTGTTGCACTTAAGGAGGGCCCTCACAAGGGGCCCTTTTTTTATACAAAATTTGTTGACTATATTTGAAAATAGTGTATATTAAGGGCATCTGGGAATTCAACCTTGTTGCCACTGGCCCAGCAGACGATGCAACGATTAACAAGGTATCTTTTGCATAAGGAAACTTATAATGGCACGCAGTACATTTGACGGCCCGATCATATCGGGTGACAATCGTTTTGGACCTCTTCGCGATATTGGTTACACAGAGTTAGTCCAAACTTGTTATATTGATTTATCCAATACAACAGTAAACACCGCTGGTTATAGCGGAGCATCAGGACAGTTTGTATCATCAAACGTGATACCAAACCAGAATGCTACTGTATATACACCTAGCTCTGCATTCCAAAATGCAGGACCAACAACACAAACAATCCCTGCTGACGTTACTGGTTCAAGTGGCCAGATTTATCGTGGCGCGGTAATGTACGTTCCAATCAACAGTGTTATTCAAGACATTACAGTTGATTACTTACTTGCTATTACTGGCGAAAGTGGCGCAACATTGTCTAACACATCTGTGTTTGTTTCTAACAACTACACAGCCGCAGGCGGTACACCAACATATGGTACAGCCGTTATTTCTTCAAGCACTGGTGTTGGTACAGCAGGTCGTTTGTCTACGACTTACACAGCAACTAACTTGATCAATATGCTGGCAACAACTTCTGATATTCAAAATCCACAAGTGGGAACACAGCCAAGTTTCTTCTCACAAATTGTGTTTACATTGAGTATTACAGGTTCTACTTCTGTTGCAGTGCCTACAGGCGGTAAGCTCAACTTTACTGTTCGTTACACACAGGCTGATCCTAACATCGGTAATTCAACAACTTACCCATACGGTAACTTCGACTAATAGCTAGGGGCCTTGCGCCCCTTTCTTTGATTTAATAGGAGTTTTTATGGGTTTGAATCTGTTTAATTTTTTCTCGCCTAATAACCAAACGGCTAGTATGGGGACACAAACCCCCAGCACCGCTTGGCAAGGTATTGACGGGGCCGCTGAGTTTGTAGCGCCCCAGCGTTTGCGTGATGTTGTTGGTAAGTTAAAAGTTAGCCAATCGCAAAATATTTATGATGCCGACTTTGAATACGGCGTACAACCTTTGCGTTGGGAAAACTTTATTCAGAATACATCTGGACAAGCTTACATTGTTCAGAATCCTGGTTTGGGTGGCGTATCAATGAACATTGGTGGAGGTAATACTCCTGGTGATATTACGATTCGTCAAAGCCGTCCTTATCACAGATACCAGCCAGGTAAGACTTTTTACATGGCATCTAACGTTAACTTTGGTAGTTCTGTTACTGGCCAAACTCAACGTGTTGGTATTTTTGATGATTCCAATGGTATTTTCTTTATGCAGACTGGGCCTACTGGACCTCTAAATCCAGGAGCTATGTATGTAGTTATTCGTTCTGACTCTGGAAGTAATGGCGTAGTTGATCAGATTATTCCTTGCGAGGCATGGAACGGTAATAAGAATATTATCTATGCACTTGATTGGACTAAAGTTCAAATGATATGGATGGAATATGCTTGGTACGGCGCAGGTGCTCTTCGTTGGGGCGTAGTCCTTAATGGCGAGCCTTGGGTATTGCATCAAGTTGGTACTGGTAATGGTGTTATTAACGGCGTTGCTCAAGTTAAGCCTTGGAGCCGTACTGGTAACTTGCCTGTTCGTTATGAGCAAAGAGATAACGGAAGTAGTACAGCATCATTAATGACTCACTATGGTGTGTCAGTATTGATTGAAGGATCAATTGATAAACAGCGTGGATTTACCTATTCATATGGTAATGATGCTAAAACTCAAAACCGTTCAGTTCCTGCATCTTCTGTTCGCTATCCTGCAATGTCATTTAGGATGAGAGCTGTTGGTTCTGATATTTTTGATCAAAGCAATGCGGCGGCTACGGGTGGATCACCTACGACTTTGACAATTAGCGCGGCTACTCCTTCTATATCTTCTGTAGTAGGACAGCCAAACAGTGGTCAGGCTTTGGTTACATTTGGTTCTGCTCATGGTTATGCAGTGACTAACCCAGCCAATGCTAATAGCCCAGCTCAGTACATTACTCTTAGTTCATTTACTGAAGTAGGTACTGTTGCAACTGGAAACTACGCATTCTCTGGAACAACTTTAACAGTTACAACTGCTGTAGCTACTGGAGCTCTTCAAGTTGGACAAATATTGTCAGGAACTGGTGTTACAGGTTCTCCAACCATTGTTGCTCAATTGACTGCTACAAGTTCTGCTGTGGGTTCACAAGCTTTTGCAAGCGGTGGCGCAGTTGGATCAAGTGTTGTTGTATTGGCGGCTGGTACATCGTTTGCAGTAGGCCAGTTGTTTGCGGGTACAGGCGTACCAACAGCAACGTACATTACTGCGGTTAATGGCGCTACCATTACGATTAATAAGGCATTTACAGCTCAAGCATCTGGCACATATAACTCATATGCACCTGGTGGACTGGGTACTTATCAAGTTAGCTCTGCACAAACTACTGGTACTGGCACTTTGACCGCCACAACCACATATGCCGCTCAGACTTGGTTAATTCAGCAAGTGCCATCTACAACCACAATGATTCTTCCAATTCAATTGTTGACAGGTGTAACAGCCACAACAAATCCAACTGGAACATATTGGGGTGCAAATCAGTGGGTTGGTAAGTTTGTTTATTACCAGGCCAGTTTGCCATCTATCAGCGCCATTTCAAATCCTGCATCTGGAACTGTAGCTGGTATTACAAACTACACATCTACAATTACATTTAGCTCTGTTCATAATTTGAAACAGGGTGATGTAATTATTATTAGCGGATCAACTCCTGCTTACATGAATGGTATTTACTCTGTAACAATACCAACTACAAATCCAACTACTACAATTGTGGTTAGCTGGGGTTACTTTGCTTCTGCTCCTGCAAACTATACATCTGGAGCATCTGCTGTATCTCCATACACAGGCCGTATTACATCTAATACAACCAGTGCAATAACATTTGGTGATGTTGTTACGGGTTTACCATTAGCAAATAGTCCATCATCTGGAAATAACTATCAAATTGGTTTGATTGATCGCGGTCAATTATTGCCTGCAACATTGTTATTAAATTCATCTGCAACTTGTTTGGTTGAGTTAATTTCAAGTACGCCTACTAACCAATTGTCTTTAAGTCAAGCAAACTTTGTTGCACTTAACACATTGGGTTCATATAACTCATTTGCTGAGCAAGATTTAAGTGCTACCACTTTGGCTGGAGGTGAGGTTGTGTATGCATTCTCAACTCCTCCTAACGGTTTGCAACAGCTTGATTTAAGCAACTTCTTCCCAGTGCTTACCAACATTAAAGGTAACGTAGCCGACATTTTGACGGTTGCTGTAACTTCTTCTGCTGGTGCTACTGTTCAAATTAACGTTGTTGCACAAGAGGCGATGGCTTAATGTCTACTCCAGCATGGCAACGCAAAGAGGGTAAAAACCCAAATGGCGGCTTAAATGCTAAAGGTAGAGCTTCTGCCAAGAAAGAAGGGCATGATCTAAAGCCTCCTCAACCAGAGGGTGGCTCTAGGAAAAAATCATTTTGTGCCAGAATGGAAGGTATGAAGAAAAAGTTAACTTCAGAAAAGACAGCGCATGATCCTAATAGCCGCATTAACAAAAGCTTGAGGGTTTGGAAATGTGCTGATGGATGTGCAATTCGTGGTCTTACAAAAGGCACAATGAGGTAAATATGTCAGATATAGAATTAACAGAACGCGAACAAGCTATAGCCAAAGAAGCGGCAAAGATTGCCATTGAAGAATTGGCTGGTGAGTTTTACAAACAAGTAGGTAAGACTGTTATCAACAAGATTCTTATTTGGATTGGAGCAATTGTGGTTGGATTTGCATTTGGTAAAGGTTGGATTGTAAAATTCTAATATGCCAAGTAAATCAAAAGCACAACATAATTTCATGGAGGCGGTGGCCCACAATCCAGCGTTCGCCAAGAAAGTGGGAGTCCCGCGTAGTGTGGGGCAGGAGTTCAGTAAAGCGGACACAGGCCGCACATTTAAAAGAGGTGGAGAAATGAAAGATCACGAAGCTCACGGGCATCATATGAAAATGGCTCATCATCATTTGCAAATGGCGATGAAACACGGCGGTCACGTCAAAAAAATGGCATCTGGTGGATCAACTACTGGTATGCATGGTATTGAAGAGAAAAAAGGCATGACTACAGCCAAGATGAGCAAAGTTACTGAGGGCGGTAGAAAACCACACGGCGAGCACTCTGTTGAGAAAAAAGGCGCTACAAAAGCTATGATGCCTAAGATGAAGGGCAACACAGTTGGCGATGGACCTTTGTATAACGTTAAAGGCCCAGCTATGAAGCGTGGCGGTAAAACTCATCACAAGAAATAAGGACTAAAAATGTCACATCATCCAGAGCACCACAAGCACGTCCATCCTGCTGGTCATGAGCATCATCATGAGCACAAGCACGCAGTTCACCATTTAAAAGAGCATGAGGAAGGTGGACATAAACACCATCATCATCATTATGGTGAGCACGCCGCTGGACATACTAAGCATCATGAAACTGTAGAGCACTTGCATAAGCATCAAGCTTATAAGCATGGTGGTCATGTACATCACAAAGGATAAATCATGCCAATGCCACAAATGACTATACGTCCTCCTATGGCTGGAAAGATGCCTGTTAGACCAGGAATGGCGGCGGCTCGTCCAGGAGGTATGATGAAAAAAGGTGGTATGGCTCATCGCTGTCACGAACGTGCTGATGGTTGCGCTGAAAAAGGGCACACCAAAGGCAAAATTGTGATGTGTGGTGGCGGTCACGTCAAAGGATAAATCATGGCTACAAAAGATGCTGGAGCTGGTAGAGGCTTTGTAAATCCTCAACGCACTGACGAATCAGATGCAGATTATGTTTCACCTAAAGATCGTTACGATATGGAAAAACAACGTAACGAACAAAAAACCCAAGAGAAGACCAATACTGCCGCACAAGAGGCTAGTAAAAACATGAAAAAGGGTGGCAAGGTTAAGCATAAAATGTCTAAGGGCGGTGCATCACACCGTGCAGACGGTTGCATTGAACGCGGCCATACCAAAGGACATATGCGATGATTTCAAGCCGTGGCATGGGTGATATTAATCCTTCAAAAGTGCCTGGCAAGAAGAAGGGTGGAGAAGTTTGGGATAAGCCTCGTCCAAAAGGACTTGGCAAACCCAAGAAGTTATCTTCTTCCAAAAAAGCAAAGGCTAAAGCAATGGCAAAGGCCGCTGGTAGACCTTATCCAAATCTAGTTGACAACATGAGGGCCGCAAAATGAGTTTATTAAATATTATTGAAGAAAAAGCTGAATACTTGCTTAGCGAGCTTAAAGTTCGTGCGGTACAACAGCAAAGAGATCATGGCCATATTGCAGATGATCTTCAAGAGATTATTGACGGTTTAGAAAATTATGTTGTAGCACCTGTTAACAATGTTATTTTTGAGCCTGTAATTGAAGTTGTAGAAGAAGTGCAACTTGTTGCACCCACTCCTGTTGCTGTAACATTAACTTGTGTAGCTCCTAAATAATGGCTACTACTTCTGGTTCTTCCGCGTTTAATCTTCAGTTAACTGATGTTATAGAGGAGGCTTATGAGCGCGTTGGAGTTGAAGTAAGAAGCGGTTATGACGTAAGGACTGCTAGGCGTTCTCTTAATTTATTGTTTACAGACTGGGCCAATCGTGGTCTTAATATGTGGACATTTGAGCAGGACTATATCCCTCTTGTTCAAGGTCAGCCTACATACGCATTGCCCGATGACACAGTAGATATTATTGAAAACGTCATTAGAACTAATGCAAATGTGGCCAGTAACCAGGCCGATTTAACAATTACGCGTATTAGTATTGATACTTATGCTACCTTGCCTAACAAGTTAAATCAAGGAAGACCTATTCAGGTTTGGATTCAGCGTTTAACGGCTAATAATCAACCTACAAGTAATGCAATTTCGGCCGCTATTGGTACGACAGATACCACTATAGCTGTAAATTCTCTTATTGGTTTACCAAATGCAGGTTGGATTACGTTAGATTCCGAGTTAATTGGGTATAACGAAGTGCAACCAGCCGCAAATGGCAACCCGCCTTACCTATTAAACTGCACTAGAGGCCAGCAAAATACAACTGCGGCATCTCATGCTTTGGGTGCTCCTATCATTTTGTCTCAAAAGAACAGTATTACTGTATGGCCAACGCCTGATTCAGCCGCAAGTTACCAGTTTGTGTACTGGAGACTACGCAGAATGCAAGATGTTGGTAATGGAGTCAACATAATGGATGTGCCATTCAGGTTTGTAAACTGTATGGTGTCTGGTTTGGCTTATTATTTATGTTTAAAAGTACCAGATGGGCTAAATAGACTACAAATACTTAAGCAACAATACGATGAATCCTGGGATTTGGCTTCAACAGAGGACAGAGAGAAGGCTTCTTTACGGTTTGTGCCGCAGAGAATGTATATTGGTGGTGGAACCTAATGGGAAACAGGTTTTCTTCTGGTAAAAACTCGATTGCAGAGTGTGATCGGTGTGGTTTTCGCTATAAGTTGTTTGATCTTAAAAAAGAGATCATTAAAACCAAGACGTATGACTTAAAAGTGTGTCCAACTTGTTGGGACCCAGACCAGCCGCAGTTGCAACTTGGTATGTACCCAGTAGATGATCCACAAGGCGTGCGTGATCCAAGGCCAGACATTAGTTATTATCAATCTGGTACAACTGGATTGCATACTTGTCGGTCAAACGGTACAAGTATTACGCAAGATGGGTATCCTAGCGAAGGTAGCAGGGTATTTCAGTGGGGTTGGAATCCAGTTGGGGGAGCAAGTTCTTTTGATGTTGCTCTTACACAGAATTACTTGCAACTCAACGTGCAAGTTGGTACAGTAACCATAGTAACAACGTAGGAGAAATCATGAAACATGACGATATTCAAGAAGATAAAAAGCTGATCAAAAAGGCTTTTGGTATGCATGATAAACAAGAGCATACTGGTAAGCATACAGACTTATCCAAACTCAAAAAGGGCGGTAAAACTGTTAAAAAGATGGCAAAAGGCGGTGTAACTGGCCAATCTATGAAAGCAATGGGTCGTAATATGGCTCGTGCAATGAACCAGAAGAGCTCTGGTCGCGGAGGTTAATATGAAGACAATGGTTAAACCAACCAAAAAGAATAGCCCATCTATTCACAGGGCAAAAGATGTTCACAATGGTAACGCTGATGAATATTCCCGTCCTCACACAATGAGCGGCAAAAACATTAGTCCCAAGACTGATTCTTTTGTTCATACAGACCCTAATACGCTTAATGCGAAACAACAAGGCCGTTTGACAGGTACATTGCGCGTTAGCATGGGTGATCCTGGTGCTAATGATGTTAAGACTGATGGTATTAAGATGCGTGGAGCTGGAGCGGCTGAGCGTGGCTTTATGTCCAGAGGCCCAATGGCATGAGTTTAGATTACTCTCAGCTTTCTCAGTCAATACAGGACTATCTACAGAACTACGAAACCACTTTCGTAGCGGATATTCCTACGTTTGTTGAGCAAGCTGAGCAAAGAATCTATAACACGGTTCAATTTCCATCTTTGCGTAAGAATGTTACGGGCGTTTTGACGGCTTATAACCCATATTTAGCTTGCCCTACAGACTTTCTTGCGCCGTATTCTTTAGCTGTTTATACGACTGCATCTGCTACTGCAACTGGCACTGCTGGTACATATACAATTACTACATCAGGAACTGTTACAGGTAACATCCAGATTGGACAATATGTGACTGGAACAGGTATAGGTTCTAGTGCTTATGTCACATCGGTATCTGGAACTACGGTTTATTTATCTGTGGTTAATGCTAACAATGTTAGCGGCACAATTAATTTCCAAGGGCAGTATAACTACTTGCTTAATAAAGATGTTAACTATATGCGTGAGGCATTTCCATTGCCTAATTATTACGCTACGCCAGGATATTACGCGCTTTTTGGGCCGTCTGTGGTAAGTTCAGCGCTTACAAATAATCTATCATTTATTGTTGGTCCTACGCCTGATATTGGGTATAGTGCAGAGATGCATTATTACTATTATCCTGTTTCTATTGTGCAATCTGCTGTTAATGTAACTAGCATTTACACGGCTGGATCGGGATATACAAATGGTACATATTACAACACAGCTTTAACAGGCGGTACTGGAAGTGGTGCAAAGGCTGATATTGTTGTATCTGGAGGGGCTGTAACATCGGTCACAATGAGTACAAATGGGTCTTATTTTGCTGTAAATGACTTGTTATCAGCATCTATTCCAGGTGGTACAGGATTCCAATTGCAAGTTAGTTCGGTAAATAACCCAACGGGAACAAGCTGGCTGGGTCAGAATTTTGATTCTGTTTTACTATATGGTTCACTTGTAGAGGCATATACGTTTATCAAGGGAGAGCCTGATTTGATAGCTCTTTACGATAAAAAGTATAACGAAGCATTGGCAATTGCAAAACGTCTTGGAGATGGTATGGAGCGTCAAGATGCATACAGATCGGGACAATATAGACAGGCGGTTACATAATGGCTTTTCAACAAGGTGCAACAACCAGTTTCAAAGTCCAGCTTGCTCAAGGCTTGCACAACTTTGGCCCTACAAGTCCAAATACTTTTTACATTGCTTTATTTAATGGATCGGCAACGCTTGGGCCATCAACAACGCAGTATGTATCTGGTTTGACGGGTGAAGTTGTTGGTACTGGGTATACGGCTGGTGGTCAGGCGTTGACAATTAGTACAACGCCAACATCTGGATCAACGGGCGGCACGGTAGGGTATTGGTCTTTTAATGATGCTATTTGGAGCCCTGCCGCCTTTACTGTTAGAGGCGCATTGATTTACAATGCAAGTCAAAATAACGCTTCTGTTTGTGTATTGGATTTTGGTAGTGATAAAATTTGTTCTAACTCATTTACTGTTCAGTTCCCAGTTGCTGGGTCTACAACAGCCATTTTAAGGATTGCATAATGTTAATCACAACGACTAAAGGCGAGATGGATGATTCATTACTGGAGCACAAATCTGGCAGTGTAGATAATGATGTTGAATATACAACTTGGGATGAGTATTACTTAAACGGTGAGCTTGTGCATCGTTCTGCCCATGTTACTCTTAAGAAAACACCCTTTACCGATTTGATCGGTGCAACTTTAGGATAAATCATGGCAAATCAGCAATCAATGTGTACTTCTTTTTTAGGTGAGTTATTGAGTTCAACTCATAACTTTAGTTCCGCTAATCCTGCGCATACGGCTAACACGGCTGATACGTTCAAGGCGGCTTTGTATGTTACGACTGCTACAATGAATGCGTCTACTACTGCGTACTCTGCTACCAATGAAGTATCTGGTACTGGATATTCAGCAGGCGGGGTGACAGTAACAAATGCAACCAATCCAGCATCTACAAACTCATCTACTACGGCGGGAGTAGGGTATTGGACACCATCCGCAAGTATTATTTATTCAAGTGTAACACTATCAACTGCATTTGATACGATGCTTCTTTATAACTCATCACAGAGTAACAAGGCGGTAGCTGTATACACGTTTGGTTCACAGACCATTACGGCTGGAAACTTTACATTAACAATGCCATCTAACACGACTACAACTGCATTAGTTCGTTTGTCTACAACTTAAAGGTAGTGTATGGCTCTGCAAGTAGCTGATAGAGTCCAGGTTAACAGTACATCGTATACGACAAGTAGTTTTACGCTTGGGTCTGCGCTTACTGGTTTTCAAAGTTTTACTGCTTTAACCAGCGGTAATACGACCTATTACGCCGCAACGGATACGGTTGGTAACTGGGAGGTGGGCTACGGCACATATACGACTGGCGCTCTTGCCAGGACAACGATACTGGCTTCTAGCAATTCTGGATCGGTGGTTACGTTTAGTGGTACGGTTTCTATATTTATTACTTACCCCGCTGAAAAAGTTGTAATACAAGATACAAACGGCAACGTTAATATATTAACTTATGTATCTAATGCTACTACTACGATTGGTACGTTAAATGTAGGAACGAGCGGGTATAGTGTTTCTACTACTGGTCAGCTTGCAACTTTTTACGGCACAGATACCACTTGGTCAAATGTAGTTTTACAGAATAATAATGGTGGAAATACATCTTATGCTTCCTATGTAACTACTGCAAATAACTATTCATCCGTCTATATGGAGATGGGAACAAACAGTTCCACTTATAGTTATTCAGCGGCGGGATACGGAAATAATGCGGCTAATGCCGCAAACGCTAACTTTGTTGAGTCAGTTGGTTCCGATTTAGTACTAACAACATATGGTTCAAATGCAATTCATTTTGTTGTCAACTCAGGTAATACGGGCACAACAACTGATTCTTTAACCATTAGTACGGCTGGTAACGTCACTACGCCCAACCAGTTGCAGGGGGCGGAACTTGTTGCTTCTAATGGTATATTTGTAAATAATTTAACAATAGGAACAAGTTATACAATTCCAACAGGGTATTCTGCTCATTCTGTCGGGCCTGTTACTTTGAGTAATGGCGTTTCAATAACTGTGCCTAGTGGCTCACGTTGGTTGGTGTTCTAAATGTTTGGGTACGCCGCCTTTGCCCAGTCTCCTTTTGCAACTTTAGGCACGCCCGTTGTTTATGTAGCTCTTACAGGAGTTAACGCATCTGGTCAGACGGGAATGGCATCTTCTAATCCAACAATATCTTTAACAGGTGTTAATGCGGCGGGATTAACGGGTACTTTAGCGCCATCTAATTCCGTAGGTTTAAGCGGAGTTAATGCATCAGGATTTACGGGAGCTATTACTCCTGGTACATCAATAGCAATAACAAATGTATTTGCATCTGGATTTGTTGGTAATACCACAGCCAATATCACGGTTTCAATTACAGGCGTTATTGCATCTGGTTTAACAGGTACAGTATCCCCAGTGCAACAAGTTGCACTTAGCGGGGTTTTAGCATCTGGATTTACGGGTACGGTATCGCCTAATGGTGCGGTCAATTTAAGCGGCGTATTTTCTAAGGGGCTTACGGGTACAGTTACTCCAAGTACGACTGAAGGGGAGACAGGAGACTCTGCGACTGGTAATGTTGGAACCGTAGTACCGAATTTAGTAATTACGCTGACAGGAATAAGTGCCAGTGGTTTGGTTGGGTCTATACAAACAGGTAAGTCAGCGTTTATTACTGGTGCAAGTGCGGCGGGATCGGTTGGTACTGCGGCTCATTCTACGAGTTTAACTTTAGCTGGAGTACAAGCATCTGGATCTTTAGGAGCATTAGGTTTTACATATTGGAGTGTAATTAATGACAATCAAACTCCATTGTGGCAAAATGTAGGAACTTCTCAAACACCTAATTGGACGCAAATTGATGATAGCCAAGCGCCAAATTGGACTAAGATTACATCATAGGGGTTATAAATGTCCGTAACGTATTCAACAAATTTACAGCTTGTAGAGCCCGTTGTTGGCTCCGAGTCTGGTACTTGGGGTTACGACATTAACTATGGAACTACCGATTATATTGACATAGCCATAGCTGGAACTAACAATATTACTACAGATGCGGACATTACGCTTACCCAGACGGTTGGTAATAGCTCAGGAAATAACATTGTTAGCACAACGGCGCAGTATGCTCAATTACTCTGCACTGGCGCGCGTACTGCCAATAGGAATATAAACGTACCCAATGCGAGTAAGATGTATGTGGTTAACAACTCCACAACTGGCGGGTATAGCATTACAGTTAGAGGTGTAACAGGACCAACAACTGGGGTAACAGTTTACAACGGCGAACAGGCTATTGTATTTTGGAGCACTGTGGCTGGTGACTTTATCAAAACATCTTCTTTTGGTGGTACTGCCGCATTGCTTTTGCCTGTAGGAACGACCGCACAAGAGCCTGCTAGTCCGATAGAAGGGATGATCAGATACAACTCTACTACGAAGCAATTTGAGGGCTATAGCGAGGTTGCAAGCGTACCAGGGTGGTATTCTGTAGGTGGATCAAGTATAAGCAATGACACGGCATCCACGACCGCTTATTACCCGTTATTTGCTCATGCAACAAGTGGCACTGCACAGGTTGTTTACACATCTAATACGCAGTACACATTTAAGCCTAGCACGGGCGAATTAACATCACCAGTCCATATTTCATCAAACGGCTTTATGATTAATGGTACAACCGTATCTACAAGCTATACGATAGCGTCAGGCAACAACGCATTCTCAGTCGGCCCAGTTACAGTGAATACGGGTGTATCAGTAACAGTCAGCTCAGGTCAGCGCTGGGTAGTTGTGTAATATAAAGGATTAATATGAGTTCAATTGCATCAGGAACAACGACAACGACAGGCTTAGTATATACGTCTGATACAACAGGTAATCTAGTTTTACAAACTAATGGTACGACTACTGCGGTAACAATAGATACAAGTCAAAACGTAGGTGTAGGAGTTACGACAGAAACTTGGAGTTTAGGAAAGGCAATAGAAGTTGGGAGTAATGGAAATTCTTTATGGGGAGCTGGTTCTGGAAATGTTCTTTTAGGGTCTAACTTTTATTACAACAGTGGATATAAATATGCTGCATCTTCTGTAAATGCTTCTTATTATCAGCAATATCAAGGATCTCATTTTTGGAACGTAGCTACATCTGGAACAGCGGGTAGCACTATCACATTTACCCAAGCAATGACGCTTTCGAATACTGGCATTTTAAACGTCACAGGCACAAGCTCAGGTTCAGTTCAATGTGATACTGTAACTTCTGGTGGCAATTCTGAATTTCAATTGCGTAGAGCAAACGTGGCACGTTGGTTTTTTTGGAATGAAGCCTCAACAAATCGTTTGAACATTACTCCTGCTTCGTTTGCGTCTGGCGTTTCTCTGACAGATACTGGAACATCATGGGCTGCATATTCTGATAGACGAATTAAATCCAACATTGTTGACCTTGATCTTGGACTGTCCACTGTGCTGGCAATTAAGCCCCGGCGCTATACGTTTACAGCAAACAGTACAGAAGACATTGGTTTTATTGCTCAAGAACTAAAAGAAGCATTGCCAGAAGCTGTTGTTGGGCAAGAGATTGAGTTTGATGAAGCTGACACCGACAGAGAAAAATCTGCAAAACTCTTAAGTGTTACAAGGGACACACTCATCCCTGTGTTGGTCAAAGCCATCCAAGAACTATCCGCAAAAGTAACAGCTTTAGAAGCAAAGGTAGGAGCATAACATGGCAACATACGGACAAATAAACGCTGAGAACATAACCAGTTCAACTGGTGGGGTAATAAGCCCAAACATTACATCATTGCGTAATAGGATTATTAATGGTGCAGGACTTATTGATCAGAGAAATGCAGGGTCAGCGGTAACTAACGGTAATGGTACAACTTATTTTGTTGATCGTTGGATGGTTTATGATGGCAATGGTGGAAGTCACTTTTCAATTGGTCAAAACTTAAATAGTGTTACTCCACCAACAGGCTTTAAAAGTTATATAGGTATTAAAACTACATCTGCTGTTTCAGCTTCTGCTACTAACAACTTTACGCTTACACAATACATTGAAGGTTATAACGTAAATGATTTAACCTGGGGAACTGCTAATGCTAAAACAGTAAGTATATCTTTCTGGGTTCAAAGTTCTTTGACTGGAACTTTTGCAGTTATGATGAGTTCTGAAACATATGATGCTCAGTATGTTGCAACGTATTCAATACCAGTAGCTAATACTTGGACTTACATTACGGTAACTGTTCCAGGTCCGACAATTGGGACTTGGAGTGTAACCAATGGTCGTGGTATAGACCTTCGTTTTGATTTAGGCATGGGGTCTAATTATGCAGGAACGGCAGGTGCTTGGACTGCATCAAATATATATACCGTAACAGGAGCAACATCCGTAGTCGGTACATCAGGAGCAACCTTCTACATCACAGGCGTTCAACTAGAAGTAGGAGCACAAGCAACATCTTTTGATTATCGTCCTTATGGTACTGAGTTGGCTTTGTGTCAGCGGTATTATTTTCAAAATACTGGATTAGCCAGTACTACAACTAATTT
>Ga0208876_1000025_pt1 | contig 63152 bp, 54 predicted proteins | sample CryBogCBH03Jun09_FD_184614 | JGI IMG/M metagenome (GOLD analysis project Ga0208876, IMG submission 184614) | Freshwater microbial communities from Crystal Bog, Wisconsin, USA - CBH03Jun09 (SPAdes) | ecosystem: Environmental > Aquatic > Freshwater > Lake | place: Crystal Bog, Wisconsin, USA... | reverse complement strand
CGGTGTCTGCCTGCCTCAATATCCGGATCTTCTCCTCTGTGCTGTATCTCTTTCCTTTCATGGTCTTTGGGTTTGGTTGTCCCAAAGACTAACACACCACCTGGCTCAAATCCCCGAGGTCACGTCACTGTTTAGTCAGGCAAACCGTGATGAGACGGCAGATCGCTTCTGCTAGTTCTTGGGAGTATAGAAGCACTTCGGGGTTCATGTTCGGTGGGGTTGTGTTCATGTCTCACCCTTAACCCCGCGAAGAAAAAATAACGGCATTTTTGGGTTCGGAGGTAATTTTAGAGCATTGGACACGTTTCTTGGTTTATTCAACCCCTGGCTGTTTATTCCCGTGTCCCAAAATGAAATGATAATTCATCAAATGTGTCTGGGATAAACCTTTTTGGCTGGATTGTTTATTTTGCAATAGTAAAAGTGAAGTATGGCTTCATCTAAACGTCTTGGGATAATCAAAAGCGTGATTGCTACCTTTTCGAAGGGGAGGCCGCTCAGTTCCCTGGAACTTCGCTGTGCCGGAGTCTCCAGGGAGTTGGCTTATTATTACGTTAAGTCAGGGTGGTTGAAGCGGTTGGAGAGAGGGGCATTTGCTTTAGAGGGAGGGGAGTTAAGCCAAGATGGTTGTCTGGAGTTTTTGAATACTCGCTTTTCTGGTCTCCATATTGGCGGGAAAACAGCCCTTTCGTGGCGTGGGTTGATTCACAATGTTCCATTTCAGGAGACGCTCTGCCTGTGGGGACCCAAGGGGGTCAGGATACCTGTGTGGTTTCGAGACAGGTTTCCATGCCGTTATACAAGTCGTCAGCTTTTTGAGCAGCCGATTATGCAAACGACTGCCATAAGCATCCTCCCAGACAAGCATGGAAAAGTTCCCGTGTCAGAACCGGAAAGGGCCTTGCTGGAGTTGCTCAGCGAGGTAGGGACTCACCAGGAAGTGGGAGAGGCTCGCAATATCATGGAGTTGCTCGGTTCTATTCGCCCGGAATGCCTCACTCCGTTGCTGATCCATTGCCGCCAAACTAAAGCGTCACGACTCTGCGTCCAATGGGCTGAGGAATTGGGTCTTCCTTGGGCTACACAAGCCGCTGAAGCAATCAAGGGGGTAACCGGAGGAGCCCGGTGGGTCAGGAAGCTTGCCAGCGGGCATACACTGATTCTCAAAGGATCATGAATAGTCGCTATCTCGATACCGTCAGGCTGCTGTTGGAAGTGGCGCCCGAGGTCTTTTCCCAAAGCGAGTTTGCGATGAAGGGAGGAACTGCCATTAGTTTCTTCTGTGGCAACATGCCCCGGCTCTCGGTGGACATTGATGTGGTTTTCACCGATCACACAATCTCTCGGGATGCAGCCCTTACAGCCATTTCATCCAAACTCAAAGCAATCCAGGATCGTCTTGCGAAGAGGGCGATCATCGCTGAGTTCCGGCCTCTTCCGTCAGGGGAGGAGATCAAATTATTTCTGAGAAGGGGTGATATGATGGTGAAGGTTGAAGTCAATCAAGTGTTCCGAGGGACGGTGCTTCCGGTTGTCCTGTCGAGATTGGCAGAGGAGGCCAGGTCCCTTTTCACCCTCGATCTTCAGCTTCCGACGTTGGATCGCTCGGAGCTATTTGGAAGCAAGTTGGTTGCCGCAATGGACCGGCAGCACCCTAGGGATTTGTTTGATGTGGCGAAGTTGTACGAGCAGGGAGGACTGACCCCAGAAATCATCGAGTGCTTTGTCTGCTACTTGGCGGGCCACAATCGAACATTTCACGAGGTTCTCTCACCAAATAATCAGGATCTCCTCCGTCCTTACGAGAATGAATTCGTTGGAATGACACGGGAGCAGGTTTCACTCCATCACCTGGAGGCTATCCGCGAGAAACTGAAGAAGGATTTGTTGGAGGGGTTGGAGCCCCGTCACCGGGAGTTTCTTCTAGGATTAGTCCAATGCAATCCCGATTGGAGTCTGATGAGATGCGGGCATCTAGCACAACTTCCCGCGATCCGTTGGAAACTCCAGAATCTTGAGAAGCTACGTGACAAAAACAGGAAAAGATTCGACCTGCAGTATCAGGAGTTGGCTTCTGTAGTGGCCAGCAAATGACCATCGAAGTGAGATGCTGACCCTGGCACTCCAAATCCTGTAGGTGAATGTAACTAAAAGCCTGGTCGATGGGCTGCCTGATAAGGGGTAAGATTTATATCCAGCGGATTTCCCTAGTCTCCAAATCATAGATGACGGCTCGAAAGATCCCGTAATCAGCACCGACATTTAGGGAGGGGATGCCATGGAATCGCTGTTCTTTGACTCGGTAATGGGTGTGGCCACACATCAGAAACTCCACGTTGGCGGAGCGTTTCTCTATTTCCTTTCCCACCAGAGAATTACCGGAGTAACCAGTGAAAAGATCTCTGTAAGAACCTGATTGGGGATGACCGTTGAGTTGAGGCCATGGGCAGGTGTGGAGAGCCATCAGAATACGCTTTCTTGCATCAATGGCCTGATCGAGTCGCCCTGCAATTCCATCGGCCTGAGCGCGTGCATTGACCTCCAAAAATTCTGCACATCCAGGAATGAACCTAAAATCATTCCAACCCTTCCCGGCCAGATAGTCCTCCCTTGTGACCGGTTTTCCATGAAGGTGTAGGCTCGGCCAAGCCAGCCCCAGATCGAAATGACCATACCCGCCAACAATGGCGGTTTCTCCCCAGTCGGCGTTTTCAAGATCCAAGAGGGTGATCTCGTTTTCCCTGCACGGGGATTCCCAGAATGCCGAGATTGTGTTTTCGAGAAGATGAAAATCTTTCCCCGAAATGTTGCCCGTCCAGAAATCATGATTTCCGAGGGCCACGGCTAAGGGACGATCACCGACTGCCTTGCGGATCAGGGCAATATGTTCCGAGGCTTTTGATGGGGTCGAAAGATCCCCTGCCACTACGACCGCATCAGGATTGTCTCGTATTACAGCCTCCGCAAACAGATCAAGGACACGCCGGCCATCAATCGATCGTGCATCGATGTTCAAATGCAGGTCTGCTGTAAAGAGGATCTTCGAAACGTTCATGGTATCTGAATGACGAGAGCTATTTTCAGTGACGAGTCCACCAAAGATACAGGTGATTCAATCGGATGAATGGTGGATTACTTCCGGTTGATCTCGCGCTTGAAGTGCAGAACTAACCCTCTCAAGTCTTTCCCTGAGTAGTTGAAAGAGTTGGCAAGGTCAGCAAGGCTTTCCTCATTGATCAGGTCGGAACGGAAGCAGTGGGTGGACACGGCGGCACGGAGTATCTTCTCGGACGGTTCGACTGCCTCGGCGATCCACTCGAAAGATCTGCCCAAGACTTGGAGGATCCTTTCAATACTCGAGCCCTCTTCCTTTGGGAGAGCGTGAATGCAATCAGTGGGATGCCTCGAGTTCAGATAGCGGCCGTTGTTGTTGTGTGGTTGGTGTGTGTTCATCCCGCGCACCTTGAACGAAAAAAAGACCCCTGGTGCTCCCGATTGGGAGCAACTTTTCAGGGGGGTATTTACATCACTAAAAAGAAGGGCGCTCTTAGGTGATGAGGCACCAGCCAAGAGCAGATCGGGAGGGAACGTACTGCACCCCGCGTTTCCAGGTAACAAAAGGTAACAAAATTCTGGCCTCAGAGGCGCTATCTGGCGCTTTTGCTTTCGAGGCGAGTGTCGTCTGTAGAGCCTTTATTTATGGGCTTTCAGAGGCGACCGGGCCACTTTTTGAAGTGGCGACCCTAACGGGATTCGAAGCCGATTGCTCCCAATCGGGAGCACCAACAGAGTAAAAAACGTGTAAAATTCACCGGGGGGATTCTGGCTTTACTGATTTTGAGAAAAAAAGAGGCCTTCACCGAAGAAATTCAGTGAAGGATGCCCTGCGATTTGCGCCAACTGCATCCAATAGCTCTTTGCGGCGGAAAAGGCGGTGTTTGCCTAGTTTGTAGCTAGGAAGGAGTCCCATCTGAACATATCGCTGGAGCGATCTCACAGGGATGCCAAGCCATATTGCCGCCGTCTTGGAGTTGATGAATTCCGATTCATGAACTCCTTTCGGCAGATCCTTTTTAGGTAAGCAAACCGTGATGAGACGGCAGATCGCTTCTGCCAGCTCTTGGGTGCACTGAAGTGCTTCGATATTTGTGGGTGGTGGGTTTGTGGTCATGCCCTATCGGTAACCCACCAAGGAACACCTCACGCTATTTCAGAATCCCTAGGACATCTTGATGACGCGCCATGGAAAATGGGAGGGCATCAACTTTTCAATGGGTACATGCCTTATCTCACAACGGATATCGATATGGTCACGGATGAAGGGGGTGCTGATTGAGGTGTTGCCCCGCTTCTCTGAGGATTTCGAGGATCTGATCAAAGGTAGGGATCTCATTGGCGAGGAACATCGGCTCCATGGCGGTGTAGTCTCGGCGGAGTTCCGGAATGCGGTTCTCGGGAGGGAGAAGTTTCAGAGAGCCGGGGATGGCTGTGTCGTAGTTGGCCCAGGTGGACTCGAAGTAGCGAGACTTGTGGACTCGGACTCGATCGAGGAGGTCAAGGCGGTGGAGGGATTTTTCCCGGGAGGGGTGAAGCCATAAGGCGGCAACATCTGCATAGTGTCTGGCGAAGCGGTCGCGTAGTGGTTGCTCGGAAGGGCGGTGATATTCCGCATGAAGGATAGTGATTTTCTCCCAGAAGGTGCGCTCGATCTCCAGTGCCACCACATCGGATTGGAAGTCCTTGAATTCCTCCGGAGCCAAGGCGGCTACTATGGGGGTGATGCGATGGGCGCCTGTGGGTCTTTGGTCGGTGAGAGATCCGAACTCTACTTTGACGACGGGAGGAATGTAGGAGCCAGAGGGGACGGATTGAGGGTAAGCGAAATAGAGCTCAGGGGAGTTGGTTCTGGAATTGAACTCGTAGGAGAGCCAGGTGGATCCGGGCGGTTTGCCAAGGATGGCGGAGACGGATGTTTCCAGTTCCTGGTGGAATCGACCTTGGACTGCCTCAGCGCAGGCTTGATCGAGCTTCTTGACCAGACGACGGCGTTTGGTTGGGGAGGGTGCATCGTCGAGTTCTTCTTCGCTCCAGCCGAGGCTGTCGCTTGAGAGAGCCAGATCAATGTCCTCGGAAAAGCGCTCAATGGCTCCAAAGACTTTGGAGAGGGAGGTGCCCCCCTTGAAGACGCAGGCGGAGCCAAGGCTGGGGGTGGAGAAGATGCGGGCGAGGAGCCAGCAAACCCAAAAGTCTTTCTCGACGATGTATGCCGGGATGCCGTGTGTGGCGGCGTATTGATTGATGTAGACAGAGCGCTCTTCGGAGGGCTCAAGGGCAAAGGATTTCATGCGGTTGCCTCCAAGGCGGTCAAATGGCGTAGGTGTGGGTGCATCCAGGCCGGAGCTTTCGGAAGATCGCGGATGAGTTGCCTCATGTCTTTGGAGGAGAGCAGTCCCCGGAGGTGAGAAATCCTCTCATCGGTGATGTTGGCTTTGCCAATGTTGCGGAGTGCCGAGAAGACCGTGGCGCTCATGGGCGCTGGGGCGGTGAGCTTCCGGGCGGAGCGGTGACGTAGTTCGATGGTGAGGGGGCCTGCCTTCACTTTGCGACTGCGGCCCGGCGTGAGATAGATCATGCGAGCAGGCACCTGCTCGGTAAGGCGGAGTCGGTTCGCGGCGAAGGACTCATGCTCTTGGAGTCGAATGCCATCGCGGCGGGCAATGGCTGAAACAATGTCCTCGGGTTGGGGGTGAAGTTTGCCCAGCTTGGGATGGGTCTTGGGATACTCGTAGAGGCCGCGATCGATCTTACGGATCATTCCCTGTCGGGAGAGGCGCAGGAGGTTCATTCCCACGGTCTGGGGTGATCCAAGATCGAGGAAATCCGAAGGGGTAAAAACCCAGCCAGGTCCTTTTCGGTGGATGCGGCCTGTGATCTTATCGCTCTTCATGACAAGGGGAACATCTCTTTAGATTGTTAAAAGAACAAGCTCGTTTTATTAACAGATATATCTGTAGCTGCTCTTGAGTTTTTCTAAAGAATCGACTCATGGTTTTTTTGGAGGGGATGCATGCCCTCTCGATCCTGATCGTATGGGAACCGAGCCTTTCTTGCGGGTCCTTGGAAGCATGGTAATTTTCCCTCCATGGGCCTGTTTCATTCCGGGATGAATCACTGGCAACGCCAGTGGCTAAGCGATCGGCTTCACAAGAAGAATGACGATCAACCCATAGAGCGAATACCGACAGAAAAGCCTCCAAAGCCGAAACGCCGGACGACCAAGGCCCAGAAGGCATCAAAGAATCCTTTGAAGGGTAGTGCTGAGAGCTAGGCGCTCTTTGAATCAAGAAGTTGGGCAAGGAGTTCTTTGATCCGTTGTTCTTGGAGGAGTTTGCCCTGCTGGAGACCATAGAACTGAATCTGTTGGATGATCTTGGATTCTTCGGATTCCTTTTTGCGGACCCTGATACGAGTCTTCCAGTCTGAGTAGTCTTTCCACGGCTGAATCTTCAGATCATAGGGTGTCTTGTCATTGATCTCATCGATGAGCAGTTGGATGTAGGCGGAAAAGTTCCTGTCATTCCAGGGGCACTTAATTCCGATCTCTTTTTCCAGGGCATCTTCGACAACAGGAGTCCATTCTTGGAGAAACTCCTTTTCGGTAAGCCCCTTGATCCACTCGAGAAGCTTGGCGCTATGACTGTTAAGCCCGTAACGCTGTTTGAGAGTAGGTTTGCTGCGGAGATCCTCGATGGCTTTGAGGGTATCCTGCCAGTTTTCCTGAGGTAGAAATCGCAGGTGCCAGGCATCGGAACCATCATCAAAGTCATACTCCATCACGATCTCTGGAATGATACGTAGGGATTGGAAAAACTCGGCGAGTTTGGACCCTCCTGATGAGTAGCCGGAGGGGCTTAGCCCAGGGAAGACGCGGGCTAGTTCCTCAGCTGTATCGACCCAGTAAACATAGATAGGATCAAGGCCGCTCGGGGTTGATTTTAAGAGGTGATCGTAAATGAAGTCCGTCCACGCATCGATATCCTGTTTGGTGAAGTAATGGAGATGATTCTCAAAGACTGGATTTAGGCTCGAAGGGATGGACTTGGTGACAAGCGGGGTCTCGATGGAAGCTTCCGGATCGATCCGGATTAGGTAAGAGATGGGGTTCTTTCTGTCCCAGCGGCTTCCTCGTTCCTCAAAGTGAAAGTGAGGTGCAAGTTTGCTTTGGAGTTCATGCAGAAGGCTACCAACAAGGCCTTGCCTACCTTTGAATCCTGCTTTCCACGAAATAGCAGTCTCGGTGAGCCAGTCCTCGGAAGGGGTGTGTTCCCTGAACCAGGCAAAGAGTTTGAGGCTCGGATCAGTGATCCTGCGGGGATTGGCTGAGGGAGAGTCTGTCCAGACTTCGTCCTGGACGTCTTTCCATTCCTTTCCCTTGAGGCGGGTGATGGTCATCCCGCTGATCGTGTCGTTATAGTCGTTTCCTTGTATGGTGATTTCGTAGGTCTTAGCCTTCTTATTTACCGTCTGCGCTGCTTCCTGAATGATCCGGTAGTATGATCGTTGATCATCTTTTTGCATCCCGAGGATGCGTCGGGCTGCAGTGCTGTCGAGATGGTCTCGGATTTCCGTGCTCCAAAAACAAAAGCGAGTGGTATTGCGGATGGTGTCCACAATGTAGGTCTCAGCCCTGGCTTTGAGTTCGGGGAGAGTGGCTGGAGTGGCTTCCTTGCATTTTTTCTCAGTTGGGATGAGTTCCGTGGAGGCCTTGGTCGGCTTCACTGGAGGAGGATGGAAGAGTTCTGCTATTTTCTTAGCATGATCACCGAGGTGATTACGCATGGTGGGAGTGGCCACAAGGCTTTCCATGAAAGGAATCTCGGCGGCTTGGTGATCTTTCAAGATACGGAAGACGCGGAGGATTTTCTCTGGTTCGAGATGACGAATATGACGGCGCAAGTCACGGGCTGACTCAGGGGAGGGTTTCCACTTCAGTCCGTGCTTTACCAAGGCCTCAAGAGCGTCGATGTGCCGGTCTATTTTTACCGTGCTTCTGACTCCGAAAATCGGACGCGGGTCGGCAGCCCAGCCCAGGTTCCAGAAGAGACTATTCAGAACGGATAAACCTTCATCAGGGAGGGCGCTGATCTTGGAGACTAGCCCCAGTGCATACTCAAGAGAGTCCCCTTCTCGTGAAGAACAGATCTCCAAGAGGCGGGGAATAATGATGGGATAATTCTCAGGCTTCATCCTCTTGAGGATGTTGGTATGTCCGCCATAAGCCGCCTGTTCAAAGGCACAGGTGTAGCTGAAATCATTCCGTGCGCCTTCTACCTCAGGGATCTCAAAGTCAGGTCTGGCTCCAGCCCAGATAAGAAGGCTAACGCAGCGGAGATTTCCCTCCCGAGCAAAGTGGCATAGTGCCATGTCTGCTTGAATTTGGAGTTCGGGATGCTTCTCGACCTGCGTTTTGTAAATTCCAAGCAGTGGGTTGAGGCAGTGTTTCATCCCGTAGTAAAGGGGGTAGCCATCTTTGGGATCGGCTCCGCGTTCTAGGAAAAGGTTGATGAGTGTTGGATCTGCGCAATAGCAGACGGACCCGAAGTCTACGGAATCGATTGGCATTCCCCGATCGAGCAATAGGGCAGCGATATCGGCCCGCCTCCGCTCGACCGCATGCCACAAGGCATTCATGTTCGAATTCTCGGGAGCGGGATTGGCTCCGGCCTCAAGCAAGACTTCAGTCAGAGTTAGAAATCCCTTCTCGATGGCGATTTGCAGGGGACTCGCTCGACGTGTCTTCTTACCGCTAGGGGGATTGATTGGTTTGCCTTCAGCAATCCATTTAGAGACAGCGGCGAGGTTCCCTGCCTTGCAGAATTCAATCAGGGGAAACAACTCTTCGATGCTTTTGGCTTCTGTGGCCATGGCTGAGTATCCGGAAGAAGACTACCCCTTTTCTCTTCATTCTGCAGGGATAATCCTGGAAATACTGGCGTTTTCTCTGACAGAAGATGTTCGGATGTTTTCTACACGATGCCCCTCCGAATGCGGCTTTTGTAGTCGTGGAGTTAGAGCCGGTTTCGCTGATCAACCTGAATCCCTTAACTCTGCGGTTTGACAGCTCTCACTGACCCAATTTCGAGGATGATAGCCCTCAACTCGATGAATAAGTGTGGGGAGGTCGTAGGGACCTTCTTCGGGAGGTAACAAAAGGTAACAAATTTCTGGCCTCAGAGGCGCTACCTGGCGCTTTTGCTTTCGAGAGGGGCGTCGCCTGCAGAGCCTTTATTTATGGGCTTTCAGAGGCGACTGGGCCACTTTTTGAAGTGGCGACCCTAACGGGATTCGAACCCGTGTTACTCCCGTGAAAGGGGAGTGTCCTAGGCCACTGGACGATAGGGTCGTGAGTGGAGGATGAAAATGCCCTAAGTGGGCATTATTTCAAGAAAAGTTATATCTTGGGGTTCCTTGCCCCATTATCCCAAACGCCCCGCCATATTTCCTATCAGGACAATCACGGAGCGCTCACTCAAGGTCACGGAACTCTGGTCCGCAATCAATTGCTCCGTTCCTGGCTCAAGGAAGTCATCGGGTGAAGGGCGTGCCGTGTCGACCACGAGACGCCAGCGCATTCCCACCGGAAGCTTGGGTAAACCGAAGCTCAGCGGCTCATGCCACATATTGAAAGCAGCGTAGATGAAGTCACCCTCAGGACCAAAGGACGCGTCCATATCCCCTGCGATCATAAAAGCCAGCGAGCGGCTTTCAGGACCCCAGTCAGGCTGCCGAGGCTTGATTCCATGCCAAGCAATGTCCGGATAACCACAACCCTGCACATCCTGTCCCGTGAAGAACTCTTTCCGGTGCAACTGGCTATGGCGACGGCGAAAATCACTCATGAGGCTTACAAATCGCTTGAGCCCCGATTCCTTGCTTCCCTCGATACCATCGGGAGTCCAGTCAAACCAGTTCCACTCCTCATCGTGGCAGTATGCGTTGTTGTTGCCATTCTGTGTTCGGCCCAGCTCATCACCCATCGACAGCATCGGCACACCCTGACTCAGAAACAGAAGCGCCATGGCGTTACGCTGAAGACGCGCGCGCAGGGCATTCACCGCAGGGTCATCTGTCTCCCCCTCCACTCCGCAGTTCCAGGAATTGTTATCATTGGCACCATCACGGTTTTCCTCACCGTTGGCCAAGTTATGCTTGTCGTTGTAGGTGAAGAGGTCTCGAAGAGTGAAGCCGTCGTGGCAGGTGAGGAAGTTCACCGAGGCGGTCGGCTTGCGCCCCGAGGGAGTGTAGAGATTGGGGGAACCGAGGATTCCCTGGACCATTTCTCCGGCAACTCCGGGGTCACCCTTGAGAAAGCGTCGGGCAGCGTCCCGGAAGTGACCGTTCCATTCCATCCATCGTCCGTAAGATGGGAAATTGCCCACTTGATAGAGCCCTCCCGCATCCCACGCCTCGGCAATCAGATCACATCCCGCAAGGATCGGATCGAGGGCAAGCGCCTCCAGCAGCGGTGGATTGGCAAGAGGATGACCGTTCCTGTCCCTTCCCAGAACGGAGGCCAAATCGAAACGGAAACCGTCGATGTGAAACTCCGAGACCCAATAGTGAAGACAGTCCAGAACGAAGGACCTGACCACGGGATGGTTACAGTTCAACGTGTTTCCGCACCCGGTGTAGTTTGCGTAACTACCATCCGCGTTGAGCATGTAATAGGTCTGGTTGTCGATGCCCCTGAAGGAGATGGTCGGTCCGCGCAGGTCTCCTTCAGCCGTATGATTGAAGACCACGTCGAGAATGACCGAGATTCCGGCAGCGTGGAGCGCCTTGATCATCTCCTTGAATTCCGAGACCTGGGTGCCGTTGTGTCCTGTAGCGGCATAACCGCTTTTCGGGGCGTAGAATCCCACTGTGCTGTATCCCCAATAGTTGCACAGTCGCGTTCCGGTCTCGGGATTGATCCTCTTGTTTTCCCATTCGTCGAACTCGAAGATCGGCATCAATTCGATGCAATTCACACCGATCGACTGGAGATAAGGGATCTTCTCGATGATTCCCTCGTAGGTTCCGGGATGCCTGACACCCGAGGAGGGATGGCGCGTGAATCCGCGCACATGCATTTCGTAGATCACCAGATCTTCCACGGGAAGATTGATGGGGCGGTCATGACCCCAGTCGAAGTCCTCGAAGGGCATTCTACCCCTGTGGGAATAGATTTCTTTCTCCGCAGGTGCGGCCAGCCAGACATCACGACCTCCGATCTCACGGGCAAAGGGATCGAGAAGGATGCACTTTGGGTCGAAGAGATGCCCTGCTTTGGGATCGTTCGGTCCATCCATCCGGAAACCGTACTCCAACTCCTCGTAGTCCAGATCATAGACGATCATGGTGAAGACATCGCCGATCTTGCATTCGGCAGGAAACGGGATCTCGGCATAGGGCTCCGGCTCCCCCTTGCGGAAGAGAACCAGCGTGCATGTGGTTGCGTGGGCCGAATAAATCGAAAAATTCACCCCTCCGGGCACATGGCTTGCTCCGTAGGGCAGGGCATGTCCGTAACGCAAACGAAACCCTCCGTACTCGTGGGTATGATGAAAAGCGGCGCGCATGAGGATCAGAATACCATCGGAGAGCACCTCACAGGAGGAATTATTCGAAGGGGGGAAGAAGCTCGAACGCCGGTATTAATGCCATCACCGGATCGCCGTCATCGGTCACCGCAAGATAAGCCCCCTCCGCAAGAGCCCTTTCGGAGGTGGTGTGATAACTATTGTAGGAAAAGTGATCTCCAGGCTCGAGCCGTGGAAAACACCCCACCACCCCGTCCCCCTCAACGGCGGTGACATGACCCGATTCACCGCGAACGACCCACTTGCGCCCCTTCACCGTGACCGTCCGGTCACTCCCGTTGCGAATCGTGATGTAGTAGACAAAAGGATGCCGCTGATCGGGAGGTGCCGGTAACTCGGGGGAATAAATCACCCGGTCTACCGTCGCCTCAAAACCCGGAAGGAACCGAGGCTGCATCTACTGAAAACAGTCAGGGGATCAGGCTGCCGGAGCGGCACCCGGAGCCTTGGGCTTGATCGTCGAGGAAATGTAAAGCTCGCGTAGTTGCTTCATCTCGGCGGGAGCGGGTGAACCGGTGAGGAGCTCGGCTCCACGGTTGTTCTTCGGGAATGCGATGACTTCCCGGATCGATTCCTCTCCCGCTATCAGCGCAACAAGACGGTCAAGCCCGAGGGCAATGCCACCATGAGGAGGAGCACCATGTCGGAATGCACGCAGAAGGTGTCCAAAGAGTTCCTCCTGCTCCTCGGCGGTGATGCCGAGAACGGAGAAGGCTTCGGCCTGCAGGTCACCCTCATGGATTCGGATGCTGCCGCCGCCAATCTCCACACCGTTGAGCACGATATCATAGGCTTCCGCGCGGATGTCACCCAGTTTCGAGGGATCCTTGAGCAGGTCGCGATCCTCATCCTTCGGACGCGTGAAAGGATGATGGACGGCGTTCCACTTCTTTTCCTCGGCATTGAATGCGAGCATCGGAAAATCAATGACCCAAAGGAAATTCAGTTGGTTCGGATCGATGGCGAGCTTCTGGATCTCCGCGACTCGCAGACGCACACGCCCAAGCACAGTGCAGGCACCCTCCCAGGCATCGGCACCAAACAGCACGAGATCACCCTCCTGCATGTCGAGGCGGGCGGAGAGGGCGGCTTTTTCTTCATCGGAGAAGAACTTCACAATCGGTGACTTCCACTCACCATTCTCAACCTTGATGAAGGCCAATCCCTTGGCACCCGCTGACTTGGCGAGTTCGGTGAGTTCCTCGATCTGCCCGGTGGTGATGCAGGCGAACCCTTTTGCATTCATCGCCTTCACGACGCCACCCGCATCAAGAGCCGCACGGAAGACCTTGAACTGGCTCTGGGCGAAGATGTCTCCCACATCCTGAATCTCCATTCCGAAGCGTGTGTCAGGTTTGTCACTGCCGTAGCGGTTCATGGCATCGGCATGGGTCATGCGGGGGAAGGGAACCGGGATTTCCACCCCGCGGGCCTCGCGAAAGATACGCTGAAACATCTTCTCGATCAGGTCCTGAAGATCCTTTGCCTTCACAAACGAAGCCTCGATATCGACCTGCGTGAACTCCGGTTGGCGGTCTGCGCGCAAATCCTCGTCACGGAAGCATCGGGCGATCTGGAAGTACTTGTCCACGCCGCCGACCATCAGGAGTTGCTTGTACTGCTGGGGAGCCTGGGGGAGGGCGTAGAAGGCCCCCGGCGTCAGGCGTGAGGGCACCAGAAAGTCACGGGCTCCCTCCGGGGTGCTTTTCGAGAGGATCGGTGTTTCGATTTCCCAAAACCCCTCGGTGTCGAGCACGTCGCGGAGTGACTTGGTGATACGGTGACGGAGACGGAGATTCGCTGCCATCGCGGGACGGCGAAGATCAAGAAAACGGTGCGTGAGCCGCAGATCCTCGTTGGCAATCCTCTCATCCATTGGAAAAGGAGGGACTTCCGAGCGGTTGAGCACCGTGAGCGATGAGGCGACCAGTTCGACGCCGCCGGTGGGAAGCTTGGGATTTTCCGTGCCGGCCAGACGAGCGGCCACATGCCCCGACACCGTGATCACATCCTCGGAGCGCAGGCTATGGGCAGCGGTTGCCGCCTCGGCATGCACTTCGGGGCGGAAGACCACCTGCGTGATGCCGTCGCGATCGCGGAGGTCGATGAAGATCACGCCGCCATGGTCGCGGCGGGAGGCGACCCACCCGCTTAGGGTTACATCGCGGCCGATATCGGAGGGGCGTAGGGCGCCGCAGAGACAATCACGGTAGTGCATTGGATAAAAAAGGTGTTTAGCGGTTTAGGCGGTAGAGTATTAGGTCGGAAGAAGAAAATGGTAAAACGAGTTATCAAACGGCTCGTTGCTCTGCCAACCAGACAGAAAGGGTGGCATGGTCGAGTTCCTGCTCCATACGGTCGGCAAGACACTTGACCTTGACCTGGGGCCATTCGGCTCCGATCACGACGGCATGAGTGGCGCCGGCGGCCTCCGCAGATCCAAACTGCTTTCCCACTTTTTCCTGTCCCAGAGGAAATCCCACGCGCCACCCCTCGGAACGGAGTTGCTGTGCAAGGAAAAGGGCATTCGAACGACGCTCCTCGTCGGCGATCACGAGGTAGACTTGGACGGAGGCGTCAGCCTTGAGGGCAGCCTCTTCCTGAGCTTTGGCCGCAGGGCATTCCGGGATGAGTTCCAGCAAGACGGCGTCGCCGACACCGAATCCGACCGCCGGCAGGTCAGCGGATCCATCACTCAGATCTGCAAGGAGTCGGTCGTAACGACCGCCACCGGCGATGGCCCGCAATCCTGCGTGCAGAGCGAAGGCCTCGAAAACAACCCCCGTGTAATAGGCCAAACCGCGAACCACTCCCAGATCCGGGCGGACATAGTTGCGCAAACCACGGGCCTCGAGATCGGCCAGCAAGGGAGCCAGCGCTGGGATCTCGGCCCGCGCAATGAATGCCTTCAATGTACCCAGGGATATTCCGAACGGCATCAGCAACTCCTCTGTCTTCTCCGGAGGCATCTTCTCCATGCGGTCGACAATGGTCAGAAACTCGGCTGTCCGATCGTTACCGACCCCATGACCGGCAAGAAAGTCATGCCATGCGGATCGGTCGCTCAGACGAATGGCAAAATCCTCCGGTCCAAGCCCAAAGGAGCGAAGCAGATCGATCAACAAGGCGATTACCTCGGCATCGGCAGCAGGGGTGGCATCACCGACCAGATCACAGTTGAACTGCAGGAACTCGCGCAGGCGGCCGCGCTGTTGACGCTCGTAGCGGAAGCATGTTCCGACATTGAACCAGCGCATCGGCTTGGCAAAATCGCGATGCCTTGCGGCAACCATGCGGGCGAGTGTGGGGGTCACCTCGGGACGAAGGGCAACGGATCGTTCTCCCTTGTCGGTGAACTCATACAGTTGTCCGAGAATTTCACCTCCACTGTTCTTTTTGCGGTAAAGTTCGGCTGATTCAAGAGTCGGTCCGTCGAATTCAACAAAGCCATAACGCCTTGCCGTTTCACGCCACTTGCCAACCAGATAATTGCGACGCGCAAAGTCCTCGGGAAAGAGATCACGGAAGCCGGGAAGGGGTTTCATCGTTGGGAACTCGCTTTTGATGCTTTTCGTGCTTTTGGTGCCAGGAGGTGAAAGAAGGTATGGCACTCATCTCCTCTCTACAATCCCCGATCACTTGGGATAGCCTCCACTCATGATCAACGATCTCCTCTCTTCGAGAAGCCTGCTGGTGACCCAGATTCTGGCAACCGCTATGATGACGGGGATCATTTGGTTTGTGCAAATCGTCCACTACCCGCTATTTCTGAAGGTGCCCCTTGAAGGTTTTGTCTCCTATGAACAATCCCACACGGTCAGAACAGGCCTCGTTGTGGCTCCCTTAATGCTGCTTGAGATGGGAACCGCGATCGGACTGGTGGGACTTTCGCTCTTTTCCGGAGAAAAAACGACTGTTGGACTTTCACCCCTCCATCTGGGTGCCTTGGGATGCCTGCTCCTGATCTGGGCCAGTACTTTCCTGATTCAAGTCCCGCTTCATCAACTTCTAGAGCAACGGGCCGATCCCAAAGCCATGGAGTTACTTGTATCGACCAACTGGATCCGAACCATTCTTTGGACCATCAGGCTGGGACTCTTGGCTCTTCTGATGACCCCGCGCCTCACCCCCTGAAAAGGAGGGGCTTGGATTTTTGGAAGATTTCTCTTGCGGGATATCGTGGGGAGCTATAACAAGCCCCTCCCCTATTTTCCCCCACCACCAAACAGACAACCTCCTACGATCCCGTTATGGCATCCAAAAAACCTGCAAAAAAGGCTCCTGCAAAGAAGGCCGCAGTCCCTAAAAAGGCTGCGGTGAGGGCCTCCAAGCCATCTTCCAACGCCGCCAAGAAAGCTCCCGCAAAAAAGCCTTCAAAGGACATCCAGAAAAAGCAGGTAAAACCGCTTTCCAAGAAAGCCGCGCCTAAGAAGGTTGCCAAGGTTTCCAAGCCTGCTTCCAAACCCTCGAAGGGAAAGACCAAGGTCAAGACCCCGGTCTCCTCGAATCAGCGCGTTTTGGCTCAGCAGTTCGTCAGAAAGCCCAAGGTAAACAAAAACCTCAAGCTCACCCCCTTTCTTGCCAAACAGCGCCAGCGACTCCTCGAACTCAAGGATACCCTCCTTGATGCCATGAGGGGAGTTGCCAGGGATAACCTGCACTCCGGCAGCGACACATCAGCTTTCGGCATGCACCAAGCCGACGCTGGCAGTGATGCTTACGACCGCGACTTTGCCCTCAGCATGCTTTCCAAAGAGCAGGGCTCTCTTTACGAGATTGACGAGGCTCTCAAAAGGATCGAGGATGGCTCCTACGGTGTCTGCGACCTCTGTCAGAAACCGATCAAACACGAGCGACTCGAGGCCCTTCCATTCACCCGCTACACGGTGGATTGTCAGGCCGGTCTGGAGAAGAATCAGCACCATAACAGTGCCAGACCCCAGATCACCTCATTGTTCGGACTAACCGAAGAGGAGTCCGAAAACGAAGAGGAAGAGAGTAGCGACATCAGCTAACCCGACCACCACCAAACAAATCCCAGTTTATGCCACGCGACATCATCATCCTCGAGTGCACCGAAGCGGTTGCCGAAGGCAAGCCCGTCTCCAGATACATCTCGACACGCAACAAGAAGAGCCTCAATACCCCGGGCCGTCTTGAGAAAAAGAAGTACAACCCGAACCTCAAGCGTCACACCCTCCACCGCGAAACCAAGTAACGGAACGCCGAATTTCTCAAAACAATGAGCACACCAAAAACAGAACAGCGTAGCCGCAATTTCCGTAAGGCCAACCGCTGCATGCCCCGCCGTCGCCTCGACGTCTCCACCGACGCGATCGACTTCAAGAACCCTGAGCTTCTCCGTAAGTTCACGACCGAAGCCGGTAAGATCCTTCCTCGCCGCATGACCGGCCTCGCAGCTCACCTGCACCGCAAGATCACCCGCGAGATCAAGCGCTCCCGCGCAGCTCTCTTGATGAAATAACGGATCGATATCCTTCCAAAAGAAAGGCCGCTCCCATTTCGGGGAGCGGCTTTTTTTTTATGATAGCAAAGTAATTTCTAGAAACTGTATTTCAATCCGGCATTGTATCCGAGTTCCTGATCAGCACCCCAGTATTGGCCCTCTTTTTTGGTCAGGGCGACGGTATTTTAAGTAGATCGCTAGGTGCCCAAGCGTCAGCCGTAGAAAAGGCGCGTGGGAATGCGGCTTAGTCATTCGGGGCACTGGCCGAGAAGTCCTCGGATCAGAAGATCCGAGGATGCTTGATCGGGGACGATCAGCAGACAAACCTACGGCTAGACCAGGGCAACAACGCTAGGTCTTGAAAGACCTAGCCCTCCAAGGCTTCGTCTTCTTTTTGGGAGACAACTGGCGCAATTCGTTGGAGTTTCTCCCCATCGGACAAGCCGATGAGCTTCACACCCATGGTGTTGCGCCCAGCTTCACGGATTTCCGAAACCCTCGTACGCACCATCTGACCTCCGCTGGTGATGAGCATGAGTTCATCGGCATCTGTAACGGTGAGGGCCCCGACGACCAGTCCGGTCTTCTCGCCGGTCTTCATCGTGATGATGCCTTTGCCTCCGCGCGATTGCTTGCGGTAATCCTCGAAGGGCGTGCGCTTGCCGATTCCGTTGTCACCGGCAACCAAAAGGGTGGCGTCATTACGAACAAGGCTTGCTGAGACGACGTAGTCTCCCTTGTCGGGGCGGATGCCCCAAACACCCACGGTGGCACGTGCCTGATCACGGAGCTCCTCCTCGCTAAAGCGGATGCTCATCCCCTCGCGCGTGACGAGAACGACCTCGTCATGTCCCTCGGTGAGGCAGGCGGAGATGAGTTGGTCATCATCCTCAATCTTGATGGCGATGATGCCTCCCTTGCGGATATTCGCAAAGTCACCGAGGTTCGACTTCTTCACGATGCCGCTGCGTGTCGCAAAAAGGATATGCTTCTCGGGATTCCAGGTGGTCTCGACCCCGCCGGCGCCACCGCTGGTAGTCGACTCGATGCGCATGGTAGCGGCGATCTGCTCCCCGGATTGGAGATTCAGGATATTGGCGATGGATTTTCCCTTGGCCGTGCGGCTCATCTCTGGAATCTCGTAAACACGCTCCACGTAACAGCGACCAGTCTTCGTAAAGAAGACAAGGTAGTCGTGAGTGCTGGCGGTAAAGAGGTGCTCAACGAAATCGTCGTCCTCCGTCTCGTTCTGCGCCTCCTTGGTCGTCATGCCGATGACACCCTTGCCACCGCGTTTCTGGGAACGGTAGGCACTGACGGCCGTGCGCTTGATCAGCCCCTTGTGGGTGACGGTGATGATGCACCCCTCGTTGGCGATGAGATCCTCGATGGAAATATCCCCCTCCTCGGGCACGAGTTCGGTGAGGCGGGGACCGGCATGCTTGTCGCGGATCGCCTTGAGCTCGGCCTTGATGATCGAGAGCACGCGTTCCTCGCGTGCCAGAATGTCGAGAAGGTCCTTGATGGTCTTGAGCAACTCCTGGTATTCGGCGGTGATCTTGTCACGCTCGAGTCCGGTGAGTTGATAGAGACGCAATTCCAGAATGGCATCCGCCTGCTGCTCACTGAAGCAATACTGTCCCTTCTCGTTGAGACGGGACTCGTGTCGCAGAAGAAGGCCGAATTTTTCGATTTCCTTCTTGCTGAAATTCAGGGCGAGGAGTCGTGTGCGAGCCTCGTCGCGGTTCTGGGAATCACGAATGATCTTGATGAAGTTATCGAGGTTCGCGAGGGCAATGAGATACCCCTCGAGCTTCTCGGCACGTGCCTCGGCCTCACGAAGCAGGAAGCGGGTACGGCGCAGGATGACCTCGCGACGATGCTCAATGAAGCAGGCGATGGCTTCCTTCAGCGAAAGAAGTTTCGGACGACCACGGTCGATGGCGAGCATCGAGATCGAGAAGGAGGACTCGAGCGCCGTGTGCTTGTAAAGGTTGTTGATGACAACCTTGGGAATTGCATCGCGCTTGAGTTCGATCACCACGCGGGTGTTTTCATCGGACTCGTCACGGATGGCGCTGATGTCGGTGATGATCTTTTCGTTCACCAAACCGGCGATGCGCTCAACAAGAGTGGCACGATTGACGTTGTAGGGGATCTCGGTGATGACGATCTGCTCACGTCCTCCCTTGATCTCCTCCACACCCGCGCGGCCCCTCACTTTTACCGAGCCACGACCGGTCTCGAAATATTGTTTGATCCCGCTGATGCCGCAGAGCTGGCAACCCGTGGGAAAATCGGGCCCCTTGATGTGCTTCATCAACTGCTCGATCGTGATGTCCGGATTATCAACTTGGGCGCAGACCGCATCGATTGTCTCTCCCAGGTTGTGCGGCGGAATGTTCGTCGCCATGCCTACCGCGATGCCTGTGCCGCCATTGACCAGAAGGTTGGGAATCGAGGCGGGGAAGACGGTCGGTTCCTCACGGGTGTCATCGTAATTCGGAACGAAATCGACCGTGTCGTGGTCCATGTCCTCCATGAGCACTGCACCGAGAGGGCGCAGGCGTGCCTCGGTATAACGCATCGAGGCTGGGGGATCGCCTTCCACGGAACCAAAATTGCCTTGGCCCTCGATCAGGGTCTCGCGCATTGCCCAAGGCTGGGCCATGTGAACAAGGGTCGGGTAAATGGCCTGGTCACCATGGGGGTGATAATTACCCATAGTCTCACCGACGATCTTGGCACACTTGAGGTGCTTTCGGGTCGGCATGACACCGAGTTCGCTCATGGCGAAAAGAATGCGGCGTTGGGAGGGCTTCAGACCATCGCGGGCATCGGGAAGAGCTCGCGAAATAATGACCGACATGGAGTAGTCGAGGAAGGAGCGGGAGATCTCTTCGGCGACATCGATCGGTTCGACTTTTTCGTTCTGATTATACAAGGTATTGGGCCTAAGGGGCGGTTTGGGGTTAGATACGCACAATATAGGGATTCACACCCCTATCGGGCAAGGGTGATTGTGAACCGAATCACCAATCGAAAATCCCTACTCCCCGCCAAGTTTCCGCTCCAACTCCTTCACTCGCTCGAAGAGCTTACCAAGCTGGGAGATATAGAAGTTATTCTGTTTCCAATCCTTCATCGGCTTGGCGGGGGCGCCGATGACCATGCTTCCCGCAGGAACATTCTTGGAAAGTCCGGATTGGGCTCCGATCACGGCCTTATCACCGATCTCCAGATGTCCGGCCAAGCCAACCTGACCTGCGAGCGTGACATAGGATCCAACCCTAGTGCTGCCGGCAATACCAACCTGGGAACAAATAATGGTATGGGGACCCACCTGCACGTTGTGGGCAATCTGAACAAGGTTATCGATCTTGCTCCCCTCGCCAATCACTGTACGCCCAAATCTGGCGCGATCCACCGTGGCATTGGCACCTATCTCCACATCACTGCCAACCTCCACAATGCCCGTCTGGGGTATCTTATGATGACGGCCATCTTTTAGTTCATAACCGAACCCGCAGGATCCGATGACAGCTCCGGGTTGAAGGATCACCCTGTCCCCCAAGATGCACCGCTCTCTCACAATGGAACCGGCATGCAAAAGGCATCCCTCTCCGAGGCGAACCTCCCTGCCAATAAGGCACCCTGCGCCAATTACAGTACCGGCACCAATGCTGGCATGTTCCTCAATGACGGCCAGCGGGCCGATCGAAATCCCACTACCTAGGATAGCCGAAGATGCGACTACGGCAGAGTGATGAATGCCGGGCGCGGGCGTCAATTCGGGTGGAGCAAATGCTGCAACAACTGCGGCAAACGCAGCCGAGGGATTGGCAACCTTTAAAAGCTGGGGAGCAAGATCTTCCTGAAACTCAACTGGAACAAAAACTGCGGCTGCCTTACAGGAGCGGAGTTGGGAAAGATAGCGGGGATTTCCAAAAAAGGTAATATCTCCCTCCCGGGCCTCCTGGAGGGAAGCAACTCCTGAAACTTCCAAATCGCCGGCTTCAGCTGGAACCTCAAATCCCACAAGAGTCGCCAACTCCTGCAGTCTCATGGATGGAGCGGCAAAGGGTTTTAGTTACCCCGATTACTTAGCTGGCGCGGGAACAGCCGGTGCGTTCTTGTTGAGCGCTGTGATCACTTCCTGGGTGAAATCAAGATCACTGCGGGAATAAAGTACGACAGGGACGGCCCCGGCACTGAGTCCGGACTTATCGAAGACGATGTCGTAGTTCTTGGCCTTCACAAGATCGTTCACGGTCTTCATGATGTCGTCCACGATATCTTTACGCATGCGAAGGAACTGGTCTTGAAGCCCCTTCTGCTTCGAACTGCGATAATCGGCAATCTCGCGATCGAGAGTACGGGCAGCGGCAACCTTTGCCTGAAGATCCTTCTTCTTTGCATCGGCCACGTCTTTGGAGAGATCGGGCTTCTGAAGATCGGTGTTTAACTGGCTGATATCCTTCATGCTGGCCTTCAAGGTATCGACACGTCCGTTCAAATCGTCGTTGGCCGTCTTCTCTGCGTCGGCATACTTTGCCTGAGCATCCTTGGTTTTGTAATACTCACTGAAGACCAAATTCATGTCCACCGTGCCAAACTTGACCTGGGCATGGGCGAAACCGGCACCACCCAGGAGAAAAATAGCGGTTAGAATCGTGATGCGAAGGATTGAGATCATGGTAATGGTATTTGGAGTCAGTCCGTGGATATAGACATCCTAGAAGGTGTAGCCAACATTAAAATTGAACTGTCCGCTGCTCTTATTCCAGCTGTCGTACATGACTGGATAGCCCCAATCAACACGAATAGGTCCGATCGGCAAGTCGATGCGGGCTCCGATACCCACATCCCCGTTGAGACCACCCGACGTATAGCTTTGCCCATATCCTAGACTCGTGACCGTTGTCGGACTGAAACTCCAGGAACTGGCATTCACAAATCCCCAGTCCGAGAAAAAGGCCCCACGTAACCGGGGAATGATCGGGAACGTGATCTCCCCTGTTCCGTAGACAGAGGTATTACCTCCAATCGGGTTACCATACTGATCTTTCGGACCCACCTCACGGAAGGAGAATCCACGCATGTCGTTGGCACCTCCTAGGTAAAGTTCATCAAAAATCGGGGGGGCGTTATTGAGCGTCCCCTTGGTGCCGCTTCCCCAAGGGTTCATCAAACCAATTGACCCTTTGGTCAGAAGAATCATATCCCACGGGAGAGGGAAGTATTTCTTGGCCTCAATGTTGAGACCGTAGTCCTGCACATTGCCCCCCAAGCCACCACCAGCAACCACACCGCTGAGGTTAATCGACTGTCCTTTGTGAGTGAGGAAGAGGCTGTCACGGTTGTCAAAATCAAGTCCGAGAAGGATCGCGCTCTTGGTGTAAGGGGAACTTGCCCCAGCGTTGTTAATAGCCGTGCCATAATTTCCGGTCAGATTGTAAATGCGAACGTCTTCCAAGCGATATTCCCCTCGAAGCGCGGTGAAAGGAGTGATTGCCTTGCGTGCCTGGAGTGCTCCGCCGAGGTTCGACTGGCTATAGACCGGACTCAGGAATGTAGCAGCGTGGTAGTAGAGCTCACCGCCCACGGAAACCTTGTATCCCATGAACCAAGGCTCGGTGAGTGACATCGTGAAATCCTGACGCTGCAGACCATACTGGGCACGGATACGGAAGCGTTGCCCCGCCCCAGTGAAGTTGGGCCAGTTAAACAAATCAAAGTTAGACTGCTGGAGTTCGGCAAATCCCACCAAGCTATCGATGGAGCTGAAGCCGGCGCCGAAATTGAACGATCCGGTCTTTTTTTCATCGACGATGACATCCAAATCCTTGCGTCCGGGCACCAAAGTATCGACAGGCACAGTATCTACCTTAGAAAAATAATTCAGATTCATCAGCCGTGTCTTGCTGACATCAACCAGGGTGGTGTCAAAAATCCCACCGGGTTGCACAGCCAACTCGCGGCGGATGACCTTGTCCTTGGTCTTGGTGTTTCCCTGAACGTTAATGAGATTCACGTAGGATTGGACACCCTCGTCGATACGGTAGGTAAGATCGATTTGTCCCTGTCCGGCTGGGGTGACCTGTGGTTGGACAACCATGTCGACGTACCCGCGGGAGCCGTAGAAATCGCGGATTTTCTTGAGATCTGCGCCCATTCCATCCGGCGTGTAGAGAGAACCGGTTCTCATCTTAACATAGCGCAGCAGGTCAGCGGGTGACACGATCGTGGCTCCTTCTGCAGAAAGCTTGTTAACGCGGTACTGTGTTCCCTCGTAGATGGAGATCACCAGATCGACGCCATTACCCTTTGATAGCGGAGTGGTCTGCACATCGGTAACCTTCATGTCGGCAAAGCCCCTGTTCTGATAAAGGTTGCGGATCGCCTCCTTGTCCTCATCCATCTGGGATGGAGTGAGACGACCGGCCTTTGTCAGGAAGGAGAGGAGATTTGCCGTTTTTGTCTTCATGACCTTCAGCAAGTCCTTGGGAAGAACGGAATCATTGCCGGTGAACGTGATGCGTCGAATGACTAATTTAGGCCCTTCGTTGATCACAAAGGTAACTTTCATCCTCTTATCCGGAAGTTCGGATGTCTTCGTATCCACCTTCACATCGGTGTAATTCTTGTCCTCGTATAGCTTCAGGATTTTCTGACGGTCATCGTTAAGCCGCTCGTCACTCATGGGTTCCCCCGGCTTGGTCGCGATTTCCTTGCGGATTTTCGAATTCTTGATCGCTTCAGCCCCCTCGATGATTACTTCGCCGACGGTTGCCCTTCCCTGAAGGAGAACGGTGACCTTCAGCCCACCCGAAATCGACTCGGCGAAAATTCGCGCATTCGAAACCTGGCCCGTGGCGTAGAGGGATTTGATATCCTCCTCAACAAGCCGGTCGTTGTAGGGAGCGCCCGGTTTTGTGGCGAGATTATCGAGCACGCGTTGCTTGCTCAGGGTGCTGGGTCCTACGAACTGAACGTCAATTTCCTGGATCAGGGGAGCCTGACCGGGCATTTGCGCCTTCAGCCACCCACCAGTCACCGGCAGCAACGCTACGGCAAGCATCATCCTTGCAAAAATGGCTGAGCGAAGGAACGACATGTAGGGTGAAAAGAATCAGTTAATAGCTCCCTGCTTATCAAGAAAAGGGAGCGTCATTAGATGAGTGACAGAGGTATCGTGGTCAAGTCGCTAATTCTTGCGGGAAGCATGAAACGCTTCCAAGATGGCAGGAATTTCGGCGAGAGCTGAAATTGTATAATCCGGAGAGACCTCCGCATGCTCCTCTGAACCGGGCACACGGATCCAGATTGATCGAATGCCTGCGTTGCGGGCTCCGGCGATATCCCGTTCCAAACTATTGCCGACCATGAGGGCTTCGTCAGCAGTCACACCCAACTGGTCGAGAAGGTAGTCAAAGATTTCCGGCTTAGGCTTGCCGATGCCGTGTTCCCCGGAGACGGCGATTGCCTTGAAAAACGATTCAAGTCCTGAAGCCGCTATCTTTTCCCGCTGCAGATCCGGGGCGCCGTTTGTCAGGAGGGCTAGGCTGTAAGAGGGTGAGAGTTGCGCCATGAGATCCCTCGCTCCCGCAAGCAGACGTTGGCGGGAGCGTCGAGTGGCAGCAAATTCAGCGGAGAGGAACGCTCCGGCATCTGGTGGACAAACAATACCTTGAGTAGTGAGCGCCTCGGTAAAGACCTCCACCCGATAAGCAACTGCCCAGTTACGGAGATCAGTAAGATCTTTGGAATCCCCCTCGAATCCACCCCAGAGGCACTCGAAGGCGCTGATTCCGATAGAGCGGCAGAACGGCCGACAAGTTCCTTCGGCCCAAAGAGACCTCGCGATCGCCATCGCATCGGTTGCAAAACGGCCGGGTTCCGCTCCAAACCGGTCTGCAGCTACGGCCGCAACATGGGCGAAGGTCTCATGCGAAACCGCCTCATCAACGGCAAGAGTGTCATCAAGATCAAAGAGAATAGCGCGAATTGCCATAAACGAGGATCTTTGCCTGCATCTGCCAACATGAACGAGAAAAAAGACCACCTCACCATGTTTTCCCCTTCACTTGAGCGGCAAGATTCCCTTTAACATTGCAACTCTATGAGCACCCAAGCCTTCCCTGACATCACCTCGATCCCTTTCGAGGGTCCCTCCTCGAAGAATCCCCTCGCCTTCAAACACTACAACCCATCAGAGATGATCGAGGGGAAGTCCATGAAGGATTGGCTGCGTTTCTCTGTCGTCTATTGGCACACCTTCCGCAATTCCCTCTCCGACCCATTCGGTGCCGGCACAGCCATCCGCCCCTGGGATGACGGCACCGACTCTCTCGAAAACGCCAAGAACCGCGTGCGCTATGCCTTCGAGTTCACGCAGAAGCTCGGCGCCCCGTACTACGCCTTCCACGATCGCGACGTGGCCCCAGAGGGAAAGACGCTCGCCGAGAGCAACAAGAACCTAGACGCAGTCGCCGCAGTTCTTAAGGAGGAGCAGCAGCGCACGGGCATCAAGCTCCTCTGGGGTACCGCCTGCCTCTTTGCCAACCCCCGCTTCCTCCACGGAGCCGCCACAAGCCCCAATGCAGATGTCTACGCCTATGCCGCTGCACAGGTGAAGAAGGCTATGGAAGTCACCCACGAACTGGGCGGCGAGGGCTACACCTTCTGGGGTGGACGCGAAGGTTACTCAACGCTCTGGAATACCGACATGAAGCGCGAACTCGATCATCTCGCCCGCTTCCTCCATATGGCAGTCGATTACAAGAAGGAGATCGGTTTCAAGGGCCAGTTCTATATCGAGCCAAAGCCAAAGGAGCCAACCACCCACCAGTATGACAGCGACACGGCTGCCTGCCTGAACTTCCTTCGTGAATACGGTCTCCAGGATCACTTCAAGATGAACCTCGAGACCAACCACGCCACCCTCGCCGGGCACACCATGGCACACGAGATCGAAGTATGCCTTGGGGCCAATGCTCTCGGCTCCATCGACGCCAACACCGGCAATGAGCTCATCGGCTGGGATACAGACCAGTTCCCGACCAACCTCTACCTCACCACCCAGATCATGCTGGGCGTGATGAAGATGGGCGGTCTCACGACAGGCGGCATGAACTTCGACGCCAAAGTGCGCCGCGAGAGCTTTGAACCGATCGACCTCTTCTACGCCCACATCGGCGGAATGGATGCCTTTGCTCGGGGTCTAAAAATCGCGGCCTCCATCCGCAAGGACGGACGCATCGCCGAAATCGTCAAGAACAGGTACTCCTCATGGGACAGCGGCATTGGCGCCGAGGTGGAGTCGGGCAAATCCAGCTTCGCAAGCCTCGAGAAACATGCCCTCAGTCATCCCGATCCAATCCAGCACACCAGCGGCCGTCAGGAACTCATCGAAAACATCGTTAACGAACTGATCTAACCAGTTCATCAACAATCGAAAGCCCCGGCCGCCATGAAAGCGGCCGGGGCTTTTTCGTGACAAACAATGATCCGCCGATTTTTCTTCAGCCACACGCCAAGAAGATTCACTCTCACATGATGAAGGCATCCTCCAAGTCCAGCCCCTACGAGTTTCTCAAAACACTTCTCAACACCCCTTCTCCTTCGGGCTTTGAGACCCGTGGACAGAAAGTCTGGGTTGATTATGTCAGCCGTTTCGCGGACTCGGTGGAAATCGATTCCTATGGAAATGCCTATGCAACGCTGAACCCGACTTCAGGAAAAGGGGATCCAACCATCCTGATCAGCGGGCATGTGGATGAATTGGGCCTGATGATATCGCATATCACGGACGACGGCTTCCTCTACTTCAAGGGAATCGGCGGCGTCGACAAGGGACTCATCCGTGGCCAACGCGTCACGGTTCACGGCAAGGCAGGATCGGTTCCGGGCGTAACCGGGCTTCTGGCAATTCACCTTCAGGAACCGGACGACCGCAACAAGGTTCCAGAGATGCACTCCATGCACATTGACATCGGCGCTTCCTCACGCAAGGAGGCAGAGAAACTTGTCTCCATCGGTGACGCCGTAACATATGCTGCGGAATTTCAGGAGCTTGCCGGAGGCCGTTTTGCAGCACGCGGTTGTGACAACAGAATCGGCGCCTGGACGGCCGCCGAGGGGCTCAGGCTTGCCTCGTTGAAAAGAGGTCAACTAAAGGCCAGGTTGGTCGCCGTTTCAACTATCCAGGAAGAGAACGGCCTCTATGGTGCCTCTATGGCTGGATACACAGTCCATCCTGATGTGGCTCTCGTGGTTGACGTAACGCATGCGACCGATATCCCCAACTGCTCGAAGGCCAAACATGGAGAGGTCGTGATGGGCAAGGGCCCCGTGATCAGCCTTGGCAGCGTGAATCATCCCGTGGTCAACGATCGCCTTCGCAAGTTAGGTACACGCGAAAAAATCCCTCTTCAGGTCGAAGTGAACCCACGATGGACCGGCACCGATGCCGATGCGATCTTCAAACAGAAGGGTGGTATTCCGACCGTCTCGATCGGGGTTCCAAACCGCTATATGCACTCCCCCGTCGAGATGATCCAGTATTCGGACCTACAGCAGACAGCCGAACTTCTGGCTGCCTTTGCTCTTGATTGCGGCAAGGGGGAGCGTTTCGGGGTGATGTTACGCTGAGTTATGATTCCTCGGAGAACATATCATGGAATACATTCCCTCCGCCGAAGATTCCCATTGGGTTGAAAGGAGACTTGCCGGATTGTCGTTGGAGCAGGCAGTCGGCCAGATTCTCTGTCCTGCCCAATATCAGATTCCAGAGGAGGAATGGCCTCGCATCGTTCGCGAACTCGGTATCGGCTCTCTCTTTTTCTCCAAATGGCCTGCCTCGAAGGTGAGGGAAACAGCCGAGGCGGTTGCGGATGCTGGAGGTATTCCGCCGCTTCTAACCAGCGACTTCGAACACGGCGCAGGTGTGATGATCCCCGAGTGTGTCAACTTTCCGTGGTTCATGGCCGCGGGTGCCGCAGGTGATCTGGATCTCGTCCAAAGAATGGGGGAGGCCACTGCTATGGAGGCTCGTGCGCTGGGGGCCCACTGGACGCTGGGTCCGGTGTGTGACATTAACTCAAACTGGCGTAATCCAGTCGTCAATATCCGCTCATTCGGGGATAATCCCGACGCAGTTGCAGCCCTTTGTCGGGCTTACGTGAGGGGAGTCCAAAAATCGGGGCTAATGGCCGCGTGCGCCAAGCATTTTCCCGGAGACGGAAGCGATTGGAGGGATCAACACCTCTGCACGAGCACCGTGTCCATGAATGTTCCTCGCTGGGAGGCTTCGCACGGGAAGGTATGGAAAGAGGTGATCGACGAGGGCGTCTGTTCCGTCATGACCGGACACCTGAGTTTTCCTGACTATGTCGGGCTATCCGAACAGGAAGCTCTCCCCGCCACGATCGATCCTCTTTTACAGGTTCGTCTTCTGCGCGAGACTCTTGGCTTCCGAGGATTGGTGGTCAGTGATGCACTCCCGATGATTGGTCTTTGCTCACGTGTCCCGTGGGAGAATGCCGCTGTGGAATTCGTGAAGGCCGGAGGCGATGTCGTGCTTTTTGCTGAGCGAGAGGATCATGCGCGCCTGCTTATGGCGGTCCGCAAGGGACGAATTTCGGAAAACCGCCTTTATCAAGCCGTGCGAAGAGTTCTTGAGATGAAGGCAAGGATTGGCATTCATCGTCAATTCTTTGGACCAAAAGTCACCGAGCAGCAAAGAAACGGTTTTGAACAGGCATCACGGGAGATGGCTGAACGCTCGCTGACTCTTATTAAACCTGGCACAAACACCCCGGCTCGCCTGAAACGCGGGGATCATGTGGTTCTGGCCTGTATTTCCCAGCCTAATCCAAAACCTAGTTCCGCTCTTTTTTCGGATCTCACTCCGGCGAGGTTGGCCTTGGAGGAACGAGGCTACAGGGTGACCCATCTTGTAAATGCCGGCCGCGATACCATCGCTGAGGCGGCGGCCTCGGCCAAAGCCAGTTTTATCTGCATCTGCATCACCCCTCATAACTTGATCGGCACAATTTCCCCTATCGGGGATGCCGTAATGCATTTTTGGCACGGAATCCTGCATCACCTCCCCAATGCCATCTTCACATCCTTCGGATCCCCTTATCTGCTCGCGGAGCAACCCCACCTCCCGAATCTCTACCTGACCTATGGTATTAGTCCCGATTCGCAAAGGGCTGCTGTTAAAGCATGGCTTGGCGAAATTCCGGCGGATGCTGTAGCACCAGTAAAGCTGGAATATTGATGTGCATTCACAGGAAAGAAGAGGGGTTATTTTATCGCTTTCATCTTTCATCCTTCTTCATTCATCCTTTTTCCGTGACCTCCCACACATCCCCCAGGAACTTGGGCTGGCGCGTTGCGTTGGCCGGACTCGGCATCAATCTCGCCCTCGGGGTTCTCTACACATGGAGTATGTTCAAAGGTGCCATCGAAAAGGACTTTGGATGGAAAGGAGATCAGCTCAATGATCCGTACGCCCTCTGCTGCCTGATTTTCGCCTTTGCGATGATCCTGGCGGGTCGGTTGCAGGATAAGATAGGCCCCAGGATCACGGCTACGATCGGGGGAGTGCTTGTGGCCGCCGGGATGCTGCTGATCTCAACAACCAATAACTACACCCTTTGGGTCATCGGCTTTGGCGTGATGGTCGGGACCGGTATCGGCTTCGGCTATGCATGCGCCACACCTGCAGCCCTCAAATGGTTTCCAAAGGCAAAGACGGGTATGGTTGCCGGTATCGTGGTGGCGGGATTTGGTTTGGCTCCGGTATACCTCGCCCCGCTCTCCGAAACCCTTCTCAAGGATTTCGGCATTCTGAAGTCGATGCTCATACTGGGGACTCTCTTCGCCGTGATCGTCATCAGCCTCTCCCAATTCCTTAAGAATCCACCCGCAGTGTATGTTGCCGAAACTTCTGCAATAACAAACAACACTTCGACACCCATGGCCGACCTATCCCCCGGCCAGATTCTCTCCAAGGGCTCTTTCTGGCTGCTCTGGCTTCTCTACTTTGTGGGAGCCGGGGCTGGCCTGATGGTCATTGGCAGCATCAGCGGCATGGCAAAGAAATCGATGGGAGCATCTGCCTTTATCGCGGTAGCTGTCCTAGCTATCGGAAATGCCCTTGGACGGGTTATCGCCGGATCATTGTCCGATAAGATCGGCCGGCGCGCGACTCTCCTCCTCGTCTTCCTATTTCAAGCCCTGCTTATGCTCATTGCCATCCCCGTCACCGGAGGCGCGACCACTCCAGGTGTTCTTGTCCTGATAGCCGCCCTGATCGGTGCAAACTATGGTGCCAATCTTTCACTCTTCCCCTCGATCACAAAGGATCTTTGGGGACTTAAGAATTTCGGGATGAATTATGGCCTCGTCTTCACAGCTTGGGGAATGGGTGGATTTGTACTTTCTCGTGTCTCCCAGATGCTAAAGGCCTCTAGCGGCAACTTCACCTCGAGTTTTATCGTGGCGGGCACCCTGCTGATCATGGGGGCGGGACTCACCTTCCTGATCAAGTCGCCCGATTCAAACACTCCTTAACGGAAGGGTGGTATCAGTCCTTGCCGGAGGGAATCCTGTCCTCCTTCCGTCGCCCATAGGCGATCCTGACGTGATGCATGCTGCCCAAGCTTGCAACCAATGTTGCGGCGATCTCCTGGAGTTGGCACAGGGTGACAGGAGCCTCGTCATATTCACCGTCTTCAATCCGGTCGTGAAGAATGCCATGAACAAGATCGTCCAAACGTTGCGGCGTTGGTCGTTCCAGACTACGTGAAGCGCTTTCGGCGGCATCAGAAAGACCCAGGATGACCGCCTCGATCGTCTGCGGCTTGGGGCCTGGATACCGATAGCTCTCCTCGCTTACTTTTGGAATATCCTCGGGACGCACATTCATCAGGTTGCCGCCTGCACGCGCATCCATCTCCTGACGACAGGCTCGCTGATAAAAATATTCCACAAGGGTCGTTCCGTGATGCTGCCTGATGGCATCAATCACCCGACTGTTCAGCTTGCTCCTTACTCCCAGATCGACCCCCTCCTTGACATGGGAAAGAATGATCAGGGCGCTCATGGTCGGGGTAAGTTCGTCGTGGGGATTCTCCCCCGGAACCATGTTTTCGGTGAAGTACTCGGGTTTCACCAACTTGCCAATGTCGTGAAAATATGCACTGACACGGCAGAGCGTGGCATTGGCACCCACTTTTTCCGCACAGGCCTCGGCAAGGTTCGCCATGGCCAGGGAGTGGTGATAGGTGCCGGGAGCCTCCAAACTAAGTCGTCGCAGGAGCGGGTGGTTCAGATCGGCCATTTCAAGCCATGAAATCTCCGTGGTGATCCCGAAGGCCTGCTCGATCAGCGGAAGAGAGCCGCTGACCAAGACGGCCGTCAGAATCCCGATGCCTACGGCGACGCTGCTCTCGATGCAGAGACTCCACCAGTCCGTGGAGGGAAGATTGTCCCAGAGAACCGGACCAATTACCCCGGAAAGCAACGCCACGACCCACACGGCAAGACCGGAGTAAAAACCTGCTCGCAGAAGTCTGGAACGGCGACGGACTCGAAGGGTGGAAAGTACGGCGGCGAGGCCTCCCGCAATCGCCAGCAGAAGGAGTACCGGATCCCTTGTTACCCTGAGGACCGACCACCAGAGGGCACCGAGGAGGCAGGCCAGAAGGCCGGTTTGAGGCCCCATGAGCACCGAGAGGATCATCGGTGCGAGGGCATAAGGAAGGAGCAACGCGACAAGATGATCCTCCAAATGTCCTTCGGTCACTTGAAGCTGAAGGAATTCACCGATTCCCACCTGCAGCAGAATCACCCCCAGGAAAAGAGCCATCCGGGAGTTTTTGGCTAGCGCCAAGTCGCCGCTGACCAATGGTTGGACAACTGCGAGAGCAAGCACAAGGAGCGCGTAAAGCAGGTGTTTGACAGGTTCCCGAGCATCACCCGAGAGACAAAAAAGGGCAAGAATGCCCGCGGCCGCAAGAACGATACCAAAACGCAACAATGCCCCACCCTCCAACTCTCCCAGCAGGGCGCTTTTGCTGTTTGCAAGACGCGACTTCCCGCAGCTTAATCCGCGGGACTCGAGACGCTTTTTCCTGAGGAATCGAAGCATGTTTTTTGGAGTAGGCAGGGGACCTTGCGGAAGTGACAGGATCAGATCCGGCTCTCTCTGAGGCCCCGATGCTCCTTGTAGGCACTGATGATTGCACGGACAAGAGGGTGACGAACGACATCCTTTTCCAGAAAATGATGAAACCGGATTCCGGAGGTTTCGGCCAGCGCCCCCATTGCCTCGATCAAACCGCTGGGTTTGTTCTTGGGAAGATCAATCTGGGTCCGGTCTCCAGTGATGACGCACTTAGAAGAGACCCCGATGCGCGTGAGAAACATGAACATTTGCTCGGTCGTGGTATTCTGGGCCTCATCCAAAATAATGAATGCCTTGTTGAGGGTTCTTCCCCTCATATAGGCCAAGGGGGCTATCTCGATAATGTTTCGGTCGATGGCACGCTGGAGTTCTTCAGGTTCCAGCATGTCATGGAGCGCATCATATAGCGGACGCAGGTATGGCAGGATCTTTTCCTGCAGCTCACCGGGAAGAAATCCCAATGCTTCACCAGCCTCGACGGCAGGACGCGTGAGGATGATTCTGCTCACCTTTTCAGTTTTCAGGGCAGCAACAGCCTTGGCAACGGCCAAGTAGGTCTTCCCAGTCCCGGCCGGACCTATACCGAAGGTGATGTCATGTGCATCGATAGCCCTTAGGTAATCCCTCTGGGATATGTTTTTGGGTATGACGGGCGGCTTGCGTTGAGAGCACTGGATTCTTTCGTGATAGAGTGCTTCCAATGGTGAATCGTGTGCCTGTTGGAGATCTGTATGATTGGCAGATGAGCCGCAGTGATCCAGTGCCACCAAAAATTCCTCGCGTCCTATCACGGCCCCCAGAGAGGCCACCCGCTGCAATTCAACAATAAGATGCCGGGCCTTGGCGACGGCAATGGAAGTTCCTTCAATCTTAAGCCACCCATCACGGCTGGTGACATGAACTCCAAGAGTGCTTTCCATCAACCGAAGCAATGATTCATCGCCGCCGTACACGGCCTGCAAAGCCCGGGCGTCTTTGAACTCAAGCCTGATCGATTCAGGGGACTCAATTGCACCTGCAATCGTTCTACCAACTCCCTGCTTTTTTTTCTGTAGGGGTCTCTTCAACGAGGACGGCTACTTGTAGCCGTAAACCAAAGCCCAAGGAGTTCGATCCTCGGGGGACTTGAGGATCTGGACGATGGCGAAAAATGTACCAGTGGCCTTCGGGCTGACCCTTACTCCGGCAAAGCGGCCCTTCTGCCAGCTCTCCGCATCGACAAGATTGCCCTTGTCATCATAAATATGGACGGAGAGGGAGGCCCCCTTCACATCGGTTGCCATGAGGAACCAGTAGTCGTTACCCCTGAAAAGTTGTGAACTGACTGCTTTCTTCTCCTTGACCCCAAGGTCACCGCCCCAGGCATCCTTGCGGATCGAGAAACCCTGCTTGTAATAAGGGAGCGCCGCCTCGTAGGCGAAGGAAAGGGCATCATCCACTGTGGCGTGAAGCAGCGGAACGAAACATAAGAAAGCCACTCCGAGAAGAGGAATCCGACGGCCAAGAGAGGCAAAACTTTGGGCGATACGGAGATTCATGATCAGTTGCCACCAGTCCCCTCGACGATCTGCTGGTTTACTCCATGGGTGAACTCATGGATGGTCTTGACCTGCGCCGGGATTATTTTGTCGCCACCCTCATTCACGATAGGTTCGATTTTACGGAGCACATCCCGGACGCTTACGATCAGAGGATTCTTACGAAGTCGCTTCCCCATGGTTCCTATACAGCGGTCGAAGTAACTTACCAATTCAGGCTGATGGAGAAGTTCCGTGCCGTCCTTTGCAAAACCACCCTGAACTATGGAAGTCAACACTTCGGTGCCACGTAGCCACCCTCCCAGACTAACCAACTGGGAAAGATCTTGATCATTGAGTTCCTGCATGGCGCTACGCACATCCTGCAGGGCTCCGTCAAATTCAGAACGGACGCCTTTCCAATCGCGCTGATCGGCCATGTCAGTGATGCTTTTGCTGCGGGCGATGACCGACTTGCGGACATTGATGGCCTCGGCCAGCGTGAGGACTTGTCGACCGAGTTCCTTGACGCGCTCGGCATCCTCGGCCTCGACAGCGACAAATCCCTCGGCGATGACATTGCCAAGGAGGAGAGCGGTGCGGGCGCGATCCTCGGGGGTACGCGCCTTGCCGTCACGGAGTTGCCCTTTCCAATTCGGGTTACCCAATTTGTCAAGCACCGCAAAGATTTCGCTGGGTACCGGCACAACCACCTCGTCGACGGCAGCAGCGGGAAAGTCTGACAGTGATATCTTCTGCGGAGGGTTGTCCGCCCTGAGGGATGTGGTGGTGAGTAGTGCCGAACAAACGACAAACGCACAGATGTGGAAAATGGATTTCATTGGAAATCTTGGAAAAATACCCTCGCCGAGCGGGGGCTCGCTGTGGAGCATGGGCGAATCGTAGTTCACACGCTTTAGGTTGAATTCAATCTGTAATGGACCGGGAAAGATTACAACACATTCTTGATCACGCGGCGACCAAGCGTCTCCTCGTCATCGGCGACTTGATGCTGGACGAATTCGTCTGGGGTAACGTCGGCAGGATATCCCCCGAGGCTCCTGTGCCGGTCGTCGAGGTTCAGAGCGAGTCAAGCTATCCGGGCGGGGCGGCCAACGTGGCTCGAAACCTTCGGGAGTTCACCTCCTCGGTCACCATGCTCGGAATGGTGGGAACCGATCCTCATGGTGAAAAACTCACGGGCCTGCTCCGTGACGAGGGAATTTCCATCGAAGGCCTCTTCACCGACTCCTCCATTCCTACCATTGTTAAGACTCGGATCATTGCACAGCGCCAGCAAGTGGTGAGGGTGGACCGTGAACAACGCCTTGCTCCCGCTTCAGCAAGGGTGGATATTTTGGAAAAGGCACGGGCATTGGTTGGAGCGGCTGACGCGGTTCTTATCGAGGATTACGGAAAGGGATTTCTTGACCAGGGGTTTGTGAATGCAGTTTTAGAAGCGGCACGGGAAAAAGGGGTGATCGTCACCTGCGATCCAAATCCCAAAAACCCCCTGGAGTGGCCGGAAATCGCGGCAATCAAGCCGAATCGCTCTGAGGCCTTTGCCGCCGCAGGCATCCCTCTCTCGCCGCCGGTTCATCCTGTCGAAAACGACCAAGCCTTGATGAGAGTGGGTGAAATCCTGCTCGACCGCTGGAATGCCGGCTCCCTACTGATCACCCTTAGCGAGCAGGGAATGATGTTGTTTCGGCCCGGGCACACCCCGTACCACACACCCACCCGGGCACGCGAAATTTTTGATGTTTCCGGTGCAGGCGACACCTCCATCTCCCTTTACACTCTGGGGATTGCGGCTGGTGCCACCCCGGAGGAGGCGGCTGAACTTGCTAATCATGCTGCGGGGATCGTCGTGGGCAAACTGGGTACAGCCACCTGTACGCGGGCTGAATTGGAGAATAGTTTCAAGGGACTGCAAGAAGCATGAGCGACGCCAAAAGTCTGCGTCCCGCCATCTTTGTCGACCGTGACGGCACGCTCATGGTCGAGGTTGACCATTGTCACGATCCCAAAGATGTTAAGGCCTATGCAGGCGCCGACGAGGTGTTGGCACGGGCGCGTTCCCTCGGATGGGCTGTGATCATCATCACCAATCAGAGCGGCATCGGACGAGGTTACTTTACTGTCGAACAGTTTGAATCAGTGCAGAAAGAACTGATACGCCAACTCGATGGAAACATTGATGCCTCCTACATGTCCCCGGATCTTCCCGGCTCGGGATCATCCCGTCGCAAGCCGGCTCCGGGTATGATTCTCGAAGCCGCTGTTGATCACGGCATTGACCTTCAACGATCCTTTATGATTGGAGACAAGGATCTTGATATCGAGTGCGGGCGGAATGCCAGCGTGCGTACGATTTTGGTCGAGACAGGTTACGGAAAGAAGCATCTAGACTGCGGGGCCGACTATATAGCACCGACCATCGCAGAGGCGGTACGCATGGTGCTCAGTGACGCCTGCTGATTCATTATTGGCCCATGGGCACCTCCACCAAAACCTCCATCGCTCTTGTCATTCCGGCCCGCTGGGGCTCGACTCGTTTTCCGGGGAAATGCCTGCATCGGATTGCGGGTAAACCGCTTGTCCAGCATGTCTGGGAACGCTCTCTCCGTGCAAAAGGGATCTCCTGCGTGGTTATTGCGACTGACGATGATAGGATAGCGGAAGCGGCACTCAATTTTGGTGCCGATGTGGTGATGACATCGCCGGATCATCCGAGCGGCACCGACCGGATAGCGGAAGTGGCCACTCGGCTCAGGGGAATCACTCATTTCATAAATGTTCAGGGTGATGAACCGATGATAGACCCGCTCCTGATAGGTTCTCTGGCCTCTACCCTGAAACGACATCCCAAGATCGGAATGATCACGGCGGCCACTCCGTTTGGAGACCCGAGGGAAGCTGATAATCCGAATTGCGTGAAAGTCGTCATGAATGCAAAAGGTGACGCACTCTACTTCTCTAGAAGCAGGATACCTTTTCACCGCGATGCCAAAGACAAGGCGAGCGCCGTGCCTTCATTACTGCACCTTGGTATCTATGGATACCGAAGGGAAGTGCTGCGAAATCTGGTTAGCTTCTCACCCACCCCTCTGGAGCAGTGTGAGAAACTGGAACAGCTTCGCGCCCTCGAGAACGGTATTCCAATACGCGTCATTATCACTTCCCATCGAGGGATTGGCGTGGATACGCCCGAGGATGCTATCAAGGTCGAGAAGCTCTTGAGATCCCTACCCAAGCCCTAGGGGGAGGGAAAACATCCGTTGTAGATTCACAGGGAAAACTCGAGTTGGTTCCCGCCAGTGAGAGACCAGGCATCGATGCCTCGACGTCGAAGATCCAAGGCGAATTCGTCAGCATAGCCGTGCAATGTGTAAACGCGTCTTGGCTTCACCAAGCCAACCATTTCCATCAGTTCCCCGTAATCTGCATGATCGGAAAGCGGAAAGACAGAATCGCACCCGTAGCGGTAAACGGCTCTCTCATCCAGGCCCCAACCCGTGATCATGGCCACTCTTTTTTCAACGATTTTTTCTAGCATGGCGGAACCTGCCGTCGCTGGTGGGCAGATAAGAACATGCCCCGCGACCTGTTCGGGTTCGAAACGGGAATAAGCCGGGAAAACCGCCCCCAACTCCTCATAGAGACGCGTCATTTGCCAAATCGAGCCATGCAGCATGACGGGTAGATCTGCTCCGGCCAAAGCCGCTAAAATTTCCTGTGCTTTTCCCAACGAGTAACCCAGGAGAACCGGAACGGAGCCCTCGGCAAGAGTAGAACGACAGAACTCCAGAATCCGGCCAATCGTTTTGGCCGCCGGTGGAAAGTTGTAATGAGGGAGACCGAATGTTGTCTCCATGATCAGCGTATCGGCCTCAACGCTTTGGGCCGCCTCACTGGACAGTCCCGGACGCAGCTTGAAGTCACCCGTGTAGAGCAACCTTTCCCCGGCTTGTTCGATCAGGACCTGAGCAGATCCCAAAACATGTCCAGCCGGGAGCAATGTCGCCCGGAATGATCCAAACTCCCTTTCCTCTCCATATCGCAGGACATGCTGCACTTTGCCACTCGAACCCATGCGCGCCCGCATGAATCGTGCCGTGGCATCCGTCAGGATCGTTCTTTGATGGTGACCCGTATGGTCGCTATGGGCATGCGACACAAAGGCGAAGGGACGGGATCCCCGAGGATCCAGCCAAAGATGATCACATTCGGGAAGATAGACCCCGCGTTCATATCTCACCTCAATCATGATGTGAAACCCCTACGACAGCAGGCATCCCTGGGACGCGCGGATAACCCGGTTTCGACTTAGCCCAGATCAGAAATAAGACCCCAATGAGTATCATGAACAGTGAGAGAAACTGTCCCCGGGTGAGCATTCCTGTGAGCGGGGCATCAGGCTCGCGAAAGCATTCTCCAAGGATTCTCACCAACGCATAAGCGATGAAAAAAATCCCCGTTAGGAAACCATTTGGAAGGCGAACCCGTGTCCTCAATATCCAAAGGAGAACAAAGAGGAAACCCCCCTCCAACAACGCCTCTACAAGCTGGGAGGGATAACGGGGGCTGATCTCAATGGCCAGCAATTCCCTTAGCGAACTTGAGGAGTTGACCCCTGTAATCACGGCTTCGGGAGATCCAAACGCCGGATTGATCGTCGCTGCCTTCAGTAGAAATCGATCAAGGTGCTCGGGCGTGTAGAAAAGGATCTCCTTGGGAAATTGGACCGCCCAGCAAGCATCGGAGACACGGCCATACAGCTCACCATTGATAAAGTTGGCACAGCGCCCGAAAAAGACGCCGATCGGGCCGACCACCACCAGATTGTCTGCAAGGTTTCGGAAGGAAATCCGATGCCTATGGGCGTACCACATGGTGTAGAAAGTCAGTCCAAGAATGCCACCGTGACTAGCCATTCCCCCCTCCCAGACTCGGAAGAAAATCAGAGGGTCGTGAAAAAAAGTATCCGTATCGTAAAAAAGCATGTACCCGAGACGCCCACCCAACAAAACACCGAAGAGCGCCGCCATCGTGATAAAATCACTTACTTGATCGGGATGGAGGTCTGAGTAACCGAGCACTGCCAGACGGCGATAGAGAATGATGGCAACAATGAAACCGGCGAGGTAGGCCAGTCCGTACCAGCGAACCCCAAATCCCCCAACATGAATCAGGAAGGGACTCAGATCATGAATGTAATACGCCAGCATCACCTAGAATGATCCTTGCGAAGAAGTTCGGAAGGGGCAATTTCTTTGACAGGGAAACAGCCCATTCCATTAGACTCATGTTCTTGTGAAAACATCCCTCACCCCCAGCATTCGCTGCGCCATCGTCCTTTTCGTGGCGTCATTAATGACTGCATGCACCACCGTTGAAAATCGTCGCGATCTCTATTCTCCGCAGACCGTTCAGGGGCCATACACGAGACTTCTTCGTCACAACCTCCGAGTTTCCACTCCAACCCCGATTGAGAGTTCGAATCAACCCACGGGTCATTCTGGAAAGGAAGTGATCAAGCCCCGCGGTTAACCTCTCAGTAGGTGCGGGTGCCTCGCCAAGGGATTTCACGGATCCCAGATGAATCCTCCGGCAGAAATCCTACTGAACCATCGGAGTGGAGGAAGAGGACGAAGAAGATTGTCCTCCATTCCCGCCTAGGGGATGAAGCTTGGAGAGGATCGCCTCAGCGGAGGGATCGGCCTTAATCATGGCGTCATGTATCGCCTGATGGAGAGCTTCTTCTGCGGCATTTCTGGCCTCAGGAGTGGTTGCATCCTGTTTCGCCTGCCGTGCCGCAACCACCGAAGGGTTATTCTTCACCTGCTCATGCAGTGACTTGAGTTGCTGTCGCTCTGTTTCCGAAAGGTTGGCCATTCCGGGTGGTTCATGGTGACCAGCCTGTTGCCATCCGTTGGAATTGGTTGAACCGGGAGCAACACCTGCGACTTGGCCATTCGCATTGCCTGAACCTCCCTCGTGCTTTCCTCCCCATTTTGGGGGCATCATTTTTGCAAGGATCGGTTCCACGGTGGGGTCGACGGCGATCATTGCCTCATGCATGGACTTCCTTGCCTCTTCCATGGCCTGCTGAGCGGCCTTCATTTTTTGGTCGAGTGCCGGATTTTGCTGGATCGCCTTGTCATGAGCAGCCTTTACCTGAGCACGTTCAGCATCGCTTAAGTTAGCCATCGGGCCATGCCCTCCGCCATGGGGTGGCGGGGGAGGCGTTGATTGTGTGTTGGTATTCTGTGCCCTAAGCGACAGGGAAGACGTTGCCAAGAGAAGGCCCGCGGAAAGAAGTAATATTGTTTTCATCACTTCAATTAACACCTCCGGCAAATGAAAGTTGCGGATTTCTCAAAATGATCGTTCGTGAGGAGTTTACGAAATGAATCACAACTCTTCCGGCGTTCCCAGCAAGTTGGCCACACGCTGAAGCAATCGACCTGCGGCGCCACCATCAAGGACTCGGTGATCAAAACTCAGAGTAAACTGGGCCTCCGTCACGGGCACAAAATCCTTTTTTGCAGGATCCCAAGATGGCGTGACACGCCCCGCTCCCATACCGAGAAGAATCGTCTGCTCGGGAAGTGGAATCGGTGTCGCCATGGTTAGTCCGAAAACACCGTAATTTGTGATCGTGGCGATCGATCCTCCTGTATCGGAACCGGGCAGGCGACGGGCACGCGCAAGCTCCACAAGGCGGTTGTACCTTTCCACAAGGTCGGCTAGAGGGGATTGGTCTGCATGCCGGATGACCGGAACAAGAACCCCGTCCTCTGCCTCCACGGCGAAGCCGATATCGACCGAACGAGGATGGATGACCCTGTCACCGATCAACCTTCCGGCGACAGCCGGTGTTTCCGAAAGCGCAACAGCCAAGGCTCTCAATGCATAGAGCGCCGGGCCGGCCTTCACAGTCTGGCTCTTGCGGTGAGCGAGGAGTAAATCAAGCTGTACGGGAAGAACGACCGTGGCAAGAGGGCGCGTCCAACTGCGGCGCATGGCATCGGCAACGGCAACACGCATGGAGGACGCCGGGGAAATCGTGTTCCTCTCAAGATCCTGCAGGAATCGCTCAAGATCATCGATTGTAACGCGTCCACCCGCACCACTGCCGGCGACGCCAGCGAGATCCGCGGCATGAAGTCCAAGTTCCGCCATTCGCGCCTTCATGCGGGGTGACAGGAAACTTGCTCCGCCGGCATGTGCCGGAACAGGGAGCCCGCTAACCGTGGGCTCGACCGCTTTTCTGGTTGGCTTGATCGATTCCGCTTCGGCAGCCCCGGAGATACCCGGAGTTTTTTTCTTTTTCGGCTTTTCCACGGGAACAGGAGCGACATCATTCAGCCCCAAACGCTCCGCATCCTCCTCACTGACCTCGAGAAAACCGAGCGTGGCTCCCACCGCATAGCTCTCGCCGATCACCGCACTGAGTTCACGGAGAATACCTCCGCACGGAGCGGTAACACCCATCACCGCTTTGTTGGTTTCCACTTCCAGAAGGTCCTTGTCGGCCTCCACGCGGTCTCCGATGGCGTATGCGGCTCGGACAACCGTGGCCTCGGCGATCGATTCGCCAAGTTGCGGCATGATGATGGGCAGAAGAGGGGTGGAGTTGGGTGATGGGAACATGGCGTGCAGGCGTAAGCTCGGTGGGTGTGTTCGCGGTCTAGAGTTCGAGAAGTTGACGGAGCGAATTGGCGATTAAGGGGGCTGTCGGACGGTGCGTTCCCCAGAGAGCAGGATGATAAGGCACCGGGGTCTCCTTGGCATTCAGTCGTTGAGGAGGGGCGTCGAGCAGTCCAAACCCCTCGGTGGCAACCCGGGCTATCACCTCGGCGGCAACCCCTCCCCACGGCCAGGCTTCACCCACCGCAAGCAATCGACCGGTACGGGCCACGGAGGCAAGAATCGTATCCGTGTCAATCGGTCGGACAGTTCGCAGGTCGACCACCTCGATGTCATAGCCGTCGTGGGTAAGTTCCTCGGCGGCTGCCAACGCCTCGTGCACCATCGCTGCGTAGGCAACGACTGTGGCATCCCTGCCCGGGCGGGTGATCCGTGCTTTTCCAAAAGGAAGCTCCTCACCCGGGAACTTTGGCAGTTTATCCGCCTTGAGGTGGTAGTAGAGAAACTTGTGCTCACAGAAGATCACGGGGTCATCAAGAGCAATCGCCTCCAGCAACATCGTGTATGCATCCTCGACAGTGGCGGGTGTCATCACCACCAACCCGGGGTAGTGCGCATAGATCGCCTCCATGCTCTGGCTGTGGAAAGGACCACTTCCCGGTGTGCCTCCGCTGGGAAGCCGAACAACGATTGGACACGGAGTGCCCGTTCGGTAGTGAAGAGTCGCGGCTTGATTGACGATCTGGTTGAAGCCGCATGTGGAAAAATCCGCAAACTGCATCTCCACGATTGGCCTCATCCCTTCAATGGCGGCTCCGATGGCAAGCCCTACCATCGCGTCCTCGCTGATCGGAGCATCGAGAACTCTGCCGGGAAATTCCTTGGCGAGATTTTTGGTGGCCTTGAAGGCTCCGCCGAAGCCACCGATATCCTGGCCGTAAATAAAAACACTGTGGTCCTCTTTCAGGGCGCGCTGCTGAGCCAGGCGAATCGCCTCCAGATAAGTGATCGCGCTCATTGATTTGCTCCCTGTTGAAGGCTTCTTCCCAAGGAGGCAAATGCATTCCAATCCTCCTCGGTCGGATCGGGAACAGGCTCGCGCAGCACTTTTGACGATGTCTCCTCGACTTCTTTTTCAACGGCTTCCTGCCATGAGGAGGCTTCATCAAGGGTTAGCCACCCCTTATCAACAAGCGCCTGACGCGCCAGCTCCAGACAATCCCTTCCCAGTGGCGACTTCTTAAGGGCATCGGGAATGTATGAGGCATCGTCATGCTCTCCATGGCCCACAAGCCTTAACAGATCCGCCACCACAAGCTGCGGGCCCTCATCCCGACGCGCAGCGGCAACGGCACCCCCGATCACGGCAAGACAGTCGATCAAGTCGTTACCGATGGCACGACGTCCGACAACACCATATCCTGCGGCCTTGGAAAGAAGGTCGGAGCAGGCGAACTGCCGGTCATTCGGCGTTGAGTAGGAATACTGGTTATTGGCCACGACCACCACCAACGGAAGTTTTTCAACCGCTGCGAGATTGATTCCCTCATGAAAGCTTCCGGTGGAGGTCCCCCCCTCGCCGATACAGGTTGCTCCGACGGTTCCCTTTTCCCCTCGAAACCGCTTCGCCATGAGACTTCCGCAGACCGTGGAAACCATCGCGCCGAGATGGCTGATCATCGCGTGATAGCCCTCGGAGGGGCGACCCCGGTGAATGTTTCCATCACGCCCTCTCATGGAACCAAGCGAGGAACCAAGATACGTGCGAAGGGTATCGAGAATGGTGTCGCCAAACGCCAACCTTCCTGCCTGATCACGGATGAGCGGCGCATAGATGTCTCCGCGCCGAAGTTGGACGCCGAGAGCCACGCTAAGAGCCTCTTGGCCGCGCCCAAGAAAAACGCCGCCTACGATTTTACCGGAACGATAAAGCGCGGCCAATTTCTCCTCCAGAAGACGGGCCTCTAGCATGGAACGATAGGCTCGTCGGGCAACTTCTTTGGAAACGTCGCCGGCCTGGCACTCCTCGGAACTTTTCTTCCGTGATCCCTTGGGCTCCGGTGCCTTGGCCTTTGTCATCTGTGAAGATTAGTCTGCAATCAGGGAAAATAGGAGTACTTTCCTCTCCTTGAAGCTTCAAAAAATCTGAGATCTTTGGACGACCACTGACCCATCAGGGAAGCGACTTCCAGAGGAGAACCAAAAAAATAGCCAGCACCGCGCACAGCATCAGGAATTGAATCCGAGCACGACGCTGTTCTGGCAGGGTCATCCGTCGGGGGGAATTTCCTTGTCGTAACGGGGCATGCCGTTTGTCACGGGGACGACCCACATGATCGGTTGCGGTCAAGACAGCGAGTTGATGAATTCTTTCCCGCTGTTTCCGTTCACGCTCTGCGAGCTTTTTTGGAAGCTCCTCCATCTTGCGCTTTGTCTCCTCCTCAAGTTTCCTCAAGGCCGCTTCCTGCTTCCGGATCTCATCCAGATCCCTTTCCAACTTCATCCGATCATCGTGAATCGGCGCCTGCTCCTTGGTTCGCGGTGAGCGGCTTCCCGCAGCCCGCGGAAGAAAATTGCGTCGACCTGAGGGAGGAGTCGGCATGAAAGGCGGCAAAAAATCGGCTTACTTGGGAGCGGTCAGCAGATGCCAGACCCAGATGAACAGGGCGATCGTTCCCAGAATCAAGAGCGGCAAAGTGAAAGCAAGGCCATTCTGGAGCCAATACGCAAATCCATGGTCACCTCCTGATCCCTCGTGGAATAGGGCCCCAGAGTCCACGGGCAAGCCGGTCTCGGAGTCAGCAATGGGAGAAATTTTTGCGTGCGATCGAGCATAGGCTGCACGCGCTTCATCCACGGTTCCAAGAGCACGGGTCAATTCACGCGAAAGATCGCGGCCGTTCCATGCTTTGGGATCTATCTCCTCAAGGTTGCGGAGATGCTCGGCAAAGGAATCCTGGATGTTATTGAGCTGCTCAAGCCGGCGCTGGGCTTCCTCCGTCTCGCGCTGGACAAGAATAATGGACCGCGAAAGCTTGTCAGCGATCTCATTGCGCCCGCGCTCCAACTCCTCCTGACGTCGGGTCAATTCCTCAAGTCGCTGTTTCTCTTTCTCGATCTGATCCTGACGCTGACGCAATTGGAGCAGTTCCGATTGCGCTCTCTTTACCTGATTCTGGAGTTCTTCTGCCGAGGGAGTCTGTTCGAGATCCAATAACTCGTCGTTTTCTTCGTGAAATTCTGACATGACCACTATGGGTAGCGTAGTTCTTGGTTTTTTACCCGAAAAATCTTCAATTAGGGGGATTTTTTTAACGTGAGCCAAAGATGGCGGAGCCCACCCTAACTAGGGTTGCCCCTTCCTCGACGGCCACTTGGTAATCCCCACTCATTCCCATTGATAATGTTTTGAGGGAAATACCTGTCTTCATAGAAATCCGATCCCTCAATTCCCTCAAGGCGGCAAAATAGCGACGCGATGCCTCGGCCTCGGGAGCAAGGGGAGCCATCGTCATCAACCCTTCAATGTGTACTCGAGGCAACTCCAGCAATGACTCCAGATTCCTCTCGAGATGCTCGGGAGAGAAGCCATGCTTGCTTCCCTCCCCGGAAACATTCACCTCGAGCAGCACGCGGGGATGACTTCCCTCTTCTGCAGCGATCCGGTCGATGTCTCGTGCCAAATCAGCCGAATCGACACCATGAATCAGATCGAATAATGGCAATGCCTTCCGAACCTTATTGGACTGAAGATGCCCGATAAGATGCCATCGGAGGCGTCCGGGAAGAGCCGGAATCTTGATCATCGCCTCCTGGACGCGGTTTTCTCCGAATACCTCCTGTCCGGCATCGATGGCATGACTGATGATCTCGGCGGGATACGTCTTGGAAACGGCAATCAACTCAACCGAGGCAGCATCGCATCCCGCGCGATGAGCAGCGTTAACGATATTACCCCTGACCGTCTCCAGATTCTCGGCAATGGATGGCATGGTTTCGTGGCGTGGATAGCGTTTAGAGGAGCAAGCTAACGGCGGTTTTTGCCTTGGGATTCGTCACTTGATCACCGAAACTCTGCCCATGCACATCGAGGGATTCAAGGTCTTCTGCGATCTTTGTGAAACCGGCAGCTTCTCGCGCGCCGCCGAGGCAAGCGGCATCACCCAGAGCGCCGTCAGCCAACAAATCCGGTCGGTGGAAAAAAGTTTCGGAGTCCCTCTGATTGACCGCGACAAAAAGACTTTCTGCCTCACCCCTGAAGGCCATGTCTACTGGGAGGTCTGCCGGGACATCATTGCTCGCTACGACGGCCTTAGCACGCGATTCCGGGTAGCTCGCGGCGAACTTGGTGGCAAATTGCGAATCGCCAGTGTCATCAGCATCGCGCTCCACAATCTCCCTCCTATTCTAAAACAGTTCCGCAAAAACCACCCCGGGGTCGAAATCACCGTAGATTATCGCAAAGCCGACGAGATTTACGAGGCCGTCGAGGATGGCAGGGCCGATCTTGGCCTTGTTGCCTATCCAAAGGCGCGCCCCGGACTGCGGGCAATCACCTGCTGGCAAGAGCGGTTGGTCCTCGTGACATCGCCGGGTCACAAACTGTCGGGTAAAAAGCTCTTATCACTTGCCGACCTTGAGGGAGAGCGATTCGTGGGCCTCACACCTGATATTCCGACACGCCGATACTTGGACAAGATACTTCGCAAAGAGGGGGTCAGAGTTCAGTACGTCGCGGAACTCGAAAACATAGAGACGGTTAAAGCCGCGGTGGAGGCGGAGCAGGCCCTCTCGATCATTCCCGAAACATCCGTGAGACAAGAGGTCAAACTCGGAGCGCTCACGATGAGAGGAATTGAAGCCGAACGGATGTGGCGCCCGATGGGGGCGATCACGCGGCGCCCCATTCAAAAAAAAGCATCTCTTTTGGAATTCCTTAGCCTTCTGACCCCGAGGGCAAAAGCACTCATCCCAAGCGCTTGAATCGACTTGGGGAAGAGCACTGCTGCCTTTGTTCAATTTTTTGATCAGGGGCGTGCATCTTTGAAATTTTCTGCCACGTTACTCTGCATCATGTCCCGTCGATACCTATTCAGCTCCCTGTCAGCGACTCTTGTTATTTTCCCGTTAGCATTTGCCTACTCGCAGCAGTCTCATCCCTCCAATCAGGCAATCTCTTCCCAATCCATGATCCCGGCAACCGTCGCGCCGATTTCAACCAATCAAGTCGCATTATCCACGACGGCACCTGCCGTCCCTCCTGGAGGTATGCAGGCATCCTCTTCACAGGCCCCGGGAGCAGAACGAAGCAGCTACAATTCGATCCGCGTCGACGGTCCCTATATCGCGATGACCTTTGATGACGGACCCGATGCCAAACTGACTCCTAAACTTCTCGATATCCTCAAGGAGCGTCACATCCATGCCACTTTCTTCGTGCTTGGCGAACGGGTGAAGGATCATCCCGAAATTCTGCAGCGGGAGATCGCCGAGGGACACGAGGTCGGAAACCACAGTTGGGATCACAAGGCCCTCAACAAGCTTGCAGAAGGTGGCCTCCAGCACGAGTTGACCGACACTTCGGATCTTATCAAACAAACCATCGGCAAGCCCGTCACCTTGATGCGCCCTCCCTACGGCGCCACGAATCCGCGGCTTAGTAGAGCCATTGAGAAGGAGTATGCGATGAAAGTCATTCTCTGGTCAGTGGATCCCGATGATTGGAAAGATCCCGGAGCCTCTGTCGTCTCGAGTCGTATTCTCAATGGTTGGAAGCAAAGCGGGGGAGCCAAGCCTGGTGCCATCATCCTCTCGCACGATATTCACAAGGGAACCATCGAGGCGATGCCAGCCACACTCGATGCACTGCTTGCGAAGGGGTATCAATTCGTGACCATCTCTGAACTTCTTGCTCTTGAGAGCAAAAATCCGGCCCCAACACCCACACCTGCAGCCCAACAGGCTGCCAAGTCAAAGAGGGGTCAGAGCTAGGAAACTGGCATCGCCGAAAGAACTTCCCTCAAGATTGCCAAGGCCCGATCGGCCTCCGTCTTCGTAATATTCAGTGGCGGGAGCAGTCGGATCGTCCGTTCACCGGAAGGGATCACGAGCAGACCAGCAGCCATAAGCGCCTTGGTAGCGATGATCGAGGGAAGTCCCTCGCCGGTGAGATCATTCAGCTCGATACCGATCATCAGACCGACGCCCCGTACCAACCGGATCGCGGGCAGATTCATCGCCTGCAACTCACTGATCAGACGCAGTCCAAGGTTCCGCGCGTTTTCCAACAAGCCCTCTTCCTGAATTGTTAAGAGCACCGTGAGGCCGGCAGCGGCAACCAGAGGATTGCCACCATAGGTCGTCCCGTGGGTGCCGGGTCCGAGCAGATCACAAAGAGGAACCGTAGCCGTGGAGCGGGTTCCCGCCCAGAATGCGCCCAACGGCACACCGCTTGCGATCCCTTTGGCCCAGCTGACAGCATCGGGCTCCACACCAGTGGGGACGATCGTCCTCCAGGCACACCAGTCTCCTGTTCGGCCGAATCCGCACTGGACTTCGTCGAACATGAGGAGCAGGTCATGCTTGTCGCAAAGCACACGCACACCTTTGAGGAACTCGGGAGTCGCCGGATTGATCCCTCCCTCGCCCTGAACCGGCTCCAACAGGATCGCGACGGTCTTCGGTGTGATCGCTGCCTCGACAGCCGCAAGATCATTGAATGGAACATGAACGAATCCCTCAACGAGTGGTGAAAATCCGGTCTTCACTTTCTCCTGACCGGTGGCACTGATGCCTCCTAGTGTCCGTCCATGAAAGGAATTGGTGAAGGTGATAATCTCATGCCTACCCGTCGGCGCTCCGAATTTCCGTGCCAGCTTGTAGAGTCCTTCGTTCGCCTCGGCACCGCTGTTGCAAAAGAAGACCTTCCCACCAAGGTCCACGAGATCGACGATCAGCTTAGCCAACTCCCCCTGCGGCCGGGTCATGTAAAGGTTCGAGGTATGGATCAGCGCGGCGGTCTGATCCGCCAATGCCTTGGCTAGCTTGGGATGGGCATGACCGAGTGAACAGACTGCGATGCCGGCACCGAAATCCAGATACGCTTTGCCAGCTTCGTCCCAAACCAACGCTCCTTCACCCCGGCTCAAAACAAGATCGAACCGTCCGTAGGTCGGCATGACATAGTCGCGGTAGAGATCGGCTGTGGAAGGTGTGGTCATGGCGAGAGGGAAAGCGAAAGGAGAATTAATATGGAACTCAGGAACTCAGGAAGGGGAGAAATATGCATTCCTGGAAAAATCCTGAAATTGCTTGGATTCTTTTCATGAGTTCAGAAGTTCCATATTCAAATAATCAGTTTTCTGAACTCATCTTCGGTCAGGACTTTTACGCCCAGCTTCTGGGCCTTCTCGAGTTTGCTGCCAGCCTCTTCGCCGGCAAGCAGATAGGTGGTCTTGGCACTCACGGAGCCGGAGACTTTGCCTCCGCGGAGGCGTATCAATTCGGCGGTTTCATCGCGCGGTCTGGAAAGCGTTCCAGTTAGCACCCAGATTGTTCCCTTGAATGGACCATCGGACGCAGGAGCTAATTCTTGTGGATCCCGTTCCCCAAAATTCAAACCGGCGGAACGTAACTTTTCCAAGAGCGTCAGGATAGAAGGGTCACGGAACCAAGAATGAATTGCTGTTGCCATGATCTCCCCGATTTCCTGGATCGAGCAAAGTTCCTCTATCGGTGCCGCTGCCAAGCGGTCGACTGTGCCGAACGAGGCGGCTAGTGTTCGGGCCACGGTCACCCCGACGTGAGGGATACCCAATCCCGCCAGGAGTCTCCAGAGCGGTTGATCACGACTCGCGGAGATGGCGGCAATAAGATTGGTTACACTCTTCTGACCCATCCTCTCAAGCGGCAGGAGTTGATCGGCAGTAAGTGTGTAAAGGTCAGCGATATCAGTCACCAAACCGGCATCTGCAAGCTGCGTTACCATCGCCTCTCCCAGTCCCTCGATATCCATGGCTGATCGACCCGCATAGTACTCGATTCTGCGGCGTACCTGAGCGGCACATCCCGGATTGGCACACCGCACCGCAATCTCACCCTCAATACGGGTCACGGGAGCTGAGCAAACCGGGCAATGAGTCGGCATCTGAAAGATCTTTTCGGTTCCATTACGTTCCGCCGTCAGGACACCAACCACGGCGGGAATCACATCGCCAGCCTTCTCTATCATCACCCAATCACCGATACGCAAATCCTTGCGCGCAATCTCCTCCTCGTTATGAAGGGTGGCCCGGGAAACGGTGCTACCTGCGACGAACACAGGCTCCAACTCAGCCACAGGTGTCAGGACACCGCTTCGCCCCACTTGAATGGTGATGTTCAACAGGCGCGTCTTGGCTTGCTCCGGCTCATACTTGAAGGCGATCGCCCAACGGGGAGCCTTGCTCGTGGACCCGAGGCGTGCGTGCTGTTCAATCCGGTCGGCCTTAATGACCGCCCCATCCGTCTCGAAAGGAAAATCACGACGGATTGCACCGAGTTCCATGATCGCAGCCATTACCTGGGAGGCGTCGCGGGCAAGCCAATGGCGCGGATTCACGGGAAAGCCCCACGCCTTTAGTTGCCCGAAGAAATCCTCCATGCGATCCGGGAGAGCGGAGGCGGGCTCCACTGCCCCATAACCATAGAAGACCGCCGAGAGTTTCCGCGCGGCGACAATGTTCGGATCGAGTTGTTTGAGCGTTCCAGCAGCGGCATTGCGTGGATTGGCAAAGGTTGGAAGCCCCTGCTCATCCCGTTCGGCATTGATCCGGGCAAAGGTTTCCTTGGGCAGGTAGACCTCGCCGCGGACTTCCAGCACTTCGGGGGCCTTGCCGTGCAACTGCGCGGGGATCACGCCGATCGTCCGGATGTTGCGGGTGACCTCATCGCCAGTAGTGCCGTCGCCACGGGTCGCGGCGCGTACCAAGCGGCCCTTTTCGTAAAGCAGGCAGATCGCCACCCCATCCACCTTCGGCTCGATGGTGAAGGGGATCTCTTCACTCGGCAGCAGCCGCTGGAGTCGCTCGACAAAGTCGCCGATCTCCTCGGCTGAGTAGGTGTTGTCAAGACTCTGCATGGGCATAAGATGCTCAACTTGTGCAAAGGCAGCCTGTGGACGTCCCCCGACTTTTTGCGTCGGAGATTCAGGGGTAATCAGTTCAGGTTGGGCACGTTCGAGATCCACAAGTTCCCGGTAAAGCGCATCATACTCACGGTCTGAAATCTCGGGCTTTGCCTGTTCGTAGTAGAGTCGGTCGTGATGCGAGATCTGGCTCCTTAATTGTTCGATCCTCAACTTCGGTGAGTCTTCGGAAACTGCTATGGAGAAAAGATCGTCAGTAGTCATTTTAATGGCGGACTGATCACTTTTTTAATCGCGCGAACGGTATTCTGGCGATCTTTGAACATCACGCCGGCAAGGATCGTGAAAATGTGGGCGGTAGCAAGGGATGAAAAGTTGGCACGGTGCGTGCTCTTACATATTTGGTTTGTGGTTGCAGCCCGGTCGTAAAAACTTTCGAGGTCTCGGGGGGGAACTCGGAAAACTTCGACCGGGCTGCTCTTTTTTTGTGGGAAGCCTATCTTATCTCCTTCCCCGTTGACCGGGGAAGAGGGGGCGCCTTCAATACCATCCCATGAACTACTTCCTCCCGCGTCCTGCGTCTATCTTGGTGCTGATCGTTTCGGTGCTTGGCCTCAATACCGTTGATGCCCAAGACCTGCCGACTCCTCAAAACGCTACTGAAATCCTCAGAGAACTCGACAGGGTCGATCAGGGGGCAAAACTTAAGGAAGATAATCGCAGAAGTGCCGCCATCACACAGGTTCTGGCAGCGGCCAATTCGGGTCCGGCGGCCGTTGACCTCTACCTAAGGTCCCTTGAGAACACGAAATATCTCGAAAGTCATCAGGATTACGTCGACTGGAGTCGGAAAAATCAGGAGCTGCTCCACAGTATCTCGTTCCAGAATGCAGCCCAACTCCAAATGCGCTATCTGGCCATGGCTCTCCAGCGAAACGAAAAACACGATGCCTACGCACAAATTCCAGAGTGCCTTTCCTATCTGGAGACACTGTCCGCTCAAAAATCACTGCGCCAGGAGACTCAGGATAACTCCGGTGATGCTGATGCGGCCGGATCACCGACTCAAAACGCTGCCCCCAAGCAGGGTCAGAAAAAAACGGCCAAAAACACCGCGACGGACAAACCCTACCCCGAAGCGTTAACCCTCATCAACCAACCCGTCGATAAATCGAGCGTGGTCCAATGGCTTCAGATTTCCGACCTCCTCCCGGAAAAAGATTTCGAGCAAGCAGCGGGTAATTACCAATCGATCATGGAAAAAAACATCCGTGGCCCCCTGAGAGCGAAAAACGATCCTAGGATTTTCCAGACCTGGGATCTGCAGATTGCCCAGGAAACGGCCGTCGCCACCGATAGCAACTCCCGACAGCAAACCGACGCCTTCAACCAGACCCGCCTTCCAGACCTCTTATTCCAAAAAGCCAAGGACACCGCTGCCATCGGACAACCTAACCGCGCACTGGGGCAAGTTATGGTGCTGGTCCGCAACTACCCAGAGAATCCCTCGATGCAGGACTGGATCGACACGGCCCGTGGATTGCTGACCAATTCTCCTGTGACCCCCGCTGCCCTTGTCATGACAAACACCACGGCCACCCCTTTTCCTTCACCAACCCCGTTGCCAGTAACCCCTGCGCGATAATCAGGTGATCTAATACCATCGGCGGTGACCATGAGGTAATTGTCGCAGATAGACATCAACTATTTGTCATTAAAAACATGGAAACTAAGGTGTTGACGGAATAACACTGATCACTTATCCACAACAGGGTCAGTTAAAAACTACAAACCAACATACTACACATGAACAAAACACTTACACTCCTCGCAGTTGTGATTGCTTCCGCCGCGACCTCGTTCGCTGGCACTGCAGTCTCTTCCAAGAAGGTCGTTGTGGCTCCCCAGCAGGATCTCTTCCGTGCCGGTGAAGTCCAGGTTGACGCCTTCGCAGCCGGTGCAGCCGGTCGTTACAGCGGCCAGTCCGTTAACGGATTCGGCGGCGGTCTCGGCGTAAACTACTTCCTCACCAAGTACTTCGGCATCGGTGTCGATGACACCCTCTCCAGCCTCAATGGCAACGGTCACACCTACAACAGCACCCAAGGCAACATCATTGCCCGTCTCCCGATCGAGAGCTGGCACCTCGCTCCTTACGCCCTCGTTGGCGGTGGAGCGACTTGGGGCACCAAGAGCCAGGGTGACGGCAACGTCGGCGTTGGCGCTGAGTACCGCATCAACCGTTCGGTTGGAATCTTCGCCGATTCCCGCTACCTCTATGGCAACAACAGCCTGAACGAGACCCTGACCCGTGCAGGTCTCCGCTTCATTTTCTAAGAATTTCTTAGATTAAGAACACTTCAAAAGGCCCCGGAGTTTCCTCCGGGGCCTTTTTTGTTTGTTTCCTCCCCATAGTGTCCTCTCGTTGACGCACTTTCACTGAACAACTATTCTTTCGTTCCTCTAATTCCTAAAAAGCCCGAGTCCCTATGACCATTACCTCCCCACCACCAGATTCCCGCCGTGTCGTCGTGGGAATGAGTGGAGGGGTCGACTCCAGTGTGGCGGCTTATCTCCTCAAAGAGCAGGGATGGGAGGTGATCGGGGTCACCATGAAACTTTGGCCCCAGGACTGCATGAGCAGGGCCGAGGACAAGTGTTGCGGCCCCCAGGCAATCGCCGATGCTCGTGGCGTAGCCCATGCACTTGGCGTTCCCCACTACGTCATCGATGAGGCTGTCCCTTTCGAGCGTCTGGTGATCGATTATTTCGCAGAGGAGTACAAAGCCGGACGCACCCCCAATCCCTGTGTCATGTGCAATGAGAAGCTGAAATTCGGTAACCTCTGGGACAAGGCGACTGCTCTTGGCGCGGCCTTTATTGCCACCGGTCACTACGCCATCGTGGAGCATCCCCCGGCGGAAGCCCCGATTCTTCGCAAGGGGCTCGATCCGAAGAAGGATCAATCCTACTTCCTCTTCAGCCTGCGCGGCCAACAACTCGCACGCGCCCTGTTCCCCCTAGGCTCCCTCACCAAGGAGGAGATCCGCAGTATCGCCCGCAAGCTGGGGCTCAAGGTAGCCGACAAGGAGGACAGCCAGGAGATCTGTTTTGTACCCGGAAAAGACTACAAAGCGTTCCTGCGCGATCGCGGGGAAACCTTCCAACCCGGCGGCTTCTATGACATCCAGGGTAATCATCTCGGTCCACACGACGGGATTGAGCTCTTCACGATCGGTCAGAGAAAAGGCCTTCCCGGAGGAGCCGGAACCCCTCGCTATGTGATCGATATCGATGCTGCCAGCGGCCGCGTCATCCTCGGAGGGGAGGAGGACCTTCTCTGTGAGGAGTTCCTAGTTAACCGCACCAACTGGCACGGAGAGCCACCAATTAAGCCTCAGAGGGTTTTGGTCAAAGTCCGTCACGGGCATACAGGGGATCTGGCAGAAGTGATCGCCGGGGAGAACGACACCGCTGTGGTTCGACCCTTGGAACCTCTTCGTGCTGTTACTCCCGGCCAAGCTGCCGTCTTCTATGTTGGAGACCGTGTCATCGGAGGTGGATGGATCGCCCGCCGCACGACAGCATTATCCTCGCCTTCTGCCCCGGATATGGCCCATGCCACTCCTTCCCTGGCATGAAAAAACAATCTCCAAAGTCAAAAAAGGCAGTCGTAAAGAAACCTTCGAAATCCTCTCCCTTTGATTCGATTTCCGAAGTAATCGACGAAATACGCAAGGGACGCATGGTCATTATCACTGACGATGAGGATCGTGAAAACGAGGGGGATCTGGTGATGGCTGCCTCTAAGGCGACCCCGCAGGCGGTCAATTTCATGGCCACTCATGGGCGTGGACTGATCTGTGTTCCAATCACCGAAGAGCGCGCCACTCACCTTGGTTTGCAGCGCATGGTCGCCCATAACCGCGAACTCCACGCAACCGACTTCACTGTTTCAGTTGATGCCTCTCATGGGACGACCACCGGCATCAGCGCCCGAGACCGCTCGGCTACAATCAAAGTGTTGAGTAATCCCAAGGCAGGCCCCAAGGACCTCAGGCAACCGGGTCATATCTTCCCCCTACAGGCAGCCGAGGGAGGCGTTCTCAAACGAGCCGGTCACACCGAGGCCGGAGTCGATCTGGCACGTCTTGCGGGTCTCGATCCTTCAGGAGTCATTTGCGAGATCCTTAATGAGGATGGCTCGATGGCGCGCCTTCCCGATCTCCTAAAGTTTCGTAAAAAGCATGGCCTTAAAATCGCGTCGATCCGTGACCTGATCGCCTACCGACGCAAGAGCGAGAAGCTTGTCCTCCGCGAACAGGAAATCGAGATGCCGACGGACTTCGGCGACTTCAGGATGGTCCTCTACCGGGCCGAGGTTGATAACCATCATCACCTTGCCCTGGTGAAAGGCCCTATCGATCCGACGAAACCAGCGCTCGTGCGTGTCCACAGCGAATGCCTGACGGGTGATGTCTTCGGATCGCGTCGCTGTGATTGCGGCAGTCAACTCCACCGTGCCCTCGCACAGATCGCCGAGAGCGGTCACGGCGTGCTCGTCTACATGCGTCAGGAGGGACGCGGTATCGGTCTGCCCGCGAAGATCCATGCCTACAAGTTACAGGAGGAGGGTTTTGACACCGTTGAGGCAAATGAACGCCTCGGATATCCCGCCGATCTCAGGGATTATGGAACGGGTGCCCAGATCCTCGCGGATCTTGGCATCAAAAAAATCCGCCTCCTCACGAATAATCCCCGCAAGGTGGTTGGACTGGAAGGCTATGGCATGGAGATCGTAGAGCGCGTGCCGATCAGATCCGAACCGAACCGTCACAATACCAAGTACCTCTCGACCAAGAAAAAGAAGCTGGGCCACATGATCTAAGCGAAGTTCCAGTGATGAATTTCTCTCTTTAGCCCAGAGCCTTTAGCCCTCATCTTACTTCTTGATGCTCACGCCGCTACCAGCCCGACCGCGTCTTGCCACAACGGCAACCAACCGCATTGCTATCGTGGCAAGCCGGTACAATAAAGAGTTCGTCGATCCCATGGTTGAGAAAGCGCTTTCCGAGATCTCTACGATCGAAGCTCTCAGCAAAACCGAGGTGTTTTACGCCCCGGGTTCTTTTGAAATTCCCTATCTGACAAGGCAAGTGATTGAAAAAAACAGGGCGGATGCCGTTATCTGCCTCGGCGTTATTTTCCGTGGGGAGACCGGACACGCTGACTTGATCGCCGCCTCAGTCAGCAACTCACTATGTAACATGTCGGTGGAGACTGGCACGGCAATCATCCACGGTGTGCTTCTTCTGGATAACGAGAGTCAGGCACGCGAGCGTTGCCTTGGCAGCGAGTTCAACCGGGGCACCGAGGCTGCTCGTGCCGCCATCGAGGTTCTGCGCGCTTCGACGGCAATCACCACCACCTGACAAACATCATGGGAGTACGACGCGAAGGCCGTGAGGCCGCCATCCAGTTTCTCTACCAGCGCGACCTCGGCGGTGGAGCCGGGGTTTCCGATCTGGAGGATTTCTACGCCTTCCGGGGATTGAGCCCCTCGGCACGGCGATTCTGCCAGGGCCTGGTCAGCGGAGTGATCGAGCATTCCGGCGAGGTCGATGTCGCCCTTCGCGAACACACACAGAATTACGAACTCGATCGCCTCTCGGCCGTTGACCGCAACATCCTGAGATTAGCCATCCACGAGATGCTTTTCTGTGACGACATTCCTCCCATTGTCTCGATCAACGAAGCGATCGACATCGCAAAGAAATACGGAACAGAGGAGTCTGGACGTTTCGTCAATGGTGTCCTGGACAAGATCAAGACCACGCTCTCGCGCCCCGAGAGAACCCCCGCGGCAAAGGGAAGCGAACAGGGCAGCGACGAATCGGAGGATCCGGCTGAGTAATGGCTGGCTGGCTAAAGGGTGTACTCGGGCGAATTACCGGTGCCCATGATGCGGTTGATTGGGAAGAGGTCGAGGCCGCCCTCTGGCAGTCTGATCTTGGAGCCCCGACGGCGACTTCCATCCTCGAGGCCTTGCGGAGCAAGGGACTGGCACTTCATTCCGAAAATGTTCTCGCTACGGCACGCGAGGAGGCATCGAGGTTCCTTCCAGTGAAAGGAGAAGATCTCACACCATCAACCGAAGGGCCCGTCGTGATCCTCATGGTGGGGGTCAACGGTACCGGCAAAACCACAAGCAGTGCAAAGCTTGCAGCACATTTGAAATCACGGGGTCACTCCGTCCTGCTCTGCGCGGCGGACACCTTTCGCGCAGCGGCTGTGGAGCAACTCAAGTCATGGGGTGAGCGCTTAGGCGTCGAGGTGGTCAGCAGCGAGTATGGTGCCGATCCGGCGGCTCTCTGCCATGATGCCTTGGCAAAGGCTAAACGCCTTAAGTCCGACTTTCTGATCTGCGACACGGCGGGGCGCCTTCATACGAAATCAAATCTCATGCAAGAATTGGCCAAGGTGAAGCGATCCCTTGGAAAGATTGATCCTGCGGCTCCTCATGAAGTGTTCCTCGTTGCCGATACCACCACCGGAAGTAATGCCGTTGTTCAGGCGAAAGAGTTCCATACCGCTACTCCTCTCACGGGACTCATTCTCACCAAGTTGGATGGCTCCGGTAAAGGAGGCGTCGCCGTTGCGATTGCGCGTGAAACGGGTGTCCTTCCACGCTTTATCGGAACAGGTGAACAAGCAGAGGATCTGGCCCTCTTCGACCGCACATCCTTTCTGGAAAGGATGCTTTAGGGTTACCACTCCGAATTTTTGCGGACTGGCGATTAAAATTTAGAAGCCGATTGATGCGCCGAGGTTGATCGTCGGCCCGATGGATACTCCCACATTCGGGTTGATGAGAGGGAATCCGAGATCACATCTCAGTGAATAGTTACTACCCAGTCCGTACCGGACTCCGATACCCAGTGCTGTGATATCATAGGTGGCGGGATCTCCAGCCAAGGGATGAATGGAATTCACAAGGCCGTAATCCCAAAATGCCAGAAACATCAGCTGATCCTTACCAAGCTTGCGGACGATCTTCGGCAAACCTCCCCACTCGGAATCGCCGAGTGATTTGGTCAATCCGAAGATACTGTAACACGGCGAGTGTAGCTCCATGTTAAAATAAAATCCCTGATCACCATAAAGAATCTGCTGGGGGTAACCGCGCACGGAACCATAGCCACCGATGGAGAGTTGCTCGTTGCTGATCAGCGAGGTGGAGGCAAGCTGTCCCGAGAAAAGAGCCAACAAGCTGCACCCTTCCGGCAAGACGTTTTCTCTCTGAAGGGTAAGAACCGAGTAGTAGTAATTGGCTTGTGTCCGTGAATCCACTCCTTGAAAAGCGGACGAGGTGTTTCTTGAATCTAATCCGCCTGGTGACCAGTAGTTGTCCGTTGAGATACTGGTTTGACCGAACTTATCCTTGAGAGACACCTGATAGCCCGCCATTGCCTGAATCACGTCTGTTTGATTCGCGGGAACCTGATTGCCACCCTGCTGGTAATTCAGGTTGCTCGACACCCAGTCGAAACCGAATGTCACGTTCTGCAACAGCTTCCCGTACATTTTTCCAATGGGAATAATGTAACGAGGGCTGATTTGGGATTGAGTCCCCACATCGGCAATGCTTGTAGAACCGCTTCGGATGTTCAGATCAGTAGCCGAGTAACTACCGTAAACAGAAAATATGTGTTTCCAAGGAAGTGGGATCGAAAAGCTACCGCTCTGCACTGGCTGTGTCTTCAAGTTTTCGAAAGGAGCGGAATACTGATAGCTGAGTTGGGCTCCCTGGAAAAATGCGTTGCCCCAATTAATCCCAGCATTCCATCTCCAGGGACCAGTCTGCACTGTACCCGTATTGTCGATGCCGACAAATCCCCTCATGGGAAACTTATCCTCGGTGCGAAGCTCAATTGTTGTCGTCCCGGGAAGATCTCCTCGCTTGAGGACAGCCTGACTCTGCATGAAGGGATTCTGATTCAGAATGGCAACATCATTAAGCAGTCCCATCCGATTGATGTAGTGCCCCACCTTCGCACGGAGTGAACGCAAGAGAAGCCTCTCATCGAACCACTTAGCCCCGATGCCGATCTTCTGTCCAAGGGTCGCCTCCACGACCTCAATACGAAGAATCCCTCGCTCGTAATCGATCGATACCGGTTGCACGAATACCAACGGGCGTTCGTGATGGAAGTAAAAATGCAGCGTTTCGCTGCTGATTTTCCTGACAATATCAAGATCCAGTCTCTTGTTCAGGTACTCTTTTTCCACTGTTTCTAAAAACCGGCGATCCTGCTTAATCAGGTCGACGCGGTCGACATTCAATCCGGGAAAAATCATCACTCCTTCACTCAGGTCCTTGGGTGATATGGCACCTGAGAAAATGATTTGATGTAGAACGCCGCTCCCGGGAGTTCCAGTGATCGGGATATCCGTGAAATCAGGCTTGAGTTGTAGTTCGGAAGGGCGCCGCACAAAAGTGTCGGGAGCATTTTCGGGAATGCTGTCTGGCAGATTACGTCCGATCGAAGGATCAGGGGAAAACTGAGCAATGGCCGAGGGAACCATCAGGCACAGAGCCGCCAAGTTCCATCGTAGCTTCCTCATGAAAAAGTGGCTGAAAATGTAGAAAACGACGCAACGTTAAGGCCCCTAGCCTGGGCGGCCTAACCTAGTGTAGTGAAGCACGGATCTTCCCACCCGGATCAAGGGCCTCGACGGTCATCTCATCCTCATGGGATTCTAGATGGTCTTTCCGAAGATCATTAAAAGCGGCCTCAGCCTTATTGAGAACCACAGTCGCAGAACCGATCGTTCCTTTTGAATGAACCCAGGTGAGCGAGGCCTGACAGATACAGAGAGCAGCAAGCGCAATTGAGGCAAACCAAGCTACTCGGCTTGAGAACAAGATACCCAAAGAAGCCAATACAATGCCCACCTCGGCTAGCAATCCTGCCTTATCATATCCGGAAGCTGCGTCAAAGTGAGCATTAATCAGTGCATCATAGCTCTCGGACCAATCGCGCGCCAATTTTCGTTCCTTGCTGTAGTAGGAATAGAGTCCTACAAGCCTGTTTAGTTCGAGTGGTAACTTTTTTGAATCCACAATACCCCCATCTGATGTTGAAGAGACGGCCATTCGGGCCTTCTCCATTTCCAACATGATCATCCTATACTTCACGCTGTATCCTGCGTAACTGGAGTGGATTCTGGATTGGTCGATCATCGTGCGGATAAAATCGTCTTTCTGGTTACTTTCCAGATTCCCATTGATTGCGATCAGAACTCCGATGATCGCGATGGTAACGCCCATGAACTTGGAGAACTTATGACTCTCAGACTCATGCCCCGCATGGTGGATATGCTCGGAGTGATCCATCGCTTCTCTAGTGTGTTGCGTCATAATGCTAATCCTTGTCGGGAATCCTTTCCTAAAGAACTTCAAAGTCAATAACGTTGCACTGTTCCTGATCTCTGCTTATGGATGTGCCCTGATGAAGATATCTGGAACCCGTTTCACGGCACTCATCATCCTCATTTTCATGGCTCTATGGCTCCCGGGGGGGGCTTTTGCCACAGACATCGCAAGCAAAACGAATGTCTCCGTAAAAACACCCGCCCAAGCCACGCTACCTCCAGTTGTTGAGACGGCAACAGTGGGGATTTATATTATGAATATCCGCGATATGAGTCCTGCGAGGGGGACCTTCTCGTGTGATTTCTGGATCTGGGCCAAAACCACCGGTCAGGAAAATATTCTGGCTGACCTGCAGTTTCTAAACGCTGAGAAAGTGGTCTGGTACACTGAGACCAAACCCGAGATCACGGGCCTGACTTGCTACAAACGGCGTGGCACCGGAACGTTCCGTATGAACTGGAATCTCAAACATTATCCTTATGATTCTCAGGTGCTTCCGATCCAGATGGAGTACTCCTTGCGGGACTCCTCAAAAATCATCCTCAAACCCGATTCGGAAAACTCCGGCATCAGCAAGGAGAACATCCCGCAGGATTGGACCGTCAAGGCATTCACTTTGACATCCGAGACATCGACCTACGCTTCCAATCTCGGCGATCCAACCCTGGGTCAAGCCAAGGGCTCTTTCTCGCTCCTGACAGCCGTCATCGACATGACAAGGCATGATTCCGAAGAATACTGGAGTCTGGTCTCCATCGCTTACGTGGCAGTTGTCATGATGCTTGTCAGTTACTTTACGGATGTTCACACCCCCCAACGCGTTACCTTACTAGGGGCAGCTCTTTTCGCGAATATCATCAGCATGAGATCGGCATTTCTGGGCCTTGGAACATTCGGCACTCTGGCCGACCAATTCCATCTCATGGTTGCGGCATTCATTGTTCTCTCCCTCGCCATCACCGTCGCATTCACCGTCAGATGTCACCATGGGGACGACCCGAAGAAAATGCGGTATTGGAGCATGATCCTTGGCGTAGTCGTCGCTATACTCTTTGCAGTCTGTAATGTTTGGCTCGTTCAGAGCCATAGCCACTAGCTGTCGTATCTGACAAAAAAACAACCGCTCTATAGAGCGAAGACTTGAACCATGCTGTTCAAGTCACCCCCGGGTGTGCTGTCCGATCCGACTCCGCCGAAGCGACTTGAAGCGCGCGATTGATTGACTGGCGAGGCTCCCTGTGACTGAGCTGCCGCGCCACTGGAGGAAGACGATTCCTCGACAACCCCCTCACCCGCCGAAATCGTAGGGTTAAGTCGATTAAACGCAGCCGCGGCTGAGTTACCATTGATTACGGGGGAATTAAGTCTGGTGGCAGCAACGACCGAAGCTGGAAGATGCACCGGAGCTTGACCGGGGCTGCTGGAGCCGGAGGTATTGCCAGCGACTCCTCCGGAGTGGGAGGAAGCACTCGGAGAAGCTCCGGAGCCAGCAGGACCTCCCGCAACACCTCCGCCACCACTAGCTCCACCAGCGGCAGTTCCATTGGCAGCAGCAGGTGCACCATTGGCAGTCGGTGCAGAGCCACCAGGTGCAGAAGCAGATCCATTATCAGCAACAGGAGCACCATTTGCTGCAGGAGGAGGGCTGTTGGGATCAGGTGCCCCCGATCCACCTTGACCTGGACTTCCAGAGGCGGGCGGCGGAGCAGGTGCTCCACTAGCCAAAGAATCTCCCGATGCCGGAGAAAATCCTCCACCAACACCACCGGGTCCGGCGCTTCCAAAGCTTCCACCGATTGCAGGGCCGGCAGGGCCAGCTGCTGCAGGAGGAGGTGGCGGAGGTACTGCAGCTTGAACCATCCTTCTAAAATCAGGCGTATTGATAACCCCTGTGATGGCAAGACTATTGCCAGTGCCGACAGTCGCGGGAGGGGGAGGCGGAGGAGGTAGTGCCGTGATTGATCCGATCGTGGCATTAATGGTTGTGCTCGCAAGCTGATAGTTGTTTGCAGCACTACCGGTTAATGCCAGTCCGCTTACGGTGACATTGATGCCTGCCCCAGCATTGGCATTGTCGTAAGTGCCTGTTACCGGGTTGTTCAACCTTACGTTCCCCAAATCCAAACCCAGGACTCCATTAAGTATATAGTTTGCAGGAGAGATTTTGGCGACTGCATCCCCGTTGTATTGTTTATTTACTGTCCCGATCAGACTCGCAGTCACTGTCGCAGGCGTGATCGTGCCAATATTGCCGCTAACACTATTATTAGCGTTGCCCAACACGTAGTTGCCTAGCCCGTTGCCCACCAGGCTTAACCCACCCACGCTCACTGTAATTCCATTCCCAACATTCGCACTCGCATAGCTCCCTGTTCCAGGGTTGTTGAATGTCACCACGTCATTCCCAAGAACCCCGCTGAGTTGGTAGTTCCCGGAGGATAAGCTCGCCATCGTCGTCGTATCGTACGTCTTCGTCGTCATCCCGCTCAAACTCGCAGTCACTGTCGCTGGCGTGATCGTGCCAATGTTGCCGCTAACACTATTATTAGCGTTGCCCAACACGTAGTTGCCTAGCCCGTTGCCCACCAGGCTTAACCCACCCACGCTCACTGTAATTCCATTCCCAACATTCGCACTCGCATAGCTCCCTGTTCCAGGGTTGTTCAATGTCACCACGTCATTCCCAAGAACCCCGCTGAGTTGGTAGTTCCCGGAGGATAAGCTCGCCATCGTCGTCGTATCGTACGTCTTCGTCGTCATCCCGCTCAAACTCGCAGTCACTGTCGCTGGCGTGATCGTGCCAATGTTGCCGCTAACACTATTATTAGCGTTCCCCAACACGTAGTTGCCAAGCCCGTTGCCCAGCAGGCTTAACCCACTCACGCTCACTGTAATTCCATTCCCAACATTCGCACTCGCATAGCTCCCTGTTCCAGGGTTGTTGAATGTCACCACGTCATTCCCAAGAACCCCGCTGAGTTGGTAGTTCCCGGAGGATAAGCTCGCCATCGTCGTCGTATCGTACGTCTTCGTCGTCATCCCGCTCAAACTCGCAGTCACTGTCGCTGGCGTGATCGTGCCAATGTTGCCGCTAACACTATTATTAGCGTT
>Ga0208876_1000011_pt1 | contig 97695 bp, 152 predicted proteins | sample CryBogCBH03Jun09_FD_184614 | JGI IMG/M metagenome (GOLD analysis project Ga0208876, IMG submission 184614) | Freshwater microbial communities from Crystal Bog, Wisconsin, USA - CBH03Jun09 (SPAdes) | ecosystem: Environmental > Aquatic > Freshwater > Lake | place: Crystal Bog, Wisconsin, USA... | reverse complement strand
CACCAACTGCGATGGCATAAACAAATGTGATACCAGCAGGGATTGTGACTGAGGTAGTTCCAGCGTTGATTGTTTGTTGTAATTGTAAGCCAAAGGGCGCGATTGAAGAAGTGAATCCGCTTGGTGTAACTGTGTTAGTAGATGGCATCCATGAATTGACCTGTGAGCCAACTTCTCCGCGCTTAAATCCCTCTGCCATTATGCGACTCGGTTTACATAGCCTGAGATGTTTACAACGTTTGTTACTGACGCGTATGCTGTTACTGTATTTCCAGCAGATCCCGTCCCCGCAAGAATAAGCCCTGGAATTATAAGAGTTAACCCAGAGTTGGCGGGAATTGTTTGTTGAATCTGATTTACAACAGAAGACCCACCAATTTGAATTGTTAAAGTTCTAGCAACAGTATCTATATTTGTAGCATATAACCAAACTTCATCAAATGCTGTAGCTGAATTCTGTGTAGTATGAATAGTTGTAGGGGATGCTGAAGTAGTTCCCGCCACAGGAATTGGAATACCAGAAGTTGAAGTTCCTGATGTTGGCTGTAATGTTTGTTTGCTATAAGTTGCCATGTTTTATATTATACCATACCTTTAACTAAACATCTGACTTGCTATTATTAGTTGAGCACCGTCGCCCTTTGTAAAATTCCCTGAGCTATCAATTGCTGAAAGCACTGAGCCTGATGGACTTTGCCATTCTGTAAGGTTGGCTGTTTGAGATGTTGCTGCTTTTACAATAACTGGGGTAGTTGCAGAGGTATTTGCTGTAGCAGATAGGGTAGGAGAAATTTGAACAGTTCCGCCTGTACCTGCAACGTTAGTAAATGCAGATGTGCTTGAATAAACTGTAAAAGTTGTTGTTGTTTGTGATTGAACTTGCCATGTTCCATTGTAAGTTCCGCCAGTTACACCAGCCACCGTCACGGTCTGACCTGCTGCTATAAGTGAAGTTCCGCCATAGGTAAAGACTGCGACTGTGGCAGATGTGTATGCGGCAGAGGTGAGGTTGGTAGAGGTATTGCCAACGACAGCGGCATTTGTTCCTGCGTATATCTGTCCAGCGGCATTTGTTCCTGAAAGGACTGTATTTGATGAGTTCAGATTTTGTTGAATATCGGCAGTTTGAGATGCTGCATTTTTTACCTTAAAAATTGGCGTAGTTGCGTTGGTAGAGTTTACTGCGCTGGAGCTTCCAGAACTAAATCCACCAACAATGGTTGTATAACCAAAAGCTGCAACAGAAAAATATGTTGACCCTTGATTTTGTAAGTTTATTAGGTTTTGAGATGAACCAGAAGGTAAATTTATGGTAAGTGGAACAACACTTGTGGATGTTGGCGCGATTGTTTGCCCTGCAGTAAAAGTATTTGCATTAGCAAGATACGGGACAATCGTTGAATCTACTATGAGGTTAGATGCTGAAGTTGTGAGAGATGAGCCGATACCTAAACCGATATTTGCTGAGGTTGAAGTTCCTGAGTTTGTTATTGGCGCGGTTACGGATATGACACCTGAAGGGCCAGATACGCCTTGAAGGCCTTGAGTTCCTTGCGCGCCTTGTGCGCCCTGAGTGCCCTGAATACCTTGAATAGAGCTAGAGGACAGCGTGGTGTTAACCCAGAGTACGCCTTGATTGGCAGGAGCGGCCGCGCCGAATACGACACCTTGAACTCCGAGGTTTCCTTGAATACCCTGAGAGCCTTGCAGGCCTTGGGCACCTTGGATACCAAGAGTTCCTTGTGAGCTTTGTGGGCCTTGAATACCTTGAGCACCCTGCGTTCCTTGAGCACCTTGGGAGCCAGTATTACCTAAGAAACCTTGAGCTCCTTGTAATCCCTGAGTTCCTTGGGTACCTTGTGAACCTGCAAGCCCTTGAGACCCCTGAACTCCTTGAGAGCCTAAAGTTCCAATAGTTCCTTGTACACCTAATGAGCCTTGAATACCCTGAGTTCCTTGTGCGCCGATTAAACCTTGTGTGCCTTGAGCGCCTGTGTTACCCGTTGTTCCCTGCGCGCCAGTTGATCCTGTTGCACCAGTAGAACCCTGCAAGCCTGTTGTACCTTGTGAGCCAGTCTGACCTGTGGTTCCTTGAATACCGATTGTGCCTTGAGAACCTGTGTTACCAGTTGTTCCCTGAGTACCCTGCATACCAGTAGTACCTTGTGCGCCTGTTGATCCTTGCAAGCCAACTGCACCCTGAGTACCGATAGCACCCTGGATACCCGTAGTTCCTTGAGTTCCAGTAATTCCTTGCGCTCCGATAGTGCCTTGAGTTCCTTGTGGGCCTGTACCTGCGGTTTGAGCAAAACTGATGGCATCTGTGCCGATGATGATGTAGCCGTTAGTGCCTGTACCAACATTGTATTGAATATAGTTTTGACTTGATTGAGTGCTACCAGCAACTATGAAAAGATAATCTCCGTATTCAACCTGACCAGCAGTTGAGTTGTTATAGTCAGTAGCGCGAGTTAAAACATACGGCGCAATAATATTTCCAACTGTTGTAACTGTATAAATACCGTTGTAAAGAGCGTTAGTCTGATTCTTAACAAGTACGCGATCATTAAGGGATAGCGATACGCCATCAATTGAAATAGCACCGTTTGTATTATGCGTAAGTTTTGCGCCAATACCAAAGCCACCGCCTGCATCGGCTGAACCTGCGGCATAAGTAGCGTTAAGATCGGCAGTTGAGGCAACGCGAGCAGAAGCGTGTGCGTTATTAGAAGCTAATGGGCCAACTAATCCTTGAAGCCCTTGTAAGCCTTGAGCGCCTTGAAGCCCTTGCACTCCCTGAGTGCCTTGTGCGCCAACTGAACCCTGAATACCTGTTGTGCCTTGATTGCCTTGCAATCCTTGAAGTCCGGTGATGCCTTGAGTTCCGTTAGTACCCTGAATACCGTTTGTACCTTGACGGCCTTGAACACCCTGAACGCCCTGCGAGCCAATAGTTCCCTGTGTGCCAACGGTTCCTTGTGTACCTGTTGCGCCTTGAGTTCCCGTTGTTCCTTGCGAGCCAGTCATGCCCTGAGCGCCAGTAACGCCCTGCAAGCCAAGCAAGCCTTGAACGCCTTGTGTACCCTGAACACCTTGAACGCCCTGTGTGCCTTGCGTTCCAGTTGCGCCTTGTGTACCTACCGCGCCCTGAATACCTGTGTTGCCCTGTACGCCCTGAACTCCTTGCGTACCTTGCAAGCCTAATAGACCTTGCGTACCTTGAACGCCTTGGATTCCTTGAGTTCCTTGCGTTCCTTGCGTACCTTGCAAGCCTAATAGACCTTGCGTACCTTGAACGCCTTGGATTCCTTGAGCTCCTGTATAGCCTTGCACACCTGATCGTCCAGTGGTTCCTTGGGAACCATGCCCTCCCACCAGCCCCTGTACCCCTTGTGCCCCCTGTATACCTTGTGACTGTGCATACCCATAACCTTGTGCTCCCGTTGCTCCTTGAATACCTTGAGCAGCGTACTGTCCAGCAACGCCTTGTGCGCCCAACTTACCTTGAGTTCCCTGAATACCTTGTGCGGTAAACCCTGGAAGAATGTTGGTATTAGTCTCAGGAGTTACGCTGATGACTATTGGTGCAGGGGTAACTACCTGGATTGCGCATTGACAAGGCCAGTTATTACAAGAGTTGCAGTAGCTCAATTATTACCAGCTTCCATTCAAGGCGCCAGAAGAGTCGGTTACAGCTTGAGTTACGAATACTTGACCTTTTAGGTACGTGATCGCCACCTGTGAGTTAGATACTTCAGTGGCAAGTAGATCCCAGAACCCACGAACAGGTAGGTATTGAGTGTCGTTTACGCTTAGGGTTAGTTGGACTTTGCTGATAGCAGATGAGTAAGACAAGATATTTACGGTAAAGTTGGCGTAGATTGAAGGGGCATTTGGGTAAGTGCGGATTTGAGCGGCCCAAGTGAATAGTGAAGCGTCAAATGGGAAATCAAACTCAATAGCATAGCTATTACCTTGATAGAGGACAATGTCGTAATTTTGAGCATTAGTTGGTAGGGGGGATTTACCTGTAAGGTTGTTCTTAATGTAAACTCTCTCCGGCTTGCGGGAGTCATCTACCTCTTGACCAACATAGATAGGAACATACTTGTTAGTTGTGCGGGATGTCCGAATAAGAGTTCCCATTTCAATCTTCCACAGACCTACATTTAATTGTGCACAGAGGGTCTTGTATTGTTCCCAACGTTGTTGAATGATTCCTGTTAATTGGCGATAGCGCTCAGATCGGGGAATATTAACACCGTCTGGGGCTTGAATATCAATATCAAATGCAGCGTCTGTAGCCAAAGCCCAGAGAGCTTCAATGGTAGCTAAAATAGCAACTGGATATTCCTCAACAGCATCTAATGATGAGATAGTCACTTGAGTGCCAAAAGAATCTACACGGTTATATGTATGCTGGTTTACAGCATCATTAATAAAATTACATAGTTCAGAGTCTAAAAAATAACGATCTTGAAGACCCTCTACAAAGATAGTGGCGTTATTTGCTGGAGCTGTGACAAAGGTGATAATTCCAGTATCTTCCTCGATAGTATATCCATAAGGATAGGCAATAGGGTTACTATTGATAGTTACATAGAGATTAGTTGTTTCAATAGGCTTAATGCCTGTGGGGAATATGGTAGTTGTTCCATCGCCAGTGGCGGTAAAGTTGAAGGCTTTTTGCTGATCCCCAAGCTCTAAACGAACTCTAGAGAGAATGTCAGATAAAGCAGCCACAGAAACTCCCTACATTACGGTATGTATAATGATGGCGCATAGCGCTTGAAAAATCTCTACAAACGAAGAAGGCGCCCGTAGGCGCCCACTCCTAACAGGTTATGCTTAGATAACTCCTGCCAAGTAACCCTTTTCCTTAAGGTGCTGGGCTACATGTTTCTTAACTTTGTACTTTTGACCAGCTTTAAAGTTATAGTTATTTCCATGTCCAAGAGTCATGTTTTCAAGATCTTGTACTACACGGATTTCTACTTCATCTTCTTCAGTGGCTCCAACTGTAATCGCATCATCCACAATAACTGTGGCGCGGTTAGGTTGAGTTGCATCGATAGTGGTGGTCTCTAGGTCTACTTTCGCCTGAGCTGTAGCCATCGACATTGAGTTTGCGGCATCTTGCTGAGCTGAAAATGCTTGCTCTTGAAGTTGCTCGCGCATACGACCTGTTACATCAGTGGGCTTTGCTTTTGCCATTAGTTTTCTCCAATTTAGTGTCTCTGTTAGATAAGGCGGGGGTTTCAACGCCCCCGCCCTTTAAGCTATTAAGTTTTTCTTAGTTGGTCTCCGCAATTACTACGCTCTGATCTGTAATTAGACCAAGACCGAAGATTGAGTACCAAGCAAGTGCGTGCTCACGACCGAAGTCCAAGATACCGCCATCGCGGAGTTCGACTGGAAGTGAGATCGCGTGACCGAACGCGTTATCTCCAATGAAGATAGCTGAGTAGCGGTCAGATGCACCGTTACCGGTGAGTGTTGCTGGGGTTGTGTAGCCTCCACCAGGAACTACAACTGGGTTAGCAACAGTTGTATCAGCTGAGTAACCAGAACCAGCACCACCAGCAACCTTGAGAACCTGAGTGGTCTCAATGAATACTGTGTCGTAGAGGCGACCGATCTCACCGAGCATGAAGTTACCAGGAGCGGCATACTTCGTGACTTCGATGAACTCAGGCATGTCGCGGAGACGACGTGATTGGTGTGGGTGCACGAAAGCAACATAGGTCTCACCGAGGCGAGGGATGTTCTTTGTGGCTAATGTCTCGGCAGCATCCTTGATGGTGCGAGGTGTGAGGTAGTATGAACCGGTCATGCTTGCGCGGCTGGTTCCTTCTGTACCGTATGCGTACCAGCTGTTAACAGCGGTTACGTTAGAGCGATCTTCACCGTAGATGGTTGAAGAAGCTGAGTACAGGGTGTCGCGTGAAAGCTGATCAAGGTAGATAGCCATGTTACGACCGAGAAGACGTGAGGCAGAAGCCATTACGTCATCAAATGAAGCATTGAGCAAGAGCTCTGAAACAGCAAGAGCATAACCATGCTCTGTTACTGTGATTGAGAATTGCTGTGCTGTGAGGGCGTTTGTCTGCATACGAACACCTTCGACGAGCGGTGAAGCAAAACCGAGGTTGTTGTAACGCATGAAGTTGATCTGAAGACCAGGAGCAACACCGAGTTCAGTCTTCTTGACTGCGAACTGCTCAAAGCGAAGGATAGGCATTGCTTGGAACAAGATTTCCTTGGACCAGATTGTCTGAATCGCTTGAGTCAGCTGGGTGTTGGTACCTGAGTACGCTGTTGGTGACGCGGCAAGATTGCCGGTACCTGTAATTCCTGATGCCATTTATATGACTCCTAGATAGTTGTTAAATTAAGTGGGTTTAGCCGAAAAGTCCACGAGTCTTACCACGAGCGGAATCGCTCATGATTCGAGGTCTGTATTTCGCGTATTCATCCATGGACATTGACGCAATTTCTTGCGCCGTTAACGAACGTTGTTCCGAATTAGTTTCCAGTGGTCCTGCTGGTGGCAAAGTTGCCTTTGTACCAACCATTTCTCGGCGGGTTGCTTGCGAAGCTTCCTGCACCGATTCAAATATTCTTGCTGACCGTGACTTTAATCCTTCAACACTTGCTTGAACTTCTTCAGGGGTATTCCCGCTGACTAAATCAAGCAGTTCCGGAATAATATTGTCACGTTCTTGTTCAAGAAGTTGTTGACGATATGTTTGCAGTTCAGCAAACTTTTGTTCGCGCTCCAGAAGAGCGAAGGCACGTTCGCGTTCGTTACGCTCACGCTCCAACTGCTCTTGCAACTCTTTAGTTTTAAGCTCCACGAGTCCTCTAGTGTCTAGATCCTCTTCGAGCTTAGCTTTTTGCTGAGCCTCTTTTTCAGCGGCTTCAGCTGCTTTACGAGCTGCTTTTTCTTCTTTTTCTTTTTCAAGAGCAGATACTTTAGCCTTCAGTTCATCGATCTGAGGGTAAAGCTTTTCTTTTTCTTGTGAACGAACACGAGCCAAATCATCTTCAGTATAAAACTTTGAAGACTTGGTGGAGTCGTTCTCTAGTCCAATTGCAACAGTAGGCGCGTCAACGCCCGACACATTTACGACTGGAGCGACATTGGCCTCTGCTTCAAAAGCGGCTGCCATCTGTTCTGCTGTTTCTGCCATGATTATATCCTTAGTATCCTAGGGGTCGTTATCCGAATTGAGCCGAAGCCCGTAGCACAAATGACCTAACGTGTATTCTTATTTTCTCTTTACACTACGAAAGTGTCAGCGTAAACGCTTATTTTTCGTAGTCTCGCGGAACCTTCCTGTTAGGGAGTGATGTTCCGTAAGCTTCAGTTACGAGGTTGACTCGTAGTTGTTGCTCCCCTGATTGAGCCTCAATGCTTGCCGCATCTACTACTGGTGGGAGTGTGGACTGAGGAATGCCTTGACCAGTCTCCGGGTTAGCCTCTACAGGTGAGGCTGCCTCTTTGCCTTGTGGGGATTGCATACCAGTAAGGTTCATGATGTCGTTCTCGATCTGAGTCTGGAGCAACTTAAGCGCCCCATCAGCCTTAGCGTCATCAAGAAGCTCTTGACGGATTTCAGTAAGCTTCTCTGCTGGGAACTCTTCACCCAAAATGCGCAAAGCGCCTTCCTTAGACTCAAGACCAAGAGAAAGCATTGATTGAACTTCATTGATAGCAATCAGCTTGTCTAGTGGTAGTGGCTGTGGGAAGTGGACAATCGATCGATAGGTGATTGAGTCATTAAAATCTAGTTGAGCCAACTGCCCAGGCTTTAAAGGTGTGGTCTTAGTTACAGGATCCCAAGTAAATACTTCTGGTTCCTTAAGGGCTAGGCTTAACAAAACTAGCTCATTGATGCGTTCTAGACCGTGTGCATATTGAACGATTTTCTGGTGGTAGCGGTTCATCAAAGGCTGGAACATGATGCTAAGAGCAACACCAGAGGTATTTGAGACTGGCATTGCTTGTCCAAGAGCTGTCTCTGGAACACCTACCATTTCGTGCATAGACTTCTTGAGCATTGCCAAGAAGTCCATAGCTCCCTTTAGTCCTTGAGCTCCGCCTTCAAGATTCTCAACGCGAGCGTCTTTTGGAAGTCCGCCCCATACCTTGTTGGCGCCCTTTTCTAATTGTGAGGCCTTTGCGCCAATGATGACCGTAACCGGTGCCGCGTGGTAGTTAACAATGTCAGCAATATCAGTAGCGGTTTCATTGTAAGCGCGGTTAATGTTAATAATGTCGTTGCAATCACTGAGACCCCAAGGGCTACCACTGATACGAACATTCGGAATATGAATAACAGGGATGACACCAAGTGGGTTAGGGCGCGAGTCAATGAGTTCGTCATTTATGTATTCCTCGATAATGTCGTCTGTCAAGATTTCCGTGTAGGTAAATACTTGACGTGTTCCTTCTAGTGATGTTCCCCAAAAACGATACTTAAGCTTAAATCGGATTAAGCGCTCGCGGTCATGGGGGTGGAACTCTGGGAAAGCAAAAGAAGAGTTCAGGGGAAGAATACGAACTCGTCCAGGGTGTTCTCTACCAGCGGGGTCTTTATAACCTTCTTCATAAGCGACCTTGATAAAGCAGTCACCAGAAACAGATCCCTGCTGACCGATTTCCCACAGTACTGTGGCTTTGTTGTTATCTGTCTCCCAAACTCTTTCGAGCAGGTCTGGGACAATGGCTTCCGTTTCTTTCGGGGAACGGAAGGAGACCCCTTTACCGAAAGTAAAGTTAATTACGAAATCTGTAAAGGCGCGATAATAGTTAAGAGCCAGCTGGGTTTCGCCTGTCTGACGGCGGTAAGACCAGTGGTGACCAAGATACATAGCCCAGTTAAGGGAATAACGGTTAAGGCGGGGACCGTGAACCTCAAACTCTTCATCCGCTAGTTCTACAAGACCTAGTGGGGAGATCGAGATTGTTAGATCAGAGGAGGCTGCACGATAACTCGGAGGCGAGAAATCAATCGAGCTCACCAATCACCTCTTTCCGTAAAGACTATCAATAATAACATAATTGTCGACAAATATATAAAACGACACTCAGTACTTAAAGTGCTCTCCAGCAATTACGTTTCTACCTACTGGATGAGTAACTTTCTTTTTCATGTCTTCTTTTTTCTTATCAATGGCATCTTGAACTCTGTCGCGGTTTCTTGGGTCTATATCTTTTTTAGAGTCAACGAATTTTCCACCCAGCTGAAGGTAATGAGTGTGAACCCAGTGAGCAGCAGCAGGGGATGGGTATTTAGAGAAACGGGATTTAGCTTGAACCACCACCATGTTGTACAGGCGTGGATTAGCTGGGAGCTGCTTAGGACCCTCTTTAACTTCTTTACCGCGGATGAGTGCCATTATTAATCCTTAGATAGGTCCCAACCCCCAACCTTTAGGGTCAGGGGTCGGTCGTCTAATTTATTAGTCGCGGACTACTGAAGCGTTGCCAGCCTTTTGGTTGGCGCCACTACGAGTAACTTCTTCAATGCGGTTGTCGCCATGATCAGCGAAAGCGCCAGAGGCAAACTCTGTTAGATGATCAGGTGCTTCTACCCAAGATGCAGAACCGACGTGTGCGCGTTCACGCATTGTCTCTTCTGGAAGCTTCTCGAATACATTCTGATTGCGGTTTGGACGACCAGCTGCTGGGATGTAACCCTGCATAGCGCCCTTTGAAAACTCTTGTGGGACGTCGGTATCAGTTGCGATACCCTCTTCAAAGCGAAGTGGTCCACGTTGTCCGGCAGAAGCGGCAGAAACTTTACGATCGTAAACGTTTCCTGGGCGCTCTGGGAACTTTGGGTCTGGTGCAAGTGCCATTTATAACTCCTTATAGGTTGAGGTACCTCATAGAACAGTGTGCTACAAAGAACCTGTGTAGTCAGCGTAAAGTCTCAACGAAAAAAGGGTGAGCTGGATACTTCAACTTGAGGCAGTGTTAGATCCATAGTTAAAGAGCAGGCGAGAGCTAGGCTATCTGCGTAGTCATCGTGGGCGTGGGCTTCATCAGGAGCGTGGGCCAAAAAGTTAGGACCAGTGAACTTAGTCTCTAGGTCTTCCATCTGTTGTTTGAATCTGCGCCATGTGCGCAGGCGACGAGTCTTTGCATGAGCAGGCCAGCTAATCATGCGACGATCAATAAGCGCCTTTAAGTGCTTCCACCGCTTAGATTGCTCTTGTTGGCTACTACCTATCGAGTAAACCTCTGCGTTAGGGAGGAGGATCTTAAGGCGCTGGGCCACTGCATCTCCGACACCATTTGCGTCTACGCCAACAGAGAGCACGTCATAGTTTGATAGGAACTCTCTAATCTGGAAGTACTGGTTCTCCCAGTCATCACCCTGCAACTCTAACCAGTTAAGGATACGGTGGTCGTAGTAACCAAACTCGTCTGGGCGGTTCCAGTCAACCCAGACAACTGTTACTACTGTAGAGTCAATCTTACGGGCGGGGTCGATGCCCACTACTACAGGGGTCTTATACCAAGCCTTTTGTGTCTCCATGGATGTATCGCCAAGCTCATCTAGCACAGTAGAGGTAACGAACATACCGCGCTCAAGAAGCCACTTGCAGTTGTATGACATCTGGAACTCGTCGGAGTCCTCACCAATGCGCAACATTTCTTTTTTAATAAACTTGCCGTAGTTTGTGTTGACCTTGGCTACATCACGCCAGTCCCACTCAAAGTGGTTCTGTCTACTGCGGGAGGTCTGACGACGACGGTTGAGCTGAATGGATCTGTAGAAGTTATTCTTATGTGTGGTTGGGGTTCCAGTCTTAACCATTGTTCCAGCAGTGGAAGCCAACATAGGAGAGATAGATTTAGAAACTACAAAGTCATCAGCTTCTTGACACTCATCGATAATAATAAGATGGAAGGTCTTAGATTCGATCTTAGCCCGGGGGTTAGCAGTCATCATGGTTAGGCTAGAGCGGGACTTCTTTAGTCTAATCTGACGAGTAACGCCAGCAACTTTACCTAAGCTATCGTCAATCTCTGGGTCACCTAAGATCTCAAGGGCACGCTCACTGGTAAGGCGGTCTACTGTACGACCGAAGAGAGTTTCAACCTGTGTCTCGACCGGTGCGAACATACCGATCATAATTCCGTCTTTAAACTTACTTAACAGATCTGGGTACATCTGGGCTAAGCGGGGAAGAAGAACCATCAGCCCAGCTACTGTGTTAGCTACTGTCTCTGACTTACCTGACTGACGAGACGCGAGAGCGGTGATCTCCTCGCCGTCATTGATGATTACTGACTCAACAATACGTCTAGCGAGGGGTAATTGATAGGGGTGAAAAGGGTGTCCAGAGAGGGCTTCGATGAACTGAATACAGCGGTCTACTAGCTTTTTGACAAACTCCTTGGAGAGCTCATCTAACTCATCTTCCTCCTCTGGAGGCAGATCGTCGTCCTGATCATACTCGTCAGGGATGAACTCTTCATCATCTAATACTGGGTCGTTGCTCACTGTGATCCTAATTTAGTTTTAAGCAGAAAGTCTGGGAGGTTGATCCCAGACTCTCTGACGCCACCTACGGGAAGAGAAGAACGCGGCAGTATTAGTGTATCACAAATGTCGACAAATCTATTTATCGGCGTGTCACGCGTGTATGCAATTCGTTTACCATAGCGTGTAGAACTTCTGCACCAGTGAGTGCCTCTTCAACATAGCGTTCGTCTCTAGTCTTTGCGTAATGAGACAAGCACCTACCGATCTCATAAAGAGATTGATCCGTCCATTGCTCTATGTCTCCTGTAGGGACGCGGGATACCCGCCTAGCCACTTTCTCTGAAAAGGGCTTATCCCACGCCTTCTTATTCTTGAAAAAACTCATCATACATCCCATCTTCAGGCTTCCAAGCAACCCTAGATCTTAGCGCATCTTGCAGGATTCTATCAATAGCGTCGTCGTCATCTCGATTAACGGATGGACGGCTGACCCACATTCCTAGGTAGAACCCGGGAGTGGTGAAGGGTACTCGGAATACCAAGCACTTACCCTTTCTAAAAGGGTATTCGGTTTCTTGGGTGGATCCAATTTCAAGTATTGGTAAAAAGCTTTTATGCCAGTACCGAAGGACTCCGCCGTAAATAGGTCCGGCGGTCTTCATAGATGATTTCATTATTAATCCTTAAAAAAGTCTTTTGCTTTCCAATTATTCAACTTGCCTTTTTGCATAGTCTGAGCTCTGGCTGCGCTTTCGCTCAAACGAGCAAGTGTACCAGCAGATAGATCTCCGACGTTAGCCGCATGATGTGACGAGCAATTACCCTCTAAAGTTGGCAAGTAATCATTTGTAGAAGGGCTTCCCTTTAAGCCTAGCCAAATATCAGTAGAAACATCATTGTATTGGTGCCAGTGATTAGTTCTAAACACTATGTAGACAACTTTAGTGTTTGGATTATAGGCAATAGTAAGAGCTCTAGGTCTAGAGGGTTGTTGAGTAGGCGCGGTCTCAGTCTCTACTCCGACATTAGAGAGCTCACTTGGTATTGAGACATCCCAATCAGTTGGCTTGTCAAGAGCAATTTTCATGCTCTCTAAAATGTTGTAGGTTTTATTACCCGTCTGCTCTTCGTAAGCTTGCCTACGAGAATAGTAATTATCTGCTCTCCTAGCCATTACTCCTCGCAAACGTGGTTTTCAGTCTCGGTCTCTAGTACTCTTGAATAACAAGATCCGCAGTGAAGATACTTAGGGGCTCTGTAGTTATTTTGAGCGGTAGCGCCTAATTCGTAGTCAGACCCGTCTTCACTATACGCTGGCTGAGAAACTATGATCTCTGGCTCATCAAATAATTCCCGCGGGAACGGTCCTCTAGGGGACACTACTCTGTCTGGGACGTAATGTACTTGTTTAGCTTGATGCTTAATTATTCTCACTTGGCGCCGACTCTTCGGCAGGAGTTGCATCTACGGGTGCAACAGTCTTTTTCTTAGAAGGCCTTACTACCTCAGGTTCTGGGATGTCTACTTCTGGGGTAAGCAAGGGGAAATGACCGGCGATCGCTCGCTCACTAAGCCAATGTGGTAGGCAGTTGTTGCAGTAATGAGCCGAGCTTACTCCAGGTTCGGCATGGGTGTATACGGCATCGTTTGAACAGTTATCGCACTTCATATTGTTCTCCTAGAGTATTTTTCTCGTGCTTCAAGTATAGCAAAAAGCACCCCCGAAGGGGTGCTCTCTGTAAGTACTAATTAGTTTTTAGAAGCGTTAGCCTCTACAGCAGCTTTAGCTACAGCCTTTTGAGCATCAGCTACAGCAACAGTTGCTACATTTGTAATAGCAGCGGTGGTAATTGCGTCTAGGTGCTCCTTCTTAGAGAGCTCTCCTACAACACCCTTTGGGTTAAACTTAGCCAGCAAAGGACCGACTACACCAAGAACAGCAGCCCAAAGGACATGCTTCACTGAGTGATTTCCGGTTTGCCAGATAGCTACAGCAGATGCTGCTGTTGCATATACGTAATGCTCTACAAGAGCCTTCTCTGATTGAGTGAATTTAGCCACTGTCTTACTCCTCTATGTTGTTGGCGTATGGCGTTACTATGTGGGAATCCGCCGACACATTAGGTGACGACATATCCGACGTATGAGATGATACACCGGCTAAGGACGCTGTGGCAACCGCTACCAAGTGCTTTGGGTCTGTGGAATACCCAGTGGCAGCCCAAGTAGCCAACCCCGCTGAGCCAGCGATGGCTAGATGGGCAGGACTACTAAAATTAAGCTTTATCCCCACGTATGTACCCCAATATCTCTTTTACGTGATGTCGGAGCTCCTCAATGTGATTGTGGGTCTCCTGATCTAATCTTAGGTCTTTAGTAATTATACGCCTATCTTCGTCGCCTGAGCGGTTAGTCGCATTCAAGATTAACCCTGATAACAGGATTGACTCCAAAGACACAATAAGTGTTAGTAAACCAAAAGGAAATGGCTCTATAGGTATCAAAACCCAAGCGCTCCACCACACTATATGGAATACAAAGAACAAAGGGGAGCCAAAAGATATAGCAGCCCAGTCAGACACTTTTTGAAATAATCTCATTCATTAGCCTTAGCTACCATAGAGGTGTAGGTTGCCGCATCAATGCCTTTACCCTTGGACTTCTTTAGTCCTGGATACAAGCTTTGATAAACAGGTATAAGCGCGATTTCTTCTTCTGTTAGAACACTGGACACCAAGTTGGCGGGCATTAAGCCAGCGTTAGCCAGAGCCTTAGCTACAACTAACTCTACTTTTCCTTTTTCCCCAACCTTGAAGGCAGAAGTGCCTGGGAAAGGCGGAGCGACAATTACAGTAGGTGGCTTTGTAGGAACAGGGGTGGAAGTACCATTCGCATTATGGATAGCAGCAACGCCTCCGCCTGTTAGCGCAGTAGCACCAGCTACTCCTCCTGCAACAAGCTTGTTCTGACTAAGAGAAGATGTAGGTGCTGAACTTTTTGTATAAGCAGGGCGGCAGATAGCCAAAACATAAAGGTAAGGTCGATGACGACGGTAGCAACCATCACCATTTGCTTGGTTACCTGTATAACTCTCAGGACCGGTGTTGAAACCGATTGTTGTTAGCCCGTCTTTAGAGGCCGCTTCAACGATCTCTACGTGATCGGCTACGCCGTTACCGGACCAAGAGAAAAACACAATGTCCCCAGGAAGGGCAGAGTACTTATCAATAACTCTCTTGTTCTTTTGAAACCAAGTTAACCCAGCAGGACAATAAGCAAAGCCCTTAGGAGTTTGAGCCGCAACAAGGTGAGAGGCGTTTGCCTGAGCAAACACCCAGCTTACGCCCATGGCGCAGTACGATTCATTTGGGATTTCGTACCAAGTTCCGTATGGGTTCTCGTTGTTAGGGCCTTCTACAAAGCCAAGTTGAGTACGAGCAATGTTTACGATGTCTACGCCTGCGGTCACTGGTAGATTAACCTTTCCGCTAGATCACCCGGGGTTACGATGTTTGCGGGCTTGTTACATAACTCTATTTTTGCAGCGTCATACGCTAGGGCTACGAGCTCAGAGCAAATAACTCCGTATCGTTGTGCCATTTTCTCTAGAAGCTTAGTGCTGGCAAGAACCTTTAATCCCAAGATCCTAAGGACTAGGTTAGCGATGTCTAGGAAGCCGTACCCTTTTCCTACAAGGCGCTTAGCCTCAGTAGCAATGAGCTTTCTTTGGGCTTCGGTTAGACCTTCATGCTGGTTCCAGCCGATAACCTCATACTTAGAGGCTTTACTAATGACTACGCCAAGAGGAGTAGCCTCAACAATTAAACCGTCACCGATGTAAATGAAGGCGTGATTCCATCGAGATAGAGTACCTACTCGGATTAACTTTCCAAAGAACCCGTTAGTCTTTACTACTCCGTAATCTCCTATACGAGGTTCGTAGGCCATTACTCTTTGTTCTCCTCCACATATTGATCAAATCGACCCTCTAAACGGGCGACATTGACTTTTATCTCAGTCTGTTCATCTCTAATTTCATCCTGCCCTCTATCCAACTTCTTAAGGATCGGAAGGACTTGAAGCTTTACGATGTCATTCAGCGAACTGCCATGGTTGGGCTTCAACTCTTTTGAGTTCTCTTTTAATTCAGATAGATACTCTTTTACTAAATCTTGCGTGTGGCTCTTAAGGATTCTGCGGGCAATGCCCAAAAAAACACCTCCAACGACGGAAACGGATGCTGCTGTGCCTGTAACAGTTGCTATGTCCATTGTCAAACCAATTCTCAATAGAGGACTTATATGAAGAGAAGAGGTCGTTGTCCGTGATAAATGCCACAAAATGTACAATTTTTAATAAGTTTAGAGCACTTTTTATTATTTTTCCGCACAAATTGTACTTAAGAGTTGACACACTCTGTAACTCTAGTGTTTCATAGAGTATGAGGGGGTCAGTAATGACTCTCTTTTGTTTACTGAGAGGAGCAGTGATGCTTAATATCAGAGTTAACTTTACGATCGACGTGAAGAAAGTAGCTAGAGTGGCGAGTGCCATTCTCATAGTCTGGAGTCAGGTTCTGTCCCCAGCTGCACAAGCTACCCCTATATCAGTTCCTAAGTTCAAGATGGCATACGAGGAGAAGGATGTATCTGTAGCCCTTAATAATGTAAACCTTAAGGTTACAAGGTCTGGGGCTAAGGAAGCCTTGTCCAGCCCATATGTTAAGTATTTTGATCCGCAGACCATCGCATTCCTTACAGAGTACGCCTCAGGGAAGTCAATGGCTGACTGGAAGTGCTTAAATAACCTTTGGACATCAGAAAGCCACTTCAACCCTAAAGCGCTTAACATGAGTTCTCACGCTTTTGGGATAGCCCAATTTTTGCCTTCTACGTGGGGCAATTATAATCTTACGAAAACACCTGTAGCATTATTACAAATTAAATACGGACTACACTACATCGACAAGAGATATGGGAGTGTTTGTAATGCTTGGACGTTCTGGAAGAAGCACAGCTGGTATTAAAGCCCCTCTATTTGATGGGACTCAAGTATGTGCTCAGGTAGATCCAGAGATCTTTTTCCCCGACGATTCGGAAAACCCTAGACTAACCCTTAATACGGCGCGTAAACTATGCGCGTCGTGTGAGTTTAAGGAGCCTTGCCTAGAGTATGCCATCGTTCATCCCGAGTTAGTTGGGGTGTGGGCAGGTACCAATGAGTGGCAACGAGAAGACATAAGAACGGCTAGAAATAAAAGAGTGGCATAGAAAAAGCCCCCCGCGAAAGCGAGGGGCTTCTTTTCTAACTATTAGTAGGTGTAGGTTCCAGCTTGTGTTCCTGGGTTAGCAGCATCAGCAAGCTTGTAGACAACCAAGTTAACTGCGGTTCCAAGAGTTTGGGTACCTGTTACAGACTGGCTGTAAACGGTGTTAGCGTTAGCAACTGTAGCACCTGAAGTGGTGTAGGTGACTGTACCGGTGTTGAAGTTAGCAACTCCGAGTTGACGATCACCCTCAGTGGTTGTGAGACCTGTTACTGTTGGGACAGTTGCTGTTGAAGCAGAAGCTGCAACTGTAGCAATCGCTGTTCCGCGGACGCTTCCGTTGGTGTTAACCAAAGCTGTATCCGTAGCTGAGTTAGTGACTGTGAAGCCAGTAGCTGTAGCAGATGCAATGGTTACGTTTGAAAGGTTGAACGCAGAAGCAGTTGTGTAAGTTGGAGCGTACACAGCAGTAGCGATTGGTTGGTTGGACCCCGCCAAGACGTAGTTGTAAAGACCTGAGATCGATACTGTCTGACCTGTTGTGAAGTTGTTGTTAGCGACATAGGTAACGGTTGTTCCGTTTCCTGAAGCACCTGTTACAACGGCAGTCAAGGTAGCGGCTGGGTTGAAGCCAGCGGTCTTGTTAGCGGCGTTGTTAGGGAATGCCTCGTAGCCGTTCAAGACGTTAACGACGTTATCGTTTGGAACGGTGTAGGAATTGAGTCCGATAGCTTTTGTAGGTTGGGTCTCTGTTAAGAGGTTTGAGGTGTAGTCAGTTGTAGTTGACCATCCCTTATCAGCTCCGATTCCCGGAATAACTTCAAGGTTAACAGAAGCTACTGAAGCTGCAGCACCTGAAACAGCACGGTCTGTGACTGCGCTTGTTACGGTGAATTGTGAGCTGGAAACTGTAGCGATTGTTACGCCTGAAAGGTTAAATGCAGAAGTGTAAGTACCTGTTGCTGTTGAGGTAGCACCTGTAGCAGCAGAAGTTACAGTGAAGCTAACACCAGCGTTAACTGCCAAGATTGTCAATGTTCCGTTGTAAGCTGAGGTTGATGCTCCAGTTACTACGATAGTTTGACCGGCTGAAAGACCAGTTGTAGAAGCAGTTGCGTAGGTAACAACACCGGCAGACGCGGTGATGCCCGTGATAGCAACTGAACCTTGAAGACCTGTAATCGTTACAATTTCACCTGCGTTAAACTCGTTAGCAGAGGTGTAAGTGATTGTTCCGCCAGTAGCAGATGCTGCTGTTACAACCGCGGTTTGAATATCTGAACCAGCAGAACCTGTGGTTCCACCTGTACCGTTGTAAGAAATCGATGAACCTGAACGATCATCGTTTGTTTGAGATGGGAAATTACCCCACACGAAGTCTACAGCAACGTTTCCAGAAGGAGCTTGCTTGTAGCCCGAGTCACGAATGACTGCCATTATGTTTCCAATCTATAGATGGGTTTAACGTCCCATGCGCCTGGGACATTATAAGTTTATCTAGCAAACCTCTAAGTGTCGGGCTTTAGTCAGAACTATTAGCAACCCATTAACATAAAGACGTCTTGAATACCCGCGTTTGATGCGGCAGAGCTTACGCCGTTAATGTTTCCGTTTGCGTCTACAAAGGAGACTAGGGTTCCAGAAGAGTTGTGCCATTCTTGAAGGTTAGCTGACTGTCCAGAGGCAGCTGTAATAGTCAAACCTGTGACTGTGGTAGCTGCTGGGGTTACTGCGTTAGGGTAAGTTGTAGATGGGGATGTGCGTACATACAGACCGCCATGACTATCTCCCGCAACACCCTTTTCAATGTTAGTGAGACGATCTCCAACAGAAGCATAGGTAGAGCTTGAGGGGCTCCATGTGCTGGCTGATGTTACTGTGGTTGATACAAGAGGATTGTTTCCTGTAGCGGTAGAGCCAAGAGTGGTTTCAATAGCTGCTACTTCATCTTGAATAGTATTTGGATCCGCAGCGTAGATGGTATCCGTCACATCGTGGTGAACGGTAAAGGTCTTTACGGAAGCTGGATATGAAGCGGTCATGTTTTCCCTTTCATAGGAGACCTTTAAATTTTACTGCTTAACTTCTTAGTTTTGGTGCTCTCCGTTAGGTCCTTTTCCGGGAGTACCATACACAGCAATGCTTGGCTTTTCGTTTGTGTTGAGCACTATGTGGCGCTTACCAAAACGGGAGTCCACGATAGTGGCGTCCTTAAACTCTTTATCTCTGCTCATACTGACCATCGATTCCATTGACGAGCCTGAGTATCAGTGACCTTAATATCTCCAGAAGCCCGGGTTAGGGCGTCTCTATCTTTTCTAGACCGCAACTTATCGCTGGCTCTTTGAGCTACTTCAGTCTCACTACGACCACCTGTGCCAATGTTGCGTGGCTTATTCGCCATGCTTAGAGGCTTCTTTCTGTAGATCGGCAAGAAGCTGGTTTCTGTAGTTAGGGTCTGTCTGAGCTAGGCTACTTGGGCGACTACCTACTTTAATGCCTGCTCGCTTATTGATGTCCCCGCCCTTGGCAATAGCTCCAGAGTACTTTCCAGTCTTCATGTCATTCCAAGAAAGACGATTACCTGCTAGGCGTCCAGTGCTACCGCGGAACTGCTTACCCTTGTGGGGGTTCTCAGGTGCGGCAGGGGATGGTAAAGCTTTATTAGGGGCACTTACTGCTTTAGGGGTTGTGTCGTCTAGTCTTTCAGACTCTACCCAAAGAGGTTCTGCCTTAGGGCTTTTACTATCTTGCGAAGAAGTAGGGTCTTTGTCTAAACGCTCTGATTCAACATGTATTGGCTCTGACGTTTTAGTGGTCTTTTTAGTTGCTTTAGTCTTAGACTTTGCAAAAGCGGGAGCCTTAGTGTTAACAGCCTTAGCAATGTTTTCAGCGTTGCCGACAGAGAATGAATTAGCCATTCTCTGAGTCTAGATGTTTTTGCTCACAATAACGGGCTAAAGAAGCCACTACATAGATTTTTTCGCATATCTGGCACTGGAATCGATCGAACGATGCCACTTTGCTCCTTAACTAAGTAGGTTGATTTCCCCTTCAGGGTCATATACCTCAACAGCTGAGGCGGCCAACTTATCTGCCGATTTACGAGCATGATGCCCGCAGAACAAAAGCTCTCCGTTATTAAAGGTAGCAACGACTTTAGCCGCAGATCCACAAGCATCACAGCGGTCTTGTAAGGTAAGTTCACGCTCTATTACAGTTGTCATGCTACTCCACTTCCTCCTGCGCCTGTAATTCCCGCTCCAGCGGCTGATCCAGCTCCGCTATTGTTCTCTGAAGCTTCCTCTGACATATCTGTGCCAGTGAGAGCTGCAAGGCTTTCTGCGGGAGTTTGAGATGTGGATGTGCGGTCATCAGAGTCAACAACGCCAGAGCCTGAAATATTCATGTAAGAAGGGGCAATGCCTAGATTGAGGGCGTCGTGTACCTTAATGTTTGGAAACTGCTTATGTTTCTTTTGGTACATGGGTTAATCATCCCATGTGTTCAGAGACAAGGCGCCCTAAAATCCAATCCACTACTGGTACTGCCACCGCATTTCCAGTCTGCTTATAGCGAGACGAATCCGCTTGATTGTCTGTCCAATTATCGGGAAATCCCTGTAAACGCTCAGTCTCTAGCGGGGTAAGTCTACGTACTGTGGAGGCATAGCTTAAAGCATGACGGTCTCCGCCTGTAAGAGTATTCATAGGGTCTCCGTCTTCTCCAATGCCAAGCCCGTTCCCTTTACCATCGTAAGAATAAGTACCATCTGCGTGCTTGCGCTTACCAACAGATCTGGTAGCTGTGTCATGAATGGGTGTTATAGCGACAGCGTGTGGGGAAGTCGTATCAACAGTAAACATGGGGTCTCCTTCATCTGTGTGACCTTTTCCTTGTGGACCTGCTGTGTCTGATCTACCAACTACTGTATTTTGAATACCAGTTATCACAATTTTATTCTCGTCCACGTATTGATTACCCACTCCCTTGTAATCCCGGGCTTGAAGCGTTCCAACAATTTCATTTTCGTTTAACAATACCATTGGAGTATTTAAACCGCCTGTTCCCATAAATGCGGTTAATGTGTTAACCGTTTCTCCTTGAACACGAACACCATCATGTCGGTGCGGATGGAAAATGATCAAAGCTGTGCTCCTACCCTCATCGCTGTTATCAAAACCATTGAGGGTGGGAGTAACATTACTTTCCACCCATGTTTCATAGTCATCTTTAGTATGCGCTCTGCGACTTTTAACAAAGAAGGACTCAGTTGTAGACAATATCCGTAGCGTCTTTCCAATCGCGTGACTTTAAAGTAGATGTTGTGTCATCTAGTTCGTAGTCTCCGAATCCTCGCATACGCGCAATAGTGCTCTCTTCAGAGGCTCTGGAAGAGTCTTTCCCCTTCTTTCTGCCCTCCGTAAGATCCCCTCGCAAGCTCTCTTGCTCAAATAATACTTTTGCGGCAGTGGCTCCATCTGAATTACGTCTGCCAATGATGAAGACACGCCTCCGTCGTTGGGGTACTCCGAAGTATTGAGCATCAAGCACACGCCATGAGATGCCATACCCGAGTTCGGCCAACGTTCCGATAACAACTCCCATGTCTCTCCCTTTATTTGATGAGAGTAAACCAGGGACGTTTTCGAGGATGAACCATTCCGTTTCTGTTTCTTGAATAAGTCGGGCAATCTCCCAGAACAGCCCACTGCGTTTGCCAGCAAGACCAGCGCGTTTTCCAGCCACGGATAAGTCTTGACAGGGAAATCCTCCGGTAATGATTCCGTTTCTTGGGTCGAATCCAGCTGCAATGAGTTGCTCACCTGTTACCTCCGTAACATCTCCGAATAATGTGGAATTAGGAAAATGCCGAGCGATAATACCGCTGGCTTTTTTATCGATTTCTACGGAAGCTACAACATCGATATTGTTTCGCTCCATGGCAAGGTCAAACCCGCCTATATACCAGCAAACAAACTAACTCCTGTTAATTGCTTACTAGACATTGGGCACCACCTCCTTGTGCACAGTTTTGTGCTTGTAGTATTGGTCTCTACGGCATTGGGCACAATACCGCATTTTTCTACCATTTGGGCGCACCCAAACTTTAGTATTAGTTTTGTCGTAGGGATGTCCAGAAGGGCATGATGTTTTTACTATATTTTTAGACGTTATTGAACCACTTCTTCTATTATTTTCTTCTTGAGTGGTTACAGACAAATGGTCTGGGTTTACGCATCTTCTATTTTTGCATAAGTGGTCTAACACCATATTTTGGGGTATACCCCCAACAAGTATTTCATAGACGGCTCTGTGAGCCAAAAACTTTACATTGCCTATATGAAAACGACCGTAACCATTATTTTCTACTCTTCCATTCCATTCCCAGCAAACCCCTGTTGCGTCTATCAATGAAGATAGAGATGGCGCAGTTTTGCCGCCAGGACCTCTCCCAGCAAATAGGCTAACGCCCGTCATTTTCTTCATAGGCTGATAGTAGCAGCCTTTGGGCGTAAATCAAATACGCCGCGCCGTTACTTGTCGGCGTCTAGCATTTCTTTGAGATCAGGAACTCCCTTGAGTCCCCAAATCTCTCTAATAGAAGGAACACCCTTATGGGAGTCAGCCTGTGGGAATTGCTCTTCGCTCTTATTCATGGTCTTTCTCCCTTTTCATTCCGCAAAAACAGTGACATTTAGGCTCTATGCAGACAAGTGTATCCCGTTCATGCCCGCACAGATCGCAGCTCCACTTCTCATCCATTACTTCTCGTTCTCTTTCTTACCTGCGCGACGCTTGTTCTCTTTAGCAGTATTCTTGCCATGCGGTAGAGCGCGGAGATTGCCCGATTTGTCGTTATTGTGATTATTATCCTTGTGGTCAACATCCACATTCTTGGATAGCTTTTTACCCGTCTTGGATTCATAATCAGCCCGAGCCTTATTCTTGGAAGTGGTTACCCACTTTCCGTCTACTTTTTTCTTGTAGACGTAGATAGGGCGTCCGCCATTAGCATCAGACCCTTTGTATGGCCCAAAGCGTTTACTTTCCGCCATTTAAAAGCTCCTCATCTAAATAATCTAATACTTTAGCAATCATAGCAATGCCTGTAGACTCTATGTGACCAAGGATAACATTGCACTTAAAGCATAAAAGCCCACGAACTTTTCCAGTCTCATGGTTATGGTCTACAGCAAGTCTGCGGTCTAATTCTTCTGGATTACCGCATATTTTGCACAATCCGTTTTGGGCGTCGTGCATAGTGTTGTACTCGTCTAATGTGATACCAAAGCGCTGGATTAACTTGCGATTACGCTCACGGTCAGGGTCAGCAGCGCGCACTTCTCTAGCACGAGCGTTTCTAGCATCTTTATTAGCTGCGTGGTAGGAGCGGCTACGTGCCAGCTCGTCTTCTGACAAAGGTGTTGGGTTGTTAGCATACTTCTCTTTAGCTTCTTCTAATGTGCACGGCTTACAACGGCTAACAATAGTGGCAGTTCCAGCTTTTGTTGTTTTACTATAAAAAGACTCTACAGGAAGAACAACCTGGCATTTAGTGCACTTCTTTGTCTCAGCCATTATTAGTCTCCTTATGGTGCTCTGTGTGAGCATTTACTGCTAGTTGACGGTTTGGAAAAACTGAGTCTTCTGCGGTAACAGACGTACGAGTTGATTTATCAAACTTTTGATATTTATATTTTCCAGACCAATCACAGTTGTCTCCACGGCATTCGGCAATGACTCCACCATTAACTCGCTCAGTGTAAAGTTTATGCCCTTTAGCCATTTTTCTTTTTCTTCTTTGTCTCAGCCATTACTTTTTATTTTCTGGTACACAGTTAGGGACTTGCTTACCGTCTTTCATTTTCATACCGTACTGTCGGTAGTTAGCCCAGCATGGAGATGCCATTAGCAGTCCCACTTTCTTAATGACTTGTTAATACGGCTGTTTGGATCTTTAGCTGTCTTAGAAGAGGTGTTCTCTTTCTTCATGCCTTCCATGCGAGCGCAGAAAGACTTACGACGAGCCGCAGACTTAGGAGACTTAGAAGCCTTCTCTTTAGATACAGGAGCTTTAAGATTATGACCTTCACGCTTAGCGGAGGCGCGACCCTTGGCGTTCAATCCGCCCTCTGGGTTCTGCCCTTCTTTGCGAGTCCATGCTGGTGACTTAGCCATTTTTACCAACCTGTCTTGTTATTACCAAAGAGGCTACCGATAGTTAAATCGACACCTTTTTGTTGTCTAGGTTGGTTATTGCTTTGATCCTTCTGCCCATTTTGAAATTCGGCAGCACGTCCCATGGTTTCACCCATGCTTGCGCCTTCAGATGCTGCAGCTTCTCCGCCAGCCGCTGCGGCTCCTGCGCCAGCTGCTTCTCCACCTGCCATAGCTACTTCTGCTAATGGTGCTAGAAATGCCATCTTAGTACTCCTTATTCATAGAGCGGAGAGAACGGTTAAGTATATCCGCAGCTTGTTCTGATACTTGGTAACGACCATAACTTGGGCGTGGACCTGAGAACTGACCGTTATCAATCTGTCTGAACTCATTTACACGACTGCGCTTCTCTTTAAGTGGAGCCTTACCGGTCTTAGTGCCCGGGGTCTCTTTGCCTAAAGCTCGATAAGCTTTTGGGTTTCCTAGTGCTGGGTCTAACATTATTTACCCTTAGCTGCGCGATTAGCGTTAGATCTGCGGTTAGGGTTTGCTTGCGCCCACGCAATCATGTTATTGCGCCGTGCCTCAGCTTCTTCTTTACTCTTAGCTTTATGTGCACCTGACTCTGGGCGCTTAGACTGCCACTTCTTAACAACTTCTTTACGAGCTTTAGAGTTGGTCTTGGTCATAGTATTCGGAATAGTCTCTTCCGCTTCCTCTGACTCATTCATCTCTTTAATTGTTGCTTTAGCATTAGCTGCACGGTTTGGCTTTTCTTTTGCCCATTGGCGCCATTGTGCCGTGCTACCGCCCATAGGTTTTCTAGCGGTGTGCTCTGTAACAGTCTCCACAATAGGTTTATCCGCGGAAGATGCGATCTTATTAGGGTCTTTAGCCATAGAACTATTATCCTTTATTTATGCTCAGGAGAACTGATGTACTCTTTGTAAGACTTAATTAAAGCTGTACTTAGGATATCCCTAGACTCAGGGTGTTTTGTCTCAAAGTGGTTTAGCCAAGTTTTTGCGCTAAAAGTGGGTAGAGCACAGCCATTATTAACGTCGTCCCAGCAGAGTTTAGCGAACCTTCCTAGAGGTCCGGGGATATCCATTTGATCCCATAGCCATGTAACGTACTGCATACGGGAAGTATGACGCTTTAATTACTTTAGCGCGGGCTTAACTCATGTAGCGAAGTTTAAGATCTTTATACTTCTCAGCGGGAACTACCTCTGGGTCTACCCACCAGTCTTCAAACTCTCTTAGAGGCCAACCCGGGGCATCCACCTTCACATTCTCAACCGCTAGTACATAGCCGTGAGATTTAAGTATTTCAATCGCCTCCGCCTTAACCTGGCGATTCTCAGGGGCATAATAAAGATCGTGCTCAAAAGTAATAACAGAGAAACGGTAATCATCGAGAGGAACCTGCTTTAGAGCTGCTAGGGTCTGTGAGGCGGGTTCTATGTCTAGCTGTAAGTAGTCTATGCGCCTAGGAGCTTGTGCACCATCTAGACACTTCTTATAATCAAAAGTTGTGGCATCAGCCTGAAAACAAGGGTTTTTGCGGTTAGTGTTGTACTCAAGTACACACTCTGGAAGGATCTCTAAAGCGATACCTTTCCAATAAAAGTCTTTCTCAAGCATGTAGGTATTACTTGTTTTCTTGGACTCAAAAGCCCCGATCTCCAAGTAATACCTATCATACAATTCATCAAGCATGTTGAGAACGAATGACTCCTGCCCAGCTTCGCTGTTGCTATCTGGGTAGTAGTGCATTCGGCTCAAATTACTTTTCCTTCTTCTCTTTAGCAGCTAGTGGGGCAACAGGTGATTCCTTTTGCGCCAAAGCTTTCTCTAACTCATTTACGCGCTTACGAAGAGGTGTAAGCCGTACATCGACATAGGTAGCAAATCCGATCACGCCCATCGTCATTAGTGTTGCATAAATATCTAAAATCATTCAAGATCCAATCTCTTAAGTCTTTGTTTTTCAGCAATTTTTTCTGGTGCTACACCGGCAACTCTAGCATTAAAGTCGATAAATTCAATACGCAGGGCTTCCAGCTGCTCCTCTATGAGCTCTAACTGCTCTTCAAGGGAGGCAAAGCGGATATAGAAGTCTTCAAAATTCATTTCAATAACCACGCATTCACGATAGTAATGATAGTTGTTATTACGATTAGGGCAAGTACTGTCCGCTCTAGGCTCCTCATAGGTATGCCCACAAGCTTAAGGCTATAGCTACCCCCACGAATAGGAGGGCGGTAATTAGTAAGGATCTGGTCTCTGGGCTCATTTTATTGACTCCTCTATTATCTTTATAGTCCAGCATGGGTATAACGCGTCTCCACCCCAATCGCAATGAAGACCGGTTTCAGAGTGGCAGAGGCTTTTACAATGCCCGCAAACCAATCGGTTGTTGTAATCGGTTTCAGGCGTATGAGCCTTAGCTACTGCGATCAAAGCTTCTGTGGGAACCCACTCCTCTTCCGCATTCTTCTGATACTCAAGGTACTCATTAAGTAGCGCTAGCAATTCATCGTAGGTCATTCATTTTCCTCGCTTCCTCGCTTCCTCAATAGCATCTTTAGTTACTTGATTTGGTTCACCTCTAGCGATAGCGGCGTATTGGTGACAAATACACGAGCAATCTTGATTCTTTTCGTCTTTGCCACACCAAACATCATTAAAACAGTTCGCAAATCTCAATCTCTCGCGCTATCTGCTCGCGGGCATAAGCAATGCCTTCTTCAAAGGCATGCTGAATAATATCTGGCAGCTCCTCATAAATGCGGTCTGAGGCGACTTCGGTATGATGCTTTAGAATCTTCCAAGCATCTTTAGACTCTTCGCTGATTGAAAAATCAGGTTCTTCCCACTCGCTCACTTCTCACCCCTAGCGATAGCGGCGGCTACTACATAACAGTTGCAGTCTAAGTTCGGACAACTGCCAGATACTGTTGCCTCAATCTCCCGCGCTATCTGTTCGCGGAGTTGTTTAATAGCCTCAGGAGCAACTATCTCCATTCGGCGCAATTCTGATTTGCTCACTTCTCCACCTCGCTTTGTTGTGTTCTTAATTCGATGTATCGCCCAAACAACATGACGCACCAATAATTTGTTGAGCGATAGAAATAACTATCGCCCGTAATGGATTTTCCTACTTTGAGTTTCACCTACATCACCTCGTCTAATCGTTGGGCTATGTCTAGGTAGGTCTTACAACGCTCTACCCCATTTTCGGTAAAGACGACCAGAGAACATTCGTTGCACATTCCCTCTCTGCCATGCCTCACCAACACATCTCGGTTGGCTAGGAGAGAGGCGATACCTGCATCGTGATACTCACGCAACGATTCAGGAGTAGTGCCAACAATTCCATCGTAGATTCGTTTGCGGGTTTCAATCTGTTTATCAATCCACGCTATAACTTCATCGTGAGTGAGTTGGGTCATAGTGTCATTCCTTTTCCTAATCCATAAATTGCTAGCAGAACCATTGCCGTGAATAAGACAAACATCATTTGTGCTCCTTTAAATGTCGGTTGACCATGATGTGAGCGAAACCTGATCTAACCTCGATCTCTTTCCCGCACTTTGGACAAATTCCTAGTCTTGTACTCATGCCCCGACCCTACCATCCTCGCTTCAATGGTTGTCAAGCCCCCGCCAGTTTTTAGCTGTTCCCGCCTGTTTCCGCCCCGTCCCGCACCGTCTTCGGCTACTGCCCGCCCCCACCTAGTGATACCTGTGGATAAGCACTGGCGGCCTTCCCGGTGAGCTCCCGGCTTAACCCCGGGGGGGCCTCAGCCTGAGTACAGATACTTCTCAGCTAATCGTTATCAAACTGTTATGTAACAGTTTTGTTATAAATACTATTTGTCCGATTTGTCCTCTTGTGCTTGCTGGCTGGTGCTGTCATTGTTCTCCTATCAGCAACACGGCTGGTAAATCGACACTCTGATAGGTGGACATAATGAAACTAGACGCACTAGAAACCGCGACGATTGCCCTTGCCCTATGGCAGGCTGACCCCGCTCGAATTGCTCCTAGCGTAGACGGTGAGGTCACCCGCGCTGACCTTGACGCCTTAGCGCAAAAGGTAATGGACATCTACACGGGGGCTCTATCATGAGCCCCCTCGCTTCATGGCTTGTATGGATTACCCTTTCGACCCTCATCATCTCATTCATCAAGGAGTCTCACTAATGAACACAGTTACCGCCCAAGCTTTTGACACAGTAAGCACGCTAGCCCTAGTACATCTCATCTTGAGGGATGAGGATTACCCCTCTCAGGGGATTAGTAACCGCGAGTTGCGCGAGTTGCGTGAGGCGATCGCGGAGCGTGTAGAACAAGATCCTGCGGTGCTCGCATGAGGTACTGATCGGCGGGAGCTGGGGCTCGGGGCAACCCGGGCCTCAGTCATTTCCCGGCATTGTTTGTGTTGGCCCACCCGCCCCGTTTAAGGGAGTAAGTAAGAGAGAGCCGGGAGCTGCCTGTGAGCTAGCCGGGAATTGTCCCGGAAATAATCGTTATCAAATTGTTATCAAATTTGGCAGGGTTTGCTGGTTGGTGGTATAGGTTTAGGGCACTAGCAAATCGCTAGAGTCTTTTGATAGGGGACAAGATGTTGAGCAAGGATGAGTTACACGCAGAACTTACAGCGCGTGTCATTAAGCAATTACAAGAGGGTAAGTCTTCATGGCTTAAGCCGTGGAACGGGGCGGGATTCTCGCCTACCAATGCAGTTACCAAACACGCTTACACGGGCGTGAACGCCATGTGGCTTTCACTTATTGGCGAGGAGCGCGGATACACGCGCCCACTATGGGTAACCTATAAAGGAGCGCAGGATCTAGGCGGATTCGTCCGCAAGGGCGAGAGGGCGACTGACATCCTTAAGCCTACGATCACCAAGCAGAAGCTAATCGATGGCGTTTGGGTCAATGTCGGCAAAGGCGAACTAGTTCCATCATCTATTAAGACCCGCAATAATGTTTGGTTCTCATCCATTACTGTTTGGAACCTAGATCAATGCGCGGATGTAGCAATACCCGCCCAATTCCTCACCAAGCGTGAGCCTGTGGAGGTTCCAGTTGCCGTAGAGACTATCCTTAATAAGTATCAGAACGCGCCATCCATCTTCCATAAGGAGATGGGCGAGAACGAGTCTCCCCACTATTCTCCCTTCATGGATTCCATCACTCTCCCACTCGTCTCACAATTCAAGAGTGGAACCCAATACGCGGAGACAATGGCTCATGAGGTAATCCATAGCACGGGGCACAAGTCACGCGCGGATCGCTGGACGGCAGAACCCTTCACATCTCACGGAGACTCAGGGTATTCTAAAGAGGAACTCGTAGCGGAGATCGGCGGGGTCACTCTCCTCCATCAAGTTGGGCTAGATGTAGATCTAGATAATCACGCCACCTATCTCGCAGGATGGTTGCGTCCTCTCCAAGATGATCCAAAGTTTCTAGTGGACGCCATCACCAAAGCTTCAAAGGCAGTCGAGATAGTACTAGGCAAAGCCGAGATCAAAGAGGAGGTGAGCGCATGATCGGTTTAGTAGCTCTATGGCTAGGGGTAGGCATGGTCATAGTCGGAATCTTGATCCACTTAGATAAGCCGATCGAATAGGTTTCCCCTATCAGGAAAGCAAGCCCCCGCTTCACGGCGGGGGTTTTGTCCTGCTCCCGGAAAACTCCCGGAAATGTTTGTGTTGGCACCCACCCTCCCTGTGCCTAACTTTACTTCGTAAAGGGGCATTATAAGAGAGAGCTAGCCGGGAACTAGCCGGGAAATAAATCGTTATAAAACTGTTATCAAAAAATACGTGTATTCCGACGGGTAGGGGTTACTATTCATCTATCGGCAAAACGCCGACTCTCTGATAGGAGTTAATAATGGAAGCTTGTAACGGTTGCGGTGGTAAGTTCGCCACGCATAGCGGTCACTTTGTACGTTCTGAGGTTGGAGCAGAGTGGGTATTTATCTGTGAGGGATGTGACGAATAATGGAAACTGTAGAACTGACACGCGCTCAAATTCATACTTTCTTGCGCTCGCTTAATGGCAGTTTCTTTTCTGTTGACTTTATCAAGCGCACTACGGGTGAGTTGCGCACCATGCGCGCGACTACGAATTACAAGTCAAAGTTAGTCGGCGGAGTCCTTAAGTACGACGCTGACGAAAAGAAGTTAATTCCAGTCTGGGACATGGATAAGAAGGCGTTTCGTTCTATCCCTACTGACTCTGTACTAGTTATCCGCGCCAAAGGCGCAGAGATAAAGGTCATTGAGGATAAGTAATAAGCGAACCCCGCCAAGCGCGGGGTTTGTTTGTGTTGGCTCCCACCCACCCTGATCCAACTATTACTTCGTAATAGGGATTATTAAAGAGAGAGTTGTGAGCTAGCCGGGAGTTAGCTGGGGACCGGCTGGGAATTAATTGTTATCAAATCGTTATTAAAAATTAGGGGCAAATCGTGGGGCATGGGGTAGGGTTCAACTATTCACCAAGTCGGTGGATGTACTGATAGGAGTAAAGATGAACAAGACACAATTTAAGGCGCAAGTTATGGCAAACCGCGCCGTCCGCGTAGATAGTGATTGGGACGCTGGTAGCGAGTGGATGGTTGAAAGTGCCCGCGCGGTTGATAATTGGCTGGCTGATACCAATAATGATGTGGATCTCCCTAAGTTGGTTGCTTCTTTCGATAAACTCTCTATCCGCGATTATGTACTCGGTATCATGGATAAAGATAATAAAACCCATGTTGAGCAGATTAACCGTTTAGTGAGTGTGGTACCTGCTGGTATCTATGCTCCTGCTTGCTTCCAGTCTTTGATTGCCTTTGAGTCAGGAGATACCAAGTTGGCACTTATCCGACTCGGAGTGGCAAGTGAGAAGTATCCGCTAGGTAAGTTGCTCACTCGTGTCTATCTTGCTGGTTGGAAGCCTTCCGCCTTCACAGAGATGCGTACCTCATTACATCCGAAGGTGTGCGAGGAGATCTTTGGGACGGTGAACGCCTAAGAGTCAAGCTTCAGGGGGTGGGGGAGAAATCCCCTGCCCCTTTCGGCATTTTGTAGCTCAGATTGTTTGTGTTGGAACCCACCCTCCCTGTTCTGTACTTACTACGTAAGGGAGTTGTTGAGAGAGAGCTGCCGGTCCCCGGCTAATTCCAGGCTAATTCTCAGGCAAGCGTTATTAAATCGTTATCTAATTTTGGGGGATTTTGGGGGATTAGGTGATAGGTTTTAGTCACTAGCAAATCGCTAGTTCTTTGATAGGAGACTGAAATGGGCTATACACATTACTTTACTGTAAAGGAGGCTATTCATGAAGAGAATTGGAATGCCTTAGTAGGAGATGTTACCGCAATTATTGAGAACTCAGAGGCTGGTATCGCTGGCTGGGATGGTACTGGCTTACCTGAATTGGGTGAGCGCATTCGTTTTAACGGCGTAGGAGAGAGAAGCCATGAAACTTTTCACCTCAGCAATAAGCAGGACATGAATTTCTGTAAGACTGCTTTCAAGCCTTATGATGAGGTAGTTACCGCCGTCCTTATCCGCGCTAAGTACTATTTTGGTGAGGCATTGAGTGTCGGTTCAGATGGCTATTGGTCAGAGTGGCAGGCTGGGCGTGACCTCTATGAGCGCACATTCGGTGAGGTTGCCGAAACCCCTATTGTGAGAGAGGAGGTGATTCTCTAATGCCAAATTGGGTTAGCAATAGCGTGACGATTACCGCTAAGTCAGAGGTCATTAAAGAGATTCGCGCTCGCTTAGAGAAAGACTTAGAACAAGGCTTTTTCTGGCAGATTATCGCGCCTACCGATTTAGAGGCGTATAACGATGTCGTGGGTACTAATGGTAAAACCATGAATGACCCATCTGGCTGGTATGGCTGGAACCTCAACCATTGGGGTTGTAAGTGGGACGCTAGTGACCTGAATGTAGAGTCTTCCTCAGATGAAGATGTTCTCTATACCTTCAATACGCCATGGTCTCCACCTACTGTGATTTCCGCGCTCGCTGAACTCTATCCATCCGCTGGCATTGTCCATGAGTACCTAGAGGAACAAGGCTGGGGAGGCGTGGTCACCTACAAGAATGGAGAGGTCATTGAGGAGGAGGCGTGGGACATCCCCGAAACTCACGCTGATAGCATGAAGTACCTCGATTACTGTTATGGCTGTGAGGATGAAGAGTACCGCTTTGACGATTGCCCTAAAGAGGAGGTGAGTGCATGAAACTATCAACTGTAGCTCGCTGTATTGAGTGCGATCGTGTGTTCAACCTTCTAGATGAGGTTCAAGCTGAAGAGTGGTACACCGGTCACGATTGCGAGAGCTAGATTTACCTCCTATCAGGTAAAACATAGAACCCCTGAATGAGTCAGGCTCGCGGGGGTTCTATACAACAAGGCTGGCAGCCAGGGGGTTGCCGGCCTTTGTTGTGCCCGAATGTTTGTGTTGAGACCCACCCTCCCTAGTCTCTAACTATCTAAGGGAGTAAGTAAGAGAGAGTTAGCCGGGAATGAGCTGAGGACCGGCCGGGAGTTTCCTGGGAGCTGGATCGTTATCAAATCGTTATGAAAAAAGAGAGGGTTTTAGGGGTTCGATGGGGTAGATTTTGTCTTGCAAGTCCACTACTACTGATAGGAATGAACATGGCTAAATATGAGGAATACGAATTAGAGGAGTTTTACAAAGAGAGTCTCGATGAAGCATGGGGCACCGTCATGGTCGCTGGGTATGAGTATGACACATCCCGCGCCCTTTATGAGTTAGACCCTATCGCCTACCGCGTTGGGTTCTCTGACTTCCTAGCAACAACTGAGTGTAATGACTGCAATAACTATTTATCCGACTGTGAGTGTGAGGAATAATGACTACTAACTACCTAGAAAAGAGAAAAGCCTTCTACGAGAAGTACTACGGCTCGCTAGTGGGTGCCACCATCTTGAAGTTCAATGGGATGAAAGAGGACGACCCTGAATGGGGTAATGACCCTTTCCCATCCTTCACTATCCGTTTTGCTGATGGTCACATCGGAGAGATAGAAGTCTCCCGCGATGAGGAAGGCAATGGCGGAGGGTTCCTATTCGGAGGGATAATGCCATGAATGAGGTACTCGATTACATAGAGAGTCACCTAGAGGAGATTAAGCAATTCGTGGAGGAGTCCGCGGATACTGCTGACCACCTATGGGGTGAAGGTGCCACCGAAGCCCTACAACACATCTTGGCGAAGTTTGGGAGGCTGTAATGACTACTTATCACGGCTGTATCAAGGTGACTTGTATCGTCTGTGGCTGGGAAAGCATAGACGACAACACCATAGAGATGATTAACGACATGGACGGGAGGTGCGAAGAGTGCGACTACCAGTTCTTCCGCTGGGAGAATGAGGACGGCACGATCATCGTATCCCTCAAAGCTGAGTCTGAGCATGACACATTAGTGCTAAAAGGAGAGGATCGGGAATGAACGACTACACAGTTACCTTCATCATGGACTATTTCAGTGTAGCGACAGTGATTAGTGCTGATGATGAGGAGCAGGCTGAACGGCTCGCTACGCAGTGGTTGGCGGAAAACGGGCTAAATCTTGGAGAGTTCAAGGTATTAGACGTCAATATGACCTTAGAAGGAGTGTGGGCACGATGACTATTGAAGGTGGTACGAAGAGCACCGAAGAAGTAACGGGGCGGATATTGGAGTTCCTAGCCAGAGAGCTCTCCTATAACGGCATGGATGGAGAGGTAGTAGATCTCATAGGAGATATCCCGGGTATGCCTGGAGAGGATTACACAGATGGGCAATGCCTATGGCTGATCAATAGCGTGGTAGCTCATTGGGCTAAGCTCACTTACGGTCCGGATGAGGAGGACGAAGAGTAATTAGCAGCTGTTTCCCCGGCAAAATGCCCGGCGATCACCGTGTAGTGGCGGCGATTGACCGGGCATTTTGTTTGTGTTGACCCACCCTCCCCATTAGGGAATATATATGCAAGAGAGATGTGACCGGAATCACAGCCTGGGACTATTGACACCGGAGCCACCGATCTGCTAGGGCAATTCGGCTACTGTCAAATGTCGACAAATCGATAAGTGGATGTATGACCAGAAGTTGGGGGTAGTTGGCTGGGGAGGTATCTGATAATAGGCTGAGAGCTATCTGTGAGCTAGCTGAGAGAGATGTTTCACGTGAAACACAAGAGAGAGAGAGAGAGGAGAGAGAGAGTATCTATCCTTATATCTATTCCTAATTAGACAGTACCCGCCAAAACTGGGTTCTATGGGGGTATTGAGGGGTTGTATAAATCGTTATCTAATCGTTATCAAAAATCCCTCTATTTCTCCTCTCTAGGGTATAGGTTCCTCTTAGTGGAGACAGTCTCCGCCGAATTGATTATCTAGAAGGTGATTATGCAAGCGTATCAAGTAGTTATGAACTTTAGGACTGATAGGAAGCTTACCGCTGATGAGATCGACTCTATTGCCAGCTCAATTACTCTCCAGGTGTTAGAACCGTGGGATAGAGACGGTGTAGATATTGATGTAAAGACAGAGACAGAGTGGGGCGCAACTATTAATCATATTGAGATATGGAGTGACAAAGAATGACAAGTGCAGTTGTCTGCTTAGACTGTGATTATGCCATCCTGACCAAGACCAGCCGATCACGGTTCGAGGTCATGGTTCATAATCTAGACACTAATCACAAGGTAATTACCCGCGTTATCCAAAATACTGTGGAGAAGGTGGAAGCATGAGTAAGCAGTATCACTATGTAGTTATATGGGACACAGAGACCAACTCATGGAGTATCGACTGGGATGGTGTATCTATCAACTATGACAATGGTCATATATGGGATGAGAATGCGCAAGAATGGCTATCTAAGTATGAGGATATAGAGGATTACTTCTGCGCCGATCTGAATAAGAGGTTAACTAATGGCTAAGTGTGCTGAGTGTGGGTGCAGAGATGCCCGCCATCCTATTCAATGGGATACCGAAGTAGAAATGTACTGTAATCAATGTGTGGAGGTAATGGCATGAAAGAGTTTAATCAAGTAGAGGATTACACAGAGTTTCGCGCGTTCTTCGAGTCGATACTCCCTAATTGCCTAGTGGTAGTTACTGAGGGTGAGATCGTTATTCAGACTGGTATCGGGTATGGCATGGGAGATCAAGTCTATCCGCTTGATGAAGAAGAGTTGGAGGAGATTAGAGGGTGAAGTTTATGATCACCGCTGAGGTGGATGAACAATGGTTCGATATATTAGGGCAAGTAACACGTTATCAAGAGGGCTTCATATGGCATGGAGTCGAAATACTAGAAGGAGAAATAAATGGACTATAAAGATCTATTGAAAGACACGCTGGCACAGTTATTCGTTGATCTTACCTACCAGCCTGAATTGCAGGGTAAAGTAGCTAAGGCACTAGATTACTTATTCTATCTAGAGAACAAGGAGAACAAAGAATGAAAGAGATGACTGAATACGATCGGCGCGTGAATGATGCCATCGAAGCTGGACTCAACGCGTTCTGGGAAGGTGTAGAGAGTGTATTTCCTGAGCTCAAAGGTAGAGATGCGTTCTCTATTTATGGGACAAAGAGGTTACTCCGCGAGACAGAGTTTACTATCGAGGAGTGGCTATGGTGGAATGATGAAAATTACCGTGAATATATTAAGGAGTGGATTTAACAATGAGCCTAGATACTTTAGAAATTGACGACATTACTATTGAAGTTACGCCTGATCTTGACCCTATGAACCCGCGCGACTGGGACAACTTGGGAAAGATGGTGTGCTGGCACAAGCGTTATAACTTAGGTGATAGCAATACTGGTTACTCGCTGAATGATTACAACTCCGCCGAGGAATTGTTTGATGCTATTAAGAAGGATAGTTTAGTAGTCCTGCCACTATACCTTTATGACCATAGTGGTATATCTATGAGTGTTGGTTCATTCGTTGGACGCGCTCCCCACGCTGAGTGGGATAGCGGAATGGTTGGTTATATCTATGCCACTAAAGAAGCTATCAAGGCTGAAGGTGTCGATATTGCCACCGCTGAGGAGATCCTCCGTAAAGAGGTAGAGATTTATGACAAGTATCTGCAAGGAGACTTCTATGGCTATACCGCCTATAAGAATACAAAGTGTGACTGCTGTGGTCACACAAGTAAAGAAGTCATAGACTCCTGCTGGGGTTATGGCTCAGTAGAGGAAGCGATGAACGCTGGAAAGGATACAGTAGCATGAAAGTAAAAGCTCGCAAATACAAGCTAGACATAGAGTTTATAACCGATAGAGTCCTATCCACCGCTGAGCTGGAGTTTATGAAAGAACGGCTAAGAGATGAGATCGATAGCCCTATGAAGGTAGGGACTATGGGTGGGCTCATCCCCGCCACCTATCAGACTGAGATAGTTAAGTTAGAGTCTAGTTATGACGTAGCCCGGGAGTGGGGTGAGGGCGCGTGATCTCAACACAAACAAACCTGCGCGACTGGAGCTACACGTTCGACTATGAAGATGATCCGTTCTTAACTATGGAAAAGGCTGGGTTAGGAGTGAGACTTCAAGGTTTAATTTCCATGCGCTATGGGCTTAGAGATGGGATGCCTAAAAGTATTCAAGAAATACAAAAGGTGCACGGCATAAGCGCGGAGCGTACTAAAAAGATGCTCAAGCTTGGAATAGAGATGCTTAGGTACTATGAAGAAACTGGTCAAGTCAAGCCACCTGAAATAGAGATAAGGAGAGAGAGACCTAAACGCAAAGATCCTAAGTGGCAAAACTGTGTGTATTTAAAGGTAAGACTAGAAGATGAAGCGAGCGTGACGGCTATTAAGCAAAAGATAGAGAGTCTGCTAGACTTCCCTGAGATTATGGAGTTGTCATGGAAAGACCGTGGCGATGGCACTAAGTGGGAACGTTCGCTTACTTATAAAGGAGATAGAAATGGCTAAAAAGATCGAAAAGAGATTTCATGCGCGGATCACAAAGAACACCGCGCAAGGTGGGTCATGGTTAACCTTGACTCGTATTGATGAGCCTAATCTTGGCAATGGTGTGCAGGACTATACAGCCTGGTCAAACCCATCGGCAGCTAAGCGACACGTTAAAAAGATTTTGCTGGAGATCACCGGTCGCAAATCGATCAAGATGGTTGCCACTAAGCTTGGAGAGAATGACAAGCCAGTAGAGTTCATGGGTGATGTCATGTATAAGGTGGCAGAATGAGTTTTAATAATCCTCTACCTGACTGGCATATTACTAACCCTACATTCACCCCATGGGAAGAGAGTGAAGATGAAGATAACAACGACGATAACGACTAAGGTAACTACCACTATTGTCATCAAGACAATGAACAAAGAGTTGACCGTGGCTGATCTACAAAAGATATGGGATAAGGAGTTAGTAAGTGAAAGCTAAACGACTTACGCGTGAAGAGGCGTATGAAAAGGCAATGAAAAGCCTTGACGGTGCTGGAGAGAGACTCGCTAAAAAGTTTGAAGATGGATGGCTTCAATCAGACGTACCTTTTAATGATAAAGGTGACTCTATGCCTATCGATGAGTTCGTAGCTCTGTACGCTGATTCACTTAAACTCTATCTACAATCCTCTTTTAAAGATAAAGAGGCTTCCATAGGAGATCTATCGGCTATGGCTGGTAACTTCGCTGAAGCTTTCTTCGCAACATCCCTTAATTTTCTGTGAGCATGAATAGGCGTTAACTCGATAATACTCGTTCGTCAGTCGAGAAGAGTAGTCATGATGGGTGGGTCCACTTTCTGCCCTGCTGTCCCTAGCTATATCTGCGCCTTAACATGAAAAGAACCCCCTAGTATCATTCCTAGGGGGTTTCTTCTTGTCTGCTTACTGGTTGTCTTTAATCAACTTCACTTCACAGGCATCTGTGCTGCAGTAAGCCTCTCCGATAGCATCAGCTGCCATACCCGCGTAGACACCTACGAGATCGATAGGGAAGAGCTTCATGCGATAACTCTCGTAATCTTCCTCTGTGATCTGTGTGTAAGGCATCTGTGGATAGATAGTATTACCTGATGGAAGGAAAGAGACAGTCTTGAGTTGACCTTCGTGCATATGAAGTACGCTCTTGATAACATCCTTCTCAGTCTCAGGATCGAAAGAGACTGTTACTGATACAGAGTTATCTGACCATTCGTACTGAGCTGTAGCGGCAAGGTGGATCTTCTCATAGATAGAGACTTCCTTCTCTGAACGCTTAGCATCAGACTTCACAGGGAAGAACACAACAGAAGTTCCGCTTGGATCCTCGCTAGCTGGTTCAACTGTGTATTGTGCCATCTTAAAGAGAGGGAGCATAGGGTCTTCATTACGGAAACGGATCGCGCGTAGGAAGTACTTACCGCCTACTGACCAGTGAACCCCGGGAGACTCACCAGCAAGAATAGAGACTGTGCCGGAAGGCTTAACAGTTGTCATCTTGATAGATTCACGGATACCTAGCCATTCTGAGTAGCCCTTGTCGTAGTCCTTAACAACGGTGTACCCAGCATCGAGCCACTTACGTAGAGTAGGCAAGCCCTTGTTATCTGAGAAGTTAGCTACACCAGAGACAGAAGTTCCAATACGGCGATTGCGTTGCATGATCGCGTTGGTCTCCTCCCAATGGGTAGGAAGAAGAGTTACAGTCTTGGCATAGAGATAAGCAAACTTTAGTGTGCGCTTGAAGTCCTCTAGATCCTCATGACGATTAAGGTAAGTCTCCACCAAAGTACAGCACTCGAAGGACTCTAGTGACTGCTCTGCGCATGGGTTGTAGCCCATAGCTCTCCAGTCTTTATTGTTTATTCCATCCTTAAGACGACCGTACTTGCGTGTAACATCCATCCAAATTACGCCGGGTTCTCCGTTACGTGAGATACCATCTACAATGCGTGAGAGATCTTGACCAACAGATACCTCGACAGAGTTGTTAGACATCCATGCCCAGCCTGGGTTGGCAGGGTCATAGGAGTTACGCTCAGGAAACTTCTCAGGGTTCTTCAAGTTCAAGAAAGTATCGTCATCGATACGACCCATGAGTAACTCAGCTGAACGGCGGACGTTTCCGCTTACAACACAAACTCCGATCAGATTGCCAATGTCGGCTAGGTCTACACGGGTAAGCTTCTCCCCCCCACGACCGTCAAATATACGACGAATGTGGTTATGGAGCTTTTCTAGTGGCTCGTGTCCAGCTGCAGTTCCTCCGAAGGTTTTGATAGTAGTTCCCGCTGGGCGGATCTGGGTGTAATCAAAGACTGGGCTCTTCGTATCTGGCTTAAGGTAGCTATTGAGGAGGGCGGCAAATGACTCGACCCAACCTTCGCGGGTATCTGGGATGACATATGTATCTCCTTGTTCGGGGGCATAAATAGTAAAGTCTTTATCTGCGCCCTTGTCGTCAAACCCGACTCCGACTCCCAGCATAGAAGCTTCCATTAGGAAGGCAAACGGCTTAGCTGGGTTAAGCTTGGTCATAGAATCCGTAGATACAAAGGCACAGTTCTGCAAAGCTGCAGAGTTGCGCTGGTCATTAACAATAGGTGTTCCCATGACCCAAAGTCCTCGTCCTGGTGGAGTCCACTTCAAGTTCCATAGACGATCGAACGCCTCTTTAGCGGAAGCTGCGGCCTTGGAGTCCGACCAAGGCAAGCGGTTCAGCTTAGCGTGATCCTTCTGAAGGGAATACATACCGTTGATTACTCGCTCACAGACATCTGTCCATGTCTCCTTGGTTCCATCCTCCTTGATACGGGAGTAAGTACGGAGGAAGGTGATCTCACCGACAGAATTACCTGCGGCATCTTGGTATCCCCAAGGCACCTTTTTACCTCTGTATCCCGCCACGAAATCCTCGGTTAGCTTAAACGACAATGCCATTAATATCTCTCTTTTCTACGTGGTGGGGGGTGTGTTGTTTCATGCCTTACAAAGCCCTGTTATCATATAACAGGAAAGTTATTTATCTTCTAAAGATTGCCTAATAATCTTGGTTGTCTGCTCCTCATTTATGCCCCCGTTAGGCATTTCTCTGAGGGCTTGAGCACGGTCTCCGAAGATGGAAGACAGCACTCCAGCAGAGCTAGAACGCTCAGCAGTAATCCTAATATAGTCTTTAGATTCTCCCAATTTATTGACCTCAGAAACGATTTTATAGAGGCGATCGATCTCTTGGGAAAGGTTAGGATCTGCGTATCCACCGCTCATTTCTTCAGCAAAACGCATAAAAGCAATGCGTTGACCCTGCATTTCGATGATTGCATTAAGCAGTGCCTTGAGTTGATCGGTGGTCTTTACCTCTACTGGGAGGTTAAATGCGCAAGCTGTCTGAGGCTTAAAAGCAGGGCACTTGTCAGCAACAAAGCACGTATCGCAAACTCTTAGACTGACCGACTGGGACTGTAAAACAGGGACTTCTTTAATGATGTCCCGACCCTCTGAATCCTGCTCTACAACCTCTTTATACTGCACTCCAAAGACCGGTAAATGCCCCATTTCGGCAGGATTTCGGGCTTCAAGTTTCCGTGGTTGAATACCCTTATTATCAGATACGGAAGGGGTGTTTTCCGCACTTATATCTACATCTGTTTCACCGCTGTTATCATATAACAGTTCGTCATCTGAGTTGGGGTTCATGGCGTTCATCCTCGTTTCAAACTGTGTATATGACCATACGGCTAGACGACATACTTCTTGTGGGTCATCTTCAAAAATCTTATCAGCATCGATACCGGCCTTCTGATAGATGTGACGGTATCGTGATCGAGCTTGATCTTTCATCCTCTTGGGATAACGGTTTAGTTTAGTGCCATCCCATACAATAGTCTCACCATGCAACATAGGGGATAGCCAAGCCTGTGTGCTGATGGTCTCAACGGCTAGTTGTCGTAGGCTATCCGGTCTCGCGCTACCTAGGATATGGAACCTAGTTCCAGTCCTAATGTGTGTACGCATGACGACAGAAAGCTGTGGATTCTCCTCTAAAGCACCCCCAGGAATGGCGATATCTAAGAAGGTACCCGCCATGTCAGTCAAAGCTTTTAGACCCTCTGTAGGGCTCCAGACAGGCTGAAACTTGGCAGGTGGTACCTCTGACCAAACAGTATTACGCTGCTCCTTAACGAAAGCTGGGTCTATCCATTCGGCGTTGATGTCATTAAAGGTCTCAAGTCGATCGATATTGTCGGCTATAAAACCCTCGTACTCGGCCGCAAAGGTCTCCAGTTCTACACGATCTAGTGTGGTGTCCTTGGGGATCCCGGGATGGACATGGATTAGGAAATCAGGGTTAAAGTAGTTCTCTAGGAGGTAACTGCTCTTCTTAGGCAGTCCCCGCTTGGTTAAACGCCAATAGCTCACGCCAACGTAGTTAGCAGATGTGGTTTCGAGTAGGGTGCGGTTAGAAGGTACCTCTGCGCCCAAGTAAATTAGGCGAGTCATCGGCTTAGTCTTGGATCCTCAATAATGGCTTCAAGTTGACGGGTGATCTCATCCTCGATGTCTTTCCATGTCTTAGTTCCAATCCTGCTATCAGGACGAAACTCTTCTTTAACATAGGCAGGTTGCATAAATACCATAGTGGTAATTCCAACCTCCAATAACTTTTTTGCAACCTTAGGGTCACTTGTAACTACTAAGTCCACAGCACCATTACCGCGAAGATACTCTACCTGACGCCATTCTGGGAAATCGGTCATACCTGGAATAGTGTGGTCAATTAGGTCATCAATCTTATTAATTTTGTGTTGACGAAGCCAGATGTCGTCTTTGCCCTTGTGTTCACCAAGTAGCATTACCTTATTGCCTTCATTAAATAGGCGATAAAGGGCAAGACCTTGGTATATCGGGGTTCCCGTGTGACTGCGCAAAACGCCGTCGATAAACATAACTATTGTCACAACTGTTACTCCAATGTGTTTAAAGCTTTTACTTTTTTATTAACTTCTTGCCAAATATAATGTCGTTATATATCCAGTCAGCCGCTGAATCTACCGTAAGTATGGGCTCGTGATCGCACGAACCGCACTCTATACACATTATTTATTACCGGTTAACGCTCGGCGTACTAATACGCTAACGTCTGGTAACTCCATCCCGTAGGTAGCTTCCTCAAACGTCTTACGCCCTTTAGTATTAATGTCTTTTAACTTCTTCAGAGCTTGAACAGTACCAGCTTGTTTACCAGCCTGCCAGCGATAATTCGCAATATCTGAATATCCTTGACCGCTTGGGCTAAATGCTGATCTGCGACCGCTATGAATATCTTCAAATAAAGCGGCGCCTTGCTCAATAGCAAACTTAAGTGCAGCCTCTGCGTTACGTCTAGCAGTGACGTTGGGAGACGCGTTAATGTCATTTAATGACTTGTTGTAGCGTTGCACTATCTCTTTTGTTATTGAAGTATCTTTAGCTACCTTGGAGTCCCACGCTTTATTGACTGGTGGGGCTTTCAGTTCAGGCTGTACAGCCCAGTCATCATTGGTTAACGAGTATGCGGCGTACGGCTTAATCGATCGTATATCTGAACGCACGTTAACGTAGAAAGTAAGTTCAAACAACCCAAGGAAATTCTCCGTTAATGGGTAAAGGTGTTCGCGCATATCTTCATTAATCATGTCAGCAATCTGTTGATCGCTTAAAGCTTTATATTGCTGGTTAGCTTGACGGAACAATAAATAGTTCACGCCGATCAAACAGTCTAAGTCAGCAGGGTTTCTAGCAGCTGACCATTGATAGGATACGCCAGAACCGGCAAGCCAGACATGAATGTAGCTCTCTGGACTGCTGTAAATTGTTTTAAGGTGATCGATCAAGATACGAAGTATTGATGCACGAATGGATGGAATTAGTTTTCCATTAGCAAATAGTCGTGGATCTAGCCCACCAAGTGGGGCACTAAAGTAAGATGTTTCAGACGGGTCGACTTCTACTGGGGTTGCTTGCGCAAATAAAGCAGAATAGAAGTCCATGTGACTAGTATAGTGCTAGTCTTCTAAATCCTCATCGTCTACAACTTCAAAGCCTGTTTCATCTACAAAAAACCAATCAGGATATGTACCCGGGTCTACAACTAAACCCATTGCCATTGATGTATCGAATCCCGCTTTGCGAAATGCTTTGTAAAGTTCGTGGATTTGAATGGCGTGAATCTCAAGTGGAGTTAAATCTTCGTCTTTAACCGTCACTACTTTTTTGACTGGTTTCTTACGAGGAGTTGCCATAGTCTGCCCCTTAGCTTGAGTGTATTTACAGTGTACACCTGAGATACAGACTTTTAAAGTATTTAGTCGTAAAGTCCTTTTTCCTTGTACGCCTTCTGCTGGTTGTACATTTTTACGGGACAGAAGTCGCAAAGGTAAACTTTAATGGTGGATTGAGCTAAACCCGCGTCTGAACGATCTTGCTTAGTGCCAGCATCGAGCTTCTTACGGTCAGTCTTGTAGTCCGAGCATTGACCTTTGGGGCTGTTATGCACCTTCCAACAGGACATAGCGTCCGCGCTGAAGGTGTCCTTGAGGTCGTAAAAGTTAGTTCCAAACACGTCTAGCCCAGAGGTTAGAGGGCTATCGGAAGTTAGTTGATCCTTGATTTGAGCTACGATCGACTCTTTAACCTTCGGAGTCATCCAGTAAACCCAGTTAACGTCAGTAAGAACACCGTAACAGCCCTTACGCTCATGCGGAGCATTGACTTCGGCTAGAAAAGGATTGTCAGTCTGGTCGTACTTACCTTCTCCAAGGTATTTACCCGTCTTTACATACGGGATCTCTTGGATGGACTTGCAGGTTTTGCACACCAATAAAAGGATGTACTCATTTTCTAGATCTGTATCTGACAATTTATGCTCCTAAGTAGTGCAACGAGTCTAACATACTATTTGTTTTTAGTCGACGGTGCCTTCATCTTTGCGGATTTAGGTGCAGAAAGCTTAGCCTTTGGGCTTACTGGGGTCTTTAGTCCACCCTTAGGGGACTTAGAAAAGTATCCGCCAGCATGGATCTTTACGTCCCCGCCTTTGATAGCTTTGACGTGCTCTGGGTTCTCTTTATTAAACTTGATCTTACCGTCAGCCATTATTTAGGACGCTCCGCTTCATGTTTAGCGATGTCAGCAGCTCTAGATTCTGGGGTTGAAAGCTCGCCAGAAAACTTCTTCATGCCGTAATCTTCCTCGTGGAAATCATTAGAAACTTTGCCGTCTCCAGCCCAAGTAGATTCTCCTTTAGGTGACCAAGGCTCTGTTGGTTGTACAGCTTTGACGTGGCTAAGTGGTTCTGAAATGCCTAGTGAAGGTACTCTGCGTGGATCTCTTGCGCGGTCTTTAGCCATGTTAATTATCCTCATTAGGCTTAAACGCTTCTTTTACTTCTCCCAAAAGTTTGCCCATGTTTCCAGCCTTGCCCTTACCAGAAAGTGCGGCTTCTACGCCAGTTCTAGGTCCTGAAGCATACGCATCTGTTCTGCGCGGAATGTATGCAGTAGTGTGTTGGTCTTCAGGAAGTTCCATAAATGTGTATTTTCCTGTAACCCCAGAAGGAATACTTGGAACTCTACGTGGGTCGTTAGCTCTATCTTTAGCCATGTTAATTATCCTCCGGGGTCACGCCAACAACACTTGTTGTTCCTCTAGAACCAGCACCAGTTGGGTTTGGTGAGTGCTCTGGGTCATCCGCACGATACCCCATAGAACTCCAAGTACGAGGGTTGTAATTAGGGACGCCTGCTCTTAAAGGAACTCTCTTTGGATCGTGTGCGCGATCTTCTGCCATGTTAGTTACCTGCTGGATTCACTTTAGATGGCTCTTCTGAATTAACAAAGCCATAGTTCCAATAAGGATGTAAGTCTGAACGATTCTTCACCATAAGCTCGTCGCCCATTGCTGGTGCAACAGTTGTATTTGGACGGCGCTTGCGGTACTTGCCGTCTGTGGCGCCTTCTAGAAGTTCAGCGTTATCTGAACGTACTTTGCGGACTGTCATTGTGACATCCTACCCTTCACTCTAGTTATTTGCGCCTTCCTAGAGCAGGATGGGCAAACCTTTTGATTAAGTAATGATTGTACTGGGTCTATGACCGTTCCGCACTTAGTACAGGAATTATCTCCATTATATTTAGTGCGAAGGGCATTTTGGGTCTCTAGGCTGACGTCTTCAGCACCCGCCATACCGTCTCCAGTGCTATCTGTGTATAAACCTGGATCTTTAGACATAAACTATTCCCCTGTAATTTCTGCCCACTCAACTGCTGAATGGTCAACTTTTTTTCCATTGTATGTGCCTTTTATTTTATCTTTAATAGTTGTTATAGGGCCTCTTTTAGGAAGCTTAGTAGTTGGAAGACGCCCCTGACCTTCAGTAAAATCTCCGATATTGCGTCCCATTAAATTGATCCTCCTAATGCGTTTCTGCTTGTTGACTCTGTGGTATTCGGTGTCTGACTGAAGTCGGACTCTACGCGCTGTGCGGTAGCTGTACGGCTTGGTAAGTGCGCGATGTCTTCAATGCTTAGTTCGTATTCAGTATAACCATATTTTGGTGGAAATAGTTGGATCTGTGGAAGTGGAGGACGGACATAAGTCTGAGCCTCACCGCGAGCTAGTTTCCAAGAAGCTAACGACTGACTAAGTAGACGCTCTTGGTTAGACGCGAAAGGCCCAATAAACTCTTGTGGAGGCATTGCCGCCTCTGGTGGAGCTACCCAAGGGCGACGGTTATAAACTCCGTCAGCAAACTGTGTCATATCAGACCTTCATATCAGGATTAGCTGCCATGTTTTCGTTCTGGCGTTCAACCATGACTGGATCCCACTCTGCGCGAGCAGCTTTTCCTTTAGCAATACCGGCGCCAGATACTGGGCCAGTTACGTTAGATGCTTTAATGTGTGGGTTAACGCCGATCGCCCAACCTCTAGATTCTTGTAAATCCTTTTGATACTCTCTAGGTGGGGTATCGTAATTCTTCATGCCTTCTCTGCGGTATTTGGCTTCACCTTGTTGCTTAGCGTGCTCGATCAAACCAGCTTGCTTTTCTGGAGTCCACTGACCTTCACCTTTACGATATATTGCCATCTCTACCTCCACGCTGGGCGCATACGCGCGACTTGATCTACACGACGCTTGTCTAGCGCCATTGGGGATGTGCTACGCATGTTAGCTTTACCATCGTTAGGAAGGTGTGGTGCTGGAGCTGCCATTGCGTCTTCTACATTACGCTTTGTACGAATAGTGCTTCCCACACGCTTACCGCGCATTTGACGGGAAATGCCACGTGAGTTTTCTAATCCTTCTGGATAATAATAATCTTGAACATCAATGCGCTCACCGCGGTGAACACCACGTTGGTAGGAACGCTGACCGATACGAACCTTAAGTGCGTTCAATACATTGTCGGATGTTCCAGTGGAACGTCCACGATCATCACGACGTGAACGGATTGTTCCTAAATAACCATCCGGATATTCTGCTTGTGGGGCGCGACCTACACCAAGACGTAAGAAGTCCAGCTCAGAGCGAGCAACTGGAACACCGCCACCACCATAGTTGGTGTTAGTTCCATACATTCCACCCGCGCCAAGGTTTTGAACGTTTTGATGGTTATTTGCCATACTCTTATGGTACGCGCTGTTCCCCCGATAAAACTGCTAAATCTCGCCGTGGATCGTAGCCTTCACCGACAACTAGGGAAACAATTCCTGTTGGGGATTCTAAACCACTTCTATCTCGAAACCAGGCAGATCCGCCGTCCATTGCTGGAACCTGCACCCATAGGCGTGGCCCTACTTGATTGGCTTTAAAATGGTGATAGTGTCCAGTGAGTAGGACATCAGCAGACCCGATTGGGGTTTTACCCGTTGCCTGTCCTGCAATCCATTTTGACATATCTTTTCCTTGATGACCATGAGCTAATCCCACGATAGTACCGCCAAGATCAATAGCTAGTGTGCTGTTATCTACCGATGGATATCTGAACTCTACATGGGATAAATTTGGGTTTTCGGCGCAGGCGTCTTGTACGGCAGAAACAATTTCAAGTTGCCATGAGTCTGTAGGGTCAGTCATCATGATACGGTGAGTCTCATCATGATTGCCTGGAACTACCGGAACTATCAAACGATCACACAATGGTGCGAAAGCTTTAATCCATGCGGTAAGTACTCTGCGACCAATACGAGTTTGTTGGGATACGCCTAAATCACTACGTCCAATAATGCGACCGCCCTGTGATGTACTACCCTCGATACAGTCTCCAAGTTGAGGAAGTACAACTGTTCCTATATTCCGCCCAAGTTTTAATAACTCTTTATGGCGTTCTACTGCCGCATCAAGTGCCGTAAGAACCCGGGATACAGTTGCATCCGTTCCTCCGCCAGCGTCTTTTCCATATTGTGTGTCACCGATAGCATAAATAGCAAACAATTCACCTGTGCGCTTTTCTACCTTGCTAGGCTTCCATTTATTAATTTCTTTTACTAATTGATCATAATCTAAATCAGTATGCCCTAATTGCGTAGCGGGCTTTACACTTACTCTAGCTGCCTCTAGCCATTCACCATCAAACTTCTGCCAGCGACTCTTTCTAACGCTTACTACTTGCCATAGATTAGGGTCTAAATCAAAGTCTTTAAATAGCTCAACCGCATCTGGTAACTCGCCTGCTGTACGCGGAGTTGAAACAAAGTAACCGCCATCCGGTCCAACATCTAGTCTTGCTCTAAATTCTTGCGGGACGTTCGAGGACTTGATATCAGACCCAGAATTAGCTAGATCAGCATTTATAATCCCAAAAAGGTTTAATTTCTCTGACATGTGCACACTCCCTTAATGTGGGTGCGAAAAGAAGTTAATTTAAAAGGAAGGGAATCTGTTCCGTCTAACAATTTGTTATATACCTTGGATATATCAATCTTTGCGCCAGCTCTGTATATTGATTCAAGTACTGCATATTCTGACTGATCTTCTGAAGTAAGTTCATTTAGCCACTTTTTTACTGTGCACTCGAACTTCTCATCCTCAAGAAACTCTGTGAATAACGGCACCGTTAAGTCTCCCTTACATTGAGTAGCAATCGTAACTCAATCGTAGCACGAAAGCAGTGCAAAAGGTACAAAAAAGCCCCGCGTGTTCAGCGGGGCTAATTGTCGACAATTACTATTTGATTTTAATTGTCTTTGGCTTTAGTTCTTCTGGAATGTGGCGCTCTACCCTAATAATTAGAAGACCTTCTTTAAGGGAGGCTGACCCCACTTCCATATATTCACCTAGAACGAATTTCTGCTTCCACTCGCGTTCTGCAATACCTTGATGAATAAAGGTATCTTTTGACTTTACAGCTTCGGTTGTGTTCTGAACAGTTAGAACGTCCTTCTCAACGGTGATATCAATATCATCTCGCGTGTAACCAGCCACCGCCAGCTCAATCACGAAATTATCATCATCTTCTTTGATCAAGTTGTAAGGGGGAAATGAAGTAGGTTTCTTAGTGTTTGCTAGTGGGGTCCACCGAGTTAATTGGTCACTAAAACCTAGGAAAAACATGTCGTTGAAAACACTAGGTAAAGGATATGTAACAGTTTTTGACTCTGGTGGAAATTGTGAATTATAAGTAACTGTGTTTGGCTTTGGATGAGTGTACTCATGCATAATATATCTCCTTAGACGATATAAGTTAGTTAGATCCCATTCGGCAATCTAGTAGTAATATAGCATAAAAAAAACCCGCCCTTAACAGCCGAAACTGATAGAGGGGCGGGTATTGGTAATTAAAGGCTATTCAGCCATGCCTGCATTAAAGCTTGGAGCTTGAACGCCCATAACTGAAGGTAGAAGACGACCGTTGCCTTGAGTAGCGCCTGCTTCCGGTGCGACGCTCTTCTGGAACTTGACCTTAACACCGTAACGAGCTCCGCTTGTTGCCTTGACATTTGAGCGGGTTCCGCGGTTTTTGATTGTTGGGTCGCCGGCTTGTGCGCCTTTCTTCTTCTCCAGCTTAGTGTTGGCAGAAGGGGCAGCAGAAGCGTTGTCGAACTTTACGCTTGACACCTTAGCCGAAGCTGGTGCAATGTGCTTATCGCTTTTAGCTTTTTCCATTAGTTTTCCTTTGCAAAGGGGTTTAAATAAATGTACGGCACTTAGGGGGTAAATACTGCCTAAATGATGATTACTGTGAGGACAATGGCGCTGATTTCGCCCTCTCTGCTATCGATAGTGGTAAAGCCCGGGATCACGGCAAGTCTTAGACCGCGTGGGGCTGTGTACCCACTAGCAATGGCAATGGCTTTAACAGCCTGATTTACCGCACCCGCACCTACCGCACGAACCTTACAGGTGTGGGTTTCATAGATGGAGTGGGCGATCGCTGATGCTACGGATTGTGGGTTAGAACTGGCTTTGACGCGTAAAACGTCGTCATCTTTTGTTGCTTCTGACATGTTGTATACCTCGGTTTACGATTAGTAGTGGTCCCGCGGTATAAATTATGAGGGCTAGTCCTCTTTAGGTCTGGATGAAACCTTGTCAAATAGCATGTGGCAGGCTGTGCACCTAGGCTCATAGTGCTCAAAATGAAGGCAATACGGGTTAAGGCTAGGTCTACCCGACTTAGCAGTCCCATAAAAAGTGTCTGGGCAAGTTCCAACCCAAGTCCAATCATTTGCTTGAGAACCGCAGTCTATACAAGCATGGTCTGAGGCAGAACCCTTATTCATTTTTAAACGACTGTGCATACCCCAATAAGAAACATTATTTTTTTTAGGTCTTCCATTTTTGGGATTACGAAGTTCTTTTGGTTGAAGAACCCACCAAGCGTGATAATGAGTGTTGCACATATTTCGAGCTTTTATAGAAGTTGTGCAGCCCTCAATACTACATGTCATGGTCTATCAAGTGGCGTAGGAGCCGTGGCGTAACTGCCACAAATTGCACACTCCATGGGCAGGAGGTACTGAGAAATCTCATAGTCATCAAAGGATACCTTTAGTAACCAAAGGTTACTTTCACACTTTGGGCACTCATGGAGTACTTGATCTGCATAGTCCATGGTGCCCGTGTAATCTGGCTTAAGCTCCCGGATTGATCTGCTCACGCAGCTTATCCAATGCAGCTCGTTGCTCTGCTTTCATAGCCTCGATTTGCTCAATTTCTTCTGGTGAAAGCTTGTCCTTCTGAGCCTCATAAATACGAACCCCAGCTTCATAGTTCTGTTCTAAGATCTCAAGCTGCATCTTACGGCGCTCTGCTACGAACTCCTGAGCATCGGCAATGCGCTGTGCCTTCTTGTCTTGTGTCTTACTCATCCTTGGCCTCCCCAGCCTCCGCCTTTGAAATGAATACCGCCTGGAACGGTAAAGATTTTATCCATCGATTGTCCGCAACATACTGGAAGGCTATCGTCTCCAAAAGACTTGTAAATCTCTTGAAACCCTCCGCACTTGGAGCACTTGAAATCGTAATTAGGCATTATCTTTCCCTAAACTTTGGGTCTTGTAGTTTGTCGTACATTTCTTTCTCATAGGCTAGGTCATGCTGTCCCGAGACTAACCTAGCCAGTGAGTAAGAATCGGCAGCATTGTCATCTGTAAACTCCGCTCCCCATTTTTTGTATACGAACAATAGCATCTGAGCTTTGGAAATACCATTGCCTTTACCGGTCACGTACTTCTTAAGGTTAGTAGGTGGAACGATCAAGGGATAAAGTCCAAAGTCAAGGAGGGTTAGCTTCACCATACCGCCAAGTTCTCCCAGCATATTAGCCATCTGGGAACCGAACGCGTAACCTTCTATGGCTACATCTTGGATGTGGTGCTGAACTAGACGCTCCATAAGGTGAGCTTGTATGTCCCGCAAACGATCTACGCCACGAAACTCGGATTTATACACAGTGGTGTAGTAGTCAGTCCCGCGAAGTAAAGTAATACCGAACCCGCTATACGATTGGTCTATTCCCATGTACACAGGGGCATCATCAGACAGGTCTAACCCGCCATTAAATGATTTCAAGGGGTCATCCAAGTAGAACGACCAGTTGCCTTGTTAATATTTACTCGACGAGTAATTTCACGGTTAATAAATGAAATGTCCTTGGATAGACGGTCAGACATCATCTCGATCAAACCGTGGTAGTTAGCCAGCTCTTGGTACTTATCTGCCTTAGTTCTGTACTCCTTGTCTACCTCAATCTCTGCATCAATTAAGGCTACTGCTACACCAGAAGCTTTGAGTGATAATTTTTTTCTAGCCCTAGTTAGGGACATGTCCTTCTCAGCCTCAGCCTTATCTGTGTTAGCACACCACACCTGTAAGTTAATGAACTCTAGGTAGGCTACGTACTTTGCGTACAGATCCATAAGGTCTTCATCCACCATGGATGTAACATCAGGTGGGAGGACTGGGGCATCATAGGAAAAACCTTCATTCAAGGTTAGACCCTGCGACTTTAATGTAGCGATGGCTCTGTCACTAGCCTCTGCTTTGCGAAGTTCAATTACCATCTGTATACCCCTTGCATCTAGGACAACCGTTTGGGCTTATATTACACGCTGGTGGTGTTCTTACCTTCACCGCATCGACAATCATCTTTGCAGCTTCAAGTAAGTGTGCAATAGCAAAATCACTCTTGCGCACCACGAACTCTTTAACATCTTGATTAGACTTGTTTTCATAAATAAGTACGGCTTCTTGTGGGGAGTTCTTATAACTACCGTCGTACTGACTAATCAACTCAGCAACTTTCATGTACAACTGAACTTGAGTAACGTGCTTAGCAAATGGTGAGCTTAAAGCGTCCCAAGCCTTCTCAAAGTTATAATCGAGCTCACGATAACCGGAACGATCTTCCCAGCTAAAGGTTCCCGGGCCAATGGACTTAACCTCTAGCATCAGAGGTTCGCCAAGACCTACGATCCAGCCGTCAGCTTTACCACCAATACGAAGTGGCTCATAGTTAATAGGGACTTCGCGGTACTCATAGGTACCACGGCAATCTTTTTCATGTTTTAACTCTGAGGATAAAGTTAATTCATCTATCCAACCGCAATGATCGCAGTACCACTTACCGTAAAGAACACCCATGTCTCTAAACCAGTTTTGGTACTTCTCATGAATCGCATGACCTTGTAGAAACACAGAACGAAGCTTGAAACTGGCTTCTTTCTTTACTGGCTTTTCCCCTAAAAGATGAAAATAGGAAGCGCGGTAGCACCAATCGGCGCTAACCATGTCAGAAGGATGCAAGACTGTGTGGCTACGCACATCGTCAGGAATAGAAAGGACATGACGTTCCAATGCTCCTAGTACACGAGTAGGTTTCTTGCTAGCGTCTACGAAACTTTTAAAGTTTCCAGATAATTTGGGTGCTTTTGCCATAGGCACACCCTATCACCACTTGCGAGTGTTTACCCATTCCTCAAGGGTGAGTCCTGCTTTAGCAGCTTTACGTTTAAGCGCGTTACGCTCACGATGACTCATACCCCCCCAAATACCATGAGTATCGTCATTAGCATCGGCATACAGCAAACACTCTTTGCGTACAGGACATTCTGGATAACCATCTTTGCCCATACAAATAGATTTTGAGATGGATGCTACGTCTTTGTATTGATTCTTATCTCTTGGGGGATACCAAAGTTCTGTATCTAATCCGCGACATTTTGCGCGGTATCGCCAAGGTTCTGGTCCGAGGTCATCGTCGTACAAGTGATCTCCTGAAGAGTTTGGAGAAGTTCTAGGAGATCGTCCTCAGTAAGAATACAATAATTTTCATTATTCAAACTAAAACCAAGGATAGGTGTACGACTTTCAAGAATGGCTTCCTTGACAATCTTCTCCAGAACCGCTGCTTTGAGGGTAAAGGAGGCTTTGCCAGTCCACTTATGTTCGATCAAGTAATCGCGTGTTCTGACATCACCTTTACGGTTCCAGAAAGCACCGCTGGCAGCTGTACGCTTACCATCAAATACTTTTGCTAACCGTGCCTCGTGCTTCTGAGACTCTTTCTGACCCTTACTCTTCATTAACGTGCTTAGACCCAGCCTTAATTGAATCTAAAACGTCCCGTTCAAGGGTTTCTTTCAAGTCAAGCTCTTCTCGTATGGAAGCTAGTATAGCGTCTTCACCTTGCCATTGTCTACCGTCATACCGATAGTAAGCACCGGCGCGTTCAATGACTTTATTCATCTTTCCGATGGCAACAATCTCCTTTGCAAAGTCAAACTCACCAGCCATAGCACCCGAGAAGTAGAAGTCAACAACCGCTACCTGAGTAGGTGGGGCTGACTTATTCTTCAGTACGCGAACTTTGATAGTCTGACCAATACGGCGCTTATCTTGCCCCGTACCCTCTTCTAGCCAATCATCGCGCTTAACCTCAATGCGGGTAAAGAAGGCATAATCCTTACCTAGACCTCCCGGGGTAGTGCGAGGATCACCGTACATAACACCAATCTTGGAACGCCATTGGTTAATCATTAGACCAATGAAAGGGCGTTCTGGGCTGGTTAAAGACCGCTTAGAAGCCTTTCCGACCTTACGGAAAAACTTATTGGTCATTAATGCTGAGCGTCCGACCGTCGATTCTTCCATCTCTTTTTCATCTTCGGATACGGGAACAAGAGCAGGCAAAGAGTCAATAACAATACAGTCAACAGCTTTAGATTCCGTAATTTGAATAATTGCTTCATAGGCTTCCTCCATGATGTTTGTAGCCACAATGTAAACTCTTGAGGTATCTACTCCGCACATCTCTGCGTACTCTGATACCCATTCCTCAGCAGCTACCCACACGGTGGTGAACTCTGGATCCCGCTTTTGGTTAGCGGCTATAGTCTTTAGAGCTAGAGCAGTCTTACCATTGGAAGCTTCTCCAATGATCTCATGCCATTGATTGACAGGCCAGCCCCCGCCTAGGGCAACGTCTACGGCAACAGAACCAGTGGTAAATCGTCCACCAGTCTCTGTGATCTCTGACCCAAGAACAATAGTGTCAGCGCCCATCTTCTTATTGATTGCGCTAAATACTTTTGCTAGTTCACCTGTTAATGCCATTAAATGTGTCCAATGATTGTAGTTGGGTTCCAACCACCAGCGTCTACTTGACGAGCTGGGGTTGCTGGACCGGAGGCTGATGGTCCGCCAGTAATTCCTTTACCTGCTCCCGAACCAGATTGTTGGATGGGGTAACCGCAGTCGTAACAACGAGGACGACTTTCAGGAGTGGCGCCACCATAGTTACTGCTACCACAGCCAGGGCAACGTGGCGCTTGGGGTGTGGCTTGCTGACTTGGTGGATATTGAGGCTGTTGTGGTTGTACATAAGTAGCGGGTTGTGGTGCTACATATCTAGGAGCTTGAGTTTGAGGTTGTTGTTGACCTAATTTATTAGCCCACCAGTTAGAGTTACTCATCTAGTGATCCTCCATCGTCATAGTGCTCTGAGAATACACCACTTGGTTGTACTAAGCCAAGTGTCAAGGCAATCGATAAAGAACCTACCAAGGTGGACAGCGCAACTAGACGGTAAACACTCAGCATAGCTTCTGTATCTTCGTCAGTTACTTCCACATCATTATTTTTCTTAGCCTCAGTAAGGTGGACAGCAGTCATGAAGTTCGAACTTACGTCAGCCATAGCATCGATGAATGGAAGGATGAAGGATAACTTCTCAAGTCTCTCCGCACTATCCTCTAACTCTTTAATCTCTCCCTCTTCGCTAATGGGTGTTAGCCCCATGAGCTCAGCAATTACTTTGTGATCACTAATCGCTGTGTCGTACAGGTACCAACGAAAGATAGTAGAGGAAGGCACAGAAACTTCATCAGCGTCTTTGTCCTTGTCTTCTCCTCTATCAGGATGGTTAAACAAAGTATTAAACCAAGCCATTATTTTGCTTCTCCCCACTTTTGAACTACTTTGATGTCTGCGATAAGTGGAACGGAAAGAAGCTTAATGCCTTCCATAGCATCTTGAATAGCCTTGTAGCTCTCGTCCACTAAGTGGTCTGGAGTTATGGTTACGATTTCATCGTGAACCGTAAGGATCATCTTTGCCTCTTTAGGTAACCCTGCGTAAGCCCTAATCATAGCAAGTTTAATGATGTCAGCAGCTGAACCCTGAATACGCGTGTTGAAAGCTTGACGCTCTGCGCTGGATTTAAAGCCCATCTGCTTAGAGTTAATGTCTGGAAGATAGCGCCTACGGTTCATGATGGTAGTGATGTAGCCAAGTTTCCTAGAAAGACCGATAACCTTTGCCTTGTACCGTTCCACGTTCTCAAACTCCTCTGAGAACCTAGAAAGCAGACCCCTCGCCTCTTTAACGCTACAGTGAATTTGAGTAGCAATCTTGTCTGGCCCTACACCGTACATCATGGCTAGAACAAGAACTTTACCCGCCTTACGGTCTACACCCATAGTCTCACCGATAGTGGTATAGATATCCCCCTTAACCCCGGGAGTGTTATAGGTCTGTAAAAGAATAGGGTCTTCTGACATAGAGGCTAGGACTCTAGGTTCGATCTGTGAGTAGTCGGCTACCACCAGCTTATGACCTTCTGGAGCCGCAAAAAGGTTTCTAATCAAAGTACCATAATCTTGGTCTGGGTCTAGCTTTTTATCAGGAGCGGGTACGTTCTGAAGGTTAGGGTTCCTAGAGCTGAAGCGACCAGTCTCAGCGCCCCACTGTACGAAGTCTCCGTAGAGTTTGCCGTTGACCAGCATACTCTCGCGCTCTTCGATCTTAGACTTACCGTTAACGGTCTTTACTACTTCTCCGCCCAAGTAAGGAATTACATAGGTGCTCTGTAACTTACTAAGATCAGAGTAATGCAGTAAAGCGTTTACCAATTCATCCTTATCACGAAGATCATCCAACGCCTCTGCTGAGACAGAATAATCGTTGTAATCTAAAGCCTGCTCTCCTTGTGTTAGAGACTTCTTCTCCCCTTTACCGGTCAGAACTTTAGTCTTGAGCCCTCGACACCCTTCTTCCTTCGGCCCGTAAAGAATGTACTGCTTCTCATTATTGGAGTTCATGTTAAATACTCGACCAGCTATACGGTAAACGTCGCTCCTTGCGGCTTCTACCTGCACATTGAGTTTTTCATCAAGAATCTTTAGAGCTTCAATATCGATAGGAGCCCCTGTTAGTTTCATGTCGCAGAGAACGCGTAGTACATCCATCTCTAGCATCATTACTTTCTGAACTTCCGCGGCTTCTATTTTAGGGGCAAGGACTTTCCAAAGGAGGAATGTGTACTTAGCATCTAGGTAAGCGTACTTAGCCACCTCACTGAAGGAATAGATCTCAACCTTGTGACCAATACCCTTGGTCATCTTGAACCCTAGTTCCCGTTCGAGGCAGTCATCCAAGCCAAGCTTGCCTCTATTCTTATTGTCATAAAGGAAAGACGCCATCAAAGTATCAAAGTAAGGACCGGAAGGGACCTCTCCACCGTAGTACTTAGCCACGGATGAAAGGTCGAAAGCCAAGTTATGACCTATGGTAAGGATGTTCTCGTTAAACATTAAAGGCTTAAGCGCCGCAAACACTTCTGCTGGAAATAGTTGAATTGGGGCTTCTGTAAAAGTCTTGATAGCTAGTTTCTGATTGCGTGAGTAGTCAGCCTCAGTAGGGGCTTTACCCTTAGCAACCCGCGTCTCACCCGCAGGGGTTAATGGATACGCTTCGGATACGAACTCACCATGTGGGTGACCCATAGGGATAACATCACCGCGACCATGGGTTGAAAGGCTGATCCATAAAACTTCATTGACTGCTGGAACACCGCGATAATCTCCAACGGTTTCCACGTCATAAGCAAAGGCGTCTTGTTTTAAATAATAGGCAACCATCTCATCGAGTTGCTCTTTAGTTGTAATAATGTTCACCGTAACTCCTTAATGAAAATGGGGAGCCAAAAGACTCCCCAAATCCTAACGAAACAGATTAAAGGTATGAAGCTGCTTCGAGAAGCTGTTCGTTTGTAGGCATAAGGATGTCTGCACCTGTAAAAGGAACCACCTTTGCTACTTCGCGTTCAGCGACTGCTTCATCTAGTTGCCAATCTTCTGCAAGATCGCGTCCTTTAACAGCTTGGATGGTGTACTTAGCCTGAAGTCCTGCTGGACCGGTACGGCTAATTGCCCAATAATTACGAGACAAAGGTCCGGTGGAACCGTGCTCTAATGGGAAAAGAAGGTTGTAGATCTGACCGCCTACAATCCATTGTTGACGCTTAGGGCCCTCAGGCCAGCTCAGATTAAGTACGGTGAACGCATACTTTTCTGAAGGATAATTGCACTCATCTGGAACCTTGCCAACATTGGTTGCACAAATAGGGCACTTTGCAGATGCGTCTACCGAAGTAGGGCAGATAAATGAGCGCTTACCAGATGTGATCTGGCGAATGTAGTGCTCCTTGTAACGGAAGAAAGGACCTGTTCCAAAGAACTTAATTACTTGGAAAACATTTTCCTGAACTTTAAACTCTTTGTCATATACACCAGAGCCTTGCTTGGACTCCTTAGGTTGAACCCATCCAGAGTTATCCTCTGAAGCGACTACTGTCGGTGTACCTGCTGGACGATCTTCAATAGATGATCCTGCAAATTTATCTTCTGTAGGAAGATAATCTTCTGCTCGATTTACTGCCATAGTTTTATTCTCCTTGATTTATTTGGTTTCGGATGCACGGATTTCCATCCATGCCTCGGCAATCTCTTTACTTAATTGCCGGTAGTTAGGCCACTCTATACGACTGGTGTGTAAAACGCCAGCCTTATCGAATAGTTCGATCAACTTCTCCACCATAGCCCGGGAGTAAAGCCTGCGGCCTTGATGGTCTTCCCCTCTAATGTTTTTTTTAGAAGGAAGTCTGTATGGGGATTGAGGCAAATAGCCCTTTTTAATCCAGTCACGCACAGTAATCACTGGTCGTCCTAGTGCTTGAGCTAAAGCCCCGATGGTGAACATATCAATCTCTGTGCCGTTAGGCAAAGGCTTTTTGTAAGGTCGTGAATCCCAAGTAGCATCAAGCTTTATTTCAGGTTCTTTCTTTACTACAGCCTTGCGCTTACGCTTACTACCTGGGTAGTACTCATCAAGATCGGCAAAAGCAGAGTCAATAAAATCAGCAGTCATTCACAATTTTCTTTCATCCACTTAACGAAATACTTTTCAAAGTCAGAGATATCAATATCTTCGTAAACGTCTTCTTCTTCTAGATACTCTAGAAAGTCATCATCTACAAGAAGGATAGGCAAGTCTAAACTTACATCTACCCCAAATACCTTTGTCACTTGGTGGTCACCAAGAATGCGTAGCTTACTTTTGCAGGGAACATGGTATCGATATCTTCTTCCGTTAAGTCTCCCTCATAGAAAGCCGCCATAATTGCCGCTTCGTCTAGGGTAGGAACCATCTTAATGCACTTATCCTTGATACCGCGGTTTTGAAGTAGGGCTTCCGCAACTTCCATGTCTAGGCTCTTGGATACCTTGCGTTGCTTGGTAAGAGTAACTTCTCCAGCCAGCTCATCTTCTACTGTAAGGCGGATATGTCCCTTGGCATCTGTTTCTCCGTCGGACTCTAAAACGCTTGTAAGCCGAGACTTAAGCTCGGACTGGCGCTTAGATAGAAGTTCAACCTCCCCTTTAAGGGAAAGGTATTGGCGTACGGTTTTCTTGATCTCTGTTAGGTCCATAGGCAGAACCTAATACGGGGTTAGTTAGTTGTCAACCTCTTGGAGATAAGATTCCAAAGCTTTAAGGATTACGCTGGTAACGGTCACGCCGTTCTTGGCAGCCTTCTTCTGGACGTCAGACCATAGGGCATCTGGTACGCGGATAGTACGCGTAGGGGTTTTAGGCGCGTTAGGCATTCCCCTATTTTATACGCTAGAAAGCTCCAAAAACTGCTTTAAGCTGCCAATAGTCATAGGAATCCCGCCTTCTTCATCGATACCCTCACCATCGATAACCGCACTAGCCACAGCACTCTTATGCTGTAGGGCTTCCCATTGCCGTTGTTCGATAGACCCAGAGATTATGATGTCTTGAATTACGATACTTGGCCATGTGGATGATGCTCTTTTGATTCGACCGTTACGCTGGATGGCTGTACCGGACGACCAAGGAAGGTCATAATTGACGAGCAAATTTGCAGCGGGAAGATCAACGCCGTACCCGCCAGCATCGCTAGAAATAAGAACCCTAACGCTTGAGTCAGTATTGAAAGCAATTTTGTTATCCTCCTTGGTTTTAGCGTCTAGTTTGCCTGAATAAAGTCGACACTGTTCTGATCCTAAAGCCTCGGCAATCATGTCTAACATGGTTACATAGGTAGCAAATATAACTACTTTGTTGGCTTCATCCTGTTCAAGAAAGTCTTTGACATACTGGATAAGGTATTCCAGCTTAGGTGAACCACTGATGCCGTCAAGAGCGCCAGTACTAACCAGATCATAGGCATAAGCAGATCCTCCTTTAGTCCCTAGTGTTGGGATCATTTCACTAAAACGAGTGGTACTGCCATCCTCGTATTCTTCTTCCCAAAGCACATTTTTTTCTACTGCAGAAAACTTTGCAGCACTAATCCTGAGTAAGTCTGGATGGGAACAGAGCATCTTAAGACATCCCACCTTGGACATGATTCTCCCGCGGGTCTCATCCTCTGGACCACCTTGTTTGCTCTCAAAGCCATAGTGAGCCATCAGATTAAATGACCCGCCAAATAAAGTTTGAGCATTGTCTAGTTCTTCTAGAAGGTCATCGACAATGCGAAAGTAAAGCTTAGAAGCTTTTCTATCTAGAACAATCTTTACAGGATCGTTATGGATAGCCTCTGGAAGGTAAGGGGCTACATCTGGATCCTTCTGAGCTTTACGCACAGAGGCAGATTTCATCTTGGTATGTAGTGTAGGAAGATTTCTATACCCTTGAACCCCGCCCCAGCTGTTACGGATAATAAAAGTCGAGTCAAAGATATCAAAGCGACCTAGCAACTGTCGCTCTACGAACTCCATAATGCTGTACAGCTCTTCAGGCTTTCCGTTTTCTATGGGTGTTCCGGTAAGAGCAAATCGATAAGGAGCGTTACTCAACTTCTTTACAGAACGAGAACGCTTAGACTTAAAAGACTTGATAGCTGTGGCTTCATCAAGTACTACAAATCCCCGGGGAAGGTTCTTGACATGATCCCAATCATTAACCACCTGCTCGTAATTAAGAATGATGTAATCGACTTTTGAGGTTCGCCAATCAAGGGCTTCAGCGTACTGCTCCTCTCTTTTCTTTGGCGTTCCGTCAATAACCAAAGCGCGTGAAGTACCATCGGTAAATTTCTCAATCTGATTAGCCCACTGATATTTCAGGGAAGATAAACAAATGATAAGACCTGGCTCTTTAATTTTCTGCTCATCCATAAGTCTTTCTATGGCAGCTATGGTTAGAACAGTTTTACCCAAACCAAGATCGTAGGCGACCAGCATGCGGCCTTCTTCGCACATGCGGTCTACGGCTTCAGGCTGATATGGGAGAAGCGTCCCTGTAAAAGTCATGCAAGTAAACCTACCATACGGGCTTTAACCGTGGCTACTAGGTCTTCAATATTGGAGTTGTTGTAAATAGTGGCGTCTACAGGATAACCGTCTAGATCAGACTCGGAAATATGCCCATTAACAGCAGTTACATTTGGACGCTCAATGCGCCAAATTTGCGCTTTACCTTTTCTGAAAGGGGATGTAAGAGTTTCGGCTTCATTTTGAAAACGCACATCAGTGATTACGTAGTTCCCTTCACCGGACATGGTACGAAGAGCTTTGATTATCCAAATATCAGGGTCAATAACGTTTCTAGCCCCCAATCCTAAAGATTGTAGTAGGCGCCTAACTTCCGATTTACCCTTAGCGACTTCCCAACCAAATTCTTTAATAACTTCGTTGAGTCTAAATCCGTCTTCTAAAATTGGATTCATCTCTAAAAGAAGTTCACGAATAGGATCCGCAAAAGCCACGCGTTCAAATCCATAGCTTTCAATAAGTACTTGTGCGACAGTATCTTTGCCTGCGCGGGCATACCCTGTTAATCCAATAATCACACTAGTGCCTTATCTCCATGTAGCATGTGCTTAGCACTTCTAAGCCCATCCAAAATCTCCGACTTACTCATACCGCCAATATCCTTGCAGTCTGTATGGGAATAGTCAAAAAACCATGCCTCAAACCAATAGGACTTACAAGCGTTTAATAGTTCCTTGTTGGACTGCTTACCGGCATCATCGTTATCCATAGCAAAGATAACCCTATCTGCCCCTCTAATGACATTAATCTGAGGCGTTGACACTGAGCAACCAAAGGTGGCTACCCCGCCTCTAATGCCTACTGAAGCCAATCTAACGACATCTAGGGGAGACTCAACAACAATCATGTCTCCGCCAGAGTATTGCTGGTAGCCGAATAAGGAAACGTTTTTCTTCATACCCTTAGGGTAGTTATTGAAGTGACGAGTCTTGTAACCCTTTTCCTGCCAACCGCACAAGGAACCTGTCACAGCATCTCTTACGGGGATAATCCAAGACTCGCGCAAACGATCCCATAGAAGACCGTACTCCCGCGCCATAGATGGAGTGAGACCTCTAGAGAGCAAAGCCTCTTCTGGAGGCTCTACAAAAGCGGCAAGCATTGATTCAGTGATAATCGTCTGCTCTGGAAGTTCGTTCTTCTTCTCTCGTACAGCTCGGTCGTACTTAACAATCAGATCATCTTCAGCGCCAATCCACTCTCGCGCTTTCTCGTATTCAATACCCTGTGTGTAACTGATTAAAGAATACAAGCCCCCCTTAAAGCCACAGCTGAAGCAGATGTGAGCACCGGTATCTGAGTTAATAAACCAAGAAGGGTTGTGGTCAACATGACCTGTGCGTTCTAAATGAGCTGGGCAAGCTCCTTGAACCTCTGAACCGCGAGATCCAATAACCTCAATACCTAGACGGTCTAGTAGGTCTTCCATGTCTTCTGAAGTCATTAGTAACCACCTAAGCACTTATTTGAGTGAGTGTGCGCGCTGTGGTTAACGATGTAGGCGCCCTGTGTGGGAGCGAACAACTCCGTACCGCAAGCACCGCATTCTCCAGACCACTCCTTGGCAAAGAAACCGTAAGTCATGTACTTCATAGGTCTCCTGCCTCCAACTCTCTAAACTGTCCAGTTTCCCAATCCCATACTAATGAAACATCTACAAGTCCGCCATTACGACTAGCCACTACTCGCAGTAGACGGGTATCGTCAACATTATCGCTCTCACGTTGTAGACCAAAGATAACGTCTGCATCCTGATGAAAAGAGGAAGAGTAACCGATAGAGTCTGCGCTTACGTTTCCGCCCTTCATCTTCCAAGTAAGTACCTGAGTTGAGATAACAATAGGAAGCTTAGTTTTCTGAGCTAGACGCTTGAGCGCACGGGTGATGTTAGTGATCGCTTGAGGAGTGTTTGATTCACCTGTCTGCTCATCAATCATCAAGTATGTTCCATCGATAAACACAATGTCTGGTTGCTTTGCTTGAATCTTGCTGGCAATGGCACTGACAGTTTGACCTTCAGCTGATCCTGAAAACCAAAGTTCTTCCTTCATGGCTTCAATACCTCTAGAGATTGTGTAGAACCGAGCCTCTTCTTCAGGAGTAAGGGAACCAGTCATAAGTCGCTTATGAGAAATCTTAGCTCGCATAGCATAGTAACGGCTGAGTTGTTCTTTGTTACTCATCTCAAAAGAAATAAAAAGTGGGCGCTTATTCTGTAGGTGAGCTGTGATGGCAATCTGCAAAGCCAAGGTTGACTTACCAGTTTTAGGTGGAGCAATAATCACAATAAGTTGTTCAGGTTGTAATCCAGAGGTAGCGATGTCCATAGTGGGAAAACCTGTAGGTAACCCTAGAAGTCCCGGGTTAGTCTTTCTAAATTCATATTCAGCACGCGCGTTCTTAGCAGCCTTAGTTACTTCAATGTCTGAGGTCTTATTAAGACCAGACTCTTCAAGCTTTAGTATGCCTTTTTGTAAAGCAAGAAGTGCGGATTCATGATCAGGAGTAGGGCTATCAATGTGGTCGATAGCACTTCCTAAAGTATCTGAAATAAACTTTTTACGGCGCTTAGCTACAAGGTCATCAATTAAATAATCTACAGAGTCTTGTACTGGAGACCCTTGCTCTGACAAAGTTTTATATGTAGGAAAGTTTTCTTTCACTACATCTAGGCTTGGAGTTTCTTGGTACTTAACAAAGTGATCTCTTAAAAAAAGAAATAACTTTTTATCCTGTGGGTCAGAAAACCAAGATTCAGTAATTCCCTTTTCAAGAATGTCGCCAAGGTTTCTATCCTCTACTACTTTACTAAGTAGCTTTGCTTCGTTATTCATAGTCGGTTGAACTCCAATCCCCAGTGTCCGTACCGTAGCAGTTTATCCGGTTTATCTATAACACCAACCACCTCAGGTCTGTAAGGTAGCTCAGCCATTAAATCATTTATTGATCCGTAGGAAGAGAAGTATCTAAACGGATTAGTCCCAGCCTTGTCAATAGCATCCATGAAGGACTCAAGTTCTTGACTGTCTAGATCGTAAGAGATTAACTCTAAAGTTACTTCTCTGTGGGTTGTGTATAAGTAAAAACGACTTAACACATCACGACGTATGTGTTTTTTATATTCAGGTACTTTAAGAAATCTAAGTTTCTTTTTAATTACTAATTCCGTTTCGGTAATTACATCAGTAACTACCAGCACTCTACGGGGAAGCTCGTTGCTTATATCCCCATTGCGCATTAGTAAACCTCTATTTTTCCGTATCTTCTAAGGAAGTGATTGTAAGCATCATTAGAAGTTTTTGCCAACTCCGCCTCTGATTGGGATGCACTTCTTAAAATCTCAGGGACATACCGACCGTCATTAGCGTCTACGCGAGCTTGAATGAGTCGCACATGCTTACAGGACTTACGCTTAACGTAGGTAGAACAGTTACAGGATAAGTCCCCCGCGTCATCAGCGTAGACCTCTGAAATTTCATAAGAGTCTTTTACTTCAGGAAGAAAGATCTGAAGCAAGCGCTTATCACTCACAGTAAAGTCCTTCATTTGCGTAGGTCTTTCCCGCCAGATTCAAGCGGTAGATACACAAATGCTTCGTGTGCAAAGCTCTCTGTAGCATCACCGTAAAGACCCGCCCAATCATCTAGTTCAATGTTAGTGGTAACAATAGTAGGCAATCCGTTGTTAAAGCGTGTCCTCAAAATATGATGAAGCATATTCTTTTGCCAACCGCTTAAGCTAGCGTGCTCTTTACCAATGTCGTCTATAATGAGCACACGAACATTGAAAGCATCGTTACGGCATTCGCCAAGTAAACCGTTGTAAAGATTAATATCTAAGTCATTTACGGTCTCTTCCATAGTACGACCCTTGAGATCAAGGATGTCGTTGTATGTAGAAAAGTAACAAGGTGTTATAACAGTGTTACCTTCACGAACATCGAAAGCTTCGATAGGAAAATTAATCATCATCTCTTGAATGATTGAAAGTGCAAGAGTTGTTTTACCAAGTCCTGGGGTTCCCCAAAGCATCAAACCTAAACCGCAGTCTTTACTACCGATAGACCGAATAACTTTACCCTCTAAGACTTTCTTTACCCAGAGTTTTACATCCGACATGACGTCGTCTTCTACCTCTGAGCAATCCTCTAAGAGCCAACCAATACGAGCTTGAGGAATGTTGGAAGCTTGGATCCAATGCCTACGACGAAGCTTTACAACTTCCTTGTCTGCAAGACTATACATCGCGCAACCTCTCTCTTGACTTCATGGACTTTTCTTTAGCCCTCTTAACATCTTCTGGAGTAATCATCAAGCGTTGAGCCTCTACCATGAGGCTATAGTACTGCTGGATAAAGCGTTTCCAAATATGCTCAGGGTCATTGATCTGAGTATTGTGCTTTATCTGCTGAAAGTACAAATCGATCATGACCTTCTCGATAGGTCCGGTAGTACCGTGCTCGTTTCTAGAATTAGCCAGAGCAACCCTAAAACGGCTCGTGGTTACCTTCCAAGGCTTAACGTGCCATATCTGGTGCATCTGCTCAGCAAACTCAAAGGCAGTGTCTGTGATCGTCCACTTAGCGGGGTCGGTATCCCGCTTCTTCATGCGCTGCGCCTCAGCCTTCTTAGCGTTGGCTTCCTCTTTGGCGCGGTGCTTCTCCGCGCGGGCTTTCTCCGCCGCAGCTAGCCGATCTTCTTCAAACTCGAAATAATCCATACGCGCTTTCCCCTTCTCGGCGTAGCCGAGATATTCGGTTAACTGTATAACATGACTACTGTCACTTCTGTTATTAGTTATTAAGTGACTACTGTCATCAGCAGTCGTCTTGTCTATTGCCGCGGCACGGTAGCCCAGTTCTGTGAACGTTATTTCGCCACGAATTGTCCCGTTAGGGTCTCTAACTCTTCTTGTTTCAATCATCCCAAAGTCCCTAAGGTTATTTATGATCCCCTGGGTCTTATTGATGCCAAGCCCCACATCCCCAGCAATGACCTTAGAACCCCTTCCGGCGGGGCTGTACAGCATGGCCTTGAGTACTTTTAGGTGTACCGCAGTAAACAAGCTCTATTCCCCCTTAGAAGGCGAATTTGGGGTACATAGTAGCCACAGCACGTCCTCTGTCAGAGTGTCGACTAGGCTTAAAAGGCGGGTAGTGACCAGCTGGCGGACTTTAGATTCTAAGTCAGAGTCTTCCTCTTCCGTCTCCTCAGGCTCTGCAAAGATCTCCTCCAGCTCTTCAGTAGTCGGACTATGGGTAACCTCTTGTTCCACTTTAGGGGTTGGAGATAGTCGCTTTAGTCCCTCAGTCAGGTCGTAGGCTGGGACTTTTTCCCCGCAATATGCCAAAGCCTCTTGGCTATTGTCGTCAAAAAGGAAAAAGACAGCGCAGTTATCGCCGTCGAAATGATCTATGGCATCGTAGATTGGGTTAGGGCTTTGGGTAACGCTACAGGCGGGGAGCCCCGGGGCATCGACGGTCGTATTCCATACGAGGATATCGATGCTCTTATCCTTGGCTAACTGAGCTGCATAGACCTGTCCATCACTAGGGCGGCCTTCAAAGGCAAGTACAAGGGTGCCGTTAGCGCCCTTTGCGTAGTAATAGTCTTCCATCAGCGCATCTACATTCGCGCGACTTGTTTGCCCTTTGCCTACAACTAGAACGTAATACTTCTCGTCCATAAGTCCTCCTCCGTTAAGGTGGACTTACCCTACCACTATCTTGCGGAATTGATAATAGTCGGTCTGTAAGTAGCGACCTTCTCTACGATCGTGTAGAACATAACGCCTAAGAAAGCGCCAGCTACGACGTGCAGAACGTAAGGCTTAAAGGAAAGATCTTCCGCTAGCCATGTGCCTAGGGCTGAGGCAAGTAAAGCGCAGAGCGTTTGAGTTACGCGCCCACCAAGGTATAAAGCTACAAACTCAAGGATTGGGTCTAAGACGGCTAGGAAGAAACCAGAGAAAAGGCCTACAAGTGTTAGTGTGAACATGGGTAAAGTGTACTAGGTCTGTGGCTGAGACAAATAAACTACGGCAGTCTGACCCGCTACAAGAGCACTTTGGATTACTCCTTGCGCCAATCTAGCCTTTACGTTGTAGTAGTTCTTGTAGAAGTGGCTACGACCTGAGTTAATGTTTCCGCTTTCCCAGCTAAAGTCGGTAGCTAATCCTGGCCCACCACTTCCATCAAAGTACGCTTGAAGTACTCCTGAGTTCTCAAAGAGCGCCTGATCGAAAGAGATTACGTTTCCTGTTGTAGTGGTCCAGTTCACTTTTACAATCGCGTAAGCCGCAGTAGCGGGTGCTGTCGCAGTTACATAAGGACGTACCCATGACCCAACTGGGGCAGACACTGCGGTTCCAGAGCTGGACGAGATCAGTGCGTGGGTTGAGTCGTACCAAGAAATAGACGGAGTTAGTGTCTCTGTGGCTGTTCCAGCTTGAGCATAAATGCTGAATGTGTAAGAGTTATTTGGGTAGTAGATAGGAGTCTGTTGAGAGTTTGTAGATCCATCCCATGAAGCAAGTGCGGCGTTTGCTCCAGTAGCAGTAACCTGTAGAGAGTTACTTGATACATAGACGCTTCCAGATGTAGGAAGGGATGCTTGAGATACTGTTCCTGTGATCGTGTAAGTGAACTGAGTGTACGTAGTGCTGTTACTTGGGATTACAGGAACCACTGGAGTTCTAGTTCCGTTGTAGTTAGTAGCCGTAACACCTGTTCCAGATACAGAGGTGATGTAAACAGAGTTACCATTTTGGATGGTATGCGGTTCTGTCAAAGTAACAGTAACTGTTGAAGTAGGTGAACCTGAAGTAATAGACGTGCTAGCGATCGAGTAAATGGTTCCTGTTGGTGAAGGCAGTGTGGTTCCTGTTCCCAGCGTTGCGCTAGTTGGGTACCAGTTTGAGGTGGTTGCGAAGTTAGGATTTACTAACTCGTTAATTCTGTTAGCTCTAAACGTGATGTGCAAGTTTCTTGCTTCATCAAACAACTGACCTGCAAAGGCGGCTGATCCAGAAGCTCCGCTAACAGCGCGGTCTGTAACTGTGCTGGCTACCGTAAACGAGGTAGTGGTCGCTGAGGCTACAAGTGCTCCAGATAGGTTGAGGGCAGAGGTGTAAGTTCCTGTTGCGGTTGAGGTAGTTCCTACAGGAGTTGCCTTACCTGTCTGAGTTCCAGTAGCAGTTCCTACTGTAGCGTTTGAGATCTTAAACCCTGTGTACGCGCCTGGGGTACCTACTAAAGCTGTAATAGTCTGGCTTGGAAGGTTTAGAGAAGATCCTGTGGTTGTAGTAAGACCTGTGATGGTGACTACTTGTCCTACGTAGAACTGATTTGAACAGGTGTATGTAACTGTTCCCGCAGCTCCAGTAGCGGCTGTGATATTTCCAGCGTAGGTAACTGTAAAGTTAGTGTTAGAGGTAACGGTACCGATTGTGTATGTTCCGTTATACGAAGCTGAGGTGGCTCCTGATATCACAATGCTTTGACCGGCAGAAAGACCAGTTGTGCTTGCGGTTGAGTAAGTTCCAACTCCAGAAGAGGCAGCGATAGCGGTGATCGCCACAGATCCGTTCAGCCCAGAGATAGATACGGTCTGGTTAGGTGAGAACTTATTGTTAGCTGTGTATGTAATAACGCTACCGCTAGCTGAGGCCGCGGTTACTGTTGCTACGTTACCACTTGTAGATGGAGACAAAGATGTTGGGGTAGCCTCAAACTGTCCAGCGTCAAAGTAGTGGTGCTCGTTAGTAGCGCTTCCGCCGACTGAGGCTACCGAGAAGCCCGGAGTAGCGTAGTAAGCGTTTGCTGGAGCAACGGTGGTCACAAATGGTCGAGAGCTGGAAGAGAACGTAACTACGTTATCTAGAACACCAGTTCCTGTTGAGGAGCTAATGTAGGTTCCTGTTCTTGTATACCATTTAATAATAGGTGTTACTGTTCTTGCGGTTCCGCTATAACCCATGGCCGCGTAAAAACTCCATGTGTAATAGGTACCCGCAGTTACTGGAATGCCTTGAGTTACTGGAGCCGCGTCACCGCAATAAAGATCAATATTTTGTTGGCTAGCAGACAAGTTATATGCTCCCAGTATTCCGGTAGTCTTGTTAGGCCATAAGGTAGAAGTAGACCCATTAAGGATTCCGTTAGCGTCAAAAGATGCGGGAGTTGGATACGCATTTATATTTCCGTATACCCCGAGAGATGCGTTATAGCCAGTGCTTAAAGCTAAGTTAGAGGTTGTTAAAGCAAAGCTGATTGATGTCGCTGTTTTGACTGTGATTTGAACAGGTGTTACAGGAGATGTTGCAGTGTTAAGGATAGGATAAGGCAAGTTAGTTACAGTGATCCAGTTACCGACGTCGTATTGATGAACGAATCCGATGACTGTTCCTGTTACGGAGGTTACCGCTGCGCTTACAGTAGAAGATGCAAATGAGATAGTGTTGCTGGTTACTGACGTGATGCTTTGGTTACCGTTGTATAAAGCACCTACGTTAGACACTGTTATGTCTTGTCCAACAGTTAAGTTGTGGTTAAACGAAGTTGTAATGGTTGCTACGTTATTAGTAATAGACGCAGAAGTAACAGTATAGGTTACAGATGGAACTTTAAAGTTAAGAGTAGCTACGTTAGATGTAATTGATACGCTTGAAATAAGCAAAGAACCCAACTGATCAAAATCAGCTGTTCCATCAGCAGAGTTCCAGTGCCCAGTGCTTTCCTCAAAAGAAGAGTCGTTGTAGTCCAACATTAAGTTAATTCCGTAGTACAGACCATCAAGAGATGGGTTTGGGGCCGCGCTTGTAGTAGGAGCTACAGGTACGATTTCATTATTAGAGTTTAATGCAAAAGTGTATTGAGGGGTTGGGTTAGGAATAGCCCACCCAGTAAAGTCCTCTAAGAAACCTGTTAAGCCGTCCATAGATCCGCGCTGTTTAGTCAAAGTAATAGCGTCTCTAAGCAAAATTCTATTTTGTTGAAGACCGATTGCGGATTCATAGGTTTGACCGAATTGATTAAGCATGGCTGGGATTAATTGCCCGCTGACACTTGTAGGGTCATAACGATTGATAAGTGACTCGGCTAGAGTTTGATCCCAGTCAAGTTGGAATGCAAAGTTATTTAAGAATTGTTGCAGAAGTGGGTTATCCCAGTCTGCGGTAGGCGTGTAGGGCTCAGTGATTTTATAAATGTCTGGAAGGTAAGAGTACATCTTATCGGAGTTGCCGAAGTCTTTTACAGATAGACCGATAACATTTCCAGCGTTAGTCCATGTGTATTGAAGTGTGTTAAAAATCCAAATTGCGTAGTAATAGAACGCACCTTCAGTCAAACCTGTATCAATAAACGTAGGCAACGCCCGCCCATCATTGTAAGCAGAGTAAACTTGTATTCCATCATAAGGGTTTACAGGAAAACCATAAACGTTTCTAACTACTACCAAATTAGCCCAAAGACCACTGGGCACTGTCCAGTTTAAGGTTATGGTTCCATAATTACTATAAGAGCTCGATGACCCTACGGGAATAATAGCTCCCGGGGTCGCTGTAAAAGGAAGAGCGCTAAGCTTTAGCGGGTTGTTATTTCCATAGTACGACTCGTCATAGTAATCAAATCCGTAGCGTGCCATAGTTAGCTGTTAATTCCTCCGCTAGCGTTGATGAATACAGTACCCATTCCATTAAGCGTGTTCGATTGGATGTTGCTTAAGAAGGTAGATAACGATGTAGAGGTAATTAGAGAAGCCCCTGCGGCAGCTAGTTCGCTGATAGTAGGGATCTCATTAACCGCGCAGACTATGTTATTAACAGTAAGTGCGGCGGCAATAGGTCCGCTTACAGCGGTAGATGTTACGTTTGCCGCGATCAAAGCATAGGTAAAGGTGGTAGATGTTGGAGTAGAAGTAACTACATAAGTACCATTAAAGATAGTTAATCCAGTACCTACTACACCATTTACTAATACAGTCTGACCTACGGTTAGGTTGTGAGTAGTCGAGGTAGTCAATGTGGCTACGTTAGAGGTCAAAGCTACGTTAGTAATCAAATAGGTTTGGTCAGAGTCCGCGCGAACCATCATTTGAATATTCTTGTACGCTACTCCTTCTACATTAGAAATAGCGTTATAGACATCTGATACTGCGATCGTATCTCCAAAGGTCACATTATCAATGTAGAACAGGCTATTGATAGCGTTTGTAACGCTTGTGATAACAGAAGACTGAGAGTACTGAGGGCTAACAGTGATGCTAACCATTATGTAGGTTCCTACATAAGTAGGTGGTTGGTACACAACTGTAGTGTTTGCTGGAGCTTTATTGACAAGATACAAGTTAACATTGTTAACTGTGTTATTAAAGACCGCACTAGGGGTGTAATTGTCTGCGCCAACTCCCGGGTCTCCACTTGGGCAGACGTAAAGAGTTACCGCAGAGTAAACAGAGGCACTAGCTGTTGCCTTAGATACACCAGTCACCTGAACAGCTAAGTTGGCATAGTCAGCAATAGACACCGCTCGGTTAATAGAACGTATGCTAAGAGGTGCGTTAATTCTAATAGAGTCTGTTGACTCTGGGTCCGCTCCTCCAGTCGCTGGAGTTGTATCGTTTATTACGCTCAAACCTACTGGGGTCTGAGATAGTCCAGGGAAGTAAGTGATGTATTTAATAGTTGAAGCCGCCACGTTACCCACTGTGCCGCCACCCACACGATATGTGGCGATAATTGGGCTACCAGTTGGTGGGATTCGACCAGATATGCCGTCACCGAATTGAATATATGTGTAGTTATTTGCATCCGTCTTAATTGAAAATACAGCGGCATCGCCAGAGTAATCAATCAAGTAATTAACTTGTTGGTAAGGTACTCCATTAACTGATACGGAGATGGAGTTATTAATTACTGAAGGGGTAGACAAAGCGTAAAACTGATAAGGCGCACCTGAGGAAGCAGGCAATGTGTCACTTGTTGTATAACCTTGAATAGCCGAGACAGTAGAGTTAGTGCCTGGATTGAGGGTCAGTGCGGACGTGGTTTCAAAGAAGATCTGAGTTGTCGTTGAGTTAGCCACCGCAGAAGTAGACACTCTTGTATACGCAGGGATTGTGATAACGCCATTAACTACGCCAACAGAGTTGATGGTGGAGTTGTTAGCGTTTGTAAACTTTAAAGTTACGGTAGAGGCTGTGGCATTGGTGGGGGTGTAGCCAACAAGGTCAGCCAACTGAAGAACTGTTTCTCTTTGAGTCGCTGTATTTATTAAAGCCTCGTTAGCCGAGATATCGATGTAATAGTTTAGGATGTCACCCATGTAAGCAAAGAGCTCAAGGAGGGCAATACCAAAGTCAGCGGGATCTCGGTTAGTCCAGTAAGGGGCAATATTAGGAATGAGGTTTGTCATATCCGAGAGGATTGACGCGTAGTCCCTAGATGTGTAGTCTATGGACGGCACATACTTATTAGCCACGTGTAACCTCCGAGATGATATTTCCAGTTCTGTCAAGTATAGCAGTGCGTAACGATACCGTTACGGGGGTAGTCGAAGGTCCGTAGTTATAAGTTACTAAGGTGATAATTGAGCTACTGTCCGTATCCAGCCCTGACTCAACACTTATTAGTGATAGGTACGGGAGCCACTTAGAGAAACCGATACTTACTTCTTGTTCCATAGCCGCAGGGATGGTAGATATGTTTTGAAATACCTGACCTCTAGCGTTAGTTCCGTAGACAGGGCGCATAACCCGCTCACCTAATAGGGTCATACAGACAGCTGTAACTCGGTCTTGAATGATCTTCTTTTCGTCAATAGTGGTAGCCACAGATCCATTAACGTCAAAGCTAAAAGGCAAAGTTATAGCCTTAGGTGTCACTGTCATACTTCAACTCCTACCCATACTGGAAAGTTTGGATCTCCTGCAATAAACATTACCCATACCTTTTGACCTATGTATGGCGTACTGCTCAAAGTTATTGTTCCTGTTGTCGTTGTTCCTACGTATTGATTTGTTAAAACCACAGGCAGACAAGCTGGAGCCCAGTCTGTTTCCGCGGTTCCTAATATCTGAGGTACTTGTAGCTTTATCCTACTTTTGTTATCTGGATCAAAACTATTAGTACAGATACCCTCGTAGATCCCATAAAATCTTTTATCGTAGGTCATAAGACGCCCAATACTACGCTATTTAACAATCTATTTGGGGCTGTTGCCGTAGTTGAACTTTGCGCTAAAGGATCTAAAGAGGCGGTTCCAGTTACCCAAACAGGAGAGCTAGCATTAGAGGCAGGTCGGTTAGTGGCTACGCTAAAGCTGCTTCCTGGTAATGCTCCACTGGTAGGAGCAGTAACTTTTAAATTTGTTACAGGGACTACTGCTACCTGAGTAACTCCCGGGGTTAGTGCTCTTGTAGCAACTGGGGTAGGAGCGGTTACCGTGTTTCCGTCTACCCATTGAGCCGCAGTTCCCAAAGAATCTGACCCGAGAGTTAGTACAGTTGTATACATCTGCACGTTTCTGTTCTTCTCTACAACTCTATGCTCTGTGCCTAAAATCGTCCAGTAGCCATCGTACTGTGACCCAGCGCCTACAATGTAAATCGGAAGGTCTGGTCTCAAAGTCGCACTACCCAAAACTTCAGCTGTTGCTCGGTACGGGAAAATGTTTCTGTTCTCAGCAGCTTCAGCCTCGTACTGCGCGGTTGCCGCATCTCTAGCCACTACATGTGTAGCAAATCGGTCGAAGAACTCAGGCTTCGTGTTTGACTTTGTATTTTTGGCTCTAGTCTGTTGAGTTATAGACATGCTTTGAGTAGTGGCTCTATCCACGCCGCCTACTGCTACGGCGCCCTTTTTATCTCCGTCGTACTCCAAACTCTCTGCAATAACAGGTTCAAAAGAGTAAAGATTTGATCCGTTTGGGTCAGTGGGTACGTTCATGGTGTAAACAGGAGCTTGATATCTGGCTGTTGTGTACTCGTATAGCATAGGCTGAAAGTACAACTCTGTGTTTTGAGTTCGTAAAGAGTAACCAGACTGCTTAGCTAGTTTTACACACAACTCCCAGTCAGTATGGCCAGCTTGAGCTACTTGCGGATAGATTCGTGGGTGGGGTACAGAAAAGCACACAAAGTTATTTCTTTTAGCGATCTGTTGGATAATGCCGTCGGCGGACATGCCTTTATACACTTGTTGAGATTCATTCTTCATAATCATAGAGGCGCCCACAGCCACAACCTCAGTTACGTTATGCCCCGGTTCTCTGGTCAAATTGATGTGGTGAACATACCCATAAAAGTCTCTGATGTCCGCTCCAAAACCTATAGTAAAAGATATAGGTGAGCCTGTCTCTACAGCTTCATAAGGAACTCCCCAGTCCCTAAACTTTATAGAAACTACTTCATGCTCATACCTGTTTTGATACAAGTTTAAAGAAGATACTACTTGAGGTCCAACAGAGGTGTTAGGAAAGTTTACGTAAAGGTAATTAAACACTAGGTATCCTAAGAATTGTTCCTGGATCAATATTTGTAAAATCTGGAATCATAGGATTAGCCATAACAATGTGCCACCAAACAGAAGAATTTGAGTAGTACTTGCTAGCTAAGCTATCCAACCGTTCACCCTCTACGTAAGTATGGGTAATATAGGACATTCTAGTTATTGGGTGAATAGTACTAAAGACGATAGGGTTTGCTGGCCCATTTACTTCTGTAGACACATAATCTACTTTTGCATATTCGTATCTAGACCCTTTGTAAATAGGCATTATAGACCTCCAGAAACAAGTGTAGTCTTTGAAAATGCTTGCATAGAAACCTGTACCTCTGTGTGCAGAGGTATCATATCTTGTGTAAAGATCGTGTGGTTGATAGACATGCTACTTACGTACCCCACATATGAAAGACTATGGATACTAGGTCCAAATTGAACAGCAATAGGAGTTGGCTGAATGAAAGAAATATCAGCTGTTTTTTTACCTAGCATGTTAGTCCAGTAAGCTGATCCAGCTGCCCCACTTAAACCGGTACCAGATCCGTTCATCATTCTGTAAAGGTACTCTATATCAGCCATAGTGCCTAATTTTAAAAGAGTAAGTATCTGATCAGACAATTTCTCTGGGTTAGCTGGAGAAGACGTACTTCTGGCGCCTCCTTGATAGTACGGTGTTAGAATGTTTACATCAGCTGTGGAGAGCGTTGTAGCTATAGGAGAAAACCCAATAAAAGTTCCGCTAGAAGTACTTACTGAAGAGGTCGCGCTTGTACCGTAATTCTGTTGCTGAGCACTTAAAAGACCCCTAGCACAAGCAAAGTCATTCACTCTATCAATTACTATTGTAAAAGTAACACTTTCAACGGCGTTAAATAGGCCGGTAATACCTGAATATTTGTCTACGGCACTTGGTGTCACATTGTTATTTAGGTCTACGCTAGTTGAAATGGTTGTAGGGTTCCATAAAAATTGAAATCCCCAATCATAGTCAAAAACAGGGGCAGGAGCACTAGGGGTAGTAGTGCTTGAAGAAGAAGACCCAGATAAACTTGTTAAAGGAGCCGAGTAACCTCTAGCTAAACCGGAGTTAGTAGGTGCGCTAGTTTTTGTAGTAGAGCTTGTAGTAGAGCTTGTAGTAGAGCTACCAGTTACCTGGTTGTTAGATATTGGTTGATAGCACCACATACGAGAAAGACGGTATGCTTCATTACTTGCCCAACCTTGATTTGGAGGAGTGTAGTTTAGTGGTCCATCAGCCATCAATACCTCAGGGGTTAACGGCCTACTCCAAGCATGAGGAGGAAGATTAAACTTTGCTTTTTGAGGAGTAATATTAGGTTGAGGGTTAGGTTGTCCAGGACTTGTAGTTGTAGATGTTGTTGTTGGGGTAGGAGCAGGGCCATTAACAGTTGCTCCAGAAGAACTACTGGATCCAGATACGGCGTGTACTATACCGGTTACCGCACTTTTAATTCCTGCTAGTGTTAAGTCAACTAATAAGTTACCCATTAGCCTTTACCTACTGTTCCTGTTGGATTATTAATTAATTGTTTAACTTTAGTCACAATAGTTGTGGTGTCAGTAATTCCATTGAAGTTAAAGGTAAGACCGCCGTAATTAGTTCCTCCTGTGTATTGAGCCTGTTGCTTTTGTATAGCAACGTCAGCGGCGGTTAAGGCACCAGAGGCACCAGAAGTAGTTCCACTACCCGTATATGTAGATCCTCCACTTTGTGCTCCACCCGGCGTACTATTTGCGTCATAACCTCCAGTAACAGCTGGGCTATAGTTACCCTTAACGGCTTTAACTCCAGCATCAGCTCTTCTTTGAGCGGCACTTTTACTTTGATCGTTTGGTCGTTCAAAGTCACTCATGAAGTACGCTGCAGCGTTACCCTCAGTAATGCCTTTCTTTTTAAGCTCGTCTAACAAAGTTCCTTTAGACCACTTATCGCCTGTTTTTGTAATATCTTGAGCTAAGTATCCCTCTTGAGCTGTTATGCTCCAAGGATCCAGATGACGTTTGGCTGCGTAGGCTCTTAATTCATCCCAACGACCGTTATGCCATTGCGCTATTCCGTAAGAGGTATATTTACCTGTCTTAGGATCTTTATCACCTTCGGCGCGGGTGTCTAGACCAGATTCAACCATAAGGTTACCGACAACACCAGTAGCGGCATCTGCGCTAATTCCTAAAGTCTTCATTAGATATTGTTGAATCTCTTGGGCAGACCCACCAGTAGACTTTACTTTTCCAACGCCGTCGTTTCTATTTAGTCCTGGTAGTTTATGGTTAGGGATAATCTGACCGTCTACTTGCGGTATGAATAATTCTGGACCTTCTTCACCTACAATGTAAGGGGTTCTGTTATTACCCACAGGTCCTCTACTAACAACTGGTCCGCCTTCAGCGTTTCCAAACAAGTTAAGTAATTTACTAAAAATTCCCCCAAGTGTTCCCAATGGACCACCAAGTAGTCCTTGGTTAAGCCCGTTTACGGCTCCAATACCACCAGTTACTTTATCGATGCCACTAACAAATTTGTCTACGGCGTTATTAAATTTAGTGCTGGCATCATAGCCACCAGATATTTGGGAGGACTGATCTACTGTTAAATCTGTTTGAGTAGCAGTTTGACGACCAATGTCCGCAGCAGTTTGGGATTGAATACCAGCTTTTACTAATTGCTTTGTTGTTAAAGAACTAAGCTCTGCTCCGCCAAATTGAGCTTTGGCAAGCAACATGTTTCCAACCATTTGAATCATGGCTGTGTCTCCATTAAAAAGACCACTCAACATGTTGTAAATACCATTACCAGGCATTAAAGATATTTGGATATCTTTTTTAGTAGGGGTGCTGTGCCCTTGTTGTTTTAAGAAGTTCCAGATCTTGTCAACAACTTGATCTAAAGGGAGTAGCGATCCGTCTGGGCCACGAAGTTGAATACCGATAACGCGAGCCATGTTGACAGTAGAAGGCGCGTTTAAGGTCTGACCAATAGCTTGGGTAGCCCCTGTGATACCAATACCCGGGGTAAATCGAGAACCTTGAGCCGCCCCCTGCATTACATCACTAAAGTTAGTTGCTCCGCTAAGACCTAAGTCATTAGCTGTAGCCAAAGCGTTAGTTGTGTCCATAGCATCTGTGGCTAGGCCATTGTGAGCTAAAGATTTTTGAAGCGCTTTTACATTTGCTGATTGTTGCTGTAAAGGCACATTAAATCCACCTTGACCGTAAAAAGCAGACCTTACTGTAAGTAAGTCTTGCATAACAGCGTTAGGCACGCTAGGCATAAGCTTGCTGGCTTCTAAGCCAGAGCTGATTGCAGAAGAAGCACTTACATACTTTTGAAATCCTTCATTGACTGCGGCAACTCGGTTTCTATCTTGGTTCCCTCCGCCACCACTTCCACCACTGCCAGTATTGGCGTCGCTAGTAGGAGGTGGGGGAGGGAGCGCCGCTCTTCCATTGCTAGCGACCACATTGTTGTTTACGCCTGAGCCACCTTGTCCTGAACCTGAAGGGGCTTCTACTTTTGGGATCTTTACAGAGTTAAGGGACTTAACCAGTTTGTCTACAGCTGGCTGTAAAGTGCCTGTGATCGAACTCGCTAGACCAAGAATGTCTCGTTTGATATTAGTAATGCTAAGAGAGATCTTTCCCCCGCCACCAAGGTTTAAGCCAACTTTGCTGTCATCCATTGGTCTAATACCTCCTATTCTTTCTAGCGCGTTCGATCCAGTTTAATCTTTCTCTAGCGGACATATTTTTTATATCCGCTAAAGTCCACCCAGTAAAAACTCTTGTTAAGAACTCATACTGGTCTAACAAATGCTCGTAATCTTCTTCTCTATATACGAAACAAATCGACAAGACTTAGTGGGAGTGCGATCTTTTCTCCACATGCCTTGCAAGTCTTAACCACCTCCCCGAGGCGTGGGCCTGGGTTTCTAGCTAAAATCTCATCAATTAACTTTGAGCGGTCTCCGATACCTAAAGATAGGACGGTGTAGGCTCCTACGGAAGGTTCTCCATTTACTGATAGAACACAGCCTGTCAACAACAAGGTATTGATCTCAGCTGCCGTCTTATCCGCATTTTCTAAGAGTTTCTTTTGGGTTAATCCAGTAGGAAGAGTTATGGTTACATAACCTTTCTTAGTTTCTACGTTCCATGTTCTATCCGCAGTTGGGTCTTCTAATTTACGAACTGGAACATCGTCTACCAAGTGAACCGTTGTAACTTGCTCTGTAGCGCAACTCTGACAAGTAATCTGGAAGTCAATAGTTTCCCCAAAGGTAATCTTTCTAATACCAATAAGGATTGCATCTCTATCACCAGCAAGAAGCTTGTCTAAATCGTCTGTTGTAGCCTCTCTACCGCCTACTCTTACTAAACCACGTTGTAAAAGTACGTTTAGAGCTTTACCTGTTGTAGAAGCTTTAGCGATTGCTTCCTCATCTACACCGGTAAGTTCTCGAACTTCAACAGTTCTAATAACGTCTCCTCTTTCCACAAGTCCCCCGGGAAGAGAAACTTCTGAGCCTAGCGGAGCCCGAGTACTTACTTTTTCCTCGGGTTCCGCAGCAGCATGTTGAGCGAACTTATTAATTAGGTCTTGGTCGTTAATTATTTCTGCCACTTATTATTCTCCTAAAAGTAGATCAGTTAGTTAATTGTATAGTATTAGTTACCTCGTGCTGAAGTTCCAGATAGAGGGCTTGGAGACGAAAGGTTTCCAGGAACGGATGTTCCAGTAGGTTGTGAGGTAGTTCCTACAGGAGCACCAGTAGAGCCAGTAAACGAGATGTTAATTCCTTCGTGAACAAGTTGCATGGTCTCAAACATAAGAGCGCCGTTAGTAGCATCCAAATCTGTGTAGCTTAGGTTTGTAATCCAAGCGTTAAAGATTGAGAACTTCATTGCAGCAAACTCGTTTGGAACGTTTGTATTTGGGTGGTTATTAACAGTAATGTCGATGTTTACTCGAAAACCTCCTCCACCACTGTTAAGACCATTTCCAGCAGAGGCTGAGAACAATCCGCGCATCCATGTAATTGCTTGATCGTTTCCATAGATTGCCCCGCGAGTGAAGGTCAAAGGTTGGAAGGTGGTCATGCCAGGAATCTGGTGAACAGTGGTGTTCATTCCGCCTTCGCGGTAAGGGATGTTCTGGGTTGCGATAGACAATCCAGAGATTGTAGAGAATCCGCCTACCCAACCAGTGGAAACACCGCTTACAGAAGAGGTTCCGTTGCTGTTTCCAATTCTCTGATCAAACAATGCTGTATCAGTAGATGGGATGCTAAAGACAGCCTTGAACCTAAACGTACGTAAAGGATCTGTGGCCAGACTTGAGTTATAGGCGTTTAGTGTGCTAGTTGCCATTATTTATTTTCCTCCTTAGGAAACAGTGACAACGGTTCCACCGCTGTACTGGCCGATGTTGAGAACAATGAACTCGGCTGGACGTTGCAGAGCAACACCAACTTGGATATTCACAAATCCATTGTCGATTGTTGTTGGGGTGTTGTTTGTGCTATCACAGACTACGAAGAAAGCCGCAGAAGGTGTAGCTCCAACGAGACCACCTCTAGACCAGAAACCAGTCAAGAAGGCGGTGATAGAGTTGTTAATCTGGTTCCAGAGAACCTGATCGTTTGGCTCAAAGATAGCGAATTGAGTGAGGTCACGAAGAGCCTTCTCAATGTAAGTAAGGGTACGGCGGACTGGTACATAACGATCTACATAACCAGACTTGAGGGTACGAGCACCCATTACAACGATTCCAGAACCTGCAATGTAACGAATTGCGTTAACTGGTGGGACTGAGCTGTTCAATAGATCCAAGTTAGCGTTAGATAGAGGAGCAACTGCTACAGCACCGGCAATACGGGTTTGAAGACCAGCTGGAGCCTTGAAGACACCGCGTGATGCATCAGTAGCTCCATAGAGACCAGCAACCGCTGCGCCTGCGCCTACTACGAGGGTTTGACCCTTTGATGATCCAACAGTAACTGTTGGGTCAGCGATAGTAAGAGATGGGTAGTACACAGCAGCTTGTGAAGTTGTTGTATAGGTAGCTGCTTGGGTTAGCTGAGTCGCTACTGTAGACGTGTAGTTGTCTGTAATAGTTTGCTGACCAGTTTGAGCTGGGTAAGCGTCAATTACTACGAAGACGTCGTTCAAGCGGGTTGATCCTGTAGCGTAAGCGATCGCTCCATTAACAGTCGCTGAGTCTGTGGCTCCAGGGATGTTCAAAGTCAAAGACTGTGGGATTACGTCGTAAAGGCTTAGAGCTGTTGAGTAGATGCTTGCTGTTCCAGAAGATGGAGCAGCTGTCGCAGCGTCTGAACCACTTGACAGAGCTTGGTTAGTAAGAGGTGTGCCATAAAGACCAGCACCGCTAGGGTTACGGGTAATACCTGTTGCAGTAGACCCAAGGTCTGTTGCTGTGATGTAAATAGAACCTTGGTTGATTACTGTAGGAGCGTAACGAGAATCAGATGCTGTCATAGACAATGAAGACCATTGTTCTACGATGTTTGCAGCGTTGCTTCCGTTGTAGTAAACAGTAAGGTCGAAGTAGTTACCTTGAGCGGTTGCGCTAGCAGTAGCGGTAGTAACAGCTGTACCCGTAGCACCGTTTGAAACTGTGAACTGGGTAGAGGAAGCAGACGCGATAATTACGTTAGTCAAGTTAAAGGCTGTGGTTGAAAGCCCTGTAATCGAGACTGCTTGACCTAAAGTAAACGAGTTATTTGCTGTGTAGGTAACTACGCCACCAGTAGCTGAAGCTGCTGTTACGGTTACGGTAGATGATCCGTTAAGCGAAGAGGTAATGCTTACGTTAATGTTGTTACCCCAAGTACCTGGGTTAGTAGCACTAACCTTAAGAGTAGGTTGAGGTGTTCCTGAAGTACCGTCGTTGAATGAACGGTTAGCGGTAGAAGAGCTTACGCTTCCGTTGAATACGCGGGTAACATAAGCTGCTTGACCGCCGTTTGCAAAGAAGAGGTACATTGCAAGAGGAAGGTTGTTTGGGTTAGAGGTTACTGCCGTGTTGTTCCAAGTTCCAAACAAGCTAGTGTATTGACCCCATGAGGTCACCAATGTTGGAGTAAGAGGGCCGCGGTCATTTGCTCCAAGGAAAGCAGCAACGGTATTGGTAGAGGAACCAGCTACTTGCTGAATAGGGTTTAGCGTTTCTTGAACGTACACCCCGGGACGGTTGTAAGTTGCCATTATTGATTTATCTCCTTATTTGTTTTACGGATTAACGTTTGGTGCCAGAGGTGTTAGTCGAGACGGGATGGACGAAGTGGTAGTGTTAATAGCGATCTCATCGACAAGAGGTGTAGCAGCGACCTGTGCAGGGGTCATCTGGCTTACCACTCTTACGGTGAGAACGTTTCTTAAAAGGCGACGGTCGCCAGTTTCTGACTTAACGGCGTCTCTTTTAACAAACCCATCAAGAAACATAGAACGGCTACTTGTCTCTGTTCCTAATTCATTAGGGACGATCAGGTATCCGTACTTTGATGGAAACTTATTTAGGAGTTGATAGATGAGAGTTCTATCGTGTCGTGGGTGACGGGCGTAAGAGGTGACTTGATAGATAAGGTCATATGCCACAGGGATGTTGTAGTTATACCCAAACCCTGATTGTGGAGTAATTGTTCCTTGATAATCGTTATCTACTAGGTTTCCAGAGGTCTGGCGCTCTTGGGCTTGCAGGATATCGATTAAGTCAATGGTGATGAAAGGAAAGTTTTGGTCACGAATTTCAATATCTGGGTATCCAAACCATACCTTTACGAGGCGGGTTGCGTTCGAGTCATCAGACACGGTGATCCCGCTAAGAAGAGTTTTAAGCGCCAGATCCTCGGCTACTACGAATGGGTTACCCATTACAGCACCTCCGCAATCATGTCAGGGATCGGCAGGGTTAAGTAGGATTGAAGTGTTGCCTCACAGCGGTACATGAAAGCGCGGATAGCGGTATTAGCGACACCGAACTCAGGGCCGTACTCTAGATCTTCAATCTCTTGTTTAAGTTCACCTGGGTATTCAAGAGCTATAGAAGTATCTGGGTGTGCCACAACTTGAATGGCATTAATAAGATGAGTGGGCCAGCCAGAGGCTTTGGCGATTACTCGAAATTCCTGAGTAAATACAGGGGCAAGGGATTCGGCTATTTCCTTAGCCTGTGCGTTATTACTTCTTCCGAAGGACATTCTTAAATACCTTGGCTTGGTAATAAGTCTCACTAATCTGCGCTAGCAAGTCTTCCCGAGCCTCAGGTATGTTTTTAACGATGGCTTTAGCAAACTCCGCACTGGAAGCGCCATCGATTTTCTTACCATACATGGTGATCTCCTTCAGGAGGCAGTGTACTACGCAGTTGTGAATCTAGTCCCGCATGGAACTTATATAAGGATAAACGAAAGCACCCCGTTTGGGGTGCTTAAGTCTGCGTTGTTTTAGAGGCACCAGAGCAGTTATGGTCTACGCTCAGACCTTACTTCTTTTTAACCTTCTTAGCCAGAGCCTTGTCCATCTTGGCATCTTCCTTAGCAGATGGCTTCTTCTTATCCATCTTCTTATCAGCCTTTTCAAAAGCTGACTTCTGCTTAGGGGTCATGCCTTTCATAACCTTGGTGTCTTGCTTCTTGTCCTTTGCCTTATCGCGGCATCCGCATGTGGCGCACATTACTTTTTCTCCTTTTGTCTTTTATTTACTTTATTGGGTAGTTTACCTTTTGGTGTTTCTTTTTGCCATTGACGCGCCATCTCTGGGTGGGTGGCGTACATCCACTTTTCTTGAGCGCGGGACTTGAACGGCATTTTAGGACTTCTTTACCGTAATCGAAGACTTCGGCTTAGAAGAAGACCCAGTAGACTTAAGAGAGATAGGCTCCCCCTTTTTACAAATACGAATACTCACGCAGTTGTCACCTGAAGGAGAGCTAGCTTAGGGCTTCCAGAGGCCGCGATAGCGTATACAACTTCATTCTGACTAAGGCTATCCAAGGTAACAGAGGCGCCAGCAATTAGCTGAACTCCGTAAGAAGAAGAGGTTACGCCAGACGCTCCGATGTAAACGGTGATGGTTCCATCAATGTTTTGAATAGAAAGAGTACCGGCTCCCCAAGTAGGGTAGACCTCTCCAGTTACTGGGTTTGTAATGTTGGCGTCTGTGTTAAGAGCGGTAGCGGTTGACGAGTTAAGCGTAACCACTGAATGTGTTAGTGCCATGGGTCTCCTTAGTTGGCGTACTGAGCAAATTGAGGGTCATTGACCATCTCTTCAGGCATAACCTGAACGCAATCAATGGCAATTAATGTGTAGTTCTCAGCAACTATACCGCGTTGCTGAGTCAAATATGGGCGATAAACTTGACCTTTCCAGATCACACGGCTCTTATCCAGCTGTCCAATGTTGTAGATCTGAGCCTCAAGTCCCGGGTCAATCTTGTTAAGGTCATCGATGTTGATGGTTAAGTGGAGCTCATCAGACTTATAGAAACCAGCTTCCGAAGCTCTGGCGGTTCCTTGAGAGATAACAGCTCTTACCAAAGGTATCTTGTATGGACCGTACCACTTCCTACCTCCGCCAGAGGTAGTAACGCCGTCACCTACATCATAGATAGGGTCAATAGAAGTATCCGCGGAGTCATAGAACCACCACTCCCCCACAGTACCTACGGGGTTGCGGAGTTCTGTATCGATACCGTCCTTAATACTGAAGGTCTCGAAGTCAGAGTTAAACCGACCGCCTTGGGTGTATCCGCGCATAGTCCTAGTATCCCTTATTTATCTTCTTTTGTAACGTGTTTCGCGGCAGGTTCTGTTCCAGCTTTGCGATATCTAAAGGTTTCCCAAAGAGGGGCAGGGATAGCGTGGATCCCGTAGAGGGTTCTATGGTGTGAGGTGCAAAGAACTTCTAGATTTCCTGGGCTTTCAATCCACACCTGAAAGTCCTCATCACTATCAAAGTGGGCACCGAACGCCTGTTCCACTTTCTTTGGATCCATGTTATTGACCTGAGAGAACTCAATGTGGGAGTGGTGAAGCTCTGGGGTTCCAGAGCAGAGTTCATCATTAATGACGCACTTCCATAGCCCTAACTTCTTGAGGCGAGTCTTGGCGCTGTTAAATAGATGGTAGTGAGGATCGTCTTCTCTTGGTTCGTGCTCTGGCGTAGATACAACCAGATTTAGATTAAGTCGGTCTTTATGAGCTTCAGTCACTTCAGGCCCCTTAAATAGATATCTATATAGTATCTACAAAGAGACCTGTTTTGTCAGTATCAACGGTTATAGTCGGCTGGGATATAGCCTTCTAAGTAAGGACCAAAGGTTGGATGCACGCGGGTGTACTTAAAGAATCGCTCAACCTTACTTTTATTCTCTGGGTCATTTACAAAAGCAAAGTATGAATCGCGGATCTCATTATGGTATTCATCCGCTGTTAGCCCTTTAGGGTTAGCCCCGCTCACTCTAAAGCTGTAAGACCGCACATCATTATTAACTTCAGAATGAAATAGATGAGCTAGCGGCATTACCTGATTAGGGAATACCAAAGAGAAACCTTCTCCTAACAAGTTCATGGTTTGAAGTAACTCTTCTTCCCAGAAAACGGTTGACTTAGGTAAACCTGAATACTCGTAGAAAACTTTGGTTGAGAAAGCAAATTGAGCATTGAACTTAACACAAGGAACATAAAGTTCTTCTCTAGTCACCTTGTGGTGAACTAGATCTAGATCGTGCCAGCTAGGTAAGTTACCCGCCCACCTGAAGTTAAACATAAAGAATGGGTATTTAGCTAGGCGGTGTCTGCCAAAGTAACCGCGAGAGTCAGCATCATCATGCTCGTATGCAGGTAGGTACGTAGTTAAGATGGTCAACTCGTTTTTGGTTTCTTGTAAAGCCTCTGTGTACATCTTGATCAAGATTGTGTCCCAGTGCTTTTCAAACTTCGTGTGTGAATCTATCTGTAGAACATAGTCTTCATCGTTATACAGAGAGAGTGCTTCATTACGCCCAAAGCCAACGCTAGGCTCGTACTCTCCGACTTTAAAGCGCTTGACCTTTACCTGCTTCTGAGAGGTGAGGGGCTCTACCTTTTCAGAAAAGAACTTATCGTGGTCTAGTCGCTCGTCAGTTACATCCATAAAGACTACGGATATAGAAAGGTCTTCTGGGTGATCCGCAAACTTCAAAGCCTCCTCTACTGTGTAGGGAAGCTGATTGTCGTACATGCTAGGTATAGCTATGTAAATAGACATTACTTAACTACCTCAGTAAAGGTTGGATTACTCAAGAACAAAGCAGCTAGGCGGGGAGTACTAACATAGAACACCTCAACTACCTGACCATCTACCACAATACCAATAGGGATAGAAGGGATTTTTACTTTTTCAGGAATCGGCTCCTGTTGCTCCTTACGCTTCATGAATAGTCCTTCTCTTTACGCCAAAGCTTTCTGTAAACTCCAGACCCTCTGCGTGTTTTATTAGACTGCTGAACTACGCCTTCAGTGGCTGTCCAGTCTTGAGCGTATACCCACTTATCTCTTTTAATAGGAATAAGTTGTGCGTATGGAGTTCCCGCGGGAATGACTCCCTCAAAACCAGTTTTAATAAACCAAGGGATGTTTCCCCAAGCGTTGTACTCATCAGTGTCAACAATCGCTGAGAGTGTTGTAAATGGCAAATCAAATCTGTTAAGTGGGTGAGTGATTAAGGTGCTGTAACCTTTTGGAGTTTTCCAACCCCAGTTACCAGACCATACTAAATGGTTCTGCTCATGTCCCGCTGGTCGTGGGATAGTGTGACCTGACATACCTTTGCGCTCACCGATGAAGTTACTACCAGAAGCCCATTCGACTTTTAAGTTACCGTCTTCATCTTTAGACACATAAATGTCTTCTTGTGTAACTAGGGCGTACCCAGAGATCATTCCATCTAGAAAAGGTACGCATGTTTTTAGACCCGGGAACTCTTCACCATGCTTAGAGTAGTAAAAGCGTTCCGCTTTCGTGTACCACTCAGGTATCAAGTTCTTAATAGGCACTGGCTGTTTAAACGACTTGTCAATGCTGAAATTGGGTATGAACTTAATCATCTTCATAAGTGCTCCGATTTTTAGTTTGTTACAACTGCCGAGAACGGTCCAATCGAGTTACCTTGATTTTGAGTTGACGACGTAAGAATAATACCATGCAGGTTACCCGTAGGGGTAGCCGCGGTTGCTGAATTAGTAGCAGCTACTACATTGAAGGCGCCATCGCTATAACCAGTAGCGGTCACAGTTGTGCCGTGAACCACAACCTTTAGTGAATTGATCAGAGCTGTGGCTGCGGTAGTAGCCAGCGTGCTAACAGTTCCAGCAACAGACTGGTACAGATTCAAGTAGTACTGGGTTACGGCTAATGGGCTTGGGGCTGGGCTGGCGTAAGCAGTTCCAGAGTAGTAATAAGTTGCGTAGTACTGGTAAGGGCCGTTTGGACCGGTAGTTGTGAACCCAGTACCTGTGCCGTAGTGGTAGTAGTACCCGCCTGTGTAGCTGTCATAAATTGGGGTGGAGTAGGTGTAGGTATAGCTTGAGGTGGTGTACGTGTAGTAGTAAATACCAGTTCCCCTGGTAGAGGTTCCGCTATACGTATAGGCATAGGTGTACGCGTAAGTGTAAGAGTCATTCTCAATACCCGCGGCAGCCCACCAGTTATTGGCGTCTTGAACCATGAAGGCAATACCCGCGCCAAGAGAAGTAGTGGTAGCCGTCACAGTAACCAGAGGGCTTCCTAGGTTTACTGTGGCTATAGAGTTATTAGTTGCTGCGTCACTTGTCTGCGCAACTCCGTTATTAGCAACCCATGTTCCTTTGATTGCTGTCCACGGAGCACCAGAAGAGGAGGTTCCCAGACCGCCAGTTGTTACACGGGCAAAGTTATCTGAGATCGCAGGGAGTGGGGTAACCGCGTTAGAGGTATTAGAGGACGCCGATGTGCCTTCAGCATTTGTAGCAGTCATGGTAAAGGTATAGGCGGTGCTTGGAGCAAATGTTCCTGTGACAGTAACTGGGGAAGATCCGACCGTGTAGCTTAGAGACAAAGCTGGAGATGATGTAATGGTGTAAGAGCTGATCGAGGCGCCACCAGTAGCTCCAGCAGTAAATGGGATAGAAACCGAAGTTGTGCTAGCAACGGTAACTGTTCCAAGCGTAGGCGCTTGAGGCACAGAAGCTGGGGTTACAGAGGAAGAAGCGCTAGACGCGGTGCTAGTACCGTTAGCGTTAGTGGCTGTTACTGTGTAAGTCCTAGAAGTTCCTACTGTGTCTGATACGGACACGGGGCTTGAAGAACCAGAGCCTGTGTTGCTTGAAGAAGATGTGGCTATGTAGGAAGTAATCGATTTTCCACCAGAACTTGATGGTGCGGTAAATGCCACAGATACGCCAGCAGATCCAGTATACGGTTGACCTGTAGCAACTGTTGGGGTTCCGATAGTTGGGGCACTAGGTACTGTTGTAGCTGTGATAGAAGATGAAGCTGGTGAAGGGGCAGAAGATCCGCTGGCGTTGTTCGCTACAACTTTAAATGTGTAAGAGATACCAGATTGAAGACCAGTCACAGTGATTGGGCTACTGGCTCCAGTTGCGTAAAATCCGCCTGGAGTAGAAGTAGCTGTAAAGGAAGCGGCAGATCCACCAGTCGCAGCTGGGGTGAAGGATACTGTGGCAGCTCCGTTGTTAAACGCACGACCTGTTCCAACGTCAGCAGCGGATACTGAGGTAGGCGCGTCAGGCACATCCGCGCTCGGGGTATTACCCGCCATAGCGTTTCTGTACTTGTTGCTATTTAAGGTGTTAAGTCTGCTGGCCTTCTTAATCACGACTTATACTCCTTAGTTATCTTTAGCTTGTGCGTCCTCGTACTTATGACCCGAAAGGCCGTTGGTGCTAGCCTTAGAAGTAGACATTACGAGATCTCACTTCCATAAGCATGGAATGACACAGTTGCGCTTGAAGCGTACACACGAATAGTCGCGCCGTGCTCAAGAGTGATACCAAGGGTTAAAAAGGTGGTGTCGTTAGCGTTGACTGTGGCTCCGTATACAAGCCAGTTAGGTCCGCTAGAAGAGGCTGTTCCGTTAGGCCATACTGCAATGCGATAAGTGGCTGAAGTAGCGGCTTGGTTACAGACAGCAATGGTTGAGACTACGGCGGTAGCGGTGCTTCCGCTAGGGGTGTAGAGAGTAGCTTCTGTTGTAGCTGCTGGGTTTGATTGCCCCAAAACTTTATAAGCGGTTGCCATGTTGCTCCTTAAATCTCTGTGCCTAAATTATCCCCATTCCTAGCCTTCTTGTCTTACCTAACCCGCCTTAATAGTGGTACCCCTCTGATACACTAGATAGGCACTAAAATACGGAGGATTTATTTAATGGCGCTACAAACTACCCTTCAACAGCGTAGCTCTACAGCTGCCGTATGGACTACCACTAACCCCCTTCTTGCCGTAGGCGAAATGGGCTATGAGACCGACACCCACAACTTTAAGATAGGTGATGGGGTAACCCTCTGGAATTCTCTGGGGTATCAAGCAGCTAGCCCAGCCGCTGCCGGTAAAAATTACATTTTAAATGGCGGGATGGACGTCTGGCAAAGAAACACCCAAACTACCGCGACTATAACTGGGGCTACTGCTGGGACAACAACTACCTACACTGCAGCTAACACTTTTGTAGTTGGACAATTCGTTCAAGTGTTAAGCGCAGTTCCTACTACTCTTAACGCCGCTGGGGTAGTGACCGCAGCTTCAGGTACAAGTTTTACTATAGCCGCCACCACCACAGGCACTTGGACGTCTGGCGGAACTGCATATGGTTTAAATGTTTACACTAATCCAACTGTAGAACCTAATACATTTACAGCGGATAGATGGATATCGGTTAGAGGAAACTACACAACAGGCCTTACAACTACACAACAGTACTCTGGGTTAGGCGGGTTTACCTGGTGCTTGCGAGCTCAAAGAAATGCTGGAGATACGGTAACAACGCAGACAACTATAGTTGCACACAACATTGAATCTAGAGACGCATTAAGATTTGCTGGTCAATGGGCTACTATTAGCTACTACGCACGAGCTGGTGCTAACTACTCAAGTGCAGCGAGTGCGTTTGGACTTGCTGTTGTTTACGGAACAGGCTCCGACGAAAGTATCATCGTTGGGTTCACGGGTCAAACTAATATAACCGTTACTAGCGTAACATTAACTACATCATGGCAAAGATTCTCTACCACTTTCTTAGTGCCGTCTGCTGCAACTGAGCTTGGAATTGTGTTCGCTTACACACCCTCAGGCACAGCTGGAGCTAATGATTATTTTGAACTAACTGGCGTTCAACTAGAAAATGGAACAACAGCTACTGTCTTTTCTCGCGCAGGAGCGACTTATGGTGCCGAATTAGCTTTATGTCAAAGATACTATTGGGAAACCCCTATTGGTATTAGGACTACAGGCACTATGTACACAACTACATTATGCTATTTTCCAGTACATCTTCCTGTAACAATGCGCGTACCTCCAACCGTAACAGGTTCTATAGCTAACGCAGCAGTGTATATAAATGGCGCGGGCAGTGTACCCACTGCTGTTACATTAGATGAAATAACTACCCAAAGCGCAGCATTTGCTTACACTATAGCCGCTCAAACTGCTGGATGGTCTGGGTATGTAAGGGTGGGGGCTCGTACGTCTTTTAGCGCAGAGCTTTAATACTCTGATAAACTTCTTTCATGAATTTGGTACAAAGATCAGTTTCTCAAGGAGGTAAGTTAGCTCCTCTTGTTATTCCTAAAGGGCTGACTTCTGGCACCGGCCTCATGAATCCCTCTATCTATATCGATGACGACGGGGATATCCTTGTCAACCTTCGCCATGTTAATTACACTCTGTATCATTCTGAAAACCGCCAACTGTTCCCCTCTCGTTGGGGTCCTCTTTCTTACCTTCATCCTGAAAAGGATCAGCGGCTAGTAACAGAGAACTATATCTGCCGTCTTAACGACGATCTAATCATGACCAACTTTGCTCATGTGGATATGCTTAAACTCCACGAGCCTATCTGGGAATTTGTTGGTCTAGAGGATTGCCGCCTTGTTCAATGGGAGGGGCAGTACTACTTGATCGGTGTTCGTAGAGATACCACCACTAATGGTCAAGGTCGCATGGAGTATTCCCATGTTACTTTGGATAAAGAGAACTGGGTGGCTACAGAAACTAAGCGTGTGCGCATACCAGCACCTGCTCCAGATACCTCTTATTGTGAGAAGAACTGGGTTCCTATTCTTCACAAGCCGTATCACTTTGTTAAATGGACTAGCCCTGTTGAGATTGTAAAAGCCGACCCTAATGAGCCTAAGACTGAGCAGGTCTCTGTTAGACAAGGGCTTGTAACCCCCATGGATCAGCGCGGTAGCTCTCATGTGATTAGATGGAAAGACCACTACATATCTATAACACATGATGTTAACTTGTTTAAGAATTACCTAAACCAAAAGGATGGGCATTACTTCCATCGGTTGTTGGTCTGGGATGACGACATGAACCTTATAGGGATATCTAAACAGTTTAAGTTTTTGGACGGACTTATAGAGTTTTGTGTTGGAGCTGCTTGTCATAATGGCGATCTTCTTATTAGCTTTGGCTTTCAAGATAATGCGGCTTTTGTTCTTCGCACACCCGGGTCTATAGTAGATGAGTTGGTAGAGGAGGCGCTTAACTATGGCAATTGAAGATCTAGTTATCGAACTCTCTAAAGATCCATTTAACTCCAAAAAGAACTTCGATGCCGCTATTGAGTATGAAAAGATTAATCAAACAGCGTCCGCGGTTTCCTTTTACCTAAGGGCTATTGAATTTGGAAAAGAAGAAGATGCCTCCGTTATTTACACCTCTCTTTTAAAGGTAGCTAGGTGCTTTAACGACCAGAGTGGGAGAGAGCACAGCGTCACTAATGCTTTACTACAAGCTGTGGCTTTTTGGCCTGAACGCCCAGAGGCTTACTTCAAGATGGCTAACTACTTTCAAACAGCTGGGGCTTGGCAAGAGGCATATAGCTGGGCTTGTATGGGACTAGCTGCTGAAGATCGCAAAGGGTCTCATTTTCCAGAACTTCCTGCGGATGTCGGATACTTTGGGGAGTACGTACTCTTATTTGAGAAGGCGGTAAGTGGGTGGTGGATCGGAAGACCGGATGAGAGTAGATACCTTTTCCGCCATTTATTAAACGAGTACTCTATGGTTGATGAATATATCCAAGCTTGCCTTAACAATATAAAGAATATAGGTTAATTATGTTTCAAGAGCCTCAGATAAAGTTTGACTAAAATCCATGTTGCAAGGGTAACAGGTACGACTGCTCACCGCTGTAACGGCGAGTCAGATTCGTAGTTCCATTGAGAACAACCCAGTGGACAGTTTATTATACCCTAACTCTCTGTGGAGTGTTCCCTACCCCTGTGGTGTAGAAGAGTTGGCTGCAAGTGTGGCTAGATAAGCTTGATACATAGAATTAGAAGGGTCGGTGGGAATTTGCCAACCATCTGAGCGAATGATTAACGATGTTGATGGCTGACCTGTTATTGGGTCAGTTGGAATTGTGTATGTGTATTCGTTCATTATAACTCCGCACTAAACTCTAAGTATGCTGATGTTGAGTTTTCGGTTCGCAGATAGCAACCATAAGCAACTGTTGCTCCCGATACTGCCGCAATTAAACCTGCTGAATCAGCAGTTGTTCCATCACCTTGTAAAATTGGAGCAGAAGTACCGATTGCAGAATCTCCTTGGCGAACTGTAAATGAACCAGAAGCGTTGTAAGCAGGTACGCCTCTCATCGTTGTTCTCAAGGGAAACACAAATTGACTTTGAGTTGTATTCAAATTTTGCCCAATAGCAATACGCCAGTATGCAGCCGCACTTCCAGCGGTAAAGCGTTGATAGTACCTCTGGCAGAGGCTTAACTCTCCTTGGAGTGTGCCTGATGCGGTGGTGAATGGAGTGGCTACTGAACCCGCCTCAACCTGTACGCCCCAAATCTGAAAAGTAAAAGCAGCATTTGTTAGGTTTAGGAATCGGATGTTTGTTGATGAGCCAGCGCCGATAGTTTTACCCGCTACCGAAGTCATTGTTACTGTCCAAGTAAAACGCTGCCAAGAAGTTCCCAAAGTCCAAGTTGTTGAACCAATATCATTTCCAGCAGAACCACCTGAGCCAAATGCTTGAGAGCCAATTACAGTCATTGTGGTTGCGGCATTTGCTTTCATCCACGCTGATATTGTTACGGTTTGGCCAGCCAAAGTTCTTACATCTTCAATTCGCTGGTCAAGGCCGTGAACTGTTGCTGTGGTTGCGGTTGCATACTGCAAGAAATAAGGCGCTTCGTACCCTGCTACTGGTGCAGTTCCGGGCGTAAAGGCTTGCTGAGTCACATTCGCAGTTCCACCTGTTTCGGTGAACCAACGGTCTGCGGTGTAGGTCAAATTTCCAATTCCGCTAAACGAAGTACCGCGTTGCCAAATGCCGAAATCGCCGTTGATAATCTTGTTCTTGCCAGCAACGAACGGAGCTACTGCCCCACCGCTTGACTGCTCTACCGTACTTGTAAGTTGTGCGCGTGACATTATGCACCTGCCTGTGGTGTTGAAGAGTTGGATACGAGTGTGTCTTTATTGAGGTATGCCTGATAATCGGCATTTGCAGGGTCGGCAAGGAAAGAGTAGCGAAGGCCGTTTTCCTCGTAGGAGATAAGTTCCTGACCCGATGGGTTGGTTTCAACTGTATATTCTCTAGTCATAATTATAACTCCGCGCTAAAGGCTAATGAACCAGCAGCATTGCTGATGTAGATAGTTGATGAATAGCCGATTGTTGAAGTGGCTGATGCAGTTCCATAGATGTTTGCCATATTAGGGTTGGCTACATTTATGCCAAACGAACTGACTGTTGCTGCGGTTGTTTCTAGCGTGTAGTACGCACCAGCGGCATTGACGATGGTTGGCGTGGTACGCATTGAAACTGGGAATGGGATTGTTGAGCGCACTTGGCTACTGGTGATGTAGATAAAGTTTCCAAGTGGGGTTGGGCTACCCGATGCCGCTGAGTAGTAATACCTCTGACAAGCGGCTAACTCCCCCTGAAGTGTGCTGGCGTTACGGCTGAATGGGGTAGCAACTGAACCTGCTTCTAACTGTACGCCGCTAACCCAAATGTTTGTTCCGCTTGATACTCCGCTTGATGGGTAAAAATATACAAGCAAAGTTTTGGCGGTAGATGGAACTGCGAATACTCCGCTTATTTTGGTAAATGAGCCGCTGACTGCCGTTCCAGAGCCACCACTTATTAGGCTCATTCCAGTCCAACTTGTTGAGTTTGGAGCATCAACTGTTGTTGAATAAGCAACTGCGATAGACATACCAGTTGAAACAGATGCAGAGAATAATCCAGAAACGGTGACATTTTGACCAGCAAACTGAAGCGCATTAGCAGTTTCAACAATTTGATTTACATACCAAGTTTGCGTTGCGCTTGATGCAATTTTCATAGAATATCTAAATCCGCTAGGGATTGTTGTTGTTTCTTGAGAAATAGCGGTATTTGATGTTGCCGTGTACCAGCGGTCTGCGGTGTAAGTAGCAGAACCAGATGAGGTAAATGAACCTGCGCCTCGTTGCCAAATATCCATACCACCGTTGATAACTGCGTTTTTGCCAGCCGTAGCGCTAGGCCCAGACCAACTTACCCCACCACCAGCAGAAGAGTTTGCCACGAGTGTTGACCCGTCAGCGCCTACGCCGAGGTTGGTGACTGTGCCTGATGCAGTACCGACAACAAGGTCGCCCTTAGCTGCGATTGTTGCAAGCGGAATAGCGTTAGCGACTGTAAAGCTGCTAGGCGATACGACTTCGGCAGAATCTCCTGCGACAAGAGCAGTAAGCCCTGTGATCGAAGTACCTGTTGAAGCGGTGTAGTCAGTTCCGCGAACGAGAAGAACGCCGTTGATGAATACCTGCTCTGCGCCGACTGTGTAGGCAAGAGTCGTAGAGAAGCCGTCTGTGCCGCTTAGAGTTGTTTCGCCACCTGTTGCGGTGTAACGCCAAGTCTGCATAGAAACTGTTGGCTGAGTGCCTTGTAGTCCTTGCAAGCCCTGTACGCCTTGAAGTCCTTGCGTTCCTTGAAGTCCTTGCGTTCCAACTGAGCCTTGAGTACCCTGAATACCTTGCGCGCCCACGACAACTGGAAGCCATTGGCTTGAGCCAGTGTCATAGTACATTAATTGAGACATGGGTAGCCTTTCTTAAAGGTTATTGTTATTCTTGAACAGGCAAAGCTGATAGAACATCTTGATGGACTTTGATAGCTGTTTCAAGAACTGTCAAAGCTTCATCAGCTGCGGTAACGCCTTCTGTGTTTCCAGAAGAAACAGCTACTTGCTTATTAAGGTCATGCTGGTATGCCTCACTAGCAAACTGAGTAATGCGCTGCTGTAGTAGGTTGCGCTTCTGCTCGTCTGTAAGTAGTGCTGAGTAATCTATTGCCATTTTATTTCTCTTTCTGTTAGTTAGTACGGTGGATACTACTTGGTTGTTTTCGGGGATTACGCTTTAGCGGTAGTTAGCCATTGGGTTAGCCTACCAATGCGGCGATTTCCTCATCAGTCAAACCCAACTTAGCCAACTTAGAAATTGCGCTTGATTTAGCGGCTTGTGCATCGGCTTCAGCCTTAACCTTAGCATCCGCCTGCGCCTGTGCCGTTTGTGCCGCAACCTCTTGAGCCGCAATCTCCTCAGCCGTCTGTGGGCGAGTTGTCACTTCTCCTGTTGTGCAATCCACGATTAGAACATCAGCCATTTGTTATCTCCCTTATGAGTTTTTGATACCGTATAAATAAAAATTGCTGTACTGAACAAAGTTGCCAGAGTTAGGCGTTAAGACGATTGAGGTAATTCCACTCGCGCCACGATAAAGATGAGCGTTCGCTTGAATCTCAGCATGGCTCGCTGTCGTGTCATTAGTTTCAATTACATCAATTCCAAAGAACGGCTTGCTTCCCGTTGAGTTGTAGTTCGGTATGTAGATTTCCCACGCTCCGAAAGTTGAAGCCGTAGCACTCGCGCCATCCACGTTCGCTATCAAGTCAGAGGTGGCACTTGAGGCTCTAGTAGATGAAGCCGCTGACGAATTGCCGAGCAGATTTGTATAGGAATAGTTGGTAGCCGAATCTCCGTTGATCGCAATCTTTACCGCGACTGGAAATGCCGCCGTATCCCCCCTCGCACTCACAACCAACTTCAAGTCGTTATAGGTCGCTGGAATCGAGGAGAAAGTTACGCTGGCAGTTGTACCGCCGAGGGTTTGAGATGAGATAAGGGTGAAAGTTGGATTAGCCATTAGATACCCCAAAGTGTTGCGATTGAACCGATAGCAAAGTTATTACCGCCGAGGAGTTTTAGAGTGACTTGAGTTATCGCAGAAGTAGATCGCCAAAGTCCGACAGTCAATTCCACCGAACCTGCGCCGTTGGTATCAGTTGCCGATGTCGCAAGCGCAGTCTTATTGGTTGAACCAGCGTAAGAAAAAACATCAAGGCTAAAAGTTTTGGAAACTGTAGTACTTGTCTGCCCGACATTGTGAAGGCGAATTGAAGTTGCTGATGTCGTATTGGTTGAAGCCCCCGCCGCACCGCTACCCGTGAGAAGTGTTGCTGAGTAGTTGGTTGCCGTATCCGCGTTGTATTGAACGATTACTGAATCCGCTACCGATGTCGTACAAGTCAACACCAACCTCAAATCCGTATAGGTGCCAGGGATTGATGAGAAAGTGATAGAGGCGGCAGCAGATCCAAGCGTTTGAGTGGCGATTGGTACGAATGTGGCTGTTGCCATTATGATACTCCGTAAAGTGAAAATTTAGAACCACTTGCAAAAGCGGTTACGCCAGCAGTTATTAAAATGTTATTTATAGCAGATGTATTCATCCACAAACCAGATCCTAGTCCCATATATGCCGCTGCGGTAGTGCCATTATCGTTCATTCCACCAAAGTATTTTGTTGTTTTATATTTAGATGTAGATGAATAGTCAATAATGTCGTAAACAGAAACACCAAAAACTCCTGATGTTGTTCCATTAGAAGCATTTCCAAAAGAAAATGTTAAATTTTCAGAGACATAACCTATAGCGCTTACACTTCCAGATCCAAATGCTTGAAGTTTATGCCAAGTATAGTTATTGCCAGTATCAGAATTAAAATTAACAAGATACCCAGCATCTTGCGCTGCTCCGCCACCCGTATCTCTTGCTAAAACACGCAACTGTAAAGATTTATATGTATTTGGTATAGAAGAAAAAGTAACAGTTGCAGATGTAGAGCCAAGCACTTGTTGGCTAATCAAAAAAAAGTTACTTGTTGAGGCAGTAGCTCCTAAAAATCCATAACCCCACGCTGAAGCATCCGCTTTTGTTTGTAGTAATGGCATTTTTACGCAAACTTTGTTTGAGAGGCGAAAATCGTATAAGTTGCTGAGGCGGTCTTGTAGATCGTGTAAGAATAAGCATCAATGGCTGAGGCGTTACCAGCGGTAGGTGCGGTTCCACCTTGCCACTTAGGTGTGACTGAGGTTCCGTCAATGGTGATTGCTGAAGCGTAGTAAGGCGTTGCGCCGTTAGTGTTGAGAAATACGCAGGTGACTGATTGGTTATTAGCAAGAAGCGTGTTAAGGGTTGTTCCTGAGTTGCCTCGAAAGTTAAGTGTGAAGTTAGCGGAAGCCGAAGTCGTGTAATACCAAACGGATGAGGTAATCACATCAAAGTTAATTGTTCCCGTTGCGGCTGAGGCTACCGTGTTAGCACCTTCAAGAAGGCTGGTTACTACGCCACCGTTAATTACTGGAGATGTAAGGGTTTTGTTAGTGAGGGTGTCGGTAGTTGCTCTACCAACAAGTGTGTCTGAAACTGATGGAATTGTTGCACCGTTAATCGATGGTGCAGTTATTGACCCGTTGGCTCCTACCGCTACCAGCACCGTACCCGCAGAGTTCTGCCACTCTTGAAGATTGGCAGCTTGTGAGGTTGCGCCTTTAAGAATCAAAGGAGTAACTGCAGCAGTATTTGCAACAGAAGAAATAACAGCAGAAATTTGTACCGTACCACCTGAGCCAGCCACATTTGTAAATCCTGAGCCAAGCACGGTGAATGTTGTCGTAGTTGCAGCCGATACAACCCAAGTGCCGTTGTAAGTTCCGCCAGTCACTCCAGCCACCGTCACGGTCTGACCTGCTGCTATAAGTGAAGTTCCGCCGTAGGTAAAGACTGCAACTGTTGCAGATGTATACGCGGCAGAAGTTAGTGCAGTTGTTGTAGAACCAACGACGCTTGCAGTTGTACCTGCGTATATCTGTCCAGCGGCATTTGTTCCTGAAAGGACTGTATTTGATGAGTTCAGATTTTGTTGAATATCGGCAGTTTGAGATGCTGCATTTTTTACCTTAAAAATTGGCACAGTTGCGTTGGCAGAGTTTATTGCGCTGGAGTTTCCAGAATTAAATCCACCAACAATGGTTGT
>Ga0208876_1000008_pt1:22500-150499 | contig 150499 bp, 138 predicted proteins | sample CryBogCBH03Jun09_FD_184614 | JGI IMG/M metagenome (GOLD analysis project Ga0208876, IMG submission 184614) | Freshwater microbial communities from Crystal Bog, Wisconsin, USA - CBH03Jun09 (SPAdes) | ecosystem: Environmental > Aquatic > Freshwater > Lake | place: Crystal Bog... | reverse complement strand
TTCTTAACCTTGGTGTTTATAGCGTATTGGAACCACTCCGATCCATCTCGAACTCGGTTGTGAAACGGTACAGCGGCGATAATACTCTGGAGGATACTCCATGGGAAGGTAGCACAATGCCAAGGTAAAATTTATTTTTGTATTGTTTTGTAGTGTACATAATCACCTTAGATTAAAATTTTAAAATGAATTACGCAATTGTAGAGGCAAGTGGAAAACAGTTTTGGATTGAGCCCGGAAAGTTTTATGATCTTAATTATATAGATTTAAACCCAGGTGATAAAATTGCTTTAGTAAGAGTTTTATTAATAAATAATAATGGCAATGTTAGTGTAGGTCACCCATGTCTTGAGAATACATCCGTCGAAGCTACTGTGTTAGGTCATATAAGAAGTAAGAAAATTACAGTTTATAAGATGAGACCTAAAAAGAAAACTAGAAAAAAACAAGGACACCGAGATAATTTAACTAGAGTTATGATAAATTCTATTTTTGCTAATGGATCTACAATAATTTAATCACATATTTTAAAATAACATGGCACACAAAAAGGGTAGCGGTAGTACGCGAAATGGTAGAGATTCTAATGCACAAAGATTGGGAGTTAAAAAATATGGGGGCGAATATGTTTTAGCTGGAAGTATTCTAGTTAGACAAAGAGGTACGAAATTTAAATTAGGTAATAATGTTGATATTGGACGTGATCATACGATTTATTCTTTAATTGATGGGAAAGTTAAATTTGAGATTTCTGGGAAATCAGAAAAAAAATTAAGTGTTTATCCTGTTGAATAGATAAAAACTTAAGATTTTTTAGTTCTTATGTACTCTATAAAATCCAGGTATCTAGAAATTAATTTTTGTAGGTTGGACGAATTTCTATTTATTTGAAGTTCTTTGTTGTAAAGTCTTTTAAATTCTAACCCATTTTTTGTACATACTAAAAGAGGGCGAGTATCTGTAGAAAATATTTTTATATTTACATATATGCTTTCAAGGCAATATTTCCAATACGAATAGGTTTTCAAATTATCAAGGTTATATGAGAACAGTAAATAATCTATTGTATAAGACTTGAGATAAGTTTTCTCAGAAAGTCTTCCATTAGAAAATAATTCATAAATGATGTAGTTTACAAGCTTTATAATCAAACTTTCTATAAGGCTTGTGACTAAGTTAAGAGAATTATACTTTAATTCATGTGTAGAGGTAATGAAGCCTATTATAGTGATAAAAGTATTATATTCCTCAGTTTGTATTTTTTGTAAAATCCAGTGATTTGAAATTTCTAATTTATTCGATTTTTCAAAATCTAACATAAGAAGAGTCTTCTGCTTACAAGATAAAACTATAAATCTAATAGCATTCTCTACTAAAATGTTAAAATTTATTTTTTCAAGATGAATCTTAGATAAGCTTGTAAGCGTTACTTTGACTTCGAGTGTAATTAAAATAAAAACTAAAAGATAAATTTCTTCTCGCACTAAATCGATAGGCATATTAATAGTAGTTAAATTTTTTGTGTTCGAATACAGTTTTAGAAGTATTTTATAAAATATCTGATTTAATTCTTTATTGTTCATTTTTAAATGTGGATGTTACTCGTCTAAAGAAGGAGATACAAACAGGGTCAAAATTTCTTTGCTGAAAATTTCTGATGCTTTAGACCTATATTTTTTAGGATTAACTATAATAGATAGAGTTCTTTTTATGACGATGTCTTCTATTTTTACCCATTGTAAGACCCCTAACTCAAGTTCTTTAGCAATAGCAGATACTGATACAAATGCTGCCCCTAAACCAGACTGAACGGCATTTTTTATAGCCTCAACCGAATTTAATTCCATCTCAATCTTAAACCTTGTACTATCTATACCATTTTGATTTAAGACTTTATCTATAACTTTTCTTATGGTGGATTGTCTATCTAAAGCTATAAATCTTAGTCGGTAGAGATCTTCTTTTTGGATCGTAGCTAACATGGAAAAAGGATGGGATTTTGGCAATATGAGAGCCAACTCATCTTCAGCATAAGAAGTCACTTGTAACATATTTTTAAGTTCAATTGGAACTTCACCTCCTATAATGGCTAAGTTTATGTGTCCATTTGCAACACTCCAAGCGATTCTACGTGTTGAATGAACTTGTAATTGTACCGCTACTTGTGGGTATTTTTGGCGAAACAGGCCTATAAGCCTTGGCATAAGGTAAGTTCCGGTTGTCTGGCTAGCACCCACAACTAGAGTGCCACCTTGTAAATTATGTAGGTCATCTATAGCTCTACAAGTTTCATCACATAAAGATAAAATTCTATTACCATATCGTAGTAACATTTCTCCTTCTTCAGTAAAGGAAGCTTTTTTATTTCCTCTATCAAATATCAAAATATTAAGTTGTTTTTCTAGATTGTGGACTTGTAAACTTACCGCTGGCTGTGAAATGTATAGACTGTCTGCCGCCTTTTTAAAACTTCCTTCTGAAGCAATAGCTTTTATTATTCGTAATTGATCCAATGTAAAAGGTAAATCTATCATTTATTGCATTTAGTTTATAAAAACGCTTGAGCCTTTATTTATTGTTAAGTTGAAGTACTGATTTTCTATACATTAAGAAATATATTGTTACTTTTCTATTAATATCTAATTTATTTCTTATCTATATAAGATAATTCTGCTTTATAAATACATCATAGAGATCTCATTAGCTATAATATTTAAGAAAGATATACCAATACAATAGGATTGTGTCATGGACATGCGACTTTTAATAGTTCTTTTCCCAGTTTTGGCAGCAGCATCTTGGGCAGTTTTTAACATCGCTAGAATTGCTTTAAGACAACTGAGCCGCTTAGGATCTCGATAAGATAAATAGCATTCTAAAAAATAAATTTATCCGATAGACATTAATGTTTTTCAGATCTTTTATTTTTTAGAATTTTTTGTTTTCAATTTTGATTGTATAATGAATGCATTAGATTTTTAATATATGTAACTTTTAAAATAAAATAATATATATCAACTAATACAAATGGCTGTCCCAAAGAAAAGACACTCTAAGTCTAAGAAAAATTCTCGACTAGCTAAGTGGACTTCGAAAGCAAATCTACAAGCTAAACGAGCATTATCTTTAGCCAAATCTATAATGACTGGTAAATCTACTAGTTTTATTTCTAATAACGCAGAGAGCGACAATCCGAATAATACGTAAAGAATAAGATGTATAACTCTATACATCTTATTACTTAAAAACTTGTAACTAAATTTAATTTAACTTGTTATTTATATTAAACTGGTAAAGAGGTTAGTTAGAATAATTTATTTCACTTAGGGGGATTATAGTGAAACTTGCAGTTTATGGAAAGGGAGGCATAGGTAAGTCTACAACTAGTTGCAATATTTCAGTTGCATTAGCAAAGAGAGGAAAAAAAGTTTTACAAATTGGCTGTGACCCAAAGCATGATAGTACATTTACTTTAACTGGGTTTTTAATTCCAACGATTATTGATACATTACAAGCAAAAGATTATCATTACGAAGATGTTTGGCCCGAAGATGTAATTTATAAAGGTTATGCAGGAGTAGATTGCGTTGAAGCTGGAGGCCCACCAGCTGGTGCTGGATGTGGGGGCTATGTTGTTGGAGAGACGGTAAAATTATTAAAAGAACTGAATGCGTTTGATGAATATGACGTAATTTTGTTTGATGTTTTAGGGGATGTTGTTTGTGGTGGATTTGCTGCTCCATTGAACTATGCAGACTATTGTTTAATTGTAACTGACAATGGGTTCGATTCCTTGTTTGCTGCAAATAGGATTTCTGCCTCTGTAAGAGAGAAATCTAGAACACACTCTTTAAGATTAGCCGGTTTGATCGGAAATCGAACAGCAAAAAGAGACCTTATCGAAAAATATGTTGATGCAGTACCAATGCCCATTCTGGAAGTACTACCTCTCATAGAAGATATTAGAATTTCGAGAGTTAAAGGTAAAACTCTCTTTGAAATGTCAGAGATAGACTCTTCATTAAATTATGTATGTGATTATTACTTAAACATAGCCGATCAAATTATTGCTAGACCTGAAGGAGTTGTACCTAATGAGGCTGCTGATAGAGAGCTTTTTAGTCTGTTATCAGATTTTTATCTAACTCCGGAGGATAAATCTAATAATGATTCCATGTCAAATGATCAATCATTAGATTTAATGATTGTTTAAACTTAAGAATTTAAATTATGGATGTAAAACTAGCTGCCGAATCTTCAGAAAATTCGTTAAGTTTTGAGTGTGAAACTGGAAATTACCATACATTTTGTCCCATAAGTTGTGTAGCTTGGTTATATCAAAAAATAGAAGATAGTTTCTTTTTAGTTATAGGAACTAAAACGTGTGGCTATTTTCTACAAAATGCTATGGGGGTAATGATATTCTCAGAACCAAGGTATGCTATGGCTGAATTAGAAGAAGGAGATATCTCAGCTAAGTTGAGTGATTATGAAGAATTGAAAAGACTTTGCCTACAGATAAAAAAAGATCGAAATCCGAGTGTAATTTTTTGGATTGGAACATGTACAACTGAGATCATAAAGATGGATCTTGAAGGTATAGCTCCTAAATTAGAAAATGAAATAGGTACACCTATTGTTGTGGCTAGAGCAAATGGATTAGATTATGCTTTTACACAAGGTGAAGATACAGTTCTTGCGGCAATGGCACAAAGATGTCCTGAAACTTCTGTGAAAATTCCGAAGCTTACTACTTCTTTTGCAAATTTAGAATCTACTCATTCTCCTTTAATCCTTTTTGGTTCAGTTCCTGATTCTGTGGCTAATCAACTTACTTTAGAATTAAAACAGCAAGGAATTAAAGTGTCTGGCTGGCTACCTTCAAAACGATACACTGAGCTTCCAGTAATCGATGAAGGATATTATGTGTGTGGTGTAAATCCTTATTTAAGTAGAACTGCTACAACTTTGATGCGTAGACGTAAGACAAAACTAATCGGAGCTCCATTTCCTATAGGACCCGATGGAACCAGAGCCTGGATAGAAAAAATTTGTTCTGTATTTGGAGTTGCACCTACAGGTCTAGCAGAAAGAGAAAAAAGAGTCTGGGCTTCTTTAGAAGAATATCTAGAACTGGTAGTGAACAAATCTGTTTTCTTTATGGGTGATAATTTGCTTGAAATTTCGCTCGCTAGATTTTTAATTCGTTGTGGTATGAAAGTTTACGAAATAGGTATACCCTATATGGATAAAAGATATCAGGCTAGTGAACTTATGCTACTTGAAAAAACTTGTCAAGAAATGGGAGTCAAAATACCTCTAATTGTTGAAAAGCCGGATAACTATAAACAATTAGAAAGGATTCGTAAACTACAACCAGATTTAGTAATTACCGGTATGGCACATGCTAATCCTTTAGAGGCTAGAGGCATAAATACAAAATGGTCTGTTGAGTTCACATTTGCACAAATACATGGATTTACAAATTCTAGAGATGTTTTAGAACTTGTGACTCGACCACTAAGACGAAACTCAAGTCTGCAACAATTGGCTTGGAACTCGTATTCTTTAGAATCTTAATAAAATGCGGAATTAACTGTAAAGTTATTCCGCATTTTTAAATTTATAAATTATCTTCTATTTGCAGTATCCTACGGATTGGTAAATTGGCAATGAGCGCCGTCATTCGACTATCAGTTCGTATTGAGAATTCTAAACTATCGGTATCTAGTTCTACATATTTAGACACAACTATAAGAATTTCCTTTCTCATTTTTTCTAAGGTTGACGCATTAAGCGTTGATCTATCGTGAGCAAGAACTAGCTTAAGACGTCTTTTTACGTCGTCGCGGCTGCCCCGATTATTGGCAACAAATAAACGCTCAAAAAATTCTGTAATCATATAAATTGATAGCTTACGCTGTATATTAGTTTACGGAAGATCCCAAAAAGAAATTCCGTAAACGTTTTAATGGACCTTTAGAATAGGACTCAAAATCAATAAAATCTACATCCTGACCATCAAGTCGATACGCTGTATTTTCAAAAGCTATTCCGGGTAAAGAAAGTTTTTTTTCTAATACGAGAGGCTCTCCCCGATTAGTCGAGATGATTACACATTCATCTTCTGGAATAACTCCAATTAGCGGTATAGCTAATATTTCTCTAACATCCGCGACTGACATCATATCATTCGATTTAACCATTTCAGGTCTAAGTCTATTTACTAGTAAATTAATTTTTTGAATTCCGTTTGCTTCAAGCAAACCAATAACTCTGTCGGCATCTCTAACTGCAGCAATTTCTGGAGTAGTAACCACTATAGCTTCACGGGCTGGTCCTATAGCATTGTGAAAACCAGTTTCTATACCTGCTGGGCAATCTATCAATATATAGTCATATTGTTTTTCCATTAATGAAATTAAATATTTCATTTGTTCACTATTGATAGAGTCCTTGTTTCTATTCTGAGCTGCCGGTAAGAGTAAAAGTCCTGGTTGTCGTTTGTCCCGAATCAGTGCTTGATCTAATCTACATTCTCCAGATATTACTTCTAAAGCAGTATAAATAACTCTATTTTCTAGTCCTAGTAACAAATCTAAATTTCTTAATCCTATATCTGCGTCAATGAGAGCAGTCTGATATCCTAATTGAGCTAGCGACATGCCTAAATTCGCAGTCGTAGTAGTTTTACCTACCCCTCCTTTACCAGAAGTAATTACAATAACACGAGTCATGATTTATTTATTTCATATAAAATTACATCTCACATACATAAGTCTACTAAATAAAATTAATGATAAAAATTACTGATAAGCAAAGATTAAAATTTATCTAAAATTACTATGGGTTGAGATTTTTTTAATACTTATTTTTTCACTTTGCAATACATCTATTACTTCTAAAATATTTTTTTCAAAAAAGTAAATAGCTCGGTTCGTGTCCCCATAGAAATACATATCGTCGTTTTTTTTCATTGCCCATATTTGAAAGTACGATTTATAACTAAAAAGAGTACTAAAAATTAAGAAGAAAAATCCACCGTAAACTAATGGGATTCCAGGATCAGACTTTATTTGTATACCACTAGAAGGAGTAATAGATTCTATTCGAAAATTATTTCCTTTAACAAATATTTTATGCCCTACCTCACTTTCTCCAAGAAGCTTTTTATCAAGATCATAAATCAAATATTTTCCTGTTAGATCTTGTAGTACTATAAGTAATTTATTCTTTTCAATTCCGAAATCTACAGATCCTATCCAAAATCTTGAGTTGGTAGCAGTATTTATCTCTTGTAGTGGTATATCAAATACATTTTTATCGTTTATTTTGACTTTTAATTTTATAACACTCCAATCTGTTTGATAGAATGTGATACCTTCATTTCTAAGAGGCTCATTGACAAAGATTGTTTTTTTAGATTTAGCATTTAGGTTGGAATCTAAAAGGTATATGTCAGAATAAAACTGATCAACAACTCCTTGATCATTATATGCAATACTGAAATCGTGGATATACCCTTCAAAGTCTTGTCGAACATAACTTAGAGGACCAGATGCAATAATATTTTGTAAATGAAAAATTTCACCTTTCGGAACTAATTCCTGAACCATAAATCCTGTAAGGACTCCTAATACTGATCCTATTAATATCAAAATTATGCTTATATGAACTAAAATTGGGCCTATTTTTCCAATTAATCCTTTATAAGCATAAATATAAGGACCTTGCTGAATTACATTGTAATGTCTTTCTCTTAATGCATATGCGAACTGATTTACACTAATATTGTTAACTGTAAAAGAAATTCCTGTTTGGGCTGATTTTCTTTTAGTTTTGAAAAACTTCCATATTCTTGCAAGCTTTAATGAAGGTATTTGACGAGACAAGGTGCAGGATGCCAAACTTAATCCAAATATCACTAGAAGCAGTATGAACCAATACACAGTGTAAATATGGTCTAATCCTAAGAAAAGAATCAAATCTGAACTTATAAAGCCAGCAATAGGATTTGATGAAGGGTAGTTTATTTCGTAAAATGAAACTGTCTTATTTTGTTCAATAACGGTACCTAATGAACTAACAGCAGCTATCGCTAATAAAAGAGCTATGGCTAATTTTAAATTACCGAGTGAATAAACGAAATTCCACAAAAATCTTTTGAATTGAATCATTTTTATTTTACGTTTTATTTTAATATCTTAAATACTTTCTATTTCTTTCATAAATATTATACGCTCCCCAGGTAGGACTTGAACCTACGACCAATCGATTAACAGTCGATCGCTCTACCACTGAGCTACTGAGGAAAGAATTTTTAAATCTATAACTGTATGTTTCAAAAAAATTATAACATAATTTGTATTACTTATACTACATAAATTTTTTTTTATGAAACTCGAAAGCAGAAGTATGTTAAAAACATGTTTTCTTTTTTATATACTTCTGCTATGCTATTTTTATGGATTTATAAGCGGACGTGGCGGAATTGGTAGACGCGCTAGATTTAGGTTCTAGTAAGTCATCTTGTGAGAGTTCGAGTCTCTCCGTCCGCATTACAAATTTCTTTTATTTATTTCCATCGTTGTAAAATCATTTTTATGCTACCGTTCTCTTGGGTTACTTCTTCAACGGTTTGGAATCCTTGAAGCTGAGTTGCTTTAAGAATAGAATTATATGCATAACGTTGTGTTACTTTATCTAAGAATAAATCCACAGACCAGGGTTGTTGCCAGAATTGTAAATCAGCCACTAATTGGTACTCACTACCATTCCACGTAAACCCAATGTCATAATTATTATTTTGTTTAATGACTAAGTTTGCAAAACATTTTTGGGATTTATAACCATTTAGAGTATTTATGTTCTCATCACAAAAAACTCCTAAATCAGATAGAGATTTTTGTAAAAGGTTTAAATCTTTTAAACTTGTTTTTATTTTACTAAAATGTGACATAAATAATACATAGGTTATGTATCGTAAATACTTATCATTAAGAATAATAATATATATCATATCACATGAAAACTTTATTTATTCACAATTAGAATTGTCATAGCGGAACTTTACTCTTCAGCTGATGCTAAACGTGCCTTACCTGCGGTTGCCCATTCTTGTAAATAATTAATTTTTTCTTGATTTGTATGCGCAAGAGGTACAAATTGGTTTATAGATTCTAGAATGTCATTTACTGTGAACTCTCTATTTTCACTAAAAGCAGTTCGCATAGCTTCAATTATGACTTCTTCAACTTCGGCACCAGAAAATTTTTTTGCCATTTCACTTAGTAACCCTAAATCATACGTCTGCCAAGATTTAGGTCTTAACTTGGTTAAATGAACTTTAAAAATTAATTTTTTCTCTTTAAAAGATGGCAAACCAATAAAAAATATTTCATCGAACCTACCTTTTCGTATAATCTCAGATGGTAGAGAATTTATATCATTTGCCGTAGCTACTACAAATACAGAGGATTTTTTCTCAGATAGCCAAGTTATGAATGTTGCAAGCACCCTATTTGTTGTACCACTATCTCCTCTAGACTCAGTTCCTGCAAAAGCTTTATCAATTTCATCAATCCATAAGATACAAGGGGATATAGCTTCAGAAAGCTGAATCATTTGTCTCATTTTAGACTCAGACTCACCTATTATTCCACCAAATAATTTACCAACATCTAATCTTAGTAGAGGTAAACCCCATTCATTAGCTATTGCTTTTGCGGTTAAAGATTTACCCGTACCTTGTACTCCTACTAAGAAAAGCCCTCTTGGCGAAGGTAGACCATAACTTTCTGCTCTTTTAGATAATGCTCCTACACGTCTCTGCAACCATTTTTTAAGGTTCTCAAGCCCCCCAATATCTGACATTTTTTCTGTAACTGTACAGAACTCTAAGATTTTTGTTTGGCTAATAATTTGTTTTTTTTCTGTAGAAATTATATCTAAGCTTTCTATATTAATTTCTTTGTATGTTGCAATTATTTTGGACAATACTTTCCTAATTCGTTCGAGTGATAACCCCTGACAAGAACGAACCATAATATCAATTGAATTATCTGGTAAAAAATGCCCCAATGATTCTTGAACTCTTAGTAACTCTCGTCTTATTTCTAAGGGTTCTGGTAATTTGAACTCTAAAATTGTTATTAAATCTCTAAGTGATTCGGGTATAAGAATTTCAGGTGCAATTATAACAATAGTTTTGTTACTATTTCTCATCATTCTAGATAAATTTTTTACTTTTCTAGAAACAGAAATATCGTTTAAAAATAGATGAAAATCTTTCAGTAAAAAAATTGCTGGAGTCTCTGATGTTAATTTCTCCACAAGTTCTAAGGCTTGTAGTGGATTTCTAGCTCCAAAACCATTGTCATTTGGGTTACCTGTGTAACCATCGATAAAATCCCATGTGTAAACTCCTCGGCTAGAACTAAGATCCTTTATAGCAGATTTTATAGTATATTCAATTCTTTCTTCTTCACTGGTAGGAATATATAAAAAAGGATATCTCGCCTTTAATAATAATTTAAACTCTTTAATAAAGTTCATGGCCTTTCTGATAATTTAATTCCACAAATTGTCTATAAGTTCATAAAATATTGTCTCTCTAATATAGCAATGTTAGTTGAATTTATTAGAGAAACAGAATGATTTAATTAACTAATTGCTAGTGAGTGTCTCCCCCTAGCTCGTCTAGCTTTTAAAACTCGTCTACCAGAGCTTGTTTTTATTCTAGCTCTGAATCCAGATGTTCTTGCTCTTTTTAATTTTGTTCCCCGTAATGTTCTTTTTGTCATAATAATGTTCTTGGTATAATCGACATTATTTATAATCTTTTATTAAAAGGATAATGTCAAATTAATTAAAAGATTTAACAAAATTAAACTTTAAGAATAGGTTGAGATCTAAAGATAAGATAAACAACAGAATGCCGAATGTTAGTTGTCATGCTTAAAAAAAGATTATAAGCTTCGTTTTTATATTCAATTAGTGGATCTTTCTGACCATATCCCCTCCACCCTATATTTTCTCTTAAAGTATTTATCTGTTGTAAGTGTTCTTTCCAAGCCGAATCTATTTTTTGTAATAAAAATGATCTTTCAAGCTCTCGCATCAAACCATTTTCTATGAGGTCGATTTGACTTTCTTTTAGATCATAAGCAATTCTAGTTTGTCTTATCAGAAAATTTTTCATTTCTATTTCTGGATATTTAGCAAATGATATTCTATCAATTTCGTAAGGTAGTCCTAATAAACTCTCTACTTTGCTTAAGAGTTTATCTTGTTCTTCGGGAGTAAAACTACCTTTTTCTATATAATTAGAAAAATAGTCTGTTATAGTCGTTTCAGCATATTGAAGAATCCAATTTCTCAAATTATCCGATTCTAGAATTCGTCTGCGTTCAGAATAAATAGCTTGTCTTTGGTAGTTTAAAACTTCATCATACTCAAAGAGTTGTTTTCTAGCATCGTAGTAATAAGCTTCAACTTTTTTTTGAGCAGATTCAAGACTATTATTTAAGAACATGGATTCTATCGGTACATCATCATCGACTCTTAAGGAGTCCATCAATTTTCCTATTCTATCTCCACCAAAAATACGTAATAAATTATCTTCTAGACTTAAAAAGAACCGTGACGAACCTGGATCACCTTGTCTACCAGACCTACCTCTAAGCTGATTATCTATTCGTCTAGATTCATGCCGTTCAGTTCCGATAACATGCAATCCACCTAACACTATTACCTCTTCTCGTTCTGCAATAATTTTCTTATTATATGCTTCCATAAGTATTTGATAAATTGCTCTAAGAGTTATGACTAGAGAATCGTCTGTAAAAGTCTTTTCACAAGCAATTGAAAGGTATGAGTTGAGTTCATTTTCTGTAATATCACTTATTTTTACCTTGAGCGATAAAAACTTATATAAATTACTTAACTCGGAATCTAAGTGATCTGGTAACTCTTTTCCAAGAAAAAGTGAATCTAAAAATATTTTTAATGTCGACTTTGACATGTAACTTGAATTACCGCCAAGTAGTATATCAGTTCCTCTTCCAGCCATATTTGTGGCAATCGTAACTGCACCCTTACGTCCAGCTTGCGCAATTATTTCGGCTTCTCGCTTTAAATTTTCGGGTTTAGCATTCAGTAAATTATGAGAAATTCCATACTCTTCTAATAATGATGATAGCAATTCTGATTTTTCTACACTTGTAGTTCCTATCAATATTGGACGACCTAACGTGTGTACATCTAGACATTCATCAGCAATCGATTTCCATTTAATATACTGAGTTTTATAAACAAGATCGGAAAAATCTTTTCTTATCATTTTCTTATGAGTGGGTACACAGGCCACTTCTAAACCGTAAATTCTGTCCAATTCAGATTCTTCAGTCTTAGCAGTTCCCGTCATACCCGACAATTTTGGATACAATAGAAAGAAATTTTGATAAGTTATAGATGCTAAAGTTTGAGTTTCATTCTGAATAGTAGTATTTTCTTTAGCTTCAATGGCTTGGTGTAAACCATCACTCCATCGTCTGCCTATCATTATTCTTCCAGTGAATTCATCAACAATTAATACCTCTTCTTCTTTGACAATATAATGAACATTTTTTATAAATAACTCTTTTGCTTTAATAGCATTAAATATATATGGTGCCCAAGGATCTTGAACGTTATACAAATCTTTTACATTTAATTGAAGCTCAGACTCAATAACTCCTTCTTCCGTTAGAATTATGTTTTTGGCTTTTTCATCAACTTCGTAGTGTTTATCTTTTATCAGTGATTGGCTAACTAAGTTAGCTTTTGTATATTTTACATTTGGTGTTTCTCCAGCTCCTGAAATTATTAAAGGGGTTCTTGCTTCGTCTATAAGTATAGAATCTACCTCGTCTAGAATTGAAAAATAGAAAGGCCTTTGTACAATATCTTGAAGTTGGGTGGCCATGTTATCTCGTAAATAATCAAATCCAAGTTCACTATTGGTTGTATAAGTAATATCTTTTGAGTAATTTATTCTACGATCAGTTTGTGACATTGTCTGTTGTATTAACCCAACGCTCAATCCAAGAAATTTATGAACTTGTCCAACATATTCTGCATCTCTTGAAGCCAAATAGTCATTGACTGTTACCACATGGACTCCATTTCCTGTTAGGGCATTAACGTAAGATGGCAGAACAGCCACTAAAGTTTTTCCTTCACCAGTTCTCATTTCTGCAATTTTTCCTTCGTGAAGTATAAAACCACCAATTAACTGCACATCAAAATGCCTTAATCCAAGAACTCTTCTTGAAGCTTCCCTAACTACAGCGAACGATTCAACAACTAAGCTATCTAATGAATCCCCATTTGTTAGTCGTTGAATAAAGAAATTTGTTTGATTTTGTAGTTCGGTATCGCTTAAAGTCTTTATCTTCTCTTCCAATTTATTTATTTTATTAACAAGTTGTGAATACTCTTGAATTTTCCTTTCAGTTGGATCGCCAAAAAGTGTCTGAAACATAAATATGCTTTTTATTTTTTTTAATTTTATTATTCATTCAAAATCTCTGGTCTACTAATTTCCTCAGCAATTTCAAGAATAGCTCTGATAACAGGTTTAAATTTAAAATCATCTACGAGGTTTATATCTTCATATCTCTGCCGTTTTGCTTTATTTGCGACTTGGACTGTAATTCGATATCTGTTGGATGCTGCATCTAATAATTCTTCAGTTTTATAAAGAACTTCCAAAGATGGAACAGGCTGTGATTTTTTTTTCATAGTTATATAAATCTAGTAGAATCTATACCTAATTCTCTTTATCATTCTAAAACTTATATTCTAATTGTGAATTTTTTTATTTAATTTAGATTTTTTTCTATTCTCTAATATAATAGTATCAACTTTCATAAATTTGAAATTCTGCGACTAGTTCAAAAATATAATATAACAAACAATAAAATCACTTAAATTTAGTATGTCACATAGCGTTAAAATTTATGACACTTGTATTGGTTGTACACAATGTGTAAGAGCTTGTCCTTGTGACGTTTTAGAAATGGTTTCGTGGGATGGATGTAAAGCAGGTCAAATAGCTTCCGCTCCAAGAACTGAAGATTGTATAGGATGCAAAAGATGTGAGACTGCTTGCCCAACAGATTTCTTGTCAGTACGAGTTTATTTGGGTGGAGAAACTACTAGAAGTTTAGGACTAGCTTATTAAACCTAGATTAAATAAAAAGAAAGATTATTAGAAAAACTAATGTTTACACTCAGTTTTTCTAATAATCTTTTTAACTTAGTAGACCTAAGTATGCAAAACCTAAAATGGCGCCACTTCCTACAATATGACCAAGACTTGTACTTGCTAGCAACTCAGGCAAAGTAAAATTAGCAAACGATCCTGTCAATGGAAGAGAAGCTCCTATTCCTTTAACTTGAATTACATATCTACCTGCAACTATGCAGAATATATTTGAACTAATCATTATGGATGCTGTTTTAGCAGACCATACAGCTGTTTGGGGAACTACGGATATCAATAACTCTGTGTTCATATTCTGTCTGTAGTAGTCAGAGGAAGTTAATTTATTACATTATAATAAAACTATTGTAAAGTACTTTTCACTTTGATGCAACCCAATCAAGACAACTAATTTACTTCTATGTATCTTTTATTTTACATTCATAAGCTACATAATCCATCCATAGCTATGTAAACCTTTTCCTAAAAAGTTTACCCCTAAATAACAAACCCATACTACGATAAAGCCTAAAGAAGCTAGAATTGCTGGTCCTTTGCCTTGCCAAGATTTTGTAATCCTAGTATGTAAATATGCTGCAAATACAAGCCAGGTTATGAGAGCCCAAGTTTCTTTTGGATCCCAACTCCAGTATGATCCCCAAGCTTCATTAGCCCAAACAGCACCTGCAATAATCCCTATAGTTAATAAAGGAAATCCAAGACCAATTATTCTATAACTTAGATTATCTAAAGTTTCTAGAAGACTTAGTTTTTTTTCTAGAATTCCATCTCCTATATCATATTGTACTTTTGAAAGCGTATTTGTACCCTGAATAGAGGATATATTACCACCAAGAGAACTTCCTTTTAAGACTACTTCTTTGTCTTTTGTCAATACTAAGAACACTATTGATAATAAAGATCCGATTATTAAAGTAGAATAGCTAAACATCATAATACTTACATGCATCATTAGCCAGTTTGATTTTAGCGCTGGGACTAACGGTGCCGCTTTTTGCATTCCATCCGGAAGAGATAGTGTAGCGAATCCAATAATAAACATAGCTAGAGGAGTTACTACAGCACCCACTAATTTTAAAGATGTAGTGGTTTCTACCACCAATATTATGAATGTGATTCCCCAAGTAAAAAATAGTAAGGATTCATACAAATTACTCAACGGGAAATACCCATTTTCAATCCATCTCCAAAGTAGGCTGATAGTAATAAAAATATTTGAACTAAGTACATTAAGAAATCCAACCTTGTTCCCAAATTTAAAATTTGGGAATGCGATACTAATCCAATAACTTAATACACTAATAAATAAATTTAAAAATATTAAATTATCTAGAGAATTTTTTATAAATTTAATTAGAAGATCCATAGAGATTCTTTAAAGAGTTAAAATATTGTACCTTTGTAAAAAAGAAAAGTCTTATAAAAAAAAATATGTATTTAAGACAAGTCACATAATAGAAAATGCCACCTTATATAATAAGGTAGCATCTCCTATTTAAAAAAATTAGCCAATAGCTGCGCTAACTTTGTCGAAGTAACCAGCAACTTCACTAGCTAAAGCAGAGCAATCACCTTGAGGTGTAGAAAGTTTGCGTTGAGAAGCTGTGTTGTTAACAAAAGCAACTGCACATGCTTTCATAATGCTAACAGCTCTTGCGTTGGAGTTAGCTGGAACACCTAGAGAAGAATAAGTTTCTTTTAAACCGTTAAGGCAACGATCTTCTAAAACAGAAGAATCACCGGATAGTAGAGCGTAAGAAACGTAACGAAGGATGATTTCGCCGTCACGTAGACATGCAGCCATACGACGGTTTGTGTAGCAGTTGCCGCTAGGGGAGATTAGGCTTGGATTTTCACAAATCATACCAGATACAGCATCAGATACGATACAGCTAGCGTTAGAAACGATAGAGTTAACAGCGTCTAAACGTTTGTTACCTTCAGAGATAAATTTTTTAAGAGCTTGTAAGTCAGCACCACCTACGTAAGCTGCTTTTGCGTCTGCGTTTGTAACTACTTTAGAAAATGCATCAAGAGCCATGGTATTTCTCCGTATTTATAAAATTTAAACTGTTTTAACTGTTAATAAAATTAATCAGTTATATATTGATAGTTTCTATCTTAAATAATATAGACTAAACTGACGAAAAAGACTCTATATTTAACAATCTGTAATATTTATTAGCTTCCCAATTTAAACGATTCCACAAAAAACCCATAAAGAATTCCTATTTTCAGATTATTAAGAATATTAATCCCGATGATTAACTGGTTGATAAATTTAGATTTTCTTAATAAGATAAGTTTTTTTTAGTCCTGTACGCAATCTTACTAACTGTTTCAATTGAAGCTACAAGCAAACCTGAAGACAGCACTCCCCAATCACCTGTTTGTCCTAAAATAGTAGAAAGATTAATTGCTACAAAGAACCCCAGTAGAATAGCGATAAAATTTATGAAAATTTTAGTGAAAAGATTTTGAAGTTTATGCATTAGACACTTACGTTGTTAGTAAAAACAAATTATAGCAAATTAACTAATTTATTTCGGGAAGTTCTTAATTTTTATAAAAAAAGAAAAACCCTGACAATGTCAGGGTTTTTTTTATAGGAACTACATCTTAGCCAACAACAGCTGGAGCTGTAAGAGCTACAGGTAGAGATTCACCAGCAGCAAGGTCTAGAGGGAAGTTGTGAGCGTTACGTTCATGCATAACTTCCATACCTAGGTTAGCACGGTTAAGGATGTCTGCCCAAGTGTTAATTACACGACCTTGGCTATCAACCACAGATTGGTTGAAGTTGAAACCGTTAAGGTTAAACGCCATTGTCATAACACCTAAAGCTGTAAACCAAATACCTACAACAGGCCACATTCCTAAGAAGAAATGAAGTGCACGAGAGTTGTTGAAGCTAGCATATTGGAAAATCAAACGACCAAAGTAACCGTGAGCAGCTACGATGTTGTAAGTTTCTTCTTCTTGACCGAATTTGTAACCGTAGTTAGCAGATTCGTTCTCAGTAGTTTCACGAATTAAACTAGATGTAACTAGAGAACCGTGCATAGCAGAGAATAGAGAACCACCGAATACACCTGCAACACCAAGTTGGTGGAATGGGTGCATAAGAATGTTGTGCTCAGCTTGGAACACAAGCATAAAGTTGAATGTACCGGAGATACCTAGAGGCATACCATCAGAGAAGCTGCCTTGTCCAATTGGGTAAACTAGGAAAACAGCAGAAGCTGCAGCAACAGGAGCTGTGAAAGCAACAGAAATCCAAGGACGCATACCTAAACGGTAGCTGAATTCCCACTCACGTCCAATCCAACCACAAACGCCTAGTAAGAAGTGATCAACGATTAGTTGGTAAGGACCACCGTTGTATAGCCACTCGTCAAGAGAAGCAGCTTCCCAGATAGGGTAGAAGTGAATACCGATAGAAGCAGAAGAAGGAATAACAGCACCAGAGATTATGTTGTTACCGTATAGTAGAGAACCAGCAACTGGCTCACGAATACCATCGATATCTACTGGAGGTGCAGCAACAAAAGCAATGATGAATACAGTTGTAGCTGTAAGTAATGTAGGGATCATTAAAGTACCGAACCAACCGATGTATAGACGGTTTTCAGTGCTAGTAATCCAAGAGCAGAAACGTTCCCATAAGCTTGCGCTTTCGCGTCTTTCTAAAGTAGCAGTCATGTTTTTATTTTTATGTAATGTTATAGTAATTTACTTCCCAAGCATCAATTGTGCTTGTTGATATAATTATCTTCTAAGCAGATATTTTTTACAAGTTAAAGACTAAAACTAGAATACTTTTTAGTTATATAAAAGTAGTTTACTAGAAAATTATGCAAGTAAAAACGCTTAAAAAGTATAAAATATAATTACTTATGGTATGTACTTTAATATCAAGCTGATAAAAATTAATAATTATGGGAAATATAAAAAATTTGGTTTCGTATGAGACTATATACCTTTTAAAACCGGATCTAACAGAAGACTTATTACTAAAAATTGTAGAACAGTATCAAGGGGTACTTGTAGAGAGAGGTGCAAAAAATATCGTTATAGAAAATAGGGGTAGAAGACACTTAAAATATCCGATTAAAAGAGCTAAGGATGGAGTCTATATCCAAATGAATTATGAGGCTAACGGAGAAGTAATCAATTTGATAGAAAAATCAATGAGAATTAACGATTCGATCATTAGATATATGACTACGGTTATAGAACAGGATCAATAATTTTCTATTAAACTAGGTTAAGGTAAAAAATATAAATTTTACCTTGGCATCGTGCTACCTTCCCATGGAGTATCCTCCAGAGTATTATCGCCGCTGTACCGTTTCACAACCGAGTTCGAGATGGATCGGAGTGGTTCCAATACGCTATAAACACCAAGGTTAAGAATCTTCAAAACTGCAAAACTCAATAAAAGAATTATAATCAAGCCCTCGGTCTGTTAGTACATCTTAGCTGAACGCATTACTGCGCTTATACTTAATGCCTATATAACGGTTGTTCTTACCGTGACCTTACCCGCTTATAGCGGTGAGAGCACTCATCTTAAGGTGGGCTTCCTACTTAGATGCTTTCAGCAGTTATCCACGCTACACATGGCTACCCAGCGTTTACCGTTGGCACGATAACTGGTACACCAGAGGTGTATTCCCCCCGGTCCTCTCGTACTAAGGGGGACTCCTTTCAATGCTCTAACGCCTGCACCGGATATGGACCGAACTGTCTCACGACGTTCTGAACCCAGCTCGCGTACCGCTTTCATGGGCGAACAGCCCAACCCTTGGGACGTACTACCGCCCCAGGATGCGATGAGCCGACATCGAGGTGCCAAACCTCCCCGTCGATGTGAACTCTTGGGGGAGATCAGCCTGTTATCCCTAGAGTAACTTTTATCCGTTGAGCGACGGCCCTTCCACGTGGAACCGTCGGATCACTAAGGCCGACTTTCGTCTCTGCTCGACTTGTGGGTCTCGCAGTCAAGCTCCCTTATGCCTTTACACTCTACGACTGATGTCCAACCAGCCTGAGGGAACCTTTGCGCGCCTCCGTTACCTTTTAGGAGGCGACCGCCCCAGTCAAACTGCCCACCTGAAACTGTTCTCTGACCGGATAACGGTACAAAGTTAGAATTTTAGCCTTACTAGAGTGGTATCTCACCGTTGGCTCCAACATTCCCACGAGAATGTCTTCAAAGCCTCCCACCTATCCTGCGCAAGCAAAGCCCAAACCCAATTCCAAGATACAGTAAAGCTTCATAGGGTCTTTCTGTCCAGGTGCAGGTAGTCCGCATCTTCACAGACATGTCTATTTCGCCGAGTCTCTCTCCGAGACAGCACCCTGATCGTTACGCCTTTCGTGCGGGTCGGAACTTACCCGACAAGGAATTTCGCTACCTTAGGACCGTTATAGTTACGGCCGCCGTTCACCGGGGCTTCAGTCGCCAGCTTCATCCGAGGATTGACCAACTTCTTTAACCTTCCGGCACTGGGCAGGCGTCAGCCTCCATACTTGATCTTACGAATTAGCGGAGACCTGTGTTTTTGGTAAACAGTCGCCAGGGTCTGGTTATTGCAACCCTTTTTCAAGGGTACCTCTTCTTCCGAAGTTACGAGGTTATTTTGCCGAGTTCCTTAGAGAGAGTTATCTCGCGCCCCTTGGTATACTCTACCTACCTACCTGTGTCGGTTTAAGGTACAGGCACTTATTATTTAAGATATTTCGAGCTTTTCTTGGAAGCATGGCATAAACTACTTCAGTACCGTAGTACTTCGTATTCACGTTTTAACTCAAAGTGTTTTCACCACCTCTCAACGTCTTAGACGCTTAAACCGGTAACCAACATCCGGCTAGTGTAGCCTTCTCCGTCCCTCGATATCAATAATAAGTGGTACAGGAATATTAACCCGTTGTCCATTAGCTACGCCTTTCGGCCTCACCTTAGGCCCTGACTCACCCTCCGCGGACGAGCCTTCCGGAGGAAACCTTAGGTTTTCGGGGCATTGGATTCTCACCAATGTTTTCGCTACTCAAGCCGACATTCTCGCTTCCACTTCGTCCACACCCGCTTACGCTAATGCTTCTATCTAATGTGGAACGCTCCCCTACCGATTATAATAAATCCCACAGCTTCGGCAGATTACTTAGCCCCGTTCATTTTCGGCGCAGGTGCACTTGATCAGTGAGCTATTACGCACTCTTTAAAGGATAGCTGCTTCTAGGCGAACCTCCTGATTGTCTCAGCATTCCCACATCCTTTATCACTTAGTAATCATTTAGGGGCCTTAGCTGGTGGTCTGGGCTGTTTCCCTCTTGACAATGGAGCTTATCCCCCACAGTCTTACTGGTTAACTACACACTTAGTATTCAGAGTTTGCATCGATTTGGTACCGCGTTAGCAGCCCGCACCGAAACAGTGCTTTACCCCTAAGCTATAGCGTTAACCGCTGCGCCTAAACGCATTTCGGGGAGAACCAGCTAGCTCCGGATTCGATTGGCATTTCACCCCTAACCACAACTCATCCGCTGATTTTTCAACATCAGTCGGTTCGCGCCTCCACTTAGTGTTACCTAAGCTTCACACTGGCCATGGTTAGATCATCCGGGTTCGGGTCTATAAACAGTGACAAACGCTCTGTTAAAGCTCGCTTTCACTCTGGCTCCGATATTTTTTATCTTAACCTGCCACTGCCTATAAGTCGCCGGCTCATTCTTCAACAGGTACGAGGTCGAACGTTTAGTCGTTCTTCCACTGCTTGTAAACTTAAGCTTTCATGTTCTATTTCACTCCCCTCCCGGGGTTCTTTTCACCTTTCCCTCACGGTACTAGTACGCTATCGGTCATTCAGGAATATTTAGCCTTACGAGGTGGTCCTCGCAGATTCACACGGGGTTTCACGTGCCCCATGCTACTTGGGATACAGCTAGATCTATTATACTTTTGGTTACAGGACTATCACCTTTTATAGTGTGGCATTCCAACCACTTCACCTAATACTTTTCATCTGTATTTGCTGTCCCACAACCCTACATAATAAGTGTAGTTTGGGCTGTTCCCTTTTCGCTCGCCGCTACTGTGGGAATCGCTATTGCTTTCTTTTCCTCTGGTTACTGAGATGTTTCAATTCACCAGGTTCGCTCTTATGTATCTATAGATTGAATACATAGTATTAAAGAGTTTCCTCATTCGGGCACCTCCGGATCAAAGCTTACGTCCAGCTCCCCGAAGCATTTCGTTGGTAGACACGCCCTTCATCGCTTCTGAATGCCAAGGTATCCAACTTAAGCTCTTATTCGCTTGAATATAATTTGTAGATTAAATTTTACAGTTTTCAAAATTCTACAGGTGAGAATTTTTGGAGGTAAGCGGACTCGAACCGCTGACATCTGCCGTGCAAAGGCAGCGCTCTACCAACTGAGCTATACCCCCTTTGGGCTATTCTGGACTTGAACCAGAGACCTCACCCTTATCAGGGGTGTGCTCTAACCAGCTGAGCTAATAGCCCATTCCTATAGTAAATACTATAGAAATATTTTTAGTGAAACACATCATAACCTTCTGAAGACATACTTAATGAGTCTCCCTATAAGGAGGTGATCCAGCCGCACCTTCCAGTACGGCTACCTTGTTACGACTTCACCCCAGTCACTAGCCCTACCTTAAACGCCCCCCTCCGTAAGGTTAGGGTAACGGCTTTGGGTATGACTAGCTTCCATGGTGTGACGGGCGGTGTGTACAAGGCCCGGGAACGGATTCACCGCAGTATAGCTGACCTGCGATTACTAGCGATTCCAACTTCATGCAGGCGAGTTGCAGCCTGCAATCTGAACTGAGATCGAGTTTATGAGATTAGCATACTTTTGCAAGTTAGCGACTCTTTGTCTCGACCATTGTAGTACGTGTGTAGCCCAGGGTGTAAGGGGCATGCTGACTTGACGTCGTCCTCACCTTCCTCCGATTTATCACCGGCAGTCTTTTTAAAGTGCCCAACTAAATGATGGCAACTAAAAACAAGGGTTACGCTCGTTGCGGGACTTAACCCAACATCTCACGACACGAGCTGACGACAGCCATGCACCACCTGTGTTCACGTTCCCGAAGGCACTCTCTTCTTTCAAAGAGATTCGTGACATGTCAAACCCTGGTAAGGTTCTTCGCGTTGCATCGAATTAAACCACATACTCCACCGCTTGTGCGGGCCCCCGTCAATTCCTTTGAGTTTCACTCTTGCGAGCGTACTTCCCAGGCGGGATACTTAACGCCTTAGCTACGATACTGCACGGGTTAATACGTGCAACACCTAGTATCCATCGTTTACGGCTAGGACTACTGGGGTATCTAATCCCATTTGCTCCCCTAGCTGTCGTCTCTTAGTGTCAGTTGTGGCCCAGTAGAGTGCTTTCGCCATTGGTGTTCTTCCTAATATCTACGCATTTCACCGCTACACCAGGAATTCCCTCTACCTCTACCATACTCAAGCCTAGTAGTTTCCATTGCTTTCCCAGGGTTAGGCCCTGATCTTTAACAACAGACTTGCTAAGCAACCTACAGACGCTTTATGCCCAGTGATTCCGGATAACGCTTGCATCCTCTGTATTACCGCGGCTGCTGGCACAGAGTTAGCCGATGCTTATTCCTCAAGTACCGTCAGAATTTCTTCCTTGAGAAAAGAGGTTTACAACCCACAGGCTTTCATCCCTCACGCGGTATTGCTCCGTCAGGCTTTCGCCCATTGCGGAAAATTCCCCACTGCTGCCTCCCGTAGGAGTCTGGGCCGTGTCTCAGTCCCAGTGTGGCTGGTCGTCCTCTCAAACCAGCTACTGATCGTCGCCTTGGTGAGCCGTTACCTCACCAACAAGCTAATCAGACGCGAGCTCTTCCTAAGGTGGATAGATCCTTTTACCTCTCGGCATATAGAGTATTAGCAACCGTTTCCAGCTGTTATCCTCTTCCTAAGGGTAGATTCTCACGTGTTACTCACCCGTCCGCCACTAAGATCAAAAATCTTCGTACGACTTGCATGTGTTAAGCATACCGCCAGCGTTCATCCTGAGCCAGGATCAAACTCTCCATAGTATCCAAAATTTCTTAAATTAAGTATAAACTTTGTTTCAAACTTAACTTGGGAGATCAATTCCTTGATCTTGAAATCCACATTAGTCTTTCTCTACCAAAATTGTCAACCCTTTATCAATCTAGAAATTGTTCTAAGTAATTGTAAAAATATTTAATTTTATTTATTGATAGTTTTATTTCAGATCTGTAAAGTCAGTGTAAATAAGTGTAAAAAAAATGACGTAATGCTTTATTATCTTGTTAGGAGTAATAGAAAGATATCTTGGGAGAATGTATTAATATGATTAGTGATACTCAAATATTTGTTGCGTTAATATTAGCTTTAATCTCTTTAGTGCTAGCGATTCGATTAGGAACTTCTTTATACTAAATTTAGTATAAATTTTTTATGAAATAAGAAAGTAAAATTCTTATTTCATACTTTTGAAGTTTGATTTATTATTTTTATATTGAACTGTACTCAGCATAAATTTTCGATATCCTCTAGATTTAATTATAAAAAATAAAACAAAGAATAAAATTTATTGTGACTTTAAATACTATCAAGAATACTGCTCGCCCCATATTTCCTTTCACAGCTATTGTTGGACAGGAAGAGATGAAACTTGCATTAGCCCTTAATGTAATCGATCCTAAAATAGGTGGTGTTATTATTATGGGAGACAGAGGTACTGGAAAATCTACGACTATAAGAGCTATAACAGATATATTACCTGAGATCGAAGTTGTAAAAGATGATCCATTTAACTCTCATCCGAATGATTTTGAACTAATGAGTGATGACATTCGCACTAAAATTGAGCAAGGGTTACAACCAGAATCTGTATTAAAAAAAGTTATGATGGTAGATTTGCCATTAGGAGCTACAGAGGATAGAGTATGTGGAACTATAGATATTGAGAAAGCTTTAACTGATGGTGTTAAAGCGTTTGAACCAGGTCTACTTGCTAAAGCAAACAGAGGAATTCTTTACGTGGACGAGGTGAACCTATTGGATGATCATTTGGTAGATATTTTATTAGATTCTGCCGCTTCCGGATGGAACACTGTGGAACGAGAAGGTATCTCGATACGCCACCCTGCTAGATTTGTACTGGTAGGGTCTGGTAATCCTGAAGAGGGTGAATTAAGACCTCAACTCTTAGATAGATTTGGGATGCACTCCGAAATAAGAACAGTAAAGAGTCCGGAATTACGGGTTCAAATTGTAGAACAACGATCTGATTTTGATAGAAATCCACAAGAGTCTTTAGCCAAATATCAGAGTTCGCAAGAAGAATTCAAAAATAAAATTATACAAGCACAAAAGTTACTTCCTCAAGTTGTAATTGATTATAAATTACGAGTAAAAATATCTCAAGTCTGTAGCGAATTGGATGTAGATGGTTTACGAGGAGATATAGTTACAAATAGAGCTTCGAGAGCTTACGCAGCCTATAATGGTAAAGTAGCGGTAACTGTTGAAGATATTAAATCAGTTATAACAATGTGTTTACGACACAGGCTACGCAAAGATCCTTTGGAAACTATTGATTCTGGGGATAAAGTTCAAAAAACGTTTGAAAAAGTTTTTAGCGATCTCTCATAATCTTGAGAGTTGATTTCGGTATATTGTATAGGCTCAGTAGGATTCGAACCTACATTAGAGACTTAGAAGGTCCCTGTCCTGATCCCTTAGACGATGAACCCTTTTTCTTATAAAAAACAATACATTGGGCGGTACTGGATTTGAACCAGTGACCACCTGCTTGTAAGGCAGGCGCTCTACCGCTGAGCTAACCGCCCTTTTTATTATTTTGATGAAAATATCATAACACCTAGTGATTAATTTATGCAACTTCTTTTCTAAAATCTTAAATTAATCATAATTAAAAAACTTTGAAAATTTAATTCAATGGGAAATTTTTTTAGTTGTAGACTCCAACTATTTTCCTACTATTTTTTAATTTATGTTTACTAATTTTTTAGAAGCCCCGCAGCGATTTTTTTATTATTTTTTGACAGAATTTTTTGTAAAATTTCATACCTCTTAGCTTTAATACAAAGCTGGTGAAGGGACTTGAACCCGCAACCTACTGATTACAAATCAGTTGCTCTACCAATTGAGCTACACCAGCAATTATAATTACATAATTAAATATACAATAAAATCTTTTACATAGTAAAGTATTTTTTCGTTTATTATCTTGAGTTATGATATCGCCAATATTTAGTTTTTTAAATATTAAGTTTTGAATTAATTTAAAAATTATATGGAGAGTTTTTATGTCCAGATATAGAGGAGCAGTGCTGAGAATTGTCCGTCGTTTGGGAGAGTTACCTGGTCTTACTAGAAAAATGACGAAGCGGACTACTAGACCTGGGCAACATGGAGATCAAAATAGAAAACCTTCTGAATATTCTATACGCCTTGAGGAAAAGCAAAAAATTCGTTTTAATTATGGTCTAACAGAGAGACAATTATTAAGATACGTGCGAGCAGCGAGAAGAATTAAAGGTTCTACAGGAGAAGCTTTGTTACAATTGTTGGAAATGCGCTTAGACAATATAATATTTAGATTAGGGATGGCTCCAACAATACCAGCTGCTAGGCAGTTAGTTAATCATGGACATATTTGTGTTAATAATCGAAGAGTTTCTATACCTAGTTATCAGTGTCAAACTGGTGATGCAATCTTGGTAAGAAACAATGCCAAATCTAAACAACTTGTAGAAGGATATCTATCTTTTCCTGGTTTAGCTAACATACCGACTCATTTAGAGATTGATAAATCTAATCTAACAGGAAAAGTAAATGGTGTTATTGAAAGAGAATGGGTAGCATTACAATTAAATGAGTTGTTAGTTGTTGAATACTACTCTCGTAAAGGTTAGTCATTTTTAATTATATGTAAATTAAAGTTTCTATTATCTTGGAAATTACCAAGAATTTTCTTCACTTGGTAAAGTGTCTGAGGTAAATAGCCATACCATTCCTTTATAGAATCTATGTAAATTTTTTAAGTTCAGCTGGAATTTAAATATTGAATCTTTAAGGATGTTACTTTCGACTATGGGTAGATCTTTTTTATCGGATGTCCACTCTAAATAAGAATCGTATGGAGGCACAAATATTATATCCATAGTTTTTTCAGGATTGCTTTCTATATCTAAAAGTAAACTTTCTAGGTTGTAGATTTCTATAGTCGGATTTTTGTTTAATTCCGAATACATTTTTTTTGATAAACATATTTTCCAAGCTTTTATAGCATCTTCTTTATTAAAAAAAATTATTTTTTTTTCAGAAGAATTTTGGAAAAAGTATTCAAATAGTGTTTTTCTTACGGGATTTTTTTGAAGTTTCATTGTATAGATTGGATTTCCTTGAAACCAATTACTAGAATACTTTTGTTTAGGATGCACTACACACTTCTGTTTAAAGATATAATTTGTAAGGAGTTGATCTACCTCACCTAAGTCGGCTACAAGACGATTTTGAGTCTTAGGTGGTGATGTTCGGTTTAGTCTATAGAATACATCTAAACCTACAGTTTTAATCTTTAGTCCTAAATTTTCTGACTCTTTGGGTTCTTTTTTACAAATTTCATGTAGATAACTAGATGCATCTTCTTTATTCATAAAGAATAAATTTATAGCTACGGATCCCTCATCATATGACCAGAAGAATAATTCATTAGATTTTTCTCTGAGCCATTGTAGAGAATATGGGTTTTTATAATCTCTGGGTGAAGCTGTAATAATTTCATTATTTTTATTTACGACTGTATATATAGGGATAAATTTTAATTTAGAAATTAAACTTTTCTGTTCAGTTGTAGGAAAGTTTGGAGATCGTTTGTTTGATAGAAGAGTTAAAGCTTTTTGAATTTTTGGTAATTTAAAGTTCTCCTTATCCCACTCATGTGGAATAGTTAGGCTGTTAAGTCTTTTACCATTTTGAATAAAGGTATTGTCATTATTTGTTTGAATTCGTACTTTTAATTCTTCTGTTGAAGATAATTTTTCTATAAATGTTGGGACAGGGTCCTCGAAACTTTTTAAATTAATATTTTGGACATCGTTTGTAATCCAATTTAATATATTAGTCATATTAGATCTGGTTAGGTGTTATACTTTTTAAAATTAATTTTTTTACTTTTAACTTAGAAAACAAAAATCTTTATTTAAATTCGTAAACATTTTGACGTTCTGAATTAGTTTAAATTTTAGTATTTTTACTATAAATGTAATTTTTAATTTCTAAGCGATATTTTTAAATGAATTCTCGCATTTTTTTGTAACGTATAGCATAAAATTATAACTAACATAATCAAACAGTTGGTTCTAAGTTAAATTTTCTTGCTAGTATTAAATCAGGGTACAAATTAATCAGTTACAAACTTAAAAGTAGTAACTACACACAGGATGTGATTTTATCAGCATTTAAGATATTGTCACACACTACACTTTATCGACTATAACCTTTACAGGAGGAATGTATGTCTCAATCCGTTGAATCACGGACTCGAATCAAAAACGAACGTTACGAATCAGGCGTTATCCCTTACGCAAAAATGGGTTACTGGGATGCTGATTACAATATTAAAGATACTGATGTGCTAGCTATGTTCCGTATGACTCCTCAAAAAGGTGTTGACCCAGTGGAATGTGCTGCAGCTATCGCTGGTGAGTCTTCTACAGCAACTTGGACTGTTGTATGGACTGACCTTTTAACAGCATGTGATCTTTACAGAGCTAAAGCATACAGAGTTGACCCTGTTCCAGGTGCAGCTGATCAATACTTTGCTTACATTGCATACGAACTAGATTTATTTGAAGAAGGTTCTCTTGCAAACTTAACAGCATCTATCATTGGTAACGTTTTCGGTTTTAAAGCTGTGAATGCACTACGTCTAGAAGATATGCGTATTCCAGTTGCTTACCTAAAAACATTCCAAGGTCCTGCTACAGGTGTAATTGTGGAACGTGAAAGACTTGACAAATACGGTCGTCCTCTTCTTGGTGCTACTGTTAAACCTAAATTAGGTTTATCTGGTAAAAACTATGGTCGTGTTGTTTACGAAGGTCTAAAAGGCGGTCTAGATTTCCTTAAAGACGATGAAAACATCAACTCTCAACCGTTCATGAGATGGAGAGAGCGTTTCTTATTCGGTATTGAAGGCGTAAACAGAGCTGCTGCTGCTGCTGGTGAAGTTAAAGGTCACTACTTTAACATCACGGCTGGTACAATGGAAGCTATGTACGAACGTGCTGAATTCTGTAGAGAAATCGGCTCCGTTATTTGTATGATTGACCTTGTAATTGGTTACACAGCTATCCAATCTATGGGTATCTGGGCTCGTAATAACAGCATGATCTTACACTTACACCGTGCTGGTAACTCCACATACTCCCGTCAAAAAACTCACGGTATGAACTTCCGTGTAATTTGTAAATGGATGCGTATGGCTGGTGTTGACCATATTCACGCTGGTACTGTTGTAGGTAAATTAGAAGGCGACCCTCTAATGGTTAAAGGTTTCTATAATGTACTATTACAACAAAAAATAGATATTAACCTTCCTCAAGGTTTATTCTTTGCACAAGACTGGGGTTCTATGGCTAAATGTATGCCAGTAGCTTCCGGTGGTATCCACTGTGGTCAAATGCACCAACTTATTCATTACCTAGGTGATGACGTAGTTCTTCAATTCGGTGGTGGTACAATTGGTCACCCAGATGGTATCCAAGCTGGAGCTACAGCAAACCGTGTTGCTCTTGAGTGCATGGTTATCGCTCGTAACGAAGGTCGTGACTACTTGGCAGAAGGTCCTCAAATTCTTAAAACAGCTGCTAAAAGCTGTGGACCTCTTCAAACAGCTCTAGATCTTTGGAAAGATATTACATTTAACTACGCTTCTACAGATACAGCTGACTTCATTGAAACAGCTACATCTAACAGATAGTATCATTATTTAGAGAATTTAACCAAAGGAGTATACATCGTGAGACTAACACAAGGTGCTTTTTCTTTCGTTCCAGACTTAACTGATGAACAAATCGTTAAACAAATCCAGTATGCTATTAGCAAAGGCTGGGCTCTTAACGTTGAGTGGACAGATGATCCACATCCTCGTAACTGCTACTGGGAAATGTGGGGTCTTCCACTTTTCGGTATCAAAGATGCTGCTGCTGTAATGTTTGAAGTTAATGCTGCTCGTAAAGCTAAACCAAATAGCTACGTAAAAGTTAACGCATTTGACAACACAAGAAGTGTTGAAAGCTGCTGTCTTTCTTTTATCGTTCAACGACCAACTTCTAATGAACCAGGTTTCACACTTGCTCGTACAGAAGATAAATCTAGATTCATTCGTTACACTATTCAAAGTTATGCTACAAGCAAACCTGAAGGAGAACGTTACTAATCAGTTTTAGTTTTAAGAATAGAGAGTCTATTATTTAGCCTCTCTATTTTTATGCCAGGTAAAGACTTTACTATATTTATTATTTTCAATATGAATTATACCCAACAGAATCGAGACGATATTTTGGTCAATCTTCAAGATGAATATGAGAAACGTCAAATTCAAGAAGTATTGGACCAATTGGATAAAGATCTAATAGGATTGATCCCAGTGAAAACTAGGATTAAAGAAATCGCTGCTTTACTCTTGGTGCATAGATTACGTAAAGCACTGGGGTTAACTTCCTCTAATCCAGGTTTACACATGTCTTTTACCGGAAGTCCAGGAACTGGAAAGACTACAGTTGCCTTGAAGATGGCTGATATATTATTTAGGCTAGGTTATGTTCGAAAAGGTCATTTAATAACTGTTACTCGAGATGATCTTGTGGGTCAATATATTGGGCATACAGCTCCAAAAACAAAAGAAGTTTTAAAGCGTGCAATGGGTGGAGTATTATTTATAGATGAGGCTTATTATCTATATAAACCGGATAATGAAAGAGACTATGGGGCTGAAGCTATTGAAATTCTTCTGCAGGTTATGGAAAATCAGAGAGATGATTTAGTCATAATTTTTGCTGGTTATAAAGAAAGAATGGATAGTTTTTACGCTTCGAATCCTGGATTATCTTCTCGAGTTGCAAATCATGTGGATTTTCCAGATTATTCTCCAGAAGAATTGCTTCAAATTGGCAAGATGATGCTAGAAGATCAGCAATATGTTTTGACATCAGAGTCCGAAGTGGCTTTGTTAGAATATATTAAGTTGCGCATGCAACAGCCTCATTTTGCAAATGCTCGGAGTGTACGCAATGCTATAGACAGAGCCCGTATGAGACAAGCAAATAGAATGTTTGCGGCGGGAGATCGTGTTTTAACAAAATCAGATTTAGTAACTATTCAGGCCGAAGATATAAGAAAAAGTAGAGTTTTTAGATCTTAATGAAATTATTATTAATTTGCTATACGTAAAAAGAAAAAAAGTGTATATATTTAGTATAGGTAGTGAGTTAGATACTCACAATCACTCAGGCGGTATAGCCAAGTGGTAAGGCAAGGGATTGCAAATCCTTCACCCCCGGTTCAAATCCGGGTGCCGCCTTGAGAGAATGGGGGTGTGGTGGAATGGTAGACACAACAGACTTAAAATCTGTTGACTATTTTGGTCGTGAGGGTTCGAGTCCCTCCACCCCCACTTACTTATTTACTTTACGTTTGTTCTCAAAAATTCTGTATTTATTTTTGATTCCCTAGTCAGAGATATTTTTCCAGTTCTAGCAATTTCTGTAATTCCAAATGGTGTTAAAATTTGTTCGATAGCCATCATTTTACCAGGATCACCAGTAACCTCAATAATTAAAGAACTCTCTGATAAATCAACAACTCGCGCTCTAAAAATTTGGGTAATTTCTAATATTTCAGATCTTCTACTTGCGTTTGCATTAACTTTTAGGAGCATTAGCTCTCTTTCTACGCAGGGAATATTTGATATATCTTGTACGCGTAATATATTTACTAACTTGTAAAGTTGTTTTGTAAGCTGGTCTATAGTTTTATCTTCTGCAGGAACTACCATTGTAATTCTAGATATACCTGCTTGTTCTGCTGGTCCTACTGCTAGGCTCTCTATATTGAATCCTCGTCTAGCAAATAATCCTGCAATTCTTGTTAAAACACCAGATTCATCCTCTACTAATACAGATAGTGTATGTTTCATAATTATATTTTATTAAATATTTAAATTAATTTTTATGAAATAAGACATCTAAATAAGATAATTATATTTTAATAAGCTTATTGCATCCGGCTGGGTTTGAACCAGCGTCGTCTCGAGAGAAACGGATTATGAGTCCGGTGCCTTCGACCACTCGGCCACAGATGCATTTAAATTTAAGTTTTTGGAACTGGTGGGAATTGAACCCACGTCCACTCAATACCCTAGAGTATATTCATTCACAAGTTTAGCTTTATTCTATATTTAAAGCAACTATTTTTTTATCTCATTAAATTTATCTGGAAGAGAAGTTAATTTGTTAAAACTCTCCGCTTATTTTGATCTTTAGATTTTTGCGCTCTATAAACCCTCTCAGGTTATACTAAAGCAAGCTTACGTTCGAATGAAAGTATGTTGTTTGCACTTATATTTTAAACTTTTTTTTACAAGAAAGTTAAAGCTTGACTTGAATCGTAGTACTCTCTTTTAAAGAGTGTCGACACCTAAACAGTCCCGAGTATAAACTAACTATAACATATCTACATTGATAATATTTTATATTTTTATTAAACTATTTTATTTTTAGAAACCTTCATTGAGCATGGTGGGAATCGAACCCACGGCAACCAGGACCGGAATCTGGTACTCTATCCACTGAGCTACATGCTCTATTAATATTCTTAATTACTCTTTTAACTATACAATATTTGAACCCGATTATCCATCTGAAAAATGGAAATTGTACTCAAGTGCAATTCATAATGAAGGTTTTGCGTTGGGATTAAATTTGCATTCAAATAACCCAGTCCATTGCAAATGTTGCATTTTCTACTAAATGCATCGTAGATGCTTTGACCATATCTTGCTCGAGTAATTTCAACCAATCCTAACTCTGACATTTGAATTACAGTGGATTTTACGTAATCCTTTTTAATTAATTTATTAATGTACCGAATAAGTTTCATTTGGTCAGTTTGGTTTGTGGAATCAATGAAATCTACTATAATAATTCCTCCAATGTTTCGCAATTTTATTTGTCTAGCAATTTCTTGTACTGCTGCATAATTAACCCATAGACTTGCTTGACGTGAATTGTGAAAGTTAATAGATGAGCCTGAGTTTACATCTATGCTTGTTAATGCCTCTGTCTTTTCTATTATGATGTAACCTCCTTTAGGTAAGTTTACTCTAGGTCTCATAATTTGAGCAAGAATTGCATCTACTAAATAATATTTAATTAAGTCTAAATTTGTTTTATGAAATTCTATTATTATACTTTTCCTTATGTCTAATTTAGTAATTTGGGACAAAATCTGTTTTGTTCTAATTGCTGCATTATATGAATCTACAGCTATAAAGTCAAAATTTATATTTGAATAGTCTTCGAAAATTTTTTGTATAAAATCCTTTTTTTTACTTAATAAAGAAGGCTTAAATAAATTAACAGATTTATTTAAGACTTTTTTCCAACGAGATTTTAATAATTTTATTTCTTTAATTAAAAAATTTGTATTAGCACCAATAGCTTCAGGTTTTATTAAAATACCTGAATTTTTTGAATTAATTAATAGATATCCAAGTGCTTTTATATATTCTCGACTAGTATAGTCGTAATGATTTTTTTTTAGTATATTTACGGACTTTGAAAAAGGTAAAAATACTAGATATTTACCAACAATATTTATATCTGAACTAACGTTTGGACCTTTAGTTCCACTAGGTTCACGTGTTATTTGAACAAGGATGTTTTTGTTTGGTGTAATTGATTTAATAGCATTACTATGGTCAAATGAGATAAATCCATTTTTTGATTTTGGATTAAGTGTGATAAAAGCTGCATCTAAACTAGGTAATAGTGTAGATACTTTCCCCAAATAAATATCGTTAATTCTATATAAGTGGTGTTCCATAACAATACTAAGTAGTTTATTTTTAAAGTAAATTAGTCCTACATGGCTTTTATCTATAAGAATTAATTTGTAACTCATACTTATTTTGTAATAGTAATATTATTGGAGATAAAAATAAAAAATATTTTTAATTAAAGTGGTAATAGGCTTAGACCACCACTTTAATTTAATCTTTTTAGATTAGAAATTAATAATAAATTTTTCCTCCGCCCCATTTTTCTCCACCTAATTTAGGTTGAAGAAGTATGTGCCCGCTAATTGCGAATAAATCTTCATCACTTAAGCTTCGCATTTTCGGGAAGATATCAGCACTTTTAGTACTTGGATGTAATTCAGCGATGGATTCTAATCCATCATAAGTTGTAGGATTTTTTAGGTAATCAATTAAAGCATTAATATTATCACGAGGAGGCGTTGCTAAACTTAGTGCATCTGGTTCTAAACCAAGGTTAGGGTTTGTTTTCGTTACTCCACCAACGTGACATTGGCCACAAGACGCGTTGAATAATCGTTTTCCTCTTTTAACTTGCTCAGGAGTTAAAATCACAGTTGAACCAGAAGAGTCCAAAGGAACTGTACGTGTAGTTTCGTCTAAATCAATTGCTATTGATCCTGTTGAGCAAGAAACTACAGTGCAAAGTCCTAAGATAAAATGCAATGGAGAAATTTGTTTTTTCATAAGTGAATTACTTAATAATTGAGTGATCTTAAAGAAAAATAGATCTTGGTGTTATATATACTAGAATAATATTCTACATTTAAAATTTTAATAAAAATATCTTAATATTATAAGTGAGTATCCAATTTAACGCATTCATTAGAGTTTTAATAAAACGTATTTACCAAAACTCTAAAAAACTTTAATTTCTTGTTAATCTATCTGCTTGGCTTACAAGAAATAATGCAGATCCGATCGGGATAATTACTACAAATAAACCTAAAAGTAGACTGTTGATAAAAGCTGATAAAGATGGAGTCATTTTAATCCTCTTATTTGTATTACTAATTTCTTACCATATAGTATAGACTAGTTTTGTTAGATTAATGACATTATCTAATGAAATTTTCCTTTGGATTATGTAGATTTTGTTTTAATGTGGACTTTATTAGTTATAAACCTTAGACCGTATCTCGTATGAATTGAGATTTTGATTAAGAAATTTAACAATAAAAATGTGATTTTTATAAAATGCTGAGTAACTAAATGAGATTTTTAAAGTTAATTAAAAAATAATTCTTGGGATTTTTTTAAGTCGTTACTATTAAATTTTAGATAAATATAAACTTGGACTGCAACTTCTTATAATATCTTTTTTCATTGCTGTCTTCCGACTCTCATGAGGTAAAAGTTTACAATATTTTACAGCCAAGTTTAATTAATTATAGTGGAATTGATATTTTAATTCAATTTTTTTAGTATAAATTATAAAGGAAAGTACAACATGTCTGGGTAAAATCTATTACCTTCGATTAAAAGTGCTGCTGTAAAAGACATCCAAACTGTAATTAATACTGGTGCTGTGGATAAATATTTTAGAAAATTGCTGTCCATTAGTGTATATTTTTTTAAATTTTAAATTTATCGTGGTGAAACAGTGATCTCGTCTGCAGAAGCTATAAGGTTTCCACTTGTGAACTCTTTGAATGCAGAGAAAGGCCATATGAATCCTGTTGTTACAAAGCTTAACGCAACAGGGACATCAATGATAATTTCTTTTTCAGTAGGCTTATCAGATGTTCTAGCCCATTGTACGTAACTTCTACCAACCCAACCTATCCATCCTGCTATATAAATAAAGAATACACCTGGGATAACGAATTCTCCGCTGTGGTTCCATCGGCCGTCAGTTATCAGATGTGGTAGACCATCTGTACCACATAAAAGACCTGCTTTTCCATAACGATCAAAACGGCCTTGTGTTTTTTCTATTTGTTTTTGTAGAGCCAAAGCAGGAGGACTACCCACTTCATATTTTTTTATTCTAGATTCTAGTTTTTTTACACTTTGGTCTAGTCGGCGTTGGAACTCTTTTGACTCTTTACAAGGCTTTAGTCCTGCTACATCTGCTTTTGCAGTTGTTGGAAGAATGAATAAATTCAGTATTAATAAAATTGAAATCCAGTTTTTCACGAATGCTCTCCTATAAATATTCACAATATAATCATATCATGTTAACAACAGAAGTTGTAAATTAAATAGAAGAGTAATTTAGAAAAATATTGTAGACACAGTTTTTTTCATGTGCTAGTATTGAATATACATACGGGATGTAGCGCAGTTTGGTAGCGCGCCTGCTTTGGGAGCAGGATGTCGCAGGTTCAAATCCTGTCATCCCGAATTTTGGATCTAACTTTTAGAGTTATGAGTTTTTCATTGGCCGTTTCATTCTCCTTATCAAGAGTTAGAACTTGAGAATATACTTCTATAGCATCTTGTAACATTTTTTTCTTCTCATACGCGTATGCTAAATTATTTAAAGCAACTATATAATTAGGACGTAATGCTACAGCTTCTTTGTAATAATAAATTGAAACATCAAACTGCTCACTTTCAAAATAAGTAAATCCTATAGTGTTGTATAAATTAGAAAGACCTTCTATATCTTCCTTATCCCAATTTTTTAGAGCTTTAGAGAATTGTAAAATTGCTTCATCAAAAAGTTTTTTAGAGAGATATATTACTCCTATAGAGTAATACTCTTTTGGTGTAGCGGTACCCGAGCGAAGCTTTTTTTGTAGTTCGGATAACTCTTTTTCTAGTTCTTTCTTTTTTAAGATTTGTTTTGATAAAAAAATTAGAAGAACTACGAGAGATATGAATAAAATTAAGAGGTATATTATTGGTAATATTGAATTCATTTGTTTAATTTGAAAGACGGGTTAATTTTTATATTTTATTTATTTGTAAAGTTTATTTCTGCAATTAGTTGACATAAATTGTATTATTGTATACGTTGTATATTAAGTAAATGCAAAAGGCCCCCATCGTCTAGAGGCCTAGGACATCTCCCTTTCACGGAGGTAACGGGGATTCGAATTCCCCTGGGGGTATAGTATATTATTTTATCTTTTTAAATCTTGTTGTTGTTTTAAAGAGGTTTATATTTTTATGGGCTGCCCGGGGATCGAACCCGGAACAAATCGATTAAAAGCCGAGTACTCTACCATTGAGTTAGCAGCCCTATAAATACCAATAGAATACAAATATCATAATTAATTAATAAATACAAGATTTTATTACTAATAAGTGTATTTATATGTATATATTAACTCTAGAGTTTAGCATATCTGAGTTTGATGGTGTCAGTATCAAAACATATTTAAGATCAAAATATCCTAATAAAATTTTAGTGCGACTATTTATTTCTTCGTTATATTTTGATACATTTTTTGTTGAAGCATTATTTTTATAAGTAATTTTGGGTATTTATTGAGATTTTTGTTCTAATTTATATATTTGCAAGATTTTTTACAAAGATTTATGTTAGAACAAACTTATTAGAATATACTATATATGTATCTATTATTTAGATGTTATCTATAAATAATCAAAAACATAGACACTAGTTTATTACAGGGGAACCCATTATGTTTTTTAATCTTACGACTTTGCTACAACTAGTTTCTCTTTTTCTTGTAATTACTGCAGGTCCAGCTATTATTGTATTGATAGCCTTACGACGTGGTAACTTATAAGAATTAAAGTTTATCTAAATTTTTAGGCGAATATTTATAGTCAAAAACTAAACGGTTCGCTTAAAATTTAGATATCTTTTTTAATTCGCAGATTATTTTTTCGTATAAGAGAGGATTTCACTTAAGTTAATTTCTTGTTTTTCACTCGAAAATTCGTTATCCTTAGTGAGGAATAGCATGCAATGACATTCTTTTCTTTCCCTCATAGGTACGCAGGGGCAATTCCAATAAGCAGAAGATACCTCAGCTGCTTTGTCGTCGTAGTGACGACATGGACATAAAGGTGCACCATATTCATCTTTGTGCCGAGCAAGTCCTTCAATAACTACAGCGGTAATACTTAAATCGGAACAAAAGAAGGTACCTGTTCTTTTTGCATAGGTTTCAGAAAAGTTTTGCATTGCTTGAAGACTCTCAGGATAGTTAACATTTGTCATATTAGTTTTTTATTCGTATTAATTTTGTTTCTAAAAGCAAGTTTTTCTTAATGTAAATATATTCTCAAGTATATTTCATATTAGTTTACTTTAGTACTAAAATAGTTAAAGATTCTAATACTTAGTTTAATGTACTAAAAAATTTAGTTTTTATAAACCTTACTCTATTGTCTTTAAATAAAGATTATGACTGCTGCTTACCTTCCATCTATACTTGTTCCTTTAATTGGTTTAGTTTTTCCTGGTTTAGTTATGGCTTTTGCGTTTATTTATATTGAGCAGGACGAAGTAGGATAAAGTTGTTTATAAAATTGGAATAAATACTAACAAAATATTTAATAATTTCTTTAGTATTTATTCTAATTTTTCATTAGAAAGCAATTTTTTTTATAGGGATGATCCTACTCCAGAATAAGAACCGTAAAAGAATAAACCAACAACTGTTAAAGCTGCAATTCCTCCTACTGTAGCAATAAGCCAAAGGGGAATTCTACCAGTACTAGCCATCTACAATTACCTCCAAATTGGTAAATCTTAGAAAGTTTTTATTAAACTTAAGATGATAATAATTTTTATAACTTAATTCGCACAAAGTATGTTAGTTGAAGAAGTAACTAGAGAATAGTACTGCTAAAACGAAAATCAATAGTAATCCCCAAAATAGAGACGTGCGATTTAGTTCAACGGGTTGTTTGTTAGGGTTAGGTCCACTCATATTATCCTCCTATCGTTGAATAAATTGCATAGAGGTAATAGCACCAAGGAAAAATACAGTTGGAACAGCTAATCCATGAATAGCTAACCATCTAAACGTAAAAATAGGATAAGCGATGGGTTGTTTAATTTTGCTCACGATGAAATCTCACTTATTTTTACAAACCTTTTGTTAAATCTTCTAACTCTTGTTTAGCACTGAATCTATCATTAACCAGAGGAACTTGTTGACGCTCCTGCGTGAAATATTCATTTGGTCTAGGCGTTCCGAATATATCGTACGCTAATCCTGTACTAACAAAAAGCCAACCAGCTACAAAAAGAGCAGGAATTGTTATGCTATGAATAATCCAGTAACGTATACTCGTGATTATATCAGAGAATGGTCGTTCCCCTGTTGAGCCTCCTGACATATAAGATACCTCCGAAAAGTTAAAAGTATGAGAGTTAAATTATTTATATTTTTATAAAAAAGATATATACATTGGTAAAGATGCCAGAATTGTAAACAGATTTTCGGCTGCCGTATCAACTTTTTATCTTTTAAATCAAATAATTTGATTAATAAAATTATTTGACATCTACATTATACCGAAGGTGTTTTCTCTTAATTAAGAAGATTACAAATAAGTAAAGTTTATAAATTATGAGATTATTCAAACGGGTAAATATAGTTTCTATGCATTATTAAATTTTTATCTATACCTATAGTAACTAAAAAAATCTTCAAAAAAACATTTTTATTTAAATACTTTTTAGAATTAAAGATCTATTTTATGTTTGAAGCGGGCAGAGGGAATCGAACCCTCATCATTAGCTTGGAAGGCTAAGGTTTTACCACTAAACTATGCCCGCTGCGGATTTGTATTAAACTTTAGTTTTTTTAATAACATAGATATAATACATTTCTTTAAGAAAGAATTCTACATTTTCAGATATTTTATTAATCTTCTAAAGGTACATTTAAAAATAGTGATAAGTTTACTGCTTCCTCTTCGATAAGTGATAGCAGAAGTGGTTCGCCAACTCGTGTTAAAGGAATTTCTCTTTGATCTTTTGTGCACAAGTAAATTTCTCTTTTAGGGTTTAATCCTTCTTGAATAATGAGTTTAATTGATCTTATTTCCTTAAAAGAATAAGAAAGATACAATTCACGTGTCTGGAGAGGGAAACCTAATCGAAAAATTTCCACAGACCCATTGGTTTTATCGTACTTGTTATAACCCCCTCCGACATTAAAAAATATATTTACTAATAAAAATAAACTTAATAATAAGCCAATAGAACCATAAAAAGTCATGACAATACCTTGAGGTATGAATTGTATAGAGTCGGTTTTTCCAAAAGGAAGTATTTGAAACTGAAAATAACTAGATAAACCTGTAGCAAAAAATCCAGATCCTCCTAGAAAGCTTATGACTAGCCAAATGTAATTACTAAGTCTTCTAGAACCTAAAATTAGATCGTATCGAGTTAGTGTGTTTTTTTTATTCATTGATGATTTTTTGTATTTGTTTTTCTATATTTGAAAATGCCTAACTGATAATTAAAAAAAACAAAAATAAAGTAATTACCAATTAAGCATTTTAAAAGAGACCCTTTATATCAATTTTATGTATGATAATCCTAAAAATAATCCTGCTGCTAATCCAAAAGCACAAGCTAATAAAATAAAATAACCGATTAATATGCTCATCTTTGACGTTTTTTTCTAAGTAGTTAATATTTAGTATATCTTATTGTTTGGGACTTTAGTTTCATGTATAAAATTTCTTAGTTAATTTTTTATACAAGGGGATAAAAAAAGGAAATTATTGGTTTATAATTCGGTTGTTAATAAAAAATATAGATTTAATATATACACTTTAAAGTTATGTCTGATTTTATAAAACCATACAATGATGATCCTTTCGTAGGTAATTTAGCTACACCTATAAGTACTTCTAGTTTTACTCGAAATTTGTTAAGCAATTTACCAGCATATCGAGTTGGATTATCTCCTTTATTAAGAGGGTTAGAGATAGGAGTTACTCACGGATATTTTTTGGTAGGTCCATTTTATAAATTAGGACCTCTACGTAATTCGGATATCGCTTTGTTATCTGGATTTTTCTCATCCATAGGGCTTATTTTTATAATGACAGCTTGCTTGGCAATCTATGGAGTTGTGTCTTTTGAAGAAAGTGAGAGTGGTGACCAATTGCAAACAGCTAAAGGATGGAGACAATTCACATCTGGCTGGCTACTTGGAGCAATTGGAGGAGCTAGTTTTGCGTATATTTTGATTACTAACCTAAGCTTCTTACAAACAGGTACTATTTAATCGCCTAAATTATAACAGAGAGATAATGATGGTCATTATCTCTTTATTACTCATTCATCTCATGATACGTGGCTACAGCTGATGGAGAAACTTGATTTAGATATCTAAAGATCCAGTATTTAAAGACTGTGTCTAATAATACCGGAAATGTTGCGATAAACAGAAATATAAGATCTCTATTTTCAGGTAATCCAAAATGGCGTAATCCATTTTCAAGTATTACTTCCCATCCGTGTGTAGAGTGAAATCCAACAAATATATCTGTAAATAAAATAATTAAAAATGCTTTGGCTGTGTCGCTTAGTCCATAGATTAGTTCGTTTACAAATGACTTTAGAACTGATATTTGGCGTTCACCTGTTATAACAAGATATATAAAGGTAAAGAAGCTTATTACGTCAGACAGTAAGTTTTTTATTGCATCTGTACTCTCAGAAGAGTAATATTGTGCCAGTTCAATAGCCTTATTTTTTATTTCTTTTTCTACTGCTTCTTGTGATAAGTGTGGCAGTTGGCCAATTAATATTTCGAAATGTATTTTTTCTTCAAATCTCTGTAGTTCACTGAATGCTCTTTCTTCTTGTGAAACATTTAGAAATATTTCACTATTTTTTTCGTTCCAAAAATAATCTATGAAAGGTGAAAAAATAAAGCTTCTTGATATTTGGTTTACTAAAATTGGAGAAATTATTAATAATAACAAATATTTAATTGAGGCAGATGTTTGATATCGAGACACTCGAAATTCTTCAATAATTTCAGATTCAGCATTTGGATCAAGCTCTTTTTTGAATTTTTCAAATGTTCTGGTTATGGATCTTGGTATTGGGCCTGTTTTTTCAAATGCCGACTGATTTAGACTATCTGAACGCCAATTTTTCATCCTTTGTATAGTATTGCTAACCTTGTATTTTATTGCAGATCAATTAATATAAAATAATTTTTATTTTTAAAATTACTAAATTAATAACTTTAAAGCTTTAAGTTATTAATTTAGAATTGTTTTATTCTAGATCTTTTCTACTTGGGTTTCTAGATGCATCATTAGACAAGAAACCAAAAGTAAAAAGAGATACGAAAAACGTCACTGTCGTATATACAGCAATTTTTAGTGTGAACATTAATTTATCCCCAAAATGATATTTTTATATTATAAATATGATATGTAAAACAATTATATCCTTACTTTTTAATTAAAGTTAATTAGGGAAGAAAAATTTCACATATGTAGTTATAGCTCTAAAGTGCTTTTTCTTTTTCATCACTTAGCTCTTTTAATCGTCTCAGAATTCTGCCAAAGTAGTCTTGCATGTATCTTTCTAAACCAGATAGATCGGATGAATCAAATGCGAACGTGTCGTAAACTTCTTGCATGTTTGCAGTCATGTTTTCACCCGTTACAAGGACTTCCGCGAATGCTAATCTATCAGATATATTCTTTCCCCATTCGAAGAAGCCAGTAAGTTTTTTCAAAAAGCGTAGTAAATATAGAGGTATTTTATTTACAACAGCTGATTGCCCTGACAGTCTTTCACAAAGCTCTATTATTTCAGCTGAAGTCCACCCTTTGTTTCCTACTAAAGGAAAACTTTTTTTGTCTGTTTTTTCTATACTAAGACTGCGTAAAGCAAATTTTGCTACATCTTGTGTATCAATATATCCAACATTACTACTTTCAGTAGTTGCCCATATAGGTTGTTTTTCTAAAATAGGTATTGCATATTGACTAATCAGTCCTTGAAAGAATCCTGCCAGATAAAAAATTGTATAATTTAAGCCAGAATGTGCTAAGTAAGCTTCTAGTTTAAATTTTAAATTAACAAGGGGAACAGACGAGTGATCTTTGCTATTTAATACTGAGAAGAAAACAAATTTTTGTATTCCTGCTATTTTTGATGCTTCTATAAGAGCAATTTTTCCATCTAAGTCAATTTGTTCTGCATTGTATGGGTCAGAAGGTCGAGCCGTAGATGCGTCTATTACAGCTGTTACATCTTTTAGAGTTAAAGGTATTGTTTCTGGAAGGCTTAGGTCTCCATAGATTAACTGGGCTCCCCATTCTTTTAAAAAATACGCTTTTCTCAAATTTCGTACAAAACATTTAACTTCATATCCTTCGTCGATAGCTCGTCTGACAATTTGGCGTCCTAATGTTCCTGTAGCTCCTATAATAAGTAAACTCATGTAATTTTATTTATATCCATTCTTTTTATAAAAAGTTTATCAGATAAAATGAACTATTCATATTATTGGGGTTTATAATGGGTAAAGAGGGACTTGAACCCTCACGATATAAATCGATACATTTTGAGTGTATTGTGTCTACCATTCCACCATTTACCCTGCTGTTATTATATCAGAAAAAATATTTTATTAAAGTTTTTACTAATAAATAGGATTTCAACAGGTAGACTCGGAATTAGAATAGTTTAGTATTATAGATTAGCCAAAATTTATTTATGTCAAACAAAATAAATCAAAATTCGTCTTCAAAAAGTTATGGGGATGCAGCCATAAAAGAATTTGTGGAACAACCTTATAAATATGGATTTAAAACAGATGTTGAAACTGAAGATTTTCCAAAGGGTATCAATGAGAGTATAGTCGTTTTGATTTCTCAGAAAAAAAGTGAACCAAATTTTATGACAGAATTTCGTTTAAGAGCTTATAAGGCTTGGAAAAATATGTTGGCACCAGAGTGGGCCTGCATAGACTATACATCTATAGATTATCAGAATATACTATACTATTCAGCTCCTAAATCGAAGAAAAAACTCTCTGATTTAAGTGAAGTAGATCAAGAGATTCTTGATACATTTGAAAAACTGGGGATACCTTTGACAGAACAAAAACGATTGACAAATGTTGCGGTAGATGCAATTTTTGATAGTGTTTCTATAGGTACAACTTTTAGAGAAGAACTATCAAAAGTTGGTGTTATCTTTTGTCCTATATCAGAAGCATTAAAACATTACCCTGATTTAGTGAAAAAGTATTTAGGCACAGTAGTCCCAATTGCTGATAACTACTTTTCAGCTTTAAATTCTGCTGTATTTACAGAAGGTTCATTTTGCTATATTCCTGAAAATGTTACATGTCCTTTAGATTTATCTACTTATTTTAGAATTAATAATGAAGAATCTGGTCAATTTGAGAGAACTTTGATCATAGCAGATAAAAATAGTAAAGTTAATTATTTAGAGGGTTGTACTGCTCCTAAGTTTGACAGAAATCAACTTCATGCAGCGGTTGTTGAGTTAGTAGCTTTAGAGAGATCTCAAATTAAGTATTCAACAGTTCAGAATTGGTATTCAGGAGATTCAAACGGTTTGGGGGGAATTTATAATTTTGTCACTAAACGAGGCTTGTGTGCGGGGGAAAGTTCTAAAATTTCTTGGACTCAGGTTGAGACGGGGTCATCTATTACTTGGAAATATCCAAGTTGTATTCTAGTTGGGGATAATTCATCTGGTGAATTTTATTCTGTAGCTTTAACGAATAATTATCAACAGGCAGACACCGGAACAAAAATGATTCATATTGGTAAATCTACGAAAAGTCGGATAGTTTCTAAGGGTATTTCTGCTGGGAATTCAAAAAATACCTACAGGGGTCAAGTTAAAATTATGTCTAAATCATCTGGTAGTATAAATAATTCTCAATGTGACTCTATGCTAATTGGTGGAAAATCGCAGGCTAACACATTTCCTTACATTCAGGTCAATAATTCGACAAGTAAAGTAGAACATGAAGCTTCTACATCTAAAATAGAGGAAGAGCAATTATTTTATTTCTTGCAAAGGGGCATAGATATCGAGTCTGCAGTTGGTTTATTAATAAGTGGATTTTGTAAAGAAGTTTTTGCTGAATTACCGATGGAATTTGCTTTGGAAGCTGATCGTTTATTAAGTCTTAAATTAGAAGGGAGTGTTGGTTAATTTTATGGACATGAAAAAATCTGCTGTTTTAGAAATAAAAAATTTACATGCAAATATAGGTACAACTTCTATTTTAAAGGGAATTGATTTGGTTATTAATTATGGAGAAGTTCACGCCATAATGGGAAAAAATGGATCTGGTAAAAGTACTTTAGCTAAAGTGATTGCTGGCCATCCAGCGTACAGTGTGACGGAAGGCGATATTTTATTTGAAGGAAGGTCTATACTTTCTTTACCTCCTGAGGAGAGAGCACAAAACGGAATTTTTCTGGGGTTTCAGTATCCTATAGAAATCCCAGGAGTAAGTAATATTGATTTTTTACGTTTAGCTTATAATTTTAGGCAAAAAGCAAAAGGACTTACTGAGCTTGATCCATTAGAATTTTTTGAATTTATACATTCAAAGCTACATTTAGTTGGTATGGATGGGAGTTTTTTGACCAGAAATGTTAATGAAGGATTTTCTGGAGGAGAAAAGAAAAGGAATGAGATTTTACAGATGGCAATTCTGGATACGAAGTTGTCGGTTTTAGACGAAACTGACTCCGGATTGGACATTGATTCTCTGAAGATTGTTGGTACTGGGGTTAATAGTCTAATGACTAAATTAAATTCAGTTGTCTTGATAACACACTACCAACGTCTTTTAGATTACATAAAACCAGATTTTATCCATATAATGCAAGATGGTCACATTGTTAAAACAGGAAAAAAAGACCTGGCTTTAGAATTAGAGAAGAAAGGATACGATTGGATAATAGAAAAAAATCCATATTAAAAATATGGATTTTTCTTAAGATATATCTTATTAAGATGTAAAACCTTGTTTTACATCAGCTATGGAACCTTTTAATAGGTCTTCTGCTTCTTTAGTAAAATCTTTTGATGATTTTACTAGTTGAGCATATTGAGGTTTTGAGTTTCTCAAATTTGTCCGAAGGTTTTCGATAAAAGTTTTTACTTGATTTACAGGAATGTCATCAAGGAATCCATTGATACCTGTATAAATTATAGCTACTTGTTCTTCTACAGGGATAGGTGAATTTTGAGCTTGTTTTAGGATTTCACGTAGTCTTTGACCACGGGCTAATTGATTTCTTGTAGCTTGGTCTAAGTCAGAAGCAAATTGAGAGAATGCCTCCAATTCAGCAAACTGAGCTAACTCAAGTTTAAGTTTACCAGCAACTTTTTTCATTGCTTTTATTTGAGCTGCAGATCCTACACGAGATACAGAAATACCAACGTTTATCGCTGGTCTAATACCTGCGTTGAATAAATCTCCTGATAGGAAAATTTGACCATCTGTGATTGAAATCACGTTTGTTGGAATATATGCTGATACGTCTCCCGCTTGAGTTTCGATGATTGGTAAGGCAGTCATGCTACCGCTACCTAGTTTGTCACTAAGCTTAGCAGCTCTTTCTAGTAGTCTAGAGTGCAGATAGAAAACGTCGCCAGGATAAGCTTCTCGACCTGGTGGACGTCTTAATAACAAAGACATTTGTCTGTATGCAGCAGCTTGTTTTGATAAGTCATCATAGATAACAAGAGTTGCTTGTCCTTGGTACATAAAGTATTCAGCTATGGCTGCTCCCGTATATGGAGCTATGTATTGTAGTGTAGCTGGGTCGTCAGCACAAGCGGAAACAATTACTGTGTAGTCTAATGCACCTCGTTCTTCAAGAGCTGTTACAACTGAAGAAATTGAGGCAGCTCTTTGACCGATAGCAACATAAACACAGATAACATTTTCAGATTTTTGGTTTATTATTGTATCAATAGCTACTGACGTTTTTCCAGTTTGTCGATCTCCAATGATAAGTTCTCTTTGGCCTCTTCCAATTGGTATCATAGAGTCAATTGCGGTAATACCTGTTTGGATTGGTTCGCATACTGATTTACGAGAAATAATACCTGGAGCAACAGATTCAATTAAACGAGTTTCTGTAGCTGAGATATCTCCTTTACCGTCCACAGGACGTCCAAGAGCATCTACAACTCTTCCAAGATATCCTTTTCCTACTCGAATTTGAGCAATTTTACCAGTAGCTTTTACAGAACTTCCTTCTAGTATGTCTCTACCTTCTCCCATAATAACTACACCAACGTTATCACTTTCAAGGTTTAAAGCGATACCAATTGTTTTATCTTCAAATTCTAAAAGTTCGCCGGCCATTACTTGATTTAAGCCATAAACACGTGCTATACCGTCCCCAATTTGTAGAACTGTACCAACGTTTGTTACTTGAACTCCTGTATCGTATTTTTCAATTTGTTGGCGTATGATGCTGCTAATTTCGTCAGGTCTAATGTTTACCATACTAGTTTTGATTAATGTTAGTATTAATATAAAATCGAATTATTAATTATAGGATAGAAGCACCCAGGTAAGATGATAGCTCTCTCAGTTGTCCTTGTAGAGTAGTATCTATTATTTTTGAGCCTACTTGGATAACGAAGCCCCCAATTAAATTAGGATTGACATTTAAATCTAATTTAATTTGGTCAATTCCGGTCATTTTTTTCAGTTTTGAGATTAATGCTTCTTGTTGTGACGAGCTCAAAGCTATTGAGGATGTAACTTTTACAGTTTCAATAGAAGCAGCTTTGTAGGCTAATTCTAATGCTTTTTCCACGATTGCATCTAAATAAGAAATACGACCCCGGTTACAAAGCACTAACAAGAAATTTAATGTTCTGTTTTCAATCTTGCCACGAAATAAGGATTCAATAACACTTTTCTTCTTATCAGAGTTAATTAAAGGATTTGATAAAAGCGTTTTTAATTCTTCGGATCCAGAAATAGCAGACGTTAAGATATTTAAGTCATTTATTACGTTTTCTAAAGAACTTTTATTGAATAGGTCAAGAAAGGCCTCTGCGTACGGTTGTGCGATTTTTACGTTTTTGGAGCTCATATCTGGCCTCCTAGCTGAGAAATATTTGCATCTATAAGTTTAGATTGTACTCCAGGAGTCATAAAATCTTGAAGTTGAGATGTAACCCTCTTTAATGCTAAGTTAGTGATGTGCTGTTGTATTTGTTTTTTTATCTGTACTTCAGCTTTTTCTATACTACTTTTACCACTGTTAGTTAGCCTTTCTATATCTAGTTTACCTTGAGCTAAGATAGTTTCTTTAACTTTTCTAGCAGTAGCTTCGGCTTCTTTTTTTATCTGTTCGATAACTATCTTCGCTTGAGTCATCTGTTTCTCAGATTCAGCAAGTCTTGCACTAGCTTGTTGTAATCTTTCTTCAGCTTCTTGTATTGCTTCAGTAATTTTTTGTTGTCTTACTTCTAAAGCAGATGTTAGAAAACTGCGTCCCAAATAAAAAACACCAGATGCCAATATAATTATGTTAATGACGTTAGCTTCTAGTATGTTTGAGTTAAATCCAAACCCCTTTACTGCCGCAGAGGTTTCAGCTTCTCCAATAAAGCTAATTAATAGAAAATTTCCAATAATATCCATAATTCTAAACTACGTAATGATTTTTTGTAGATCCTAAACTTTTAGGAGACAAGCTGTTTGCTTATAAGTTTATTTTTTATTTGCTCACTTAGAGTATTGACTTGTTCTTCCAAGGCTTTTAATGCTTTTTCTTTTTGGGAATTAAGTTGGTTAGTGGCTTCTGTAACTAGTTGCTCAGTATCCTTTTGGGCTTGCTTAATTTCCAGGGCGACTATTTCTTGAGCCCCTTTCTGGGCTGAAGCTATTATACTTTGGGCTTCTCTTCGTTCCTGAGCTAAATCTAATTCATATTGTTTTGTAATACTTTCAGCTTTCATAAGCATTTCAGATGCTTCTGTCAGCTGTTTACGTATAGATTCATCTCGTTCGTCTAATACTTGACCTATAGGCTTATAAAATATAAGGTTAAGTACTACCATTAATAGAAGTATTTGGAGTGCCATGATTGGCAAAGTAGCGTTAAAATCAAACAAGCCACCTTCTGATTCTGTACTAACTGATTGTAAAGCTAACGAGAATAAGGAATTTGTCATTGTTATTATGGTTTCTAATAGACCCTTAAAAAATATTTTAGTGGTTTACTTAACTACTAAATGTAGTTAAGTGTACTAAAAAATATGTTACTTGTAATGTATGATTATGCAGTGAATGGGTTAGCGAATAGAAGTGCTAGAGCAACTACTAGACCGTAAATTGTTAGGGATTCCATGAAAGCTAGAGATAACAGAAGTGTGCCACGGATTCTGCCTTCTGCTTCAGGTTGGCGAGCGATCCCTTCTACAGCTTGAGCTGCTGCAGAACCTTGTCCAATACCAGGACCAATTGCAGCTAAACCTACAGCAAGACCAGAAGCAACTACAGACGCAGCAGATACGATTGGGTTCATAATTATTATAGTTATAGATAAGTTGATTATTTGATTAAAATATTTTAGATTCTTTATTTTAGGAGTTAGTAATATTTTACAATAATTGAAAAATCATTGAATGATTTAAAACATTTAGTGATGACCATGTTCTTCCACTGCTTCACCTATATATGCAGCAGATAAAGTTGAGAAAATTAAAGCTTGCACAGAGCTAGCAAATAACCCAAGTGTCATAACTGGTAAAGGTATGAATATAGGAACAAGAAGAGCAAATACTGAAACAACTAATTCATCAGCTAGAATATTTCCGAAAAGACGGAAGCTTAATGATAAAGGTTTTGTAAAATCTTCTAAGACATTAATAGGTAAAAGAATTGGTGTAGGTTGTACATATCTCCCAAAGTAATTTAAGCCTTTTTTGCTTATCCCACCGTAAAAGTAAGATAAAGATGTCAACAAGGCTAGTGCAACTGTTGTATTAATATCGTTTGTTGGAGCAGCAAGTTCTCCATTAGGAAGATGAATTAATTTAAGAGGAATAAGTGCTCCAGACCAGTTTGAAACAAATATGAATAGGAAAACTGTACTTACGTATGGTACCCATGGTCTATAATTATGTTCCCCAATTTGATTTTTTGCGATATCTTGGAGAAATTCATATGCATACTCCATGAAGTTTTGAATTCCTTGAGGGACTTTTTTAAGATTTCGTGTTCCAATTATTGCAAATGTTAACAATACAAAAATTACGAACCAAGACATTAGTATGGTTTGTCCATGAATTTTTAATCCCAAGACTTCCCAGTATAAGTGTGTTCCAACTTCAATCTCTGCTAGCATGTAAGAACTGATAAAACTATAAAAATTTTCTTGATACATAATCGGGTAGAATTTTTATAAGGTGTCTATAAATTTAAGTGTGAATAGTTTTATTCTCCACACATAAATTATACCTTTGAATGTTAGATCCATATAAATTGAAAAATGGAGACTTTGAGATCTCTCTACTAAGGAATATTGATTTAAAGAATAAACCAAAATTCCTCTAATGAGATACATATGAAAATTTTTTAACTTGGATTTGTTTTTGTAGAGGATTAGATTTTTAATGTAAAAGTAATAGCTTAATAGGTTTTTATTTTTTTATCATTTTTCCAACTTCTTCACTGAAGTTTTCTTGGCGTTTTTGAAGTCCTTCTCCTAACACGAAACGTTCGAAACGTCTAACTTGTATATTTTCTCCTAATTTTGCTATGTTTTGTTTAATTAATTCATCAATGGTAATAGTCGAATCTCGTATGAAGAATTGATCTAACAAAGTTAATTCTTTTAACCGTTTTTGAATTCTTCCTTCAACGATTTTTTCTTTTATATCAGCTGGTTTTTTCGCTAAATCATCTTTAGACGATTCGATCTCTTTCTCTTTACTTATGATATCCGTAGGAATATGGTTTAAACTTATGTATTCAACTGAAGGCGATGCGGCTATTTGCATTGCAATGTTTTTTGCTAATTCCTGGAATTCAGGTCTTCTAGCAACGAAGTCTGTCTCACAATTAATTTCTATCATGACACCTAATTTTCCACCCATATGAATATATGATTCTACAAGGCCTTCTGTTGCGATTCTACTAGATTTTTTGTTAGCAGACGCTAGACCCTTTTGTCTCAATGTTTCCATGGCTTTGTCCATGTCACCGTTAGAATCTTGTAAGGCTTTTTTGCAATCCATCATTCCTGCGGAAGTTTTATCGCGTAGCTCTTTAACAACTTGTGCAGATATTTCAATTCCCATAATTTTTCCCCAAATATTAAAAATTTCTAATAAGGTTATTGGATGTAAGTAACATGAATTTTAAGTCCTAGACCTTTTACTCGATAAAAATAGTAGTACTTTGACACTTAGATTTCAATTCTTTAGATAGGCTTTTGATTGGAGCATTAGAGATTATAATAACTAGATGCTGGTATTTTTCCCATTAGGAGAATTTTATTCTCTTAGCTATTGAATTTTTTTATATTCATTTCGATAATTTCTTTGTGATAGTAATAAGTAAAAATTGAAAGGCCTTAATTTCCTCTAGATTTCCTAAGGTTGAGAATTAAGATTATATTTTTAATACACTATGCTGCGAGTTTTGATCGTGGCTCGAACTACACGGATTCTTGGAGCTGATCTTCTTCGGACTTGACGTTCCCATTATTTCCTTCGTAGATGGAATCAGCTAACTTTCCTAAAATTAGTTTTATGGAGCGGATAGCGTCATCATTTGCTGGAATTGGAATATCCGTTAAATCAGGGTCACAGTTAGTATCTAGAATTGAAATAACTGGTATTTTTAATTTAATGCATTCTTGAATAGCTGTACTTTCTCTTTTTTGATCTACTATGACTACTAAATCAGGTAGACGTTTCATGTTTTTTATTCCGTTTAAATTTTTACGTAGCTTTTCCATTTCTCTTCTTACAGACGCCGCTTCTTTCTTAGGCAAGTGGTCTAAATAACCACTTTCTTCTTTTTGTTCTAGATCTTTCAATCTCTCAACTCTAGTTTTTATTGTGAACCAGTTAGTTAAGATTCCACCTAACCATCGTTGGTTAATATAGTATGCTCCACATCGCTCAGCTTCTTGGCAGATAACACTTGCGGCTTGTCTTTTCGTTCCAACGAAAAGAAATTTTTTACCTTCTTGAGATGCTTTTCGAGCAAATTCACATGCACTAGTTAATAATTGAGAAGTTTGAACAAGGTCAATGATATGAATTCCATTTCTTTCTGCATAAATATATGGAAACATTTTCGGATTCCATCGTCTAGCTTGATGGCCGAAATGAACACCGGCTTCTAATAATTCCGCTAAAGTGACAACCGCCATGATTAATAGCTCCTTTTTATTTAATTTAGGTTGTATAAGATATAGATGATATTTTTATCTGAGTTTTAGTTTGTAATGTCTTCAGAGATTGCTAAAGTAGTTTCTGTATCACTAAAAGAGTAATTTCGGGCAACTTTGTCGTCAAGGACTAGTGAATTAAAATGTAATTTATTTTCAGTTTCGCGTGAACTATTTTCATATAAACCAACATTCGTTAATTTTACTATTTGATTAGTAGTTGAATTTTCGCTGTAAGAATTAAAACCTGTTCCTGCTGGTATAAGTCTACCAATAATTACATTTTCTTTTAATCCTCGTAGCCAGTCTGCTTTACCTTCTATAGCCGCTTCGGTTAAAACGCGTGTTGTTTCTTGGAAACTTGCAGCCGAAATAAAGCTGTCAGTATTTAAAGAAGATTTTGTAATGCCTAATAATACAGGAGAGTATGTAGCTGGAAGCCCTTTTGTTAACAACATAGCTTCATTGATATTTTCTATCTGCTGTAGTTCTACTAGTTCTCCAGGTAAAAGAGTTGTATCTCCCCCATCTTCTACTCTCACTTTAGAAGTCATTTGTCGAACTATGACTTCGATATGTTTATCCGAAATATCTACGTTTTGAGATTGATAAACATTTTGAACTTCGTTCACGAGATAGATTTGGACTTTTTGTAAGCTCAGTTTAGCAGCTTCGTAGAGGCTTAAGATGTTTTTATAAAAATTGAAAAATATTCCTAGCATCTCATGGGGGTTTGGGGCTCCATCAGTTAACGAATCTCCGAGAGACACACAATCTCCATTAGAGACAATAAATTTTTGTGAAGATTGTAAGGTGTATTCGCTTATATGACCATTAGTTTCAGTAATTTTTATTGTGTTAGTGTCGTCTGAGTTGTAATAAAGTCTAAGTCGGCCAGGTTTTTGAGCTAATCGACAAGGTTCTTTAGGTTTTCTAGCTTCCAAAATTTCTTCAATTCTTGGTAACCCTTGTACAATGTCTCCAGTTTTAGATCTTTCGAATACAAGAATAGCTAAAAGATCACCAGTCTGTATTAGATCTAAGTTATTTACCTGTAATATTGCACCTGATGACACTAAGTATGGTCGCCCAGATCTAATTGTTATAGTTTCATCACTGAGTTCAATTATCTGTCCTGAATCAGGTGCCATGATATTTTCGGCAATTTGATCCCCATACCTAATTAAATCATTTTTTGAAACCTGAAATGTCTTTCCTGGAATTGAAATTATCTTTTTATGACTATCGGTTAGTATTAAAATATTTCGTATAGATTTATTATTACTGTAAATAGATTTTACTTGTCCTGAAGATTTACATAAAAGCTTGGTTTGAGCCACTGTAGTGCCTGCAGTAATTTTATCACCATTTCTGACGGTAAATTCACTACGTGTAAAGCCAATATGAGTTTCTCCAAAATTATCTTTTCTGATGGATAACGATTCTAAAACTATTAATTTAAGTTGACAGTATTCCCCATTTTTACAGGGTATAAATTCTAAATCTGCTGATAAATGTGGTAGATCAGAAAGAATGTTTAAAATCAAATAAGTTTTTAAAAGATTAACTGGGCCCGATGATTTTATTTTTTCACCATCTTTAACAAGTATTCTTTGTACTACATCAATATTTAGACTTGTGTGTGTGTCGTTTGTTAGAGTTTGATTGAAATGATGTTGACTTTGTGTAACTGGATACATAGTCACAGGTCGAATTAAAAGAAACTTAGACGACTCACGCTCTATTAATTCTATAAAGGACAGTGATGATACTTTAAATCCTTTATAAACTTCTTCATCTACATCAAAAATTCTAGATTCAAACGTGAACGTCTGGGTTTCTGTTACATTATGGAGGTATCCAGGTTTAATGGTAATCTCTTTAACTATTCCATTTTCCTCATTAATTGAGACAATTCCAGAGTTTAAACTAAAAAGTTCTTTGATAAGTTCTTGGTTTTCTTTTACTGTCTCACCATTACTAACCATCAAGAGTGACGCGTCTTTGTTTACTTCATGCGTTTCTTCGGGTATCCAGTAAAGTGTTAAGTCCTCAACGACTTCATAACCTCGCTTGTGCTTTGTTATTTTACAACCTTCAGGATTAGAATACTTGATGAAGCCTCCTGTAGAGGTAAGATAAGAATTATCTACTAATTCTGCTATTGTTTGAGAATTAGTTAATTTATTTCCTGGGGAACAATGCATTATAAACTTTTTTCCATTTTCTAATTCAAGAAAATAAGAATTTTCAGGGTTTGTGGTTTCCTTATCTATATGTATATATGAGTTTTCAATACAAGTTGAAGCAGTGATGATTTGAATTTCATCAATTGATGCTTCACATAGGCGGACTGTACCTCCATGGTCACTAATAATTTCTGTTGTCGCCAAGACCTCGTCTGTTTTTACAAATTGGTCACGCTCTACACATATCTCTGCATTCATTGGAACATTATAAACATCGCCAGCTAGAATCCAGATTAGACCACCTTGAGAGGTTGTTAAAGTGATATTTCCTTGTCTATCGATTTTTTCTTCAACGGAGAGGTCAGAGAAATAAACTTCTCCTGAAATATCAGTAGGCAAATCTTTAGTTACTTTCTCAGTTATCAAATTTCCACGAGAACTAATTTCTCCAATCACTTGATGACTTTGAAATTCTGTATTGTCGCTGATAAATAAAATTGTGCCTTGCTTCAATTCTAATTTAGATTTTTTGGCTTCATAACTATACAGATCGATTTTTATACTTTCCTCAAGTACTACTGCTTCTTCACCATGACGTGTCCTTGTAGGTCGAGCTCGTACAGATTGTGGGAATCTTAAGATTCCGTTGAAGGGTGCTCGAATTTGTTCTGCTAGTTCACCAGTGAAAACTCCTCCGGTATGAAAGGTTCTCATAGTTAATTGTGTTCCTGGCTCTCCAATAGATTGTGCGGCAATTATACCTACTGCTTCACCTAGATCTACTAAGGATCCGTGGGCTAGACTCCACCCATAGCAAAATTGGCATACAGATCGGGATGATTCGCAAGTTAACGGTGATCGGACTAAGACGGATTTTATCCCAGAAAGAGCGATTTGTTTAGAAATAATAGAATCTAGATCTTGATTTATGTGAGCTAAGATGTCAGAACTATCGGGAATATATAGAGTTTCAAATAAAACTCTCCCAAGGAGACGGCTTTCAAGATTAATCAAGATTTTATTTTTATCCATCATGTCTTTTAGAACAATTCCTCTATTAGTACCACAATCTACTTCTCTAATGATGATATCTTGTGCTACATCTACAAGACGTCTAGTAAGATATCCTGAATCAGCTGTTCTAAGGGCTGTGTCAACCAATCCTTTTCTAGCACCATAGCAAGATATTACATACTCTGTTACAGTCAAGCCCTCCCTAAAATTACTTTTTATTGGCAGATCGATGATTTGACCGTGAGGATCAGACATTAAGCCTCGCATTCCTACTAGTTGCTTTACTTGAGAAATATTTCCTCTAGCACCAGAAAATGCCATTATATATACTGGATTAAGTGGATCAGTATCTTTAAAATATTTAATTACTTCATCTTTTAGAGATTCACTTGCATTGTTCCAAGTATCGATGACTTTTTGAAATCTTTCCACAGCGGTGATTTCGCCTCGTCCATACCTTTGTTCAGTGAATTTAATCTCTTCATTTGTCTTAGAAAGTAATTCTCTTTTAGTTGGTGGGACTCGTAGATCTTCGACACTTAAAGAAATCCCGGCTTTTGTAGCGTAGTGAAATCCTAACTCTTTTAGCCTATCTGCCATATAGGAAGCTCTACCAGTCCCATAATTACTGAAAGCCCAAGCCATGAGTTTTTTTAACTCTTTTTTATCAATTATTTTATTAGTGAATTTTGGTTTAGGCGGTAGGAATAGATATTTTTCTTTCATCTTTGTACTCATGAAAATTTGTATATACTTAGCTAGAAAACGTTAAAGAATCTTGTAAAATTTTATTTAAAAGTATTCTTCCAGGAGTAGTTAAAATATATTGAACTAAAATTTCGTTAGCCATGTTTTTTCGAACAATTCTGTTTGAGAATATCTCTAATTTGAAAGTTGCTTCACAATTTACCGTGTTTAGTATTTCAGAATCGTCATCTATATGATTGTTAAATCGAACCCATACATATGCATGGAGTGGTATTATTTTTTGTTCGTATGCCATTAAACAATCTTCTATGCTAGAAAAATAGCGAGGATAACTTGTTTGTTGAGAGGGATTATGTGCAGTTAAATAATAACAACCTAAAACCATGTCTTGGCTTGGCATGATGATAGGTTCGCCCGTTGCAGGAGACAAAAAGTTATACGGGGCAAGCATTAATAGTCTTGCCTCAGCTTGTGCTTCCAAGGAAAGAGGTATATGAACAGCCATTTGGTCCCCGTCGAAGTCGGCATTAAATGCTGGGCATACTAGGGGGTGCAATTTAATTGCTCTACCCTCTACCAAAAGTGGTTCAAAAGCTTGGATGCCTAATCTATGAAGAGTAGGCGCCCTATTTAGAAGAACTGGGTGACCCTGAATAACTTCTTCTAAAACGTTCCATATTAATCCATCATTTTTTTGAATTATTTTTTTTGCCGCTTTAATGTTGTTTACCACACCTCGTTGTATTAATCGATGAATAACGAACGGTTGAAATAATTCTAAAGCCATTTCTCGTGGCAATCCACATTGATTTAGCTGTAAATGCGGACCAACCACAATCACGGATCGACCAGAGTAGTCAACTCTTTTACCAAGTAAATTTTGCCGAAATCTACCTTGCTTTCCTTCAATAATGTCCGATAAAGATTTTAAAGGTCTGTTATTAGCACCTACAACAATTCGCCCTCTTCTGCCATTGTCAATTAACGCATCTACGGACTCTTGGAGCATTCTTTTTTCATTTCGAATAATAATCTCTGGAGCAAGAATCTCTTGGAGTCTTCTTAACCTGTTATTTCTGTTTATAACTCGTCTATAAAGATCATTTAAATCCGATGTTGCAAATCTTCCTCCGTCTAATTGCACCATGGGTCTTAAATCAGGAGGTATTATGGGAAGTATCGTCAACACCATCCAGGATGGATCGGATCTAGTTGCAATAAAATTATCTAAGACTCGTAATCTTTTAATCGCTTTATCTTTTTTAGTACCTTTTGTAGATAATACCTCTTCGCGTAAACTTTCTGCTTCAACCTCGAGATCAATATCTTTTAAAAGTTTTTGTATTGCCTCTGCTCCAATACCAACTTCAACTCCATATAATTCAGAATCTTCCTGGTATAGTTGGTCTTCTATTTCTATCCACTCATCTTCACTGAGTAATTTTTTGTAATGAAGACTGTGGCAATTACCTGGTCTGGTTACAACGTACGAATTAAAATAGACTATTTGCTCGACATCTTTTAAGGGGATGTCTAACAAAAGTGAAATGTAACTTGGAGAGCCTTTTAAATACCAGACGTGGGTTACCGGGGCCGCTAGTTCAACATAGCCCATTCTATGACGTCTAACTCTAGCTTCAGCAACCTCAACTCCACACCGTTCACATATAATTCCTTTATATCTAACTCTTTTATATTTTCCACAATGACATTCCCAATCTTTCACTGGTCCAAAGATCCTCTCGCAAAATAAACCATCCATTTCGGGTTTTAAAGTTCGATAATTTATAGTTTCGGGTTTTGTTACTTCTCCCACAACTTCCCCATTAGGTAAGATTCGCTCACCCCATTTTTTTATTCTTTCGGGTGATGCGAGATTAATTTTAACATAGTCAAAATACTGTTCTAACTTCGGCATAAGAAATATCCTGGATAATGATTTTTAGTTAAGCTACCATTAGCTTTAAAATTACAGAAATGAATTTTCTAAATTATCACGAAGTATCGATTCATACACAGGACGAGAACTATTTCGTCGTATAGTTGAGTTAGACATCAAATCGACTTCTATACCACGAGTTTGTCCATCTGGTAAATTCTCAATTTTATATGCACCTATGTCTAGACCTAAAGATTGTAGTTCACGCATAAGAACTTTAAACGATTCCGGAGTTCCAGGTCTAGGGATAGGTTTTCCTTTAACAATTGCGTTCAATGTTTCATTTCTTCCTTGCATATCGTCTGATTTTACTGTTAAGAGTTCTTGTAAAGTATAAGAAGCTCCAAAAGCTTCGAGAGCCCAGACTTCCATTTCTCCTAACCGTTGGCCACCATGCTGAGCTTTACCACCTAAAGGTTGTTGAGTTACTAAAGAATATGGTCCCGTAGACCTAGCGTGAATTTTATCATCTACTAAGTGAACTAGTTTTAACATGTAGGAAATGCCTACTGTTACTGGGTTATCAAATTTTTCACCTGTCCTACCATCAAAAATATTCATTTTTCCAGGATGGCGAAGATCAAATAGCCATTCTTTATTAGTGGATATCTTAGCTTTCATTAGTGCATCATTAACTAAAATTCGTGAGGCTTCAGCCCCATACATTTCATCAAAAGGAATAATTTTAAATCGTTTGTTTAGAGTCTCTGCAGCTAAACCAAGTAAGCATTCGAAGATTTGTCCAACATTCATTCGAGAAGGAACCCCTAATGGATTTAAAACAATGTCTACAGGAGTACCATCAGGTAAGTAGGGCATATCTTGACGGGGTAAAATTTTAGAGATAATTCCTTTGTTTCCATGTCTACCTGCCATCTTATCACCAACCTGAATCTTTCTGCTTTGTGCGACATATACCCGTATAACAATATTTGCTCCTGTAGGTAATTCATCGCCTTTTTCTCTTGTAAAAATTCGAACATCTAAGATACGGCCTCTGCCTCCATTTGGAACCCTCAATGAACTGTCTCGTACATCTCTAGTTTTTTCTCCAAAAATTGCACGAAGCAGCTTGCCCTCAGGAGGTTGATCAGATTCTCCTTTTGGAGTAACTTTTCCAATCAAAATATCACCAGATTCTACCCATGACCCTATTAAAATAATTCCGTTATTATCAAGTTTTCTTAAAGAATACTCACTCACATTTGGAATCTCACGGGTTATTTCTTCTGACCCAAGCTTAGTTTGTCTTGCCTCTATCTCATACTTCTCTATATGAACAGATGTATAAACATCATTATAAACAAGTCTTTCGCTTATTAAAAAAGCATCTTCATAGTTATAACCTTCCCAAGGTAAATATGCGACTAAAATGTTTTGCCCTAATGCTAGTTCTCCACCTTCAGTTGCAGCTCCATCAGCTATAACTTGTCCAGAAATAACAGTTTCACCTAACCAAACAAGTGGTCTTTGGTTTATACAGGTATCTTGGTTAGATCTTTGATATTTCTGTAAGTAATATAAAATTTCTTTACCATCTAAATCCACTATACAGATTCTATCTGCGGAAACGTAAGTAACTTTTCCAGTAGATATACTTACCGTAACCATTCCAGAATCTCGTGCAGCTTGAGCTTCTAACCCTGTTCCTATAAGTGGGCTTTCTGGATATAGTAAAGGTACCGCCTGTCTCTGCATGTTAGAACCCATTAAAGCTCTATTGGCATCATCATGTTCAAGAAATGGTATTAATGAAGTTGCAATTGAAATCACTTGAATCGGAGACACAGCTTTATAGTCCACTTGATTTGTAGATGCTGTTGTAAACTCTTGTCGGTAACGAACTGGTATAGTGTCTTTTCGCAAAAAACCTTCAGAATCTACTGAAATATCACCAGGTGCAATTCGGAAATCATCTTCTTGATCCGCAGTTAAGTACGTTGCATTAGGTTCTACGATTATTTTTCCCTCAAAGACCTTGTAAAATGGAGTTTCTATAAAGCCGTATGAATTTATCCTAGCATGTGTAGCTAAAACGCCAATCAACCCTGCGTTAGGTCCTTCAGGTGTTTCAATGGGACAAATTCTACCATAATGGCTTGGATGAATATCTCTAACGGCAAAACCAGCTCTGTCTCGACTTAAACCACCAGGACCTAAGGCACTCACACGTCGTTTATGTGTCAATTCAGCTAAGGGGTTCGTCTGATCCATAAATTGGGAAAGTTGACTTGAACCAAAAAATTCCCTAATTGAAGCTATGATGGGTTTCGGATTCACTAATGTGTTTGGCGTTAAAGAATTAATATCACAAATTGTCATTCTTTCTCTGATAATTCGTTCTAATCTGTTTAATCCAATTCGAACTTGATTTTGCAGTAATTCACCGACAGAACGAACTCTACGATTACCCAAATGATCTATGTCATCAGTTTCCCCGATATCAAATTTTAAATTTATCAAATAATCTATAGCTGCGAGAGTATCTTGTGGTGTGAGAACCCGAATATTTTCTGGGATACTTAAACTTAATTTTTTATTCAATTTGTAACGACCAACTTTTCCAAGGTCATACCTCTTAGGATCAAAAAATCTTGAATAGAGTATCTGTTGACCACCGTTTACCGTGGATGGTTCCCCCGGTCGAAGCTTTGTATACATCTGTATAAGAGCCTCCTCAGTTGTATAATTTCCCTCGACTCTAAATGTTTTTTTTAAATACTCTGGATGCCTTAAACCATTATAGATATCATTATCACTAAGCCCCATAGCTTTTAGGAATACATGAGCGGGTATTTTTCTAGTTTTGTCTACTCTTACCCATATCAAATCATTTCTATCTGTTTCAAATTTAACCCAAGCTCCCCTATTAGAGATTAAACTACCACTATAAGTTCTTCTGCCTTGCTTATCTGTTTCAGATTTGTAATATATACCTGGGCTTCTAACAATTTGATTAACTATAACTCTTTCAGCTCCGTTTATAATAAAAGTTCCACGATCAGTCATTAAAGGTAAATCACCAACAAAAACTTCTTGTTCTTTAATTACTCCAGTATCTTTGTTAATTAAACGCGCAGGTACATAGACTTGAACTGAGTATGTTGAATCACGACGCTTTGACTCTTGGACACTGTATCTCGGAGATTTTAACTTATATTGATCTCCAAAAAAGTGTAACTCTAAATTTCCTGTATAATCTGTGATCGGCGAAAAACTTTTTATTTCCTCAGCAAGTCCTTCTTCCAGAAACCAGCAGAAACTTGCACGTTGAATTTCTACTAAATCAGGCAAGATAAAAGTAGAAAGTTTAGTGCTAGCCATAAGAGTCTTCTCTCCTAAATAATATGTTGTTTAAAAATTGAGAATAAATTATAAATACTCTAATAATGATATAGAGGTTTTACGAATATAAAATTTTAAGTCTAAAGGTGAAATAATGCTCTGATTAAAAATTAGAAAAGTCAGTAAAAACTCACCGACTTACTTTTTACATAGATAAAATCTGCAAAATTATTGTTATAAAGTCATTTCAGATTTTTTAAAAGCTTTATACAAAGACGCTTTTTTTGAGTTTCCATTATTGGAATGGATAATTCCTTTTTGTATAGCTTTGTCTATTTTGCTGTAACTCAATGAAATTAAATCTTTAACTGAATTTATATTAGTCTGGTTTAGAGTGCTGATGGAAATAAGAGTTTTTTTCAACAATGTTTTAACTGTTGATTTATAAGCTTTATTTCGTAATCTATTTCTTTCTGCAACTTCTATACGTTTACAAGCGGATTTTGTATTGGCCACTGCGTTCTCCTAAATTTTATTTATTAAAATTGAATCTTTCATTTCTCTAAAAATTATTTATTTCGATAAGGATTATAGCATAGAAGAATATTCCTATTAAAATTTTTTGTTAATGATTAACGTCACTTATTTTTTAAGTTAGGATTTTCAGTAGATAAAGATTTGATTTTTTTTAAGTTTCTTACTTTTACTTAAGAGGTGCGTATCTCAAGAATCATGCCAAGTTTAAAAAGATCTAATAAGAATCCTAAAATCTAAAGAATTGGTATCTTTAATCTAAGAAATTGAATTACAATAAAAAAGATTTTTGAGGTTTAGGTAAATAAAAAAATATACTATAGAAAAAATATGGCAAAAAGCAAAGGTGCTAGAATAGTTATTACTCTTGAATCTAAAACTTCTGCAGGGGTTTACAGATATACAACGACAAAAAATAGACGGAATACACCAAATAGGCTAGAGATAAAAAAGTACTGTCCTTTATCACAAAAGCATGAAGTTTTCAAAGAAATCAAGTAAAAAATAAAATTATGGCAATTTATAGACGCAAACTTTCTCCGTTAAAAACAACCGATGCTATCGATTATAAAGATGTAGAATTATTAAGTAAATTTTTGACCGAGCAAGGAAAAATCCTGCCACGTAGAGTAACAGGGTTAACAACAAAACAGCAGACTAGACTAACAAAGGCTGTGAAAAAAGCCAGAATTTTGGCTCTTTTACCATTTATTAGTAGAGATATTTAATTGAAGTACATTCTAAAATAAAATATGTACCTACTTGCATAAGAAATTTTAGAATGTATTTTGCTTTTTAGGTATTAGGTCAAAAGCTTTTAAAATATCCCCTGTTTTCCAAGAGTCAAACTCACTGAGAAAAATACCACATTCTGAACCAACATTAACTTCAGAAACACTTTCTTTTATCCGTTTTAAAGACTCAATAAACCCTTTATGTATAATCTCATCACTTCTTAAAACGTGCACAAAAGATGATTTTGTAATTTTTCCTTCCATAACTACAGAACCTGCAACAAAGCTTTTCGCCAAAGGAAACACAGTTTTTATAACAGCTGATCCAATAAATTTTTCCTCGTACTGTGGCCCAATAAGGGATTCCATCATGGATTGAACGAAATCAAACAAATCGTAAATTACATCAAAGTGTTTGATGGTTATCCCCATATTTTTAGCAGCTTTTTCTGCCCCACTTGCCGGTACCGTATTAAATGCAATAAGATTAGCTGAACTCGTAGATGCAAATTCCACATCCGTTTCTGTGATTTCACCTGCACAAGAATAAAGTACACGTATCTGAATTTTTGAATTGTTAATTTTATTCAACGTTGAAGTGATGGCCTCTGCAGATCCCTGTGTATCTGTTTTTATAATTAAATTAATTTTCGGTATAATTTCGGAATTCGAAACATTATAGTTGTCTGAAACCTGCTGTGATGATAGAGAATTTGTTTTATTAACTTCATCACTTAAAGCTGTAAAAATCTTAGCATCCTTCTCATCTTTAAATGCTGTAAAACAATCTCCTACAGATGGTACTTTTGTTAATCCCCACACTAGCACTGGAGAAGATGGCCCAGCCTCTCTAATAACCTCTCCCACAGAATTTATCATCCCTCTTACTTTAGCAATTGTTCCACTTATAGATATAATATCCCCTACATGAAGAGTCCCATTTTGAACTAAGATAGATGCAACAGCTCCTCTTGTTCTATCCAAATTAGATTCTATAATGGTTCCATTAGATAATTTGTTTGGGTCAGCTTTTAGTTCTAACATATCTGAAAGAAGCAGAATCATTTCTAATAATGTTTCAATATTTGTACCTTGCATTGCACTTATAGGTACCATTAAAGTATCTCCCCCCCAATCTTCTGAAACTAAATTGTATCTAGTCAGTTCTTCTTTAATAGAATCCACATTCGCATCTTGTTTATCTATTTTATTAACTGCTACTATAATTGGAACTTTTGCAGATTGTAAATGCTTTATAGCCTCTAAGGTTTGTGGTTTTACTCCATCATCAGCCGCAACAACTAAAACTGCAATATCTGTAACAGATACTCCCCGTGACCTCATACCTGAAAATGCTGCATGACCTGGAGTATCCAAAAAGACTACCTTTCGATCTTCACCTTTATACGGTATAGACACTTCGTATGCACCAATCTTTTGAGTTATTCCGCCCGCTTCTTTTTTTGCTATTTGAGTCTTTCTAATTTTATCTAACAAAGTTGTTTTACCGTGATCCACGTGTCCCATTACTGTAACAATAGGAGGTCTAGATATCAAAGTATTAGAAGCTGATAAAGGAGTTTCTAAACGTTTTCTGTCTATAGGAATTTCATCAGATGTTACATCAACTTCTATACCAAACTCCTGTCCAAGTGTTTTAGCAGTTAAGAGATCAATCACCTGATTAACTGTTACAGAAATTCCCCTTAAAAAAAGAGATTTAATTATGTCGGTCTTAGAAACTAAAAAGATATCCGCCAATTCCTGCACAGTTTTAGGCTGGTTCAAGTTAATTTTGCTAGGTTTTTCTAAGATCGTATTGTCAGAATTTTTTTTCTGAGAAGATATAGTACTCTTCTTTTTTTTCGGAGTGGGGTTTAGCTGATTTTTTTGTTTAATCGTGAAAGAAACCGGAGGTACTCCAGAGCCAAGTGGTTTAGCTGGTCTAGCTAGTGGTAATAAAGAAGCATCCTGTGGAAGCTCAATTTTTTCGAATAGATCATTAACAGAATCATAGTCTTCGTCAAAGCTAATCTTTGAACGTGTTTTCTTTTTTAATTTGAGCTTTGCTCCTGTACGATCAATATCTCTATCATCATCTTTATCATTTTTCTTGATTTTTTTATCTATTTTTAACGAAGGTTTTAAGCTTAAGTTTAACATCCCTTGATCAACATCAGTTTGCAGAGAAGAAAATAAGGTAGATGGATTTCTAGGTTGTAGTGTCACTATTAAAAGTGGTGAGCTTAATTGCAAAATATCTTCAGATATGATTTTGGGATTAGATTGAGCTTTTGATAAAACGTATTGTATAGATTTTTTACTTAAATAACTATTACCTACGTCCAAGGTAAAGCGACCAGTTTTAATCAAAATTTTTCTCCTAAGTGTAAAATGTTGGCAGTAAGGTCTAATGTAGACAAAAGCTTTTAATTACTTAAATGTAAATTCATAGTGAATTCTTTTAGGTATAGCTTATGCATTAGGAGTTCAAGTTGTAGTTTTTTAATTATACAAAAGAAATTTATCTCAAGTATAGAAAATTATGATAAATCACATACGTTTTGATAAAAAAAAAGTAACATTGATGTATAGAGATTTCACATAACAACCATAAATACAGTAACGACAATGCCTAGATTTCAAAAGAATGATAATTTTATTGACAAAACCTTTACTGTTTTAGCAGATATTGTCCTTAAAGTTTTACCGGCCAGCAAACAAGAAAAAGAAGCTTTTTCATACTACAGGGATGGTATGTCTGCTCAGTCTGAAGGGGAATATGCAGAAGCTCTCGAAAATTATTACGAGGCGCTACGTTTAGAAGAAGACCCATATGATCGAAGCTATATTCTATACAATATTGGCCTAATTTATGCAAGTAATGGTGAATACGTAAAAGCACTTGAATATTATCATCAAGCATTAGACTTAAATTCAAGGTTACCACCAGCTATAAATAATATTGCCGTCATTTATCATTATCAAGGAGTAAAAGCTTCTGAAAAGAAAGACCTTGAGACTGCTCGAACTATGTTTGATAAAGCAGCTGAATATTGGAAACAAGCAATTAGATTAGCTCCTAACAATTACATAGAAGCTCAAAACTGGCTTAAAACTACTGGACGAATGTCATCAGATAACCTATACTAACTGGGGATATGATTTTAAGTGATTCAACCAAAGAATAGTTTAAAAAGAAAATTGAAAACTTTACCTAAACCCTTTATGAGAGTAGCAGAGAAATTTTTTATTTTTTGATTTTGTAAACCTATTTCTATAAATAATCACGTAGGTATTTCTCACTGCAAGTATTATATGATATGAAGATATAAAATTTATTACGAAACGATTATTGTCGAATTTTACAGAAGAAATTAAAAGTAATATGGTTAAAACTGCAACAAATACTGGTTATATAACTCAAATCATTGGACCCGTAGTAGACGTAGAATTTCCTAGTGGAAAATTGCCAAAAATTTATAACGCGATAGTTGTGGGAGAAGGTAGCTCTGCTGTGACATTTGAAGTGCAACAACTTCTTGGAAATAATAGAGTTAGAGCTGTTTCCATGACGTCTACAGATGGCTTAACAAGACGTATGGAAGTTGTGGATACTGAGAATCCTATTAGTGTTCCAGTTGGAAAAGTAACTTTAGGTCGGATTTTTAACGTCCTAGGTGAAGCAGTAGATAACATGGGAGACTTAAAAATTGAGAAGACTTTACCTATCCATAGATCTTCTCCAGCTTTTACAGAGTTAGAAACAAAACCGTCAATTTTTGAAACTGGGATTAAAGTGGTTGACTTATTAGCACCTTATAGAAGAGGTGGTAAAATTGGTCTATTTGGTGGGGCAGGAGTTGGTAAAACAGTTCTAATTATGGAACTAATAAATAACATTGCTAAAGCACACGGAGGTGTATCCGTATTCGGTGGTGTTGGAGAAAGAACTAGAGAAGGTAATGACCTTTACATGGAAATGAAAGAATCCAAAGTTATTAACGAAGAAAACTTAGGAGAATCTAAGGTAGCTCTTGTGTACGGTCAAATGAACGAACCACCTGGAGCTCGTATGAGAGTTGGTCTTACAGCTCTAACAATGGCTGAGTATTTCCGCGATGTAAATAAACAAGACGTTCTGCTGTTTATCGATAACATTTTTAGATTTGTACAAGCAGGTTCTGAAGTATCAGCTCTACTTGGACGCATGCCTTCTGCAGTAGGGTATCAACCTACTCTAGCAACTGAAATGGGAGCCTTACAAGAAAGAATTACTTCTACAACAGAAGGTTCTATTACGTCAATTCAAGCTGTTTACGTACCTGCGGATGATTTAACAGACCCCGCACCAGCGACAACTTTCTCTCACCTTGATGCAACTACAGTATTATCTAGAAACCTTGCGGCAAAAGGTATTTATCCTGCTGTAGACCCTCTAGATTCCACATCTACAATGCTTCAGATCGAAATTGTAGGAAAACTACATTATTCAACGGCTCAAGCAGTTAAACAAACATTACAAAGATATAAAGAGCTTCAAGATATCATTGCAATCTTAGGTTTAGATGAATTATCTGAAGAAGATAGACAGACTGTGGCAAGAGCTAGAAAAATAGAACGGTTCCTATCTCAACCATTCTTTGTTGCTGAAGTATTCACAGGGTCTCCTGGTAAATACGTTTCTTTAGCTGACAGTATTAAAGGTTTTAATATGATTTTAAATGGTGAGCTAGATGAATTACCAGAACAATCATTCTATTTAGTTGGTAATATCGATGAAGCTATTAATAAAGCAAAAAGCTTAAAAGGATAAGGTAAGTAAAAATGTCTTTACATGTTAACATAATAGCGCCGGACAGAAACGTTTGGGACTCTAATGCAGAGGAAGTAATTTTACCAAGCAGTACTGGGCAACTAGGTATTTTAAAAGGGCATGCTCCTCTTTTAACTGCATTGGACATCGGAGTCATGAGGGTTAGAGTTGACAAAGATTGGATTCCTGTTGTTCTTATGGGAGGATTTGCTGAAGTTGAGAATGATGAGTTAACTATTTTGGTTAATGGGGCCGAAGAAGGATCAAAAATCAACAAAGATGAAGCCCAAAAAGAATTAGAACTTATGACAACTCGTTTTAACGAGGCTCAAACTAGTAAAGAAAAAATCGAAGCGACTCAAAATTTACGAAAAGCTAGAGCTAGGGTACAGGCGTCTAGTCTGTAATCTAAATACAGGTATATAATTTATATACCTGTATTTATTTGTGAAAGATACGAAGCTTAAATTAAAAGTACTTTAAGATAATTTTAATTTATTATGATGACAATAGAAAAAAAAAAGTCACTAATTCCATATAGTCTTGATATTAGACAAAATGATGCAGAGATGTCTCTTTCTGACCACTTGGAAGAATTAAGACAGCGTGCGTTTTGGTCGGTAAGTATACTACTAACCTCGATTATTGTATGTGTATTTAGTGTAAAAAGTATTGTGAAAATTTTACAAGAACCTGCCTTAGGTATAAAATTTTTACAATTTGCTCCTGGAGAATATTTCTTTGCATCAATCAAAGTTGCTGCCTACACCGGTCTACTGATAAGTAGCCCATTTTTGATTTATCAAATTATTTTATTTGTTTTGCCGGGAATGACAAAGAACGAACGTAAAACCATTTTACCAATAATTCTTGGCGCGATAACATTATTTTTATTTGGGTTAATGTTTGGTTACTCAATCTTGGTACCGGCAGCTTTAAATTTTTTCATAAATTATGGGTCAGAAGTTGTCGAACCATTTTGGTCTTTTGAACAATATTTTGAATTCATTTTGGTCTTACTATTCAGCACAGGATTAGCTTTTCAACTACCTGTAGTTCAAATAATGTTAGGTTTGCTACGGATAATTTCTGGTGAAACTATGATCTCTATTTGGCGTTATGTAATCCTTGGATCTACTATAATTGGGGCAATTTTAACACCCTCTGTAGACCCATTAACTCAAATTTTAATGTCTTCAATAGTAGTAGTTCTATATTTTTTAGGCGCAGGTGTTGTAGTTTTAATAGAAAAAAGTAGAAGAAATGTTGATTATAACATCGATTTTTAAGTTAAAATATTAAAGCTAATGTTCTTGGTAAAAAGTTCAAGGTTAGACATAGACGATCTTAACGTAAATTTACGGAACTTATAAAAAAAAAGCAAGCGCTGACTTACTAGGCAAAAAAGCCTTCTTTACTCAGTTTCTTATATAGAATACAATGCCATATATGTGTTCGTCAGAAACTTCCAATTATCTATTTAAACAGTTCGGAGACTAATGAAATATAATTATTTATTAAATTTAACTAAAAGTTTAACACAAGGCATTCTAAGTCTATCTTTAGTATCTGCTGTGCTGATGCCTACCTTTTCTGGTGCATTCCCGATTTTCGCACAACAAGCATATGAAAATCCCCGTGAAGCTACAGGAAGAATTGTATGCGCAAATTGTCACTTAGCTCAAAAGCCTGTTGAAATCGAAGTTCCGCAAGGAGTTCTTCCTGACACAGTTTTCTCTGCAGAAGTAGAAATTCCTTACGATTTATCTGTTAAACAAGTAACAGGTGATGGTACAAGAGGTTCATTAAACGTAGGTGCTGTTCTAATCTTACCTGAAGGATTTGTATTAGCTCCAAAAGATAGATTATCAGAAGAACTAAAAGAAGAGACTAAAGGTGTGACTATCTCTACTTACAGTGCGTCAAAACCAAATATTTTAGTTGTAGGTCCTATTCCTGGCGACAAACATCAAAAAATCGTTTTTCCTGTATTATCACCTAATCCAGCAGAAAATAAAAATGTTCATTTCATAAAATATCCTATTTATGTTGGAGCCAATCGAGGTAGAGGTCAAGTTAACCCAACAGGTACTAAAACTAACAACACTCTGTATACATCGCCAGCAGAGGGTCAGCTAGTTAAAGTAGAAAAAATAGCTGCAGGTGGTTATAATTTATCCATAAAATCTAAACGTGGAGATGTTGTAACTGTATCTATACCAGCAGGTCCAGACCTTATTGTTAAAGAAGGACAGTTAGTGGCTGCAGATCAGGCATTGACTGTAGATCCGAATGTTGGAGGGTTTGGTCAGACAGAGACTGAAATTGTATTACAAAGTCCAGCTAGAGTAAAAGGAATGATTGCGTTCTTCTTTACTATTATACTAGCTCAAATCTTACTTGTGCTTAAGAAAAAACAATTTGAAAAAGTACAGTTAGCAGAAATGAATTTCTAATGAAAAGCATGTGTAATAATATGTATTACACATGCAATAAACGCTTTTTTTACCAATCTAAATTTTGCAATAAAGAAATTATTTTGCACACTGAATTAATTCTCTAAAGCAGCTTTTATCTGAGATCGCTATTTGTGCAATCATCTTTCTATTTAGAGCTACATTAGACTTTTTCAAACTACTAATGAATGAACTATAATTTAATCCATCTTCTCTAACCGCAGCATTAATTCTCACAATCCATAAACTTCGAAACTCACGTTTTCTTCTTTTTCTTCCTACATATGAATAGCGAAGAGCTTTCATTACTTGCTGATTTGCCATTCTGAAAAGTTTTGAGTGAGTCCCACGAAAACCTTTAGCAATTTTTAAAATTTTATTTCGTCTGTTACGAGCAACGTTACCTCTTTTTACTCTTACCATTTTTTATTCTTAATTAGAATTTTATAATTTATTTATTCATTTAAAGATAAGGGAGCATACTGCGTAAAGCAATAGAATCTCCAAAAGATACTACCATATGATTGGATAGAGCTCTTTTACGTTTACTAGATTTTTTTTCTAATAGATGACCTTTAAACGCTCTACGTCTGATAAAAAGCCCTGTGACTGTCTTACGAAATCGTTTCTTTGCGGAGTGTCGAGTTTTTAGTTTCCCCATGTGCGTATTTATTTTTACAAAATTAACATTTATATTATAACTAATAAAAAAAGATGTAAATGCCACCTTTCGAGATTGTTTACATCTTTTAAGAATTAAGGTTTTACTTAGTAGTGCTTAGTGGTTGCATTACTGAATTTAACCAATTAGTAATCAATTTAATTATGATTCTAGCAAAACTAGTTTCTAGTTCTTGGAACATTTTCATATTCATAGTGAAAGAAACGTTTGCTTCAGCTACTATATTTTCTGCTAGATTAGAATCTAAGGGTAAAGAATCTAAGGCTTTTTTATAATTTTGTTTGAATTCTTGTTCATCTGCAACTTCATCAAATTCATAAAAAGCTAACCCTTTACCATCTGACAAGTTCATTGCTCTTTGAGCAATCTTTTTTAAGAGTTGACCACCAGACAAATCTCCTAAATATCTCGTGTACGCATGCGCTACTAATAACTCAGGTCTTTCTACAGAAATACTTTTTATTCTTTCCACGTAAGATGCTGTAGCTTCCGAGATTCGAATTAAAGATTTCCAATTTGGACCATAGTAATGTTCCAAATCTAATTCTAAATTTTTTCGTCTATTTAGTTCTATAAAATATATGGGCTTAATATAAATATTTTCTTTGTTCTTTTCCATCTCTTCTTCCATAGCAGAGTATACAAAATAGAGATTTGACACCAATTTACGATATGACTCCTTATCAATCACCCCCCCTAAAAATGATTTTACAAAGCTCACGTTCTCAGCCATGCTATGTGATTTACTTGTTCCTTCTCTTAATTGAGTTGCTAGATTATTTGTCATGTGAATGAGTACTTAAATAATTTTATTTGCAAAATCTTTAACTACAGGATAATCGTTTAAAATAACTTATGTAACAAAATGAAATGAATATTGATATTTTTCCAAATTTAAAATTAACTGTAAATTTCATTAAGTATACTTCAATATTACATACATAAAACTCCACATGAATTTATAAATACAAATTCATTTCCCGTACTCAATAGAAAAATAATTATTATAGTATAATGTTGTATTAAGCTACAATTTGGTTATTGGATCTAGCATAAATTTAATGGAATACTTTAATAAAAAATTATTTTAATTGGTATGCTAATTCACATACAGACCATATTTTCTAACTCCAAGAGGAAAAATTTAGGCATAGGAATTCCGATTTCATATCAGAGAAAACGGAATAAAATCCAGTCAGAGATGAATTATAAAATCATACCTATGATAGTAAAACCTCTCTTATCTAAAATTAAAGTGTAAATGATTTCTTAATCTAACAAAAATACATAATCTAAAGTATCTTTGCTTTATTGGGGAATTATCATAATACTCTATCCTAAATTGGATAAAACCACAGAAAGGTTAGGAAGTCTAGAAATAGAACGTATAGAAATACTACTGTGGCTTTTCCATGTCTGTCTATAGACAGTTTAAATTAAAACTCTAGAGGGTATATTAAATACTATTATATAAAGGTATTTAGAAAATACCTCACGGTAAATGTCTAAAAAATAAACCATTAAGAGTGAGATGGTCTATTAAATCATCTCAAACAATTTATATACTAGATGCAAGTTCTAGTAAAATTAACACAAACATAATAACTATCGACATATATTTTTATGGATATAATAAGCCTAGGATGGTCTTCTTTAATGGTAATGTTTACCTTTTCATTAGCGCTGGTGGTTTGGGGTAGAAATGGTTTCTAAACTATAAATTAATGTACATACTAGACAGGAGTATCTTATGGGAAATGAAATAATTACGGCTGGATCTATTAGTTTTATCATTACTCTAATTGGATTGGCTTTAGGGTTTGCACTACTAAAATTGCAAGGGGAATAGTACTTTCAAAAATAGTTGTGGTATCACAGGAAGGGGTTTTTAATAAAAATTCCTTCTAAAAAATTTTAATGACAATTTATGCTACATACAATTTGGGTCTTATGTTCATTGTGTTTAATTTTTTTCATAATCCTTCATAATCCAAAATCACAAGGTATCAGTGGACAAAATCAGATTTTTGGGAGTACACGTGCTGGAGAAGAAAATATTACTAAGATTACTTGGATTCTGACATGTCTTTTTTTCATATTAACTATATATATTTCGTCTGCGAGCAGTGTATAAGTTATGGTAATTCAATGCCCAGTACCAAAGGACCAGAGACCTCTTAACGAATACAACGAGTTAAAAAATTCTTTTGGCTTTAGATGGACTATCGAACCCCCACAAATATTTTTTAAAACTTTAATAGTACTTTTACTATATATTTTATTTATAGTTACGTTTTTCATTAGTAACATGCATGACTGGAAATACAATGTCTTCCAGCTTCTGTTGTGGATTGTTTCCAGTTCATTTACAATACTCACAATTTTACTATTGCGATTTTACCTGGCCTGGGAGTATATTTATAACCGACTGATGAATGCCTCAGTAAATTATGAAGAGTCAGGTTGGTATGATGGTCAAACTTGGATAAAGACCAATGAAATTTTAATACAAGATCGTTTAATAGGAAGTTATGAAGTTTTACCAATACTACATAGACTGAGACTAACACTAACATTAAATTTGCTACTAATATTGGGAAGTTTTTTTATAAATTTCAACATTAAAATGTAAAATCTATCTATAAAAATAATTTATGATATGATATCTTGATGTAAGACGCGGGGTAGAGCAGTCTGGTAGCTCGTCGGGCTCATAACCCGAAGGTCAGTGGTTCAAATCCACTCTCCGCTATTAATTTTTATTTCTATGGTAAATTCTCACATTGATGCTATAATTATTTTATAAGTTAACAAATTTACATTACGACGAATGAGCGAAACATTAAATTTACAAATACCATCTCCTACATTTGAAGGAAGTACAGGTGGTTGGTTACGAGCTGCAGAAATTGAAGAAAAATACGCAATAACTTGGACAAGTCCAAAAGAGCAAGTTTTTGAAATGCCAACTGGTGGAGCAGCTATAATGAGAAAAGGAGAAAATCTTCTTTATCTGGCTAGAAAAGAACAATGTCTAGCTCTTGCAACACAAGTAAAAACAAGTTTTAAAATTACAGATTATAAAATCTATAGAATATTTCCTAGTGGAGAAGTACAATATTTACATCCTAAAGATGGAGTATTCCCAGAAAAAGTTAATGCGGGCCGTGTTGGAGTAGGGAATGTGTCACATTCTATTGGAAAAAATCTAAATCCAGCGCAAGTTAAATTTACAAGTAAATCTATAAATTAAGTTCATTGCTGCCCAATTTTATTGGGCAGCTGTATTGGAGAGGTGGCAGAGTTGGTCTAATGCGTCTGATTTGAAATCAGAAGAGACTTTGCGGTCTCCGTGGGTTCGAATCCCACTCTCTCCTTTTTATTTGTTTAAACTCTGAATTTCCAACTTTCTCATAATTATCATTAATAGCGGGTGACGCGATTCGAACGCGCGACATCAACCTTGGCAAGGTTGCGCTCTACCACTGAGCTACACCCGCATATCACTCCATACATCTATAATAAGTCTAAGAAACTTGTTTGTCAATGTATATATAAAAAAGCCATCTCTAAATACCTAGAGATGGCTATTCATTTTCTCTAAATGATGAATGAATTAAAAGCTGCTGTTATAATAACAAGGCCAAACCATAGCCCCGCACCTGTATAAACAACTCCCTTAGATTTTTCCCATTCACCAGGAGATACTAAGATAACAGGAACTCCTACTACAAGAGCGAAAGATAATAGTATTAAAATACTAACAAGTAACTGCAAAATAACTACCATATTCTTTTTCCTCGGAAATAATATTCACATTTCAAAGAAATCTTTATTCCTCAATTCTAAATCTAGATATCTAGAGGAAAAGAGATCATTCCAATACATGTTATACTATTCGTTTCTATTTGTGACGATTATTTCATAAATAAAATACAAGAAATAAAAATATATAACTGTATGCCCGAGTAAATAAATTTTAAAAACTATTCTGAATAGTTAATTACGTTTAAATTAAGCTATATTGTAAACTATATAATAGATGAATAAAAAATTAAGTCTAGTATTTAGTTTTTTATTCAGCCTTTACAAATTACATTTCTTCAGTAAAGAGGTTATTTAAGATATGGCAGAAACTTTATTATTAGCTAAGCTACCAGAAGCTTACGCAATCTTCAAACCAATTATTGATGTGGCTCCAGTTATACCTGTATTCTTTCTTTTATTAGCATTTGTTTGGCAAGCTGCAGTTGGATTTAGATAATTGAGAAAAGTTGGGGTATTTTTTATACAAAATATCCCAACTTTTTCTCCTGCTATTGTATCTAATGTATAATAGAAACCATGGGGTTCATATTATTGGGAACCTTTTTTAATTAATAAAACACTCATTATCAGGAATAATAACATGATAGAACCTTTATTATTTGGAATTGTCTTAGGATTAATACCTGTAACATTGGCGGGTTTATTCGTAGCTGCCTATCTTCAATATCGAAGAGGTAATCAATTCGGGTTGTAAGGAAACAATTCGTTATTCGTATAGTTATGAAAAATACAATACGGTAGTTTTGGTCTAGTTTTAGTATCTGATCCAATTGGTCTTGACATAATTTCTCTAGGCTGCTTATATTCATAAGTCCTGGAACGAATAAAAAAAGAATCACTGAAATTGAGATGTACCTATCATTTCTAGGAGTAGAACTACGCTAAAACAAAACTTAAACAGCATTTTATCTAGTAGGTGTCTGCATCATTCTATTGCTGCACACTTCACTAGAAGTATAAAAAAATGCTCTGTCATTAGATTTAACATGTCAAATTACTTTAAAATAAAAAAATTTTTATTGCGCATTTATTCTTATAAATAGATTAAGACTTAAGAAAACCTATCCAAGACTTTTTAATATTTTTCATTGTGCAGTTATTCTAAAGCTGATTATTTAATTTAAATACCCCCCCTCAGAAAGTTGTGCAAAAGAATGTTTAAGTCTTTATGTAACGAGGTAAAATTAGAAAATAACCTTGCTATAGATAAGTTCTCAGATCTTCCAAAAAATGCAAAGTCTACAAGTTATATTTGATTAGTTTAGTATAAAAATTTCTTCTAATAATTACATTGTATTACAATGTAATTATTAGAACAGTTTATCATTACCAGCTAGATTTAGTAACACCTGGTAAAAGACAATTGTGCGCCATTTCTCTCAAAACATGACGAGAGATTCCAAAACTTCTATAATATCCACGACTTCTGCCAGTCATCCAACATCTGTTTCTTAGTCTTGATGGAAATGAATTTCTTGGTAGTAATTGAAATTTACCATAAAGTGCAAGTTTTTCTTGAAAAGACACAGAGTTTTTTATAGATTCTTTAATTTCTGTTCTTTTTTTACTATATTTAAGTACAAGGTTTTGACGTTTTTTTTCACGTTCTATCATATTCTTTTTTGCCATAAATTTAACCGCTTAATATTTTATTAATGATTTAATAGTCTACCAGATAAGACTTATTTATCCCTTCAATTTAAATAAAAAATAAAAATTTATAAAGCTATCCATAAAATGGATAGCTTTAATTTAATCAAAAATACTCTTTAACCAAACTTACCAGTAGTAGATGCTATTACGAATGCAGCATAAGTAAATATGTACCCAACTGTAAAATGTATTAGTCCTACCAGTCTAGCTTGAACAATGGATAATGCAACAGGTTTATCTTTCCATCGAACAAGATTCGCCAGTGGAGTTCTTTCATGAGCCCAAGCAAGTGTTTCAATAAGTTCTTGCCAGTAACCTCTCCAAGAAATTAAGAACATAAATCCAGTTGCCCAGATCAAGTGTCCGAAAAGGAACATCCAGGACCAAACAGATAAACTATTCATGCCATACGGGTTATAACCATTGATAAGTGGAGATGAATTTAACCACAAATAATCTCTCAACCAACCCATAATATAAGTCGAAGACTCATTGAACTGACCTGGGTTTCCTTGCCAAATTGTCACATGTTTCCAGTGCCAATAGAATGTAACCCAACCTATAGTATTTAACATCCAGAACATGGATAAGTAGAATGCATCCCAAGCAGAGATATCGCATGTACCACCACGTCCAGGACCATCACAAGGGAAGCTATAACCAAAATCTTTTTTATCAGGCATTAGTTTAGATCCTCGTGCATCCAGTGCGCCTTTTACTAGAATCAATGTTGTTGTGTGCAAAGCTAGTGCTATAGCATGGTGTACTAAGAAATCTCCTGGACCTATTGGTAGGAATAAAGAGTTCTTACCATCATTAACTGCACTTAACCATCCTGGCAGCCAAATGTTATTACTTGCATTAGATGCTAAACTTCCAGTAGAAGACAACAAAACATCAAATCCATACAAGGCTTTCCCTGAAGATGCCTGAATCCATTGAGCAAAAACTGGTTCAACTAAAATCTGTTTTTCAGGTTGACCAAATGCTACTACGACATCATTATGAACGTATAAACCTAAAGTGTGGAATCCTAAGAATAAAGAAACCCAACTTAAATGAGAGATGATGGCTTCTTTATGTTCTAGGATTCTTGCAAGCACATTATTTTTATTTTGTTCTGGATCGTAATCTCGCACAAAGAATATCGCGCCATGAGCAAATGCTCCTACCATTAAGAATCCTGCTATGTACTGGTGATGAGTATATAAAGCAGCCTGAGTAGTATAATCTTTAGCTATGAAAGCATAAGATGGTAGTGCATACATGTGTTGAGCAACTAAAGATGTGATAACGCCAAGAGACGCCAATGCCAATCCTAGTTGGAAGTGTAATGAATTACTAAGTGTCTCAAACAATCCTTTATGACCAGCTCCAAGTCTTCCTCCTGGTGGTCTGTGTGCATCTAAAATTTCTTTTAGACTATGACCAATTCCCCAGTTCGTGCGATACATGTGGCCAGCGAATATAAAAACTACTCCAATTGCTAGATGGTGGTGCGCTATGTCTGAAAGCCAAAGTGCTTGAGTCTGAGGATGGAATCCTCCTAAAAAAGTCAAGATAGCAGTACCGGACCCTTCGCTAGTTCCAAAAATATGATTAGAACTATCTGGAGAAGTAGCATACGCATTCCAATTTCCTGTAAAGAATGGAGTTAAACCAGCAGGATGCGGGGCTACTTTAGTGAAGTTATCCCAACCGACATGCTGACCTCTTGCTTCTGGGATGGCAACATGAATTAAATGACCAGACCAAGCTAGAGAGCTAAAGCCAAACAATCCAGACAAATGGTGATTTAATCGAGATTCATTGTTTTTGAACCAAGATAATCCTGGCTTAAATTTTGGTTGTAAGTGCAGCCATCCCGCAAATAACAGTACCGCAGCCAAGAATAGCAAGAATACTGAACCTGCATACAAATCATTATTATTTCTTAGCCCAATTGTGTACCACCAATGGTATACGCCAGAAGTAGCTATGTTAACTGGGTAAGACACTCCACCTTTAGTAAAGGCTTTAATGGCAGGTTGACCAAAGTGAGGATCCCAAATAGCGTGCGCAATAGGTTTAACTTTTAGCGGGTTTAGTACCCATTGCTCGAAGTTACCTTGCCATGCGACATGGAAAAGATTTCCGGATGTCCATAAAAATATAATAGCCAGATGTCCAAAATGTGAAGCAAAAATCTTTTGATAAAGATTTTCTTCTGTCATTCCATCGTGACTTTCAAAGTCATGTGCAGTCGCCAACCCATACCAAATCCGTCTAGTCGCTGGATCTTGGGCAAGGGCCTGACTAAATTTAGGAAATTTTGTTACCATAATTCTCCCTTAAATACTAGTTACTCTTATCCTACAGAAATAATTCGCGCTAAGAAGAATGCCCAAGTTGTCCCAATACCTCCAAGAAGATAATGTGCAAGACCTACGGCACGCCCTTGTGTAATACTCAATGCTCTTGGCTGAATTGCTGGAGCTAAATGCAGTTTGTTATGAGCCCATACAACAGACTCAATAAGTTCTTGCCAATATCCTCTTCCACTGAATAAGAACATTAAACTGAAAGCCCAGATAAAATGAGCTCCTAAGAAAATTAGTCCATATGCAGATAAGGCAGAACCGTAAGATTGAATTACTTGCGATGCCTGAGCCCAAAGGAAATCTCTTAACCATCCATTAATGGTAATAGCACTTTGAGCAAAATTTCCACCCGTAATATGAGTGACCGCGCCATCTGCTCCAGTTGTACCCCAAACGTCGGATTGCATTTTCCAACTGAAATGGAAAATAACAACAGAAATACAATTGTACATCCAGAATAAGCCTAAGAAAACGGAGTCCCAAGCTGAACTTTGACATGTACCACCTCTACCAGGTCCGTCACAAGGGAATCGGAACCCTAAGTTAGCTTTATCAGGTATCAATCTAGAGTTTCTGGAGAACAATACACCTTTAAGAAGTATTAAAACTGTTACATGTATTGTGAAAGCGTGAATATGATGCACCATAAAGTCTGCTGTTCCAAGAGATATAGGCATCATTGCTACTTTATTCCCAACTGCAACGATATCTCCCCCAAATGCATAGCTAGCCGTAGATAACGCGTTAGGAGTTGTATTTCCAGGAGCTAGTGTGTGTATGTTTTGTACCCATTGAGCAAAGACAGGTTTTAGTTGTATAGCAGTATCAGAGAACATATCTTGTGTACGACCAAGAGCTCTCATTGTATCATTGTGGATATATAAACCAAAGCTATGGAAGCCCAAGAAAATACAGATCCAGTTTAAGTGAGAGATAATAGCATCTCTATGTCTAATTACTCTGTCTAATAGATTGTTGTAATTTTGTGCAGGATTGTAGTCTCTAACCATAAAAATGCCAGCATGTGCAGCTGCCCCAGCAACACAGAATCCTCCTATCCACATATGATGTGTAAATAGAGATAATTGAGTTGGATAATCTGTAGCAATATAAGGGTATGGAGGCATCGCATACATATGATGAGCAACTATAATACTCAATGATCCCATCATGGCTAAATTTATAGCTAGTTGAGCATGCCACGATGTTGTTAAAATCTCATAAAGACCTTTGTGACCTTCACCAGTGAAAGGTCCTTTGTGAGCTTCCAACAGTTCCTTCATATTATGACCAATACCCCAGTTTGTTCGATACATGTGACCAGCTACTATAAATAAAACAGCTAGTGCAAGGTGGTGGTGTGCTGTATCACTTAGCCATAAGCCCCCAGTTACAGGGTTTAATCCGCCTTTAAAAGTTAAGAAATCAGAGTATTCACTCCAATTTAAACTGAAGAAAGGAACTAATCCTTTGCTAAAACTAGGATAAAGCTGAGCCATTAAATCTCTATTTATAACAAACTCATGTGGCAATGGTATCTCTTGAGGTGCTACACCTGCATCTAAAAGTTTGTTTATCGGTAAGGAAACGTGAATTTGATGCCCAGCCCAGGATAAACACCCTAACCCAAGTAATCCAGACAAATGATGATTAAGCATTGATTCAGCATTCTGGAACCACTCTAATTTAGGGGCTGCTTTATGGTAATGGAACCAACCCGCAAATAGCATTAGTCCAGACATAATTAAACCTGCTAGTGCAGACCAGTATAGTTCCACTTCACTTGTGATACCAGATGCTCTCCAAAGTTGGAAGAATCCAGAAGTAACTTGAACACCTTGGAATCCTCCGCCCACATCACCGTTTAGAATTTCTTGTCCTACTATTGGCCAAACTACTTGAGTACTAGGTTTAATCGCTGTTGGATTACTTAACCAGGCTGTGTAGTTTGAGAATCTAGCTCCATGGAAATACATTCCACTTAACCATAAAAATATTATGGATAATTGACCAAAATGAGCGCTAAAAATTTTGCGCGATATATCTTCTAATGAACTAGTATGACTGTCAAAATCGTGTGCATCGGCATGTAAGTTCCAAATCCATGTAGTAGTTTTTGGTCCTTTAGCCAAAGTTCGAGAAAAATGGCCTGGTTGAGCCCATTTTTCGAATGTTGTACTAACAGGATCTCTATCTACTGTAATTGAAACTTTTTTTGCCTCTTGCTCTGTTGAGCTAATTGTCATTGAGGTTTCCTCTTCTGAGACAAGAAACTAAAAACGCTCGCTTATAAGTATACCTATGCAAAAATTGAAATAATTAAATTAACTTTCAATTAGGTTAAGCAAGTTTTGTTATAGTATAACATTATATATCAGTGTTGTATCCGATTCTTATGTTTCTGTTAAGAATAATTAAAATGTTCTTCGAAGATTTACTATTGCAAAACAAAATTTTATGGATTGTAGTAGTATTTGCTCAACTTGAATATTGACTATAGATCTATTACAGTTGTAAAAATAGGTTTTTAAGATTTTTATAGTAATATAAGTATGAACGAACAAGAAATTTTTGACAAAGTACAAGCAATTATCTCTGAACAACTTGGGGTTGAGAAAAGCCAGGTAACAAAAGACGCTAATTTTGCTAATGACCTTGGAGCTGATTCCTTAGATACTGTCGAACTAGTAATGGCTATTGAAGAAGCATTTAATATTGAAATACCTGATGAAACTGCTGAGCAGATTTCTAATCTTCAACAAGCCGTTGACTTTATACGTCAGAAAGTGGCTGCATAATATAAACTCTATAGAGATATGCCTTTACGACATATCCCTATAGAAATCTTTTTACAATTATTTTTTGACTTCGTATTTTCAATATTTAAAATTTTATGATTTTTCTTATTTTATGAATAAAAAAGAGCTTATAAATAAAGTTTCTCAATCCACGTGCATGACAAAAAAAGAAATTGACTTAGTCTTAACGACAACTTTAGAAACTATAATGGATGTAGTTTCTGAGGGGGAAAAAGTCCAATTAGTAGGGTTTGGATCTTTTTACACATATAAAAAAATATTAAGAAAAGCTAATATATCTCTAGAAAATCATGTAATTATATCTGCAATAAAGTTCTCATCAGGGAAATTTTTTAAAGAAAAAGTTAATGTTTCTTAGGTAACTTTCTTAATTGGAGTATAATCTTTAAGTGTCTAAAAAATAATCTTAAAAAATTGTAGTAAGATTCTTTTTTTATAAACTACGCATCATATTATTATAGGGAGAAATTTCACATGAAACTTGCTTATTGGATGTATGCAGGGCCAGCTCATATTGGAACGCTACGAGTAGCTAGTTCGTTTAAAAACGTACACGCAATCATGCACGCTCCATTAGGAGACGATTATTTTAACGTTATGAAATCTATGTTAGAAAGAGAGCGTGATTTCACACCTGTAACTGCTAGTGTTGTAGATCGACACGTGTTAGCTAGAGGTTCTCAAGAGAAAGTTGTGTCTAATATTACTCGTAAAGATACAGAAGAACAACCAGACTTAGTAGTATTAACTCCTACCTGCACATCGAGTATTTTACAAGAAGATTTGCAAAATTTTGTTAATAGAGCTTCTTTAGAATCAAAAGCTGACGTTCTTTTAGCAGACGTAAATCATTACAGAGTCAATGAATTTCAAGCTGCTGACAAAACTTTGGAACAAATTGTAGAATTTTACCTTTTAAAAGCAATTAAATATAATACATTGTCTGCTGAAAAAACTTTACGACCTTCAGTAAACATCATCGGATCTTTCTGCTTAGGATTTCATAACCAACATGATATCTCCGAACTGAAAAAAATCTTTAAAGACTTAGATATAGATGTTAACTTAATTGTCCCTGGAGGAGCTTCTGTAAACGATTTAAAACATCTGCCAAGAGCTTGGTTTAATGTAGTTCCTTATAGAGAGACAGGGTTAATGGCTGCTGAATATTTGAAAAAAGAGTTTGAAATGCCGTATATTTCGACTTCACCAATTGGCATTTTAGAAACAGCAACATTTATAAGAGAAATTCAGTCAATATTAAATGATAAAGGGTTACATGTTTCATTTGAAGAATATATATACCAACAGACAAAATTTATCTCACAGTCAGCTTGGTTTTCTAGATCTATTGATTGTCAAAATTTAACCGGAAAGAGAGCTGTCGTATTTGGTGATGCCACGCATGCATCTGCAATAACAAAAATATTATCCCGAGAAATGGGAATTCATGTATCTTGGGCTGGGACGTACTGCAAAAATGATAGCCAATGGTTCCGAGATCAGGTTGAAGGTCTTTGTGATAACATTGTAATTACTGAAGATCATTCTCTCATAGCCGATCTAATCGCAAAAACTGAGCCATCTGCTATTTTTGGCACTCAAATGGAGAGACACATTGGTAAACGTCTAAACATACCTTGTGGAGTGATTTCTTCGCCTGTTCACATACAAAACTTTCCGCTTAGTTATAAACCGTTTATGGGATACGAGGGTACAAATCAAATTGCTGACCTTGTTTATAATTCGTTTACCCTAGGTATGGAAGATCATTTATTAGAATTATTTGGGGGGCATGATACTACGGATGCTTTAACGGACACATTGTCTGCAGACAGTCAACTTCGTTGGTCCAATGAAGCAAAACAAGAACTTGGAAAAATACCAGGATTCGTACGGGGTAAGATAAAAAGAAATACAGAAAAATTTGCTAGAGAAAAGAATATCTCTGAAATCACTCTAGAAACTATGTATGAGGCGAAAGAGACAGTAGGGGCTTAAAATAAAATTTCAAAAGTGCGGAACAAATAGATTATTATGCACTTTTGAAGTTTTGCTTTAGGTCTTTATTTAGTTTCCGAAAAATCTGCATCAATGACAGAGTCTGTTGAAGATTTTGGCTCTCCAGAAACATTCGAGTTAGAAGTATAAACCTTCTTACCAACTTCCATTAAAGCATCTTGTAAGCTCTTACTTAAAGATTTAATATCATCATAGGAATCACTACTTATTGCTGCCTTTAGCTTGCTAATTAATTCTAAGATATTGTCTTTATCTGCGGAAGTAACTTTTTCTTTTAGTTCAGCAATTTGTTTTTCCGACTGATAACACAAAGATTCCGCCTGATTTTTTAAATCAACTTTTTCTCTTTTTTCTTTGTCTGCAGATGCATTCTGTTCAGATTCTCGAACTAGTCTGTCCACTTCATCATTTGGTAATGTGGATGCCCCTGTTATAGTTATGGACTGCTCTTTTCCACTACCTTTATCTTTGGCTGTAACCGATAAAATTCCATTAGCATCGATATCGAATGTTACTTCTATCTGTGGAACTCCACGAGGTGCAGGTAAAATTCCGTCTAACCTGAATGTGCCTAAACTTTTGTTATCTCGAGCAAATTCACGTTCCCCCTGTAAAACATGAATCTCAACGTTAGGTTGATTATCAACTGCAGTAGAAAAAACTTCTGATTTTTTTGTAGGTATAGTAGTATTTCTAGCAATAATACGAGTAGTTACTCCTCCTAAAGTTTCGACCCCTAATGATAATGGAGTTACATCAAGTAATAGGATGTCCTTAACTTCTCCAGCTAAGACACCAGCTTGAACAGCTGCTCCTATCGCAACTACTTCATCAGGATTTACTGTTTGATTTGGATCTTTCCCAAGAATTTTTTTAACTAAATCTTTTACAGCAGGAATTCTAGTTGAACCACCTACTAGAACAACTTCATCAATTTTGCTAGAATCTAACTTAGCATCTTTTAAAGCACTATCTACTGGAGTTCTAGCTCTATCAATAAGAGATGAGCATAGTTCTTCAAACTTCACTCTTGTCAAAAGACGTTCCAGATGTTTTGGCCCAGCTGTAGTCGCCGTTATAAAAGGCAGATTGATTTCAGTTTGGGTTAAACTAGATAGCTCTACTTTTGCTTTTTCGGAAGCTTCTGTCAATCTTTGAAGGGCTTGTCGATCTGTTCGTAGGTCTATACCACTCTCTTTTTTAAACTCTTCTAATAGCCATCTAACAATCTTATCATCAAAATCGTCCCCGCCGAGATGGGTATCTCCTGCAGTAGATAAAACTTCGAAAACACCATCTCCAACTTCTAAAACAGATACATCAAATGTACCCCCACCTAAATCAAAAACTAGTATAGTTTCATTATTTTTTTTATCTAAACCATAAGCAAGTGAGGCTGCAGTAGGCTCATTAATAATTCTTAAAACCTCTAAGCCTGCAATTTTTCCAGAATCTTTTGTCGCCTGTCTTTGAGAGTCATTAAAATAGGCTGGTACCGTTATAACTGCTTGTTTTACTTGTTCTCCTAAATATTTGCTAGCATCATCTACCAATTTTCTCAGCACTTCTGCAGACATCTCTTCTGCTGCAAAATCTCGTTTTAAAGCAGGGCATTCAAGCTTTATATTACCCTGAGTATCAGTTTTTACGACATAAGAGACTTGCTTTAATTCTTCAGAAACTTCATCAGATTTTCTACCTATAAAACGTTTTACGGAGTAAAATGTATTATCTGGATTGATTACAGCTTGTCTTTTAGCAATTTGACCTACAAGTCGGTCACCATTTTTTGTATACGCAATTACGGAAGGTGTTGTTCTAAATCCTTCCGCATTTGGTATAACAGTAGGTTTTCCACCTTCCATTACCGCCACAACGGAATTCGTTGTTCCAAGATCTATACCGACTACTTTTCCCATATCAGTTTTTAAAATAATTTAAATTTAAATACGTCCTTGTGAATATAATTACATGTTGAAACTTACTTTACAAGTACAGTATTCCGAACTCTCGAATTTATGCTATTTAATTCTGTATAAAGGCTAAAAAGTCAAAAATAATATGGTATCTTATTTTCTGATTCAAAAATAATTTTTGATATTCTTAAAAATTATTCTGTCACTAGTATAAAATTTTTCAAACTTATTATTTTATGAACATAGGTATTCTAGGTACAAAACTAGGAATGACACAGATTTTTGATGAGTCTGGTCTAGCCATCCCGGTTACAATCATTAAAGCAGGACCTTGTAGAGTTACCCAGATAAAAACTCTAAGCACAGATGGATATAATGCCCTCCAAGTTGGGTATCTGGAAACTCAATCGAAACTTCTAAATAAACCTGAAATCGGACATTTACAAAAAACAGGTAGTCCTACACTAAAACATTTAAAAGAGTATAGAATTGATTCTACAGATAATGCTGCTATAGGTTCGATTTTGTCTGTGGATTTATTTAGTGTCGGAGACAAATTAGCGATAACTGGAAAAACTATTGGGAAAGGATTTGCTGGTACAGTTAAACGACATAATTTTACTCGTGGACCTATGACCCATGGATCAAAAAATCATCGAGAACCAGGATCTATCGGTATGGGAACAACGCCAGGTAGAGTCTACCCGGGAAAACGAATGGCAGGTCGATTAGGGGGCAAGCAGACGACGATAAAGAACTTACAGGTAGTTCTCATTAATTCTGAAAATAATTTACTAGTTGTCAAAGGAGCAATTCCAGGTAAATTAGGAAATCTTTTAAGTATAAAAAAGATCGGTAAATAATTAAAATTAACTTACTTAAGGAAGATATAATGACAACAATTAAACAATTTAGTTATGAAGTTCGAGATTCACAGGGCTCTATTATTCCTAGTACTTCAAGGTCAATTTCTTTGCGAATTAACGATTCTACTCCGAAATACTTAATACATAAGTCTATTGTTATTCAGTCTGGAAGCAATCGACAAGGAACGGCATCTTGTAAAACAAGAAGTGATGTTAGAGGTGGTGGTAAAAAACCTTGGAAACAGAAAGGAACTGGGCAAGCTAGGTCTGGGTCAAGCAATTCTCCTTTATGGAGAGGTGGTGGTGTCACATTTGGACCAAAACCTAGATCGTATGAGAAAAAGCTGAATACAAAAGAAAAACGACTAGCATTACGTACGGCTCTTTATTACAGTATGAATAAAGTAAGTGTAGTTGATAACATATTCAATACAATTACAACACCTAAAACAAAAAATATTGCAACATTATTGAGTAAATTTATTCCAGGAGAAGATACAAAATCTTTAATCGTTACTCATGAAAGTAATACTAATTTAACCCTATCTATACGCAATCTTCCTAACGTACAGCTTCTTTATTCAAACACTTTGAATACACTGGATTTATTGTCTGCAAAACATGTAATAATTACAGAAGAAGCGTTGAAACATCTTACAGAGACCATCTAAAATTTATGCACTTAAGAAATCTGATAGACTTAATTAAATATCCCATCATTACAGATAAAGCGACTAAGTTACTTGAATCAAATCAATATACGTTTGCAGTCGATCTGAAATCGAACAAAACTCAAATTAAAAAAGCCATTGAGTATTTGTTCAATGTAAGAGTCGTTTCTATTAATACATCTATTCCTTCTGTTAGGCAACGTAGAATTGGAAAATTCACAGGTAACAGATCTCAGTATAAAAAAGCTATCTTAACGCTTGCAATGGGAAATTCTATAAATCTTTTCTCAGAAAACTAATTTTTCAAACTAATCTAAACATTCATGGCTATACGAATTTACAAACCTTATACAGCAGGGACTAGAAACAGATCTGTCTCTGACTTTTCAGAAATTACTTCAGATAAACCAGAGAAAAGTCTATTAAAGAAAAAAATCTCTGGGGGCGGTAGAAATAATCGTGGAATAATCACTACACGACACAAAGGTGGTGGTCACAAACAAAGATATCGAATCATAGATTTTAGAAGAAATAAGAGAAATTTAGAAGGTATTATAGCAACTATTGAGTATGACCCAAATCGAAATGCTCGTATAGCGTTGGTACATTATTTGGATGGGGAGAAAAGATACATTCTGCATCCAAAATCCCTTTCCGTGGGATGTAAGGTATCTGCGGGTGAAAATGCTCCTCTGGAAATTGGTAATTCATTACCTCTAAGATCTATACCGTTAGGTACAGACGTTCATAATATTGAATTGATCCCTGGTAGAGGAGGTCAAATTGTTAGATCCGCTGGCGCGTGTGCACAGATTGTTGCCAAAGATGGTAGTTTTGTTACCTTAAAACTACCATCTAGTGAAGTTCGTATGATTCCTAAAGAATGCTATGCAACTATTGGACAAGTAGGAAACATAGACTATAACAATCTTACTTTTGGAAAAGCGGGTAGAAGTCGTTGGCTGGGAATCAGACCTACAGTGAGAGGGGTTGTAATGAATCCATGTGACCACCCTCATGGCGGTGGCGAAGGACGGTCTCCTATTGGTAGAGCTAGACCTGTAACTCCTTGGGGTAAGCCTGCATTGGGGGTAAAAACTAGATCAAAGACCAAATATAGTGATTTTTATATTATTCGAGGAAGAAAATAAATTAACTACAATTTTATAACCTGCTTCTAAATTAATTATTATCTACAAAACACTACAACATGAGTCGTTCACTATCAAAAGGGCCTTTTATAAGTTCGAATCTTTCAAAAAAAATAGATTTACTAAATAAAACCGGTAAAAAAGATATTTTAAAAACTTGGTCAAGATCCTCAACAATTTTACCTTCTATGGTAGGCCATACAATTGCTGTCTATAACGGTAAGCAGCATGTTCCAGTTTACATAAATGACCAAATGGTAGGTCATAAGTTAGGTGAGTTTTCTCCAACACGTAATTTTAGATCACATGTGAAAAGTGATAAAAAAGCAAAAAGATAAATTAAGATCATGGAGTAATAAAAACTATGGTAAAAGCAATTGCTAAATACATAAGAATGGCACCCAATAAGGTTCGACGAGTTTTAAATCAAATTCGAGGAAAATCGTATAAAGAAGCTTTAATGATTTTAGAATTTATGCCTTATTCAGCATGTAAGCCTGTCTTACAAGTCTTACAATCTGCTGGTGCAAATGCAGAGAATAATAACGGGTTAAAAAAAATAGACTTAAGAATTTTAGAAGCTTGCGCTGATGCAGGACCTATACTTAAACGTTTTAGACCCCGAGCTCAGGGACGAGGTTATAAAATCCAAAAGCCAACGTGTCATATAAGAGTAGAACTCTCAAAAATTTCTTAAAAACTCTAGTAAAAAATTCTATTTAATATTTAAAGACATCATAATTATGGGGCAAAAAACACATCCACTAGGTTTTAGACTGGGAATTACTCAAAAACATAGATCTTCATGGTTTGAACTTAAAGAGTTTTACCCTACTACTCTTGAAGAAGATTATAAAATAAGACAGCACTTAGAGAAAACTCTCTCTGGTGCTGGTATATCTAAAATAGAAATTAATAGAAAATCAGATCAAGTTGAGTTAGAAATCTATACTTCTAGACCAGGAGTTATAGTAGGTAGATCCGGATCTAACATAGAAAAATTGAAAGAAGAGCTATGTAAAATTCTAAAAAATAATCGCCAGCTACGTATCAATGTTACGGAACTAACAAAAGCTGATTCTGACGCTTCTTTAATTGGGGAGTTTATAGCTCAACAACTAGAAAAACGTGTTGCGTTCCGGAGAGCTACTAGACAAGCAATTCAAAAAGCTCAACGATTAAATATACAAGGTATAAAAGTACAAGTTTCAGGGCGATTGAACGGTGCTGAGATTGCTCGTAGCGAATGGGTACGTGAAGGCAGAGTTCCTCTACAAACTCTTAGAGCGGACATTGATTACGCAACCAAAAGAGCACAAACTACATATGGAGTATTAGGGGTAAAAGTATGGGTATTTAATGGAGAACTTGCACCTAAATTCAGAACTTTAGTTGAATAATATAACCAATTTACAAAAAAAATATGCTTAGTCCTAAAAGAACAAAATTTCGCAAACCTCATAGAGGTAGACTTGGCGGTGTCGCAAGTAAGGGAAATACTATTGTATTCGGTGAGTATGGTTTACAAGCTTTGGAACCAGTTTGGTTAACTTCAAGGCAGATTGAAGCAACTCGACGTACTATAACACGCTATGTTAAAAGAACTGGAAAACTATGGATCCGAGTATTTCCAGATAAATCCATTTCTTCTAAGCCACCAGAAACTCGGATGGGATCTGGTAAGGGAGCTCCCGATTACTGGGTTGCAGTTATAAAACCTGGCCATGTACTATTTGAGATGAATGGAGTTCCACAAGCTTTAGCATATCAAGCTTTGAAAAATGCTTCTTACAAGCTTCCGATTAAAACTAAATTTGTATCCAAGGAGTAGCTAAAATGAGTTTTTTAAATTTTAAAGAATTACGAGATTTGAATGATGAGGCTATTATTAAAGAAATTATAGATACAAAAAAATCTCTCTTTGAACTACGTCTGAAAAAAGCTACTAGACAATCCTTTAAATCACATTTATTTAAACATTATAGACGTAAGATAGCTCAATTATTGACTGTAGAATCCCAAAAAAAACAAGCTATACAATAAAAAATTTATGCCTATTAAAGAGAAAAGTGGAGTTGTTATCAGCAATAAAATGGAAAAAACCATTGTTGTTTCTATTGAAAATAGGGTGACTCATAAGAAATATGGGAAAGTTATAACAAAAACAAAAAAATATAAAGCACATGATGAGAAAAATGAATGCCAAATTGGAGACATCGTTAGTATCATTGAAACTAGGCCTTTAAGTAAGACAAAGCGTTGGAACTTAAAACTTATTAAGCAAAAATCATCACGTATTAATATCTCGAATATAGGAGAATAATTTAAATGATACAAACTCAAACCTACTTAAATGTAGCAGATAACAGTGGTGCAAAAAGAATCATGTGCATCAAGGTATTAGGAAGTAATAGACGGTATGCAAGTATAGGTGATGTTATTATAGGAGTCGTTAAGGATGCCTCACCAAATATGCCTGTTAAAAAGTCTGATGTAGTGAGAGCTGTTGTAATGAGAACAAAAAAAACCATTCGCAGAAGTGATGGAATGTCTATCCGATTCGACGATAATGCAGTTGTTATAATTAATAAAGAAAATAATCCACGAGGTACTCGTGTTTTTGGTCCTATAGCTAGAGAGTTACGAGATAAAGATTTCAGTAAAATTGTCTCATTAGCACCGGAGGTTTTGTAATGAAGAAAATAAATGCTTTCCATGTGAGAAAGGGAGATACGATTAAAATTATTTCTGGTAAAGAAAAAGGAAAAATAGGTGAAATTATAAAAATTCTCCGCCAAAGCGGGCAAGTAATTGTAAAAGATAGTAATGTTAAGAAAAAACACTTGAAGCCAAAAAAAGAGGGTGACGTCGGGAGGATTTCCCAATTTGAAGCTCCCATACATGCATCTAACGTAATGTTATACAACACAGAAAAGAAAATTGCGAGTAGAATAACGGTAAAAACGGATTCCAATGGTACAAAGATAAGAGTTCTAAAAAAATTAACTTAAATAAAATTTTATGAGCCAGACTTTAAGAGTTTATTATAAAGAAAAAGTTGTCCCTGTGCTTTTAGAGCAGTTCAAATATAAAAATGTTCATGAGGTTCCAAAGATCACAAAAGTGACCATCAACAGAGGATTAGGAGAAGCTTCAAAAAATAATAAAGCATTAGATGTAAGCGTACAAGAGCTTTCGATAATTAGTGGACAGCAACCTGTAATCACAAAAGCTAGAAAATCTATTGCAGGATTTAAGATCCGTGACGGTATGCCAGTTGGTATTGCCGTTACTTTACGAAAACAGATTATGTATGCGTTTCTAGAGAGATTTATACATTTAGCTTTACCAAGAATCAGAGACTTTAAAGGAATCAGTGTAAAAGGTTTTGATGGTAGGGGAAATTACAATATAGGGATTCGAGAGCAATTAATATTTCCAGAAATAGAATATGATAAAGTGGATCAAATTAGAGGAATGGATATATCTATAACTACCACGGCTAGAACCCAGCAAGAAGGAATTGCTTTATTAAAAGCTTTAGGTATGCCATTTAATGATATTTAACACTATTAATAATTTAAGATAAGGAGGTTTCGTGGTTAATGACACAATATCAGATATGCTTACACGTTTACGTAATGCTAATCTGGCTAAACACCAAATAGTAGAAGTACCCTCTACTAAAATGACTCGTAATATTGCTAGTATACTTCTTGAAGAAGGATTTATCCAAAATATTGAAGAAGTAGGAGAAAATTTTAATTCACAACTACTGCTCTCATTGAAGTATAAAGGAAAAAACCGTGAACCAGTTATAACAGCTTTGCGTCGAGTAAGCAAGCCTGGATTAAGGGTTTATGCAAACAGAAAAGAGTTACCTAGAGTTTTAGGCGGTTTAGGAATAGCTGTCATTTCAACTTCCCAAGGAGTTATGACAGATAATAAGGCAAGGCATCAAGGATTAGGTGGCGAAGTTCTTTGTTATGTATGGTAAAAAATTTTTAGGTGAAATATGTCTCGAATAGGTAAACTCCCAATAAAAGTCCCAGATAAAGTAAATATTACGATCAATTCTACAAACGTTATAGTCAAAGGACCCAAAGGTGAACTCTCAAAAGATTTACCTGACTCAATTAAGATAATTCAAAATGACAAAACAATACAGGTTGTTCCAAAAGAAAATACTAACAACTCCGATCAATTATACGGAACTTTTAGAAGTTTAATTAATAACATGATACTTGGGGTAACTCAAGGGTTCCAGAAAAAACTAGAACTGCAAGGTGTTGGATACAGATCTCAAATTGATGGTAAAACATTAGTTTTAAACGTAGGATACAGCCATCAAGTCAAAATAGCCTCTCCAGAAGGTATTAAACTGTCCGTAGAAGGAAATACAAATGTTATGGTTTCTGGACTAGACAAAGAATTAGTTGGTCAAATCGCAGCAAACATTAGACTTGTAAGACCTCCCGAACCGTATAAAGGAAAAGGGATTCGTTATCAAGGTGAGTATGTTCGTAAAAAAGTAGGCAAAGCTGGGAAAAAATAATTATATGTCAAATACATCTATCGATAGAGTTAGACGCAGAATTCGTCAAAAAGTTAGAGGTACTGCAGAAAAACCTCGGCTATCTGTTTTCCGTTCAAATGCTCATATTTATGCACAGCTAATAGATGATGCTTTAGGGAAAACTATTTTATCTAGTTCTACATTAGACCCAATAATTTCTTCTGAATTAGGGTCAACATCTACTTGTCAAGCAGCATCTTTGGTGGGGCAACTTTTGGCAAAAAAATGTTCCGAAGTCAATATTACGACAGTTGTCTTTGATCGAGGAGGGCGTTTGTACCATGGTAGAATAAAAGCGCTTGCTGACGCTGCAAGGGAAGAAGGACTTAAATTTTAAATATAACATTAATTATGTCTAATCGTAAAAAAACAAGCAAATTAAAAGAAAAAGAAACAGAGTGGCAGGAGAGAATAGTCCAGGTTCGTAGAGTTACGAAAGTAGTAAAAGGCGGAAAAAAACTAAGTTTCCGTGCAATACTAATAATTGGTAATGAAAAAGGGCAAGTTGGAGTTGGAGTTGGTAAAGCCAGTGATGTTATAGGAGCTGTAAAAAAAGCAGTAACAGATGGTAAAAAACATCTTATCGAGATTCCTATCACAAGAGAGAACTCCATACCTCACATTACAACAGGTAGATCTGGAGCTGCTAAAGTTATTATTAGACCATCCGCACCAGGCTCTGGAGTAATCGCGGGTGGAGCTGTTAGGACGATTTTAGAACTTGTGGGGGTGAAAAATATTCTTGCGAAACAACTGGGATCTAATAACCCACTGAATAATGCTAGAGCAGCAACAGATGCCTTATCACAATTAAAAACATTTGCACAAGTTTCTAACAACAGAACTCTTCAATCCTAAAACTACTTTTAAGCAAACATTTTAATAAATGTTTGCTTAAAACGTAGAATTGCAGATGATTTTTTATTAATTAAATTTTTCCGATGCAAAGAACAAAACGAAATAAAAATACATATGGAATACAATCACGAATATTCCTAACTCTTATTCTCATTATACTTTCTAGATTTGGAACATTCATTCCAATTCCAGGAGTAGATCATGATGCCTTTTACCAAAGCATATCAAGTAATCCTATAGTAAGTTTTCTAAATATATTTTCGGGAGGTGGTTTTGCTTCCATAGGAGTATTTGCGTTAGGCATAGTCCCATATATAAACGCATCCATACTTATACAATTGGGGACAACTTCTATAAGTAGCTTAGAAAAACTACAAAAAGAAGAAGGAGAAGCAGGGAGACAGAAAATTTCACAAATTACAAGGTATGTTGCATTAGGTTGGGCAGTTGTACAGAGTATAGGAGTATCATTTTGGGTTAGGCCTTATGTTTTCAATTGGGACACGCAATTTATTCTTGAAATGACTATTGCCCTAACTACCGGTTCTATTTTAGTAATGTGGATTTCAGAGCAAATTACTGAAAAAGGGATTGGAAATGGAGCCTCTATGTTGATCTTTGTAAATATTATCTCCGGCCTACCAAAACTAATTCAGCAGAGTTCTAGTTCTGTAAGTTCTAATAGTATATCTGAACTACTTATTCTAGCCTTAATTTTTTTAGTGATGATTATAGGAATAATTTTTATACAAGAAGGCACTAGAAGGATACCTGTTATCTCAGCAAGACAACTTGGGAAAGGTCAAATTGAAAATAAAACGAGCTATTTACCTTTACGCTTAAACCAAGGTGGTGTTATGCCGATAATTTTTGCATCTGCATTTCTGGTTTTACCTGCTTACATAGGTCAACTAACAACTAATTCCATAGTAATAAATATTGCAATGCTTTTTTCTCCAAATGGGGGAAACAAAACTTTATATTTATTATTCTATTTCTTATTAATATTATTTTTTAGTTATTTTTATGCATCTCTAATATTAAACCCTGCAGATGTCTCAAAAAACTTAAAAAAAATGGAATCCAGTATTCCAGGAGTTAGACCTGGTAAAGCTACAACAGATTATTTACAAAAAACTTTGAATAGACTAACATTTCTAGGAGCTTTATTTTTAGCGTTTATCGCTGTAGTTCCTAGTATCATTGAAAATTTAACTAACATTTCCACATTCAAGGGATTAGGAGCTACATCTCTATTAATACTGGTTGGAGTTGCTATAGACACTTCTAAACAAGTCCAAACTTACCTAATATCAAAAAACTACGAAAGTATTTTAAAATAAATGCTATCGATCTTATCTACCTTTCCCTATAAACTCTTCTACCAAGATTGTCAAAAACTTAATTATATGTACTTTATTATTAGCTATTTAAAAAAACCAAATATATGAAAGTAGTAAGTTCTATCGGAAGTCTTAAAAATAGAAGTAAAGATTGCCAGGTTGTTCGAAGAAGAGGACGCTTATATGTTATCAGTAAAACCGATCCTCGACTAAAAGTTCGCCAAGGTGGCGCAAAAATGAAAAGAAAATAAGAACTAAACTTTATTATATATATTAGGAGAAAAGAAAGTGGCACGTATCGCAGGTGTAGATCTTCCTAGAAATAAACGAGTTGAAATTGGTCTAACATACATTTATGGTATAGGCTTATCAAGTTCGCAAAATATCTTGATAAAAGCTCAAGTTGATTCTGACATTAGATGTAAAGATTTAACTGATCAAGACATTAGTATAATTAGAGAGATAATTGACAAAGAATATCAAGTTGAAGGTGCAGCCAGAAGGATTGAATCTGTAAATATTAAGAGACTGATGGAAATCAACTGCACTAGAGGTCGTAGACATAGATCCGGGCTACCATTAAGAGGACAAAGAACTCGAACTAATGCTAGAACGCGGAGAGGCAGCAAGAAGACGGTAGCTGGTAAGAAAAAAGTGACAAAATAGGCTGCTTTTAATCAGTCAGTAAACTAATAATCGTAAAACACATGGCAATTCAAATAAAAAAATCTGTAGTAAAAAAAAGTAAAAAAGCAGCACCAAATGGAGTTGCTCACATTCAATCAACTTTTAATAACACAATCGTAACTATTACTAACATCACTGGAGAAACTATATCTTGGGCTTCCGCTGGAGCTATAGGATTTAAAGGAGCTAAGAAAGGAACACCTTTTGCAGCCCAAATTGCAGCGGAAAAAGCTAGTAAAGAAGCGATTACTCAAGGTGTAAAAAAAGCAGAGGTCTTAGTCTGTGGACCAGGTGCTGGCAGGGAGACTGCCATTCGAGCTTTACAATCCGCAGGATTGGAAATTACTATGATTCGTGATATTACTCCTGTTCCACACAACGGATGTAGACCTCCTAAAAAGCGACGTATCTAATTACTTTAGAACATTATTATGGCTCAATTTGAAATAGAATGTGTCGAGTCAAAAAATGATACTAGTCTAGATCATTATGGAAAATTCATACTACACCCTTTAGATCAAGGTCAAGGTATTACAGTAGGCAATGCATTAAGAAGAGTATTACTCTCAGATTTGGAAGGCACTGCTATAGTAGCAGTAAGAATTGCTGGAATAAATCATGAGTTTTCAACCATACCAGGAGTTCGGGAAGATGTTTTGGAGATCTTGTTAAATCTTAAAGAAATTGTGCTCAAAAGTTACAGCAAAGAGCCTTCCATAGGTCGACTAAGAGTTCAAGGACCAGCTATTGTCACAGCATCTGATTTTGATCTATCATCTGAAATAGAAATTATTGATCCTAAACAATACATAGCAACCATATGTAGTAATAATATTTTAGAGATGGAATTTAGAATAGAGGCGGGTAAAGGGTATCAAATTGTAGAAAAATTTATGGAAGATACATCCATAGACTTTTTGCAGGTCGATGCTGTTTTTATGCCAGTAAAAAAAGTAAACTATTCCGTCGAAGAAATTAGATATGATAATTACTCTTTAAAAGATAAATTAATTTTAGAAATATGGACAAATGGTAGTATTTCGCCTCAAGAAGCAATAGGACAAGGATCTACAGTGTTAACTAATCTATTTAACCCTTTAAAAACAGTTCATTTTAAATCTGAAGAAGAAAAATTTCTGCCAGAAGGAGCTAGAATTAATCAAATATTAATAGAAGAGTTACAACTATCTGTTAGAGCGTATAATTGTTTAAAACGAGCACAAATCCATTCTGTTGCTGATCTACTTGATTATTCACAGGAAGACCTTCTGGAAATAAAAAATTTTGGTCAAAAATCAGCTGAAGAAGTAATTGATGCTTTACAAAAACGACTAGGTATAAATTTACCAAAAGAGAAAAATCTAAAAAGCAAATAAGTTCGCGCAAATAATAACCAACAAGCTATTTACCATGAATAAAACTATATTTCTCACTAAAAATCAAAAAGAAAGCACTTATAGATGGTTTCTTTTTGACGCAGATTCAAAAACTTTAGGCAGGTTATCAACAGAAATCAGCAAAGTTTTGCTTGGAAAAAATGATCCTCAATACAGTCCAAGCCAGAATATTTATCACGGTGTTATTGTCATTAATGCAGAAAAAGTTGCCATAACAGGTAAAAAACCAAACGATAAATTTTATTATCGTCACTCTGGGAGACCTGGCGGGTTAACTATAGAAACTTTTCGAGAGCTACAAAAACGTATTCCATCTCGAATAATAGAAAAATCAGTTAAAGGAATGCTACCTAAAGGGAGCTTAGGTCGCCAACTATTCACAAAATTAAAAGTGTACAAAGGATCAAATCACCCTCATCAGGCGCAAAACCCACAACAAATAAAGATAGATTAAAAAGTTTAATAATATGAGTCAAGCAACTTACATAGGTACCGGCCACAGAAAAAATTCGATTGCAAGAGTCAGATTAACTCTTGGATCAGGTAAAATTCTTATCAATGGGGTAGATGGTGAATTATACTTACAATTTAGTCCAAATTATTTGCAAGTTTCTAAATCACCTCTAAGTAGTTTAGGATTAGAAAATAAATATGATCTTAATATAAAAGCGGAGGGTGGTGGTTTAACTGGACAAACAGAAGCTATAAGATTAGGATTGGCAAGAGCTTTATGTACAATTAATCCAGAAAACCGAGTAGCATTAAAATTTGAAGGATACTTAACACGAGATTCTCGAAGTAAAGAACGTAAAAAATATGGCTTAAGAAAAGCAAGAAAAGCACCACAATTCTCTAAACGGTAAAACTATATACAAACACATATGCCTAAAAAAAATATTCATCCTAAATGGTACACGGATAGTAAAGTTTATTGTGATGGACAACTTGTGATGACAGTTGGATCTACAAAACCAGAATTAAATGTAGACATATGGTCTGGAAATCATCCATTTTATACAGGTTCACAAAGACTGTTAGATACCGAAGGTCGTGTGGAACGATTTTTAAGAAAATATAAAATTTCAACTAAAACTTCTGAATCATAAATAATTTTTACATATAGTATATGCCAACAATTCAACAATTAGTTAGGTCAGAACGAGAACAAATTAAAAAGAAAACTAAATCTCCAGCCTTAAAAAGCTGCCCTCAAAGAAGAGGGGTTTGTACAAGAGTTTACACAACAACACCAAAAAAACCGAACTCAGCATTAAGAAAGGTGGCAAGGGTCAGATTGACTTCTGGATTTGAAGTTACTGCTTATATACCCGGTATTGGGCATAACATTCAAGAACACTCTGTTGTTTTAATCCGGGGTGGCAGAGTTAAAGATCTTCCAGGAGTAAGATATCACATTATAAGAGGTACTCTAGACGCATCAGGAGTTAAAGACAGAAAACAAAGTCGTTCCAAATACGGAGCAAAAAGACCAAAATAAATAGCAAAAATAATTAATAACCTATGTCACGACGTACAACTGCAAAAAAAAGATTAGCTTTACCAGATCCTATTTATAATAGCCGATTAGTTAGTATGCTTACCGTAAGAATACTACAAGAAGGTAAAAAACACCTGGCCCAAAGGATTATTTATCAAGCTTTAGATATTATAAAAGAAAAAACTGGTGAAGAGCCGCTAAATATTTTAGAAACTGCAATTCGGAAAGTAACACCTCTAGTAGAAGTCAAAGCAAAAAGAATTGGAGGATCTACATATCAAGTTCCAATGGAAGTGCGAGCTTTCAGGGGTACTAATTTAGCGCTAAGATGGATAACAAAATTTTCCCGAGAACGCTCCGGTAAAACTATGGCAATAAAATTAGCAAATGAGTTAATGGATTCAGCTAATGAAACTGGAAACTCTATAAGAAAAAGAGAAGAAACTCATAGAATGGCAGAAGCCAATAAAGCTTTCGCACATTATCGTTTTTAACTCTCTCAACAATAACAAAAGCAATGAGACTGTATAACAAAATTAATCTTAATACTTCCAGGTAAAAATATATGGCAAGAGCTAAATTTGAGAGATCTAAACCACATGTAAATATTGGAACAATTGGTCATGTAGACCACGGTAAGACAACTTTAACTGCTGCAATCTCTGCAACACTTGCAAGCTATACAGGGATAACAAAAAAATTTGATGAAATCGACTCCGCACCAGAAGAAAGAGCTAGAGGAATCACCATAAACACAGCTCACATCGAATATGAAACAGAAAAACGACACTACGCGCACGTAGATTGTCCAGGACACGCAGATTATGTAAAAAATATGATTACTGGAGCAGCACAAATGGACGGTGCAATCCTGGTATGTTCTGCTGCGGATGGCCCTATGCCTCAAACACGTGAACACATTTTACTTGCTAAACAAGTAGGTGTACCTCATATTGTCGTATTCTTAAATAAAGCTGACATGGTCGATGACGCCGAGCTATTAGAACTTGTACAATTAGAAGTTCAAGAATTACTATCGAAATATGACTTTCCGGGAGATGAAATTCCATTTGTATCCGGGTCTGCTTTACTAGCATTGGAAGCACTGACAAATAATCCAAAAATCACAAGAGGCCAAGATAAATGGGTAGATACTATCTATAATTTAATGGACAAAGTCGATTCTTACATACCTACTCCAGAAAGAGAAGTAGATAAGAGTTTCTTAATGGCCGTTGAAGACGTGTTTTCTATCACAGGTAGAGGTACCGTTGCTACAGGAAGAGTTGAAAGAGGTCAAGTAAAAGTAGGTGACACAATTGAAATTGTAGGTCTACGAGAAACAAGAAATACAACTATAACAGGATTAGAAATGTTCCAAAAAAGCTTAGAAGAAGCTTTAGCTGGAGATAATGTAGGTATTCTTCTTAGAGGTATTCAAAAAGTGGACATAGAAAGAGGAATGGTATTATCCAAACCAGGCTCTATAACTCCTCATACTAAATTCGAAGGAGAAGTTTACGTGTTAACTAAAGAAGAAGGTGGTCGTCACACACCATTCTTTACAGGCTATAGACCTCAATTTTACGTTCGAACAACTGATGTAACAGGAACAATCACGCAATTTACAAGTGATGATGGATCTGCTGCTGAGATGGTAATGCCTGGAGACAGAATAAAAATGACTGCACAACTAATCCACCCTATTGCTATTGAAAAAGGGATGCGATTTGCAATTAGAGAAGGTGGCAGGACAGTTGGGGCTGGCGTTGTTTCAAAAATTATTGAATAAAATCAACCGTAAAATATGGTTCAAACAAAACAGCAAAAAATTAGGATAAGATTAAAAAGTTATGATACTTCTTTACTGAGTGTATCATGTGAAAAAATCATTGAAACAGCTTCTAGGACGGATTCTTTGACTATGGGTCCTATACCTGTACCAACTAGAAGAAAGATTTATTGTGTACTAAGATCTCCACATGTTAATAAAGATTCTAGAGAACACTTTGAAATTCGTACACACAAAAGAATCATCGACGTCTACGATCCTTCTTCAAAAACAATCGATTCTCTGATGAAATTAGATCTTCCATCTGGTGTTCATATTGAAGTTAGATTGTAAAAAAAAAAAAAAATGATATAGAAATTTTTCTATATCATTTTTTTTTAATATAAAGATTCTTCTTGATGAGTCAAGATTGAAACATTAGAAGTAGGATAAGCCACGCAAGTTAGCACAAAACCTGCTGCAATTTGACTATCATCTAAAAAAGATTGATCAGACTGATCTACAGTCCCAGATACAACTTTCCCAGCACATGTAGAACATGCACCTGCTCTGCATGAGTAAGGTAAATCCACACCTTGCTCTTCAGCAGCATCTAAAACATATTGATCATCTGGACAATTAATCGTTGTATCCACACCAGATCCTGTTAGTTTAACTTTATAAGCTGCCATTATTAAATCCCTCCAAAATGTAACATTATGTTAATTATGTATATTAGAATTAAAGTTGCCGTAGAACGAAAATCTCATGTGCGCAATTCCACTGCGGTTATGCTTACTTAGCAATTACTACTTGATAGTATAAATAATTAAAAATTTAGAATCTGCATTAATATACTACACGATGAAAATAAAATCAATATTGTAAAAATAATTATAACAATGTGCCACTTTCATTATATAATTTTTAAGTAGGTAAAATAAAATTACCCAATTATGTAAGAAAGTTAATTACCAAACCATAGTGGAGGGATTTGTTCAATGGGTTTACCTTGGTATCGAGTACATACAGTTGTTTTAAATGACCCCGGAAGATTGATTGCCGTTCATCTAATGCATACAGCTCTTGTAGCTGGATGGGCAGGTTCTATGGCCTTATATGAGTTAGCAGTATTTGATCCATCAGATCCAGTACTAAACCCAATGTGGAGACAAGGTATGTTTGTTATGCCATTTATGGCTCGTATTGGTGTAACAGATTCTTGGGGTGGTTGGAGTATTACAGGAGAAAGTATAGCTAACCCAGGCTTCTGGAGTTTTGAAGGTGTTGCTTTGGCACACATAGGTTTATCCGGTTTATTATTTCTTGCAGCAATCTGGCATTGGGTTTACTGGGATTTAGAGCTTTTTAGAGATCCGCGCACCGGTAACCCAGCACTAGACCTACCAAAAATTTTTGGTATTCATCTACTATTATCTGGAGTTCTATGTTTTGGATTTGGTGCTTTCCATATCACAGGCGCATGGGGTCCTGGTATTTGGGTATCTGACGCATATGGCATTACTGGTAAAGTTCAACCAGTTGCACCAGCTTGGGGTCCTGAAGGATTCAACCCGTTTAACCCGAGTGGAGTCGCTTCACATCATATTGCAGCAGGTATTCTTGGATTCTTAGCTGGTATTTTCCATATAGCAGTTAGACCTCCACAAAGACTATACAGAGCACTTCGTATGGGCAACATTGAAACAGTGTTGTCAAGCAGTATTGCAGCTGTATTCTGGTCAGCGTTTGTTGTAACGGGAACTATGTGGTATGGAAGCGCAACTACTCCGATCGAATTATTCGGACCAACTAGATACCAATGGGACAGTGGATATTTCCAACAAGAAATTGAAAGACGAGTTGAAAACTCTCTCAATGAAGGATTATCCTTAAGTGAAGCATGGTCCCGTATTCCTGATAAACTAGCATTCTATGATTATGTAGGTAACAACCCAGCAAAAGGTGGTTTATTCCGTGCTGGTCCTATGAATAAAGGAGATGGAATTGCTGAAGCTTGGTTAGGTCACCCAATATTCCAAGATAAAGAAGGCAGAGAACTAACAGTTAGAAGAATGCCTGCTTTCTTTGAAACTTTCCCTGTGATTCTTGTAGATAAAGATGGTATCATTCGTGCTGATATACCTTTCAGAAGAGCTGAATCTAAGTATAGTATAGAACAAGTGGGCGTAACTGTAAGTTTCTATGGTGGCAAGCTAAATGGGCAAGTCTACACAGATGCACCAACTGTGAAAAAATATGCTAGAAAAGCTCAACTAGGAGAAGTTTTAGAATTCGATCGTACAACTCTTGAGTCTGATGGAGTCTTCAGAAGTAGCCCTAGAGGGTGGTATACTTTTGGACATGCGAACTTCGCACTTCTATTCTTCTTAGGTCATTTGTGGCATGGGTCTAGAACTTTATTTAGAGATGTTTTCAGTGGTATTGGTGCAGAAATTACTGAACAAGTTGAATTTGGAGCATTCCAAAAACTTGGTGACAGAAGTACTAAGAAACAAGGTGCAGTATAAAACTGTATCACTGGTTTATTAACTAAACATATTGAGAAGAAACAATTCATCTTATGGAAACATTAGTTTACGTTTTTTTACTTGCAGGGACTTTAGGGGTAATATTTTTCTCTGTCTTCTTCAGAGATCCTCCTAGAATTGCAAAAAAATAATATCTCTTGAATTTAAATTATGGATGTAGAATTAGATCTACACCCATAATTATTCACGATTACTCTCTAGTCTTGTTAAAGTCGATACTTTTTTAACAAAAGATACCTCTTCTTCAAAACCGTACGTGAGACTTTCACCTCATACGGCTCCTTGATCAAGTAAAGCATAATTTGCTTTCACGCACCCTTTGTAATAGTTAAGTTTAAGAAGTTGACAAGTACTATTTAAATACTTTATTTTGAAGTGGACACTCCATACCTTCTCATTTAGTGAAATCAATCTTTAGTTGTTACTTCTTTGAGACTAAATCATTTATTTTTATTCCGTCTTATGTGAGAATCCTTTAATCTTTACGGTAAACCTAAAACGAACGATCTCAAACTTCTAACAGATATTCATAAAATTTCATACTTCAAAATCATCTTTAAGACTAAAAGAAAAGAATCAGATTTTATATACTCTAAAAACTTTTCCTTAAGCTTTAAAGAGAATCCAGAGCTCAATTTCCTCAAAAGAAAAAATTGAGAATCTAAAGATTTAGGCTTTGTATACCTATAAACAAAGTATAAAAAAGATGGCTCAATAAGAAATTCCAAAATAGAACTTACAATCTTACTTTTTAAAACTTCTACACTGACAAAACCTTTTTTTACATAGGAATTAGATAAAAAATACTTCCAATTAGTAATATTGCTATAAAGTTCACTAACCAAATTTAACTTTATTTCAGAAGATAAAAATAGTCCCTTACAGAAATAATAATCTGTCACCTTCTTAACTGCCAAGTAATATACTGATTTACTTTTAACTAAAAGCTTTTGCAATCTTTTAACATTTTTTTTACTATCACAACATCTCGCCTCATAAATTTTATACTGTAAGCGAAAACTTTTTCTTTGAAACTTCTCCCAAGGTAAATGTTTCCAGGAAATACTACTAACGTCTTGTTCCATACCATACTTGCTATAAAATTTACTCGCCCAATCTGTAAGGAATTACCCTTCATCCTACCTAACTTTATAAAAAGTTATTTTTATTCGTTCCATAGCTTGATTAGTTGGTTAACTTAGTGTCCATCCAGTATGCCCACTCAACTCTTAGGGAGGCATTTACCATCATGAGTGCAATGCAAGAGAATTAGAGTTTTATATGAATAAAATAAAGAAAATTCATAAGTTCGAATTAGACATTTTTTAGGGATTTACACATATTAACTTACGACGCCCCAGTGTCTAAGTACTTTTTCTTAGTCTGATTAGGCTGTGTCCCCAGCTTTCATTTTGGAAAAATCCTCCATGTGGGCACTCTCGCATCAATTTCTCCCCTAAACAGTAGGACTCAATATTTCTATTTCACCTACATCAAACTATAGTTATAAAAACAGTAAATTTTTACCTCAACTTTGTATAAAAACTAACTTAAGTTGAGAACGAATCGCACCATGATCTTCGAACGGATCTCTCAAATCTTTTGATCCCGGTCCAAACGCCGTGTACATTGAATACCCAGTTACCCCAAGAAGCAGACTAGCTATAAAAATAATAAGAACTGTTGCAGTTTCCATAATACATCTAACATTGAAATCAGTTATTTTTTATAATACTATTAGTATAGTACTGTAAAAACAAAAAATTTCGCTACTAAGTATACAATGGCATTAAGAACAAGATTAGGTGAACTTTTAAGACCTCTTAACTCTGAATACGGCAAAGTTTCCCCTGGTTGGGGTACTACTCCAATTATGGGCTTTGTTATGTTGTTATTCTTTGTGTTTCTATTGATTATCTTACAAATTTATAATTCTTCCCTAATAATCGAAAACGTTGATGTAGATTGGGCAAGTCTTGGGAATTAGAAATATAACCAATAAATAAAAATTCAACATAAAAATAAAATAGTTCGAATTAGAGGATAAAATCCTCCATTTCGAACTATTTTGTTTTAGTAACCTCAACTACTTCATCCAGTGAAAAATTATTTGTGTTTACTCCACTGTAACTTACTTTCTCAAATCTTACGACAACTGGATATCTAATACCACTAGTATCAATAGTTGCCACTGTGCCTATATCTTGATACCAATAAGATTCTTTTCTCAAAATTCGAACTTGTGATCCTCTTTTTACCATAAATTATTAGGCTTGATAGATTTACATAATTAAATTTACCTTAAAATTATAATAAATTTTTTACTTTAAGTTTTATAACCACTTTAATACTACTTTCTTACTAAAAACTAAATCTCCATGAATATAACTGTGACTACAGAATCAGTTTAGTTGAAAATTTTTTTAGAATTCATCTGCAAATAGTTACTATTAGTTTATAAACAATTATTTTAAAGTGATCATGAAAATCTCTTGGAGAAATATTTTTCTTTGGTCTTTGCCAGCCCTCGTTATTTTATTTTTTATATGGCAAGGTTTTACTAACTCTAATAACCCAGATTTTGGAAAAAATGTAGCAAGTTCTAGAATGACGTACGGTCGATTTTTAGAATATCTTGATATGGGTTGGGTAAAGCGAGTTGATCTATACGATGATGGTCATACAGGAATAGTTGAAGCGATAGGACCTGAATTAGGAAATAGAATTCAGAGAATTAGGGTAGAACTTCCTACTACAGCCCCAGAACTAATCACCAAATTACGTAAAGCAAATGTTGATATAGATGCACATCCTGCGACTGACAACTCTTCCAACTTAGGAATTATAGGGAACTTAATATTTCCATTGTTACTTATTGGAGGATTAGCTTTTCTTTTCAGAAGATCCAATAATTTACAAGGTGGTCCAGGTCAAGCAATGAATTTTGGAAAATCAAAAGCTAGATTTTCCATGGAAGCAAAAACTGGAGTTACATTCGATGATGTTGCAGGCGTAGATGAAGCTAAAGAAGAATTTCAGGAAGTAGTATCATTTCTAAAACGCCCAGAACGATTTACTGCGGTAGGAGCAAAAATTCCTAAAGGAGTTATGCTAGTCGGTCCTCCTGGAACTGGTAAAACTTTGCTTGCAAAAGCAATAGCTGGTGAAGCTGGAGTTCCATTTTTCAGTATTTCAGGTTCTGAGTTCGTAGAAATGTTTGTTGGCGTCGGTGCATCAAGAGTTCGTGATTTATTTAAAAAAGCGAAAGAGAATTCACCTTGCATAATTTTCATTGATGAAATCGACGCAGTTGGTAGACAGAGAGGAACAGGAATAGGTGGAGGAAATGATGAAAGAGAGCAAACTCTTAACCAACTCTTGACTGAAATGGATGGATTTGAAGGTAACACTGGAATAATTATAATTGCAGCTACAAATAGAGTAGATGTATTAGATGCGGCTTTACTTAGACCAGGAAGATTCGACAGACAGGTAACCGTAAACGTTCCTGATGTAAAAGGACGATTGGAAATCTTAAATGTTCACGCTAGAAATAAAAAACTTTCTGATGAAATTTCATTGGAAGTTATAGCGAGACGTACCCCAGGTTTTTCTGGAGCAGACTTAGCAAACCTTTTAAATGAAGGGGCAATTTTAACTGCTCGCAGACGAAAACAAGCTATGACAATGTCAGAGATAGATGCGGCAATAGATAGAGTTATAGCAGGTATGGAAGGTACAGTACTTGTAGATAGCAAAACAAAAAGATTAATAGCATATCATGAAGTTGGTCATGCCATCGTAGCCACACTTTTAACTCATCATGATCCCGTTCAGAAAGTAACCCTAATTCCAAGAGGGCAAGCAAAAGGTCTAACTTGGTTCACTCCTGCAGAGGACCAATCTTTGACATCCAGATCTCAGATATTGGCTCGAATAATGGGAGCTCTGGGTGGAAGAGCTGCCGAAGAAGTCGTATTTGGTTACCCAGAAGTTACAACAGGCGCAGGAAATGATCTTCAACAAGTTACATCTATGGCAAGACAAATGGTAACAAGATTTGGTATGTCTAACATCGGCCCTTTAGCCCTAGAAAATCAAACTTCTGACCCATTTCTTGGTCGGACCATGGGATCAAGTTCCGAATATTCAGAAGATATAGCATCCAGAATTGATATGCAAATACGATCTATCATTCAACACTGCCATAACGAAACTGTAGAAATAATCAAAGATAACCGAGTAATAATCGATAAACTTGTAGATTTATTAATTGAAAAAGAAACTATCGGTGGTGATGAATTTAGACAAATTGTAGAAGAATTCACGACTATTCCTGAAAAAAACACATACATTTCACAAGTGTAGAACGGGACCGACGGGGCTCGAACCCGCAACTTCCGCCGTGACAGGGCGGTGCTCTAACCAATTGAACTACAATCCCAATCTTAAGATAACATTTTAAATGTTATCGTTCTTATTACTGCTGTATCGTAAATAACTATTTACAACAATTGAGGCCATTAGGAGAGGAAGAGATTCGAACTCTCGGTATGATATAATCATACATCGGATTAGCAATCCGACGCTTTCAACCACTCAGCCACCTCTCCGAAATTCTTTTATAAAATACATTATAACAAATTTATATTATTCATCTCAATAGATAACAAAGATATTTTTACTTATAAAAAATACTTCGTGGCTTAGGCGGGACTTGAACCTGCGACCTTGGGCTTATGAGTCCCCTGCTCTAACCACTGAGCTACTAAGCCTACCCAATACAGCATATCATTTTAGTATCATTGAATCAATACAAAACAGATGTTTTAAAAAATTTATTCATAAAATAAATCAAAATAAAATCTATTTATTCTTTTTCTAAAGAATTACCAATAATTTCCCTAGAAAATTAAATTATATTCAAGCTATTTATAGTATTTGTTATTTTTAAGAACAAATAGATAGTCTGTCTGGATCGTTTATGAAATTGTCTTTAAATCAAGTAGTTTTACCTATGCAGATATCGCCATTAATACCCCTGTAAAATAATACTTTTTTTTTATTTTTGTCTACAATATATATGCGGTATCTAAGTTTTAACTTTACAGAAATAAAATTTGTATCGTCTATATTGATTAATCTATATAAATATCTCATCCACCATTATGTCTGATTTTTGGGAAAATCTATTACGATTTCCACGATTTTTCATATCTTCTACCTTGGGATTAATTTTGACCATAATCGGGCCATTTTTTAATCTACTCAAAAGTCCAAAAAATACAATCATTTTAATAATATTGATCGTGTTTTTATGCACATTCATATTGCTTACACTAAAAGCAATGTTAAATCTAGATACAAATTCCACAGTAGTGACTTCTTTCATAAATCAAAATATTTTTTAACAGAATGAGGTATCAATAATATGCTTTCAACAAACTTAATAAAAAGAGAAACTACTGGGGCTTTCGCTTTAATTGATAGCTTAGTAAGGCATGGAGTCAAACATATATTTGGATACCCAGGTGGGGCAATACTTCCTATATATGATGAATTGTATGCATGGGAAAAAGAGGGTTTTATTGAACATATCTTAGTTAGACACGAACAGGGTGCAGCTCATGCCAGCGACGCTTACTCTAGATGCACAGGAAAAGTTGGGGTTTGTTTTGCAACATCAGGGCCAGGTGCCACAAACTTAGTAACAGGTATAGCTACAGCTCATATGGATTCTATCCCAATCGTCGTAATTACAGGTCAAGTAGGGAGATCTTTCATAGGAACTGATGCTTTCCAAGAAATTGACATTTTTGGTATAACACTGCCAATTGTTAAACATTCATACGTTGTACGAGATACAAAAGATATGTCTAGAATAGTGGCCGCTGCCTTCTTTATAGCCAAATATGGTAGACCTGGTCCTGTGCTTATAGATATACCAAAAGACGTAGGATTAGAACCGTGTAATTATGTACCTGTCGATCCAGGTAATGTCAACTTACTTGGTTGTCCACCAATAATAAATCATAATAAAAAACGCATAGAACAAGCCGCAAATCTTATCAAACAATCTAATCAACCTCTTTTATATATTGGTGGTGGAGCTATCGTTTCTGGAGCATATAAAGAGATATCTGAACTATCTACTTATCTTCAAATACCTATTGCTACAACATTAATGGGTAAAGGAATAGTAGATGAAAATAATAATTTATCACTTGGAATGCTAGGAATGCACGGCACTGTCTACGCAAATTACGCTGTAAGTGAATGCGATTTGCTAATAGCTTTAGGTGCAAGATTCGATGATAGAGTTACAGGAAAATTAGATGAATTTGCTTGCCATGCTCAAGTTATACACGTTGATATAGATCCAGCTGAAGTAGGAAAAAATAGAATCCCACAAATAGGGATAGTTGGAGAAGTTAAAGAGGTAGTTCAAGAACTTCTAGACTTTATTAGAGAAAATGGTTCTCCTAATCCAGAACAAACTCAGCCATGGAGAAAACGATTAAACCGTTGGCGCAATGAATATCCTCTTTTAGTGCCTAAAAACGCCCAGAACTTATCTCCTCAAGAAGTTATATCTGAAATTAGTAAATATTCATCAGATGCATATTGGACTACAGATGTTGGTCAACATCAAATGTGGGCCGCTCAATTTGTGAGAACAAGTCAAAGAAAATGGATAACAAGTGCTGGTTTAGGAACTATGGGTTATGGTTTGCCTGCGGCTGTAGGTGTCCAAATAGCTCACCCAGATTCTCAAGTCATATGTATTTCCGGTGATGCAAGCTTCCAAATGAACATGCAAGAATTAGGAACAGTAGCACAGTATAGTTTACCAATAAAAATAATGATTATAAATAATCGTTGGCAAGGAATGGTTAGACAATGGCAGCAAGCCTTCTATGGTGAAAGATACTCTCATTCTAATATGGAAAAAGGAGCTCCAAACTTTATCCAATTAGCAGAAGCATTTGGGATAAAAGGAATTTTAATAAAAAACAGAGCAGAGCTTTCAAATTCTATACAATCTATTATGGAATACGACGGCCCAATAGTAGTGGATTTTCAAGTTATTCCAGACGCAAATTGTTACCCTATGGTAGCGCCAGGAAAGAGTAATGCACAAATGATAGGAGTCTAAAAAAAATTTTATTGGGCCGGGTTGGATTTGAACCAACGTAGGCGCAGCCAGCGGATTTACAGTCCGCCCCCTTTAACCCCTCGGGCACCGACCCAAAACGCATTTTTTATTCACAAGAATAATTTATCATACAAATAAAAACAATACAAGAGGTTCAGAAAATGGTTAGCCGGTTCCAGCTAACCTTCTTAGTTATTAATCAAATCTTTGTTCTAATCGAGTTGCTTTACCAAATCGTAAGCGTAAATAGTATAGTTTGGATCTTCTAACCTTAGAACTTCTTACAATCTCTATACTTTTTAATTTAGGTGAATTTAAAAGATAGACTCTTTCTACTCCAACACCTTGCATCACACGTCTTAAAGTTATAGTTGCGTTTAGTGCTGAATTTTTTTTTGCAATCACAACCCCTTCTGTAAATTGTACTCTCTCCTTATTACCCTCCGTTATCGACACCCCGAGCTTGATTGTATCTCCAACTCTAATGTTCGGAACATTCACATTCAAAAATTTATTTTCTAACTCTTTTTGAAATGTTAGATTTAAGTTATCTAGTTTCATACTTTTATTTTCTTCTTATTAATTAAAGACAAGCTCTTTTTCGTAAGATTATAGTAAATTGACTTAACAAAAAAATCTATAGAATTAAAAATTAAAAAATTAGCCTTTTTACTTTTTGTTTTTATATACTTAATCCATGTCAGACAACTCGTTATGATGAAGCCATCAATGATAAAAATATGTAGTAGAACTGAAATTATATGTTCGAACGTTTCACTGAAAAAGCTATAAAAGTCATAATGTTAGCGCAAGAAGAAGCCAGAAGACTAGGACACAACTTTGTAGGAACAGAACAAATTTTGTTAGGTCTTATAGGAGAAGGAACTGGAATTGCGGCAAAAGTACTAAAATCAATGGGAGTAAACTTAAAAGATGCCAGAGTTGAAGTAGAAAAAATTATTGGTAGAGGATCAGGATTTGTAGCCGTAGAGATACCCTTCACACCTAGAGCAAAACGTGTTTTAGAATTATCTTTGGAAGAAGCAAGACAACTTGGACATAACTACATAGGGACAGAGCACTTATTGTTAGGTCTTATTAGAGAAGGAGAAGGTGTTGCTGCTAGAGTACTAGAAAATTTGGCTTTAGATTTAACAAAAATAAGAACTCAAGTTATTAGATTGTTAGGAGACACTGCTGAAGCTACTACAGGAAGCACTCAGAATAAAGGAAAAACTCCAACTCTGGAAGAATTTGGTAGCAATCTAACTCAAAAAGCTGCAGAAGGAAAATTAGATCCTGTTATAGGTAGACAAAAAGAGATTGAACGAGTTATTCAAATTTTAGGCCGTAGAACAAAGAATAATCCCATTTTAATTGGCGAACCCGGAGTTGGTAAAACAGCTATAGCGGAAGGTCTAGCTCAACGTATAACAAATCGAGATGTACCTGACATATTAGAAGATAAACGTGTAGTAACGTTAGATATTGGTCTTTTAGTTGCAGGAACAAAATATAGAGGAGAATTTGAAGAAAGACTAAAAAAGATAATTGATGAAATTAGAGTTGCAAATAATGTAATTCTTGTGATAGATGAAGTTCATACACTTATAGGAGCAGGTGCCGCAGAAGGAGCAATTGATGCAGCTAACATACTTAAACCAGCGTTAGCTAGAGGAGAAATGCAGTGTATTGGAGCAACTACACTTGAAGAATATAGAAAACATATTGAAAAAGACCCAGCTTTGGAAAGAAGGTTCCAACCGGTAATAGTAGGAGAACCTAGTGTAGAAGAAACGATTGAGATACTCTATGGTCTACGTGATCGCTATGAAAAACACCATAAACTTGTCATATCTGACGAAGCCTTAACTGCAGCAGCTAAGTTTGCAGATCAGTACATAGCAGATAGATTTTTACCAGATAAAGCAATCGATCTGATAGATGAGGCAGGCTCAAGAGTTAGACTCCTACATTCACAACTTCCACCAGCAGCAAAAGAGTTGGATAAAGAATTACGGGAAATATTAAAGCAAAAAGATGAAGCAGTTAGAGGGCAAGATTTTGAAACTGCTGGCCAACTTAGAGATAGAGAGATGGAAATCAAAGCACAGATTGCCGCAATTGCTCAGAGTAAAAAAGGTGAAAATGAGCCTTCCAAAGAAGTTTCCGTAGTAACTGAAGAGGATATAGCACAAATTGTAGCTGCTTGGACAGGAATCCCAGTAAATAAAATGACTAGAAGTGAGTCTGAAAAATTACTCCAAATGGAAGAAACACTTCATGGTAGAATTATTGGTCAAGATGAAGCTGTTGTAGCTGTTTCTAGAGCAATAAGAAGAGCTAGGGTTGGGTTAAAAAATCCCAACAGACCAATCGCCAGTTTTATATTCTCTGGGCCAACTGGAGTAGGAAAAACAGAACTAACTAAAGCTTTAGCATCATACTTCTTTGGTTCCGAAGAAGCAATGGTTCGTTTAGACATGTCTGAATATATGGAAAGACATACAGTGTCAAAACTTATAGGATCTCCACCTGGTTATGTTGGTTATAACGAAGGAGGGCAGTTGACTGAAGCAGTGCGTAGAAGACCTTACACTGTTGTTCTTTTCGATGAAATTGAAAAAGGCCATCCTGATGTCTTCAATCTATTATTACAAATTTTAGAAGATGGAAGATTAACTGACTCTAAAGGGAGAACTGTTGATTTTAAAAATACTTTATTAATCCTAACATCCAACGTTGGATCTAAAGTTATTGAAAAAGGTGGAGGAGGTCTTGGGTTTGAATTGTCTGAAAATGCGAATGACACACAATATAACAGGATAAAAAGCTTAGTAAATGAAGAACTTAAGCAATATTTTAGACCTGAGTTTTTAAATCGATTAGATGAGATTATCGTTTTTCGACAACTAACAAAAGATGAAGTTGGTGAAATTGCAGAAATCATGTTAAAAGAAGTTTTTACTAGAATTTCTGAAAAAGGTATTCAATTAGAAGTAACAGCTAGATTTAAAAGTCATCTTATTGATGAAGGATACAACCCGATTTATGGTGCAAGACCTCTTAGAAGAGCAGTTATGCGATTATTAGAAGATACACTTTCTGAAGAATTTTTATCTGAAAAAATCAAAGAAGGAGATACTGCGGTTGTAGATGTTGATATAGACGGTAAAGTACAAGTTTTATTAGGTGAAAAACTTGAATTATCCAAAACTCAATAAATTAACTTACCAGAACAATGATTGTTCTGGTAAACAAAAATTATTAAACTAAACAATTGTCAAGAAAATATATCTGTAATATAATTATAATTAATAGAGAAGCCGGGATAGCTCAGTTGGTAGAGCAGTGGATTGAAAATCCACGTGTCACCAGTTCAAACCTGGTTCCTGGCATTTAAAACCATACAAATAACTAGCCCCCGACTCAAATGTCTCATTATTGCGTTTAGAAATTTATCTAGATACCAAAAAATTTTATCTTCATTGTATCTTAGATAAATCTTTTTTGTTATAATTTATGTGTTAGGAGAGATGGTCGAGTGGTTTAAGGCGCAGCACTGGAAATGCTGTTTAGAGGTGACTTTAACGAGGGTTCGAATCCCTCTCTCTCCTAAATTTTTCGTAATTAGCGTCCTTAGTTCAGTTGGTAGAACGCAGGTCTCCAAAACCTGATGTCGAGGGTTCAAGTCCTTCAGGGCGTGTTATAATAAAATACTTCTATGACCAAGGAAATTAAGTATACGCTATAATAAAAAATAGCAAAATCTCCAATATCAGAGATCGAGTCATTGTTAGTAAAAAAAGATAAAAAAAATATGGCTAAAAAAGTTGTTGCAATTGTAAAGCTTGCTCTGGATGCAGGAAAAGCTACTCCTGCCCCCCCTGTAGGTCCCGCATTAGGTCAACGTGGTGTTAACATTGTGATGTTCTGTAAAGAATATAATGCAAAAACTGCTGACAAAATAGGTTTTATTATACCAGTTGAAATCACGGTTTACGATGATAGAAGTTATACGTTTGTTCTAAAAACTCCTCCTGCATCTGTCTTATTAGTTAAAGCAGCCGGTGTATCAAAAGGTTCAGGCGACCCACAGAAAAAAAAGGTCGGATCTATTACTAAAAAACAACTAGAAGAAATCGCAGAAACAAAACTACCTGACTTGAACACAAAGAGTAAAGAATCAGCAATGCGCATTATCTCTGGTACTGCTAGAAATATGGGTATAACAATAAAAGAATAAATATACAAACATGGCAAAAGTTTCGCAAAGAACAAAAAAAATTCATGAAAAGATCGAACCAAGAGCTTACAAGGCTATAGAAGCTCTAGAATTACTAAAAGAAACAGCAACTGCAAAATTTATTGAAACTGCTGAAGCTCACATAAGTTTAAGATTAGACACAAAATACGCTGATCAACAATTAAGAACAACAGTAATTTTACCAAAAGGAACAGGAAAAAAAATCAGGATAGGAGTTATAGCACAGGGAGAAAAAGTTACTGAATCTCTTTCAGCTGGGGCTGATCTAGCCGGTTCTGATGAATTAATTCAAGATATTTTAAAGGGAATCATTAACTTTGACCGATTAATAGCTACTCCAGATATGATGCCAGCTATAGCAAAATTAGGAAAAATACTTGGTCCACGAGGCTTAATGCCGTCTCCAAAATCGGGAACTGTTACCTCAGACGTCAAAGGAGCTATTGAAGAATTTAAAAAGGGTAAGTTAGAATATAGAGCCGACAAAAGTGGTATCGTTCATTTACCTTTCGGTAAAACAGATTTTTCAGTCGAAGATTTACTTCGAAATTTAGAAACTGTCCAAGAATCTATTGACAAAAATCGACCTTCTGGGGCAAAAGGGAGATATTGGAAAAGTTTTTATATTTGCAGTACGATGGGTCCATCGATCCTTATCGATATAAACAATTTTAGAGATAAAGTATTTTCTTAATATTCATACCTACTTACTCGTTTAATTTATAAGTAAACAAACAATATAACTAAAAATATGTCAACAAAAGTAGAAGAAATTATTGAGCAATTAAAAACATTAACTTTACTAGAAGCAGCAGAATTAGTAAAACAAATTGAAACGACTTTCAATGTTAGTGCTGCAGCCTCTGTCGGAGCGATTAGTATAGCAGCACCTAGTGGATCTGCTGCTGCACAAGAAGTTGAAGAAAAAACAGAATTTGACCTTGTATTAGAAGAAGTCCCAGCGGATAAAAAAATTGCTATTCTTAAGGTTGTTAGAACTTTAACTGGATTAGGCCTTAAAGAAGCAAAAGATTTAGTTGAATCTACACCAAAAAATATTAAAGAAGGCGCATCCAAGGATGACGTAGAATCTGCAAAAAAACAACTCGAAGAAGCCGGAGCTAAAGTAAAAATTAAATAAAAAAATTCCCTAAGTTTATAAACATTAAACTTAGGGAATTTTTTATTTAAAAATACTTTAACCGCACCAAGACAAAAACATTAAAATAATCCTAACGTTAACGCCTGGTTAATAGGTAAACAAGCACCAATTCCTAACCAAATAGCAAACACTACGCTAAATAAGAATAACGCCATAGCAAATGGTCTACGGAATGGATTCTGAAATTTATTTACGCTTTCTATAAATGGAACCGTAATTAAACCTAATGGTACAGCAGCCATAGATAGAACACCTAATAATTTATTAGGAATAACTCTTAATAAATTAAATGTAGGGAAGAAATACCACTCTGGAAGTATTTCTAAAGGCGTAGCAAAAGGATCCGCTTTTTCACCTAAAGGAGATGGAGACAATACAGACAGTCCAACCATGCAACCCAAAGTACCCAAAATAACCACAGGGAACATATATAATAAATCATTTGGCCACGCAGGTTCTCCATAGTAGTTATGGCCCATACCCTTTGCTAATTTAGCACGTAATTTAGGATCTGTTAAATCCGGTTTCTTTAAAACTGACACGATAATTACTCCTGAATCAATGTTTATATTAAATTATAAAGGTCCTGAAATTCCTTGTTTTCTAATCATCAAGAAATGAGTCAACATTAAAACTGCAGCTGCCACTGGCAACACAAACGTATGTGCACTGTAAAATCTAGTTAGTGTAGTTTGACCAACACTCACACTACCTCTAAGAAGCTCAACTAATAAGCTCCCCACAACTGGAATAGCTTCTGGAACTCCAGTTACAATTTTACATGCCCAATATCCTACTTGATCCCAAGGTAATGAATAGCCAGTTACACCAAATGACACTGTAACAACCGCTAATGTTACACCAGTTACCCAAGTCAATTCTCTAGGCTTTTTAAATCCACCTGTTAAATATACTCTAAATACATGAAGGATCATCATAAGAACCATCATACTTGCAGACCATCTATGCATAGATCTGAATAACCAACCATAGTTTACTTCAGTCATAATATATTCAACTGACGCAAAAGCTTCTGCAACAGTGGGTCTGTAATAAAAAGTCATTGCGAACCCAGTAGCAACTTGAATAATAAAACAAGTGAAGGTAATTCCACCGATACAATAAAATATGTTAACGTGTGGTGGTACATACTTACTTGTTATGTCATCGGCTATTGCTTGGATTTCAAGACGCTCTTCGGTTGGGTTAGCGGGAATGATTTCTCAAACCAACTCCCCTTCAGAACGGAACGTGATAGTTTCCCATCATTCCGCTCCTGATAAATAGGATGTAGAGACCTCTACCTTTTTGACTCAACGCTATCTAAAACTTAATTAGAAAAGTAATTAGAAATGCAAAAACTGTTTTCCGAGAAAAATCTAGTATTAAAGTACAGTTACACTATCTTCTAGTAGATATAGCTAAAATTTCATGCTATTCTCACAGAGAGAATCTGCATCTGGATTTTTTATATACGCAAGTTTTCCAACTTTTATCAAAGAATGACTAAAAAGCTTTTTGTAAGTCTCTGTATTGTTCACAATTAGTTTTTTCGCAAATACCGAACTTTGGTTACCTAATTTGTGAAAATAATTAGATCTTATTTTACTTTCAGCCATCATAGGATGTCTTTTTTTAGCCCAATCCCAAAGATAGCTATAGACATAAATATCAAGCTTTTGAAATAATCTAAAAGTAGAGAACTGTCGTTTCGATAAAGTCCAATATTCAATTACTGGATTAAGAAGATCAATAAGCTTTTCTTGAGATAGACCTTCATGAGATTTTATTATTTTTTTTAATTCTCTTAAATGAGTCTTTACTTCACTTTTGGAGGGATTTATTAAAGTAATAAGTTTTTGTTTTGAAAAGATTCTTTTTTTTGTATTTCTTACATAACTCCATCTAATTTTATGAATTATGTTGAAACCCAAAAAATCAAAACCAGGAGGATGTACTTCTTTCTTATAAGTATGTACCATTCTGATCTTTATTAAGCCAAAGTTTAATCCTAAATTCTCAAGAAAAAACTTAAGCCTAATTTTAACCTTCTCTAAAACTTCTCTATCTGAATAAAACATTAAAAAATTACATCCATAGCCAATAAACTGAATAGATTTGGAGTTATACGAATCATTATTTAGAAAATCAGAAGCAAATTCGTCTACTAAATTTTCTACTCCGTGCAGAACCACATTGACAAGAAAAGATGAAATAGCCTCAGTCTGGATCTGATTACCATCGAAAATATTGCTTTTCAGCCATACTTTGATCTGCTTCTCCATAGTAGGAAATGTATTGCATTTTTTTACAAGTAAATCGTGATCAATAGTATTAAAACAATCTGATACGTCAACTTGAAGGACCCACATTTGCCTTTGTGACAATATGGAAAGAACTGCTTCCAATGCATTAAAAATAGACCGTCCGGGACGAAACCCATAGTTACAATTATCAAAATTTGCTTCCCATTGAGGAATAAGAGCAAGTAAAGCCAACTCCTGTTTTGCTTTAGCAGCAAATGACTGAAGTAAATTCAATTTTTGAGCGCATTTCTTTACAGAAGTAACATTACCGTCTAAAACAAGATTGGCAGCAATATTCATTTTTTCTAATGCAGACAGACACAGTAGTCTACTCGAAGAAAACTTATCAAAATCAACGGTAAGCTGTTCTGTTCTCCGAATAGCAAAAAATTTTGCTGATTCACTAGACAAAAGCAGTTTTTGTAACTTATGTACTTTTCCCAAATCTTTTTGCGTCGATGCCCTGAAAATTCGTAGTTGCAGCCGGTAAACATTCAAATTGACCAATGGCCAATTTATGTTAGACCAACTATTAATGTTTTTCATATTAAGTTTAACTACATACGTTACGTTTTCAGATCTAACCTATTTATCTACACTACGTCAGCATATCCCGGATTTTCACCCTTCCTTCTGGGCTGTGCATGTCAATACCATGCTAGGCTTTGGCTTCTTAGTGTATCCTTTCAGAAAATAGTATAAGGTTGGTACCGTCCTGATAGGAACCATTTTCTGATTACTTCGTTCCCATTAATACATCTTTATTACCTATTTAGGTCTCAGGTCTGCTCCGACAGATTAATGTATCACAATTCCGGCTGGTTAACCTTCATCAATTTATTCTGTATGCTCAACTTACGTTACGAAGCTTTATTTCCCTGATTTTCTTGGCAGATAACCATGTAGGTGTGCGGATATTTTGCGTCGTTACCCTATCCCGTTGAGCTTCTTGATAACTATGCTTTTCCTGCTGGGCTCATCACACTTGTTTCACCATTCAAATGCAATCCAGCTCCGCTTTATGGGGTGATACTCCCAATAGGTCTTTCACCTATCTATATTAATGTCTCGAATCGCACAACCAATCGTAAACTTTACCCATAAAAAATCGAATAAAAAATATGTAAACAAATTTTACTAAATAAAAGAAGAAATAAGTTGCTTGCAGTCTATAGCACTACATTATATCATAAACATTAGATTAGGGAAAAAAAATGGAGCTAGAAAAGCATCTAACACGAATAAATCATATTCTAATACTAGATACAGAAGAAAAATTACTCAAAGCAATAAAAAATTATTTTTCTTCAAAAAATATTGATGTCTCAATTGCTAGTAATCCTAACACAGCTTCTAATGAATTAAATAAAAATTTACCAGATTGTCTCGTTATAGATATTGCTATGCCAAATAACTGGGGATTTCAATTTATTCAAGAGATAAAAGAAAACAAAAAATTTCAGCATATTCCTTTTGTCTTATTAACTACTAAAGGCCTTACAGAAGATCGAATTAAGGGATATAACTTAGGGTGTAGTGCATATGTATGCAAACCATTTGATCCCGAAGAGCTTGAATCAATCATAAAAAATATAATCTCAAAAAATGATAATTTATTTGAATTTATACTTAAGACTTACATTCTTTTGAGGCGAAATAGAGTTCACCTTTCATTAAAATATAAAAAATACCTACAAATTATATCTGACCCTCAACTAACAAAACAAGAACAATTTATTCTACAAGAAATTTTAAAAGATAGGAAAATCAGTGAAATAGCTTTATCTTTAAGTGTTAGTAATCGTAATGTAGAACGATATATAACAAGAATACTCGATAAAACTAAATTTGATAGTTTGCAAGAACTAAAATTTTTCTCTTGGTTCCTAACTTAAATTAGGGCGAATGACGGGAATCGAACCCGCGAATAATGGAGCCACAACCCATTGCCTTAACCCCTTGGCTACAATCGCCTAATGATATAATTATAACGCAGAAAAAAAGAAAAGTAAATAAATAGAGTACAGAGTTACATATACTTTAGAAAATAAGCTTAATTCATAAAATTACGTCTTATTTTCTAATCACTAGAATCAACTATCAAAAATGTTAGATTTTGTAAATGTTAATCCATTGTCTTGGGAATATCGCTCCATAAATCTCATAAATCTATCCCAGGCCTCTTTACTTTGCATTATATGGACAGCCTCTATACCTTGTGGTTTACCATTCACAAACCTAGCATTCACATCTCGTGTAATGATCTGTCCCTCTTCATCTAATAAGTACATTCCAGTTATTGTTCCTTTCTGAGATGTGCTACTTTCCAAAACTTTAGGATTAGAGAATCTAAAAGTAGCTGTACCAGTACTGCCATCTCTCGATCTTGTTAGCCTAACGTCTGGAACCACATCCTCGTTGATCCCCTGAATAAACTGTATAACAGCCATAAATCTAGTAATGCTTACGTTTAAATTTAACACTAATGTTGATTATTATAGATTATATCATTTATACAAGCTCACTAGATGTATTAAAAATTTTAATAAAATTGTACATCTGGGGTGGGAGGATTCGAACCTACGAGTGGCGGAGTCAAAGTCCGCTGCCTTACCACTTGGCGACACCCCAAATCTGACAAAACTAAGCTAAAAATCTTATTTTAAAAAACAGAATCTAGATAAAATATCTACCAAGCGTGCAAGGAGGGATTCGAACCCCCGACACCGTGGTTCGTAGCCACGTGCTCTAGTCCACTGAGCTACAAGCACTTTTTGGTAGTGAATTTAGCATAGCATATTTAAGATATGTTTATCAACAAGTTATGAGTTTCAATTTATTTAGAAGATACTGATATCCTAAGAGTCTTCATAAAAAACCTTTTATCCTTTATAATTATAACTATTATTAGAATTCAAATTTTTATCTTAGAATTTATTTATAAAAACACATAGGGAGAATTTGTATGAGTAAAGTTATTTTATACCAGGAAAATGCACGAAGAGCATTGGAACGAGGGATGGACATACTTGCTGAAGCTGTGTCAGTTACATTAGGCCCAAAAGGTAGAAATGTAGTCTTAGAAAGAAAATTTGGCGCTCCCCAGATTGTTAACGATGGAGTCACAATAGCTAAAGAAATCGAATTAGAAGATCACATTGAAAATACAGGAGTAGCTCTCATAAGACAGGCTGCCTCTAAAACAAATGACGTAGCTGGAGATGGAACTACGACTGCTACCGTTTTAGCCCATGCCATGGTTAAGCAAGGTATGCGTAATGTAGCTGCTGGTGCAAACCCTATTGCTTTAAAACGAGGAATTGAAAAAGCTACTCAATTCGTAGTAAGTCAAATCTCTGAATATTCCAAACCAGTAGAAGATACAAAATCCATAACACAAGTAGCTACCATATCAGCAGGTAACGATGATGAAGTAGGGCAAATGATAGCCAACGCTATTGATAAAGTTGGTCGCGAAGGAGTTATTTCTCTCGAAGAAGGTAAATCAACATTTACCGAACTGGAAATGACTGAAGGTATGTACTTTGAAAAAGGATACATATCTCCTTACATGGTAACCGATACTGACAGAATGGAAATTGTACAAGAAAATCCTTATATACTTTTAACTGATAAGAAAATTACCCTCGTTCAACAGGAATTAGTTCCCGTTTTAGAATTAGTAGCAAAAACAGGAAGACCATTATTACTTATTGCCGAAGATGTCGAAAAGGAAGCTTTAGCAACACTAGTTGTAAATAAAATTAGAGGCGTACTAAATGTTGCGGCTGTAAGGGCACCAGGATTTGGAGATAGAAGAAAAGCCATGTTAGATGATATTGCTATTCTTACTGGCGGTGAAGTTATATCAGAAGATGCTGGATTTAGCTTAGAGTCACTAAACATCGATTTACTTGGCCAAGCTCGACGCATTACAATTACCAAAGAAGGAACAACCATAATAGCTGAAGGTAATGAAAGAGAAGTTAAATCCAGATGTGAACAAATACGAAGACAGATTGATAGCAGCGACTCTTCATATGAAAAAGAGAAGCTGCAAGAAAGATTAGCAAAATTAGCCGGAGGCGTAGCTGTCATAAAAGTTGGGGCAGCAACTGAGACGGAAATGAAAGATCGAAAACTTCGTTTAGAAGATGCAATTAATGCAACTAAAGCTGCTGTAGAAGAAGGAATAGTTCCAGGAGGAGGTGCTACATTAACGCACATTTCTAAAGATTTAGGAGAATGGGCCAAAGAAAATTTAGTAGAAGAAGAATTAATAGGAGCTCTTATTGTCGAAAAAGCTTTAACATCCCCCCTACGACGAATTATAGAAAATACAGGAGTAAATCCAGCTGTTATAATAGAAGAGATAAAAAATAGTGAATTCAATATAGGTTACAATGCTTCTACTGGAGTAATCGTAGATATGTATGATGAAGGTATTATAGATCCAGCAAAAGTTACTAGATCGGCTTTGCAAAATGCAGCATCTATAGCTAGTATGATTTTAACTACTGAATGTATTGTTGTAGATAAACAAACATAAAAACTAACGAAAGCATCTTTCTTATAATTTTATAAGCTTGATGCTTCCAAGTAATGTACTATGTAAAAACTTTTTATTTAAGCAGAAATGCTCAGCTAAACTTTCATAGGAGTTTGAAAATCTACATCCAATTACCTTATGCTCTGCATCTAAAATTACAGAAATTCTATCTGGAAGGTTTCGTTCACCAAAATAGATTTCTTTTTTATACTTTAAATCTAGTAGACATTTTTTTTCCGTGGCGATATCCTTTTCTCCATTTGTTTCTAATTCTAAATTAGACAGAAAATTTTTAGAATCAAATTTACATCTAGGCCATAAGCCCTTAAAAAATTGATAAGAAATTACAGTATATAACACAAAATTTAATAACTTAGACTTGTTTAAAAACTTCATCCGGTTTTATTCTTAACACAAATTTCATATAAACTATTAAAATACTGAGTACATGTATAATCAAACTCTAAGAAGTTTTCATTTTTTTTCCACTCATTATTCTCTGGAGAATCCAGTAAAAAAATAAATTTTTCTAAGTATTTTAGTACGACACGATTCGTAGCTTTTCCAGATAAAACTTTTTTGAAGTTAATTAAATAAAGAACTGACAAAAAAATCTTGACGATACCGATAGTATTAAAATCCAAAGATGAACTCTTAATATGAGATAAGTTTTTACAGGAATGGAAAATTTTTAATTTCAATCGCGTTTCTAACGCACTTTCTAAAATCAACTCTGTGGAGTCTAGCATAATGAAACTTAAAATAATTAGAAAAGATACTAACTAAGTATCTTTTCACTCTGTAGCATTTAACTATTTCCAGCAAAGATTAGATCTGGAAATTTTGATTGTACTTCTCCAAAAGAAGATTTTTTTCCTTGCTCTTGCCAATAATTAATTATTTCTGTTGCCTTATTAAGTATTTCTATTCTTTCTCGCTCGGATATCCAAGGTTTTGACTCTAATTCCAATTTAATCTGTTCCCATGCATCATTTCGTGGCCAGAAAAAATAACACGTTAGAGGACTTGTACTATTCCCAACAATTTGATCGACGGATAAAGCAACATTATTCTCTAACCATAAAACTTTTAATGTGAACTTTGGCAAAGTTAACCTCCTTAATTTATTTATTTATCCCTACTTTTTTCAATAAACTTTCAACCGTCGGAGTTGGTTGAGCACCTTGGCTTAGTCTTACCTTAATTCTTGATAAGTTAATATTAACTTCTTTAGTTCTAGGATTATAAAAGCCTAACTCTTCTATAGCTCTACCATCACGCTTTGAAGAATTTGTCATTACAACTACTCTGTAACTGATCTGACCTTTACGACCATACTTTTTTAGTCTAAGTTTTATCATTGTTTTATTATTTTAATTCGTTTACCCATACAAATAAGCTTTTTCTAATATAAGCTTTAGATTATTTTAATAATAGCTCTCCATTAAGTTTATTACTAATTTACGCTTAATCCCACATTGCTTGCAATTTGCATTATACACTGTAATAATATAAATCCTAGTATAGGGGAAATATCAATTCCAACTAAAGGAGGTACAATTCCTCTAAACATTTTTAAGTACGGGTCTGTTAGCCTACTTAGAGAATAAAATGGTTGCCCATACCAATTAACATTCGGGAACCAAGTAAGAGATACTCTAATTAATAATAAAATTAAATAAATTTGTAAAAACCCTAGAAACGAAGAAAATAGTAACGTTACCGAATTTGTCATAAAATTTTATAGGCTTATAATTTTAATCCTAGTTGCAGATTAGTGTCCACCTGTACAGTTTCTTTATTATAAAGCTTATAATATTATCATTATTACTGTTTAGATAAATCTAAAAATTTCTTTTGTGGGAGTTTATGGAAAAAGGTGGAACATTTTTACCCTGGGTATGGGGATTTACATCCTCAGCTGAAAACTGGAACGGAAGATTGGCAATGCTAGGTTTTCTGTTTACACTTATAATTGAAGCATTGACTGGAAAAGGCATAATCCATTTTTTAGGAATTACATAAAAAGAAAAAAACTATGTTGAATTCAACATAGTTTTTTTTCTTTAATCAAGAGGTCTTAAAGATAGAGTAGGCTCGTTTTCACGGTTAATACCTTTTTCAAAACCTGCTGCTGCTGCTCTAGCTCGTCCTGCATGCCATAAATGACCGATATAGAATGCAAAACCTAGGAAGAAATGAGCACAAGTTAACCAACTGCGTGGTGATACAAAGTTTACAGAGTTAATTTCTGTAGCAACTCCACCCACGGAATTTAAAGATCCTAAAGGAGCATGCGTCATGTACTCAGCCGCTCGTCTTTCTTGCCAAGGTTGAATATCGTTTTTAATTTTATTCAAGTCAAGGCCGTTAGGTCCTCTTAGAGGCTCAATCCAAGGAGCTCTCAAATCCCAGAATCTTTGAGTTTCACCACCAAGAATAATCTCTCCACTTGGGGATCTCATTAAGTACTTACCTAATCCCGTAGGACCTTGAGCAGAGGCAACGTTTGCTCCTAGTCTTTGGTCTCTAACTAAGAATGTGAAAGCTTGTGCTTGAGAAGCTTCTGGACCAGTAGGCCCGTAGAATTCACTCGGATAAGCAGTATTATTATACCAGGAGTATTGACTTGCAATAAGAGCCATCAGCGATACAGCTACCAAACTATAAGAAAGATAAGCTTCACCTGACCAAACATATGCTCTTCTAGCCCAAGCAAAAGGTTTAGTAAGAATATGCCAGAAACCTCCAACTATACAAGTCAAACCGATCCAGATGTGTCCTCCAATTATGTCTTCCATATTGTTAACACTTACGATCCATCCATCACCACCCCAAGGAGATTTTAGTACGTACCCGAATATCACCACAGGATTTAATGTAGGATTATCTATAATTCGTACGTCTCCTCCACCTGGTGCCCATGTATCATACACACCACCTAGATAACTAGCTTTTGCAACTAACAGCAAAGCACCAAATCCTAAAACAATTAAGTGAATTCCTAAAATTGTTGTAATTTTGTTTTTATCGCGCCAGTCGTAACCAAAAGCAGGGAAAGATTCTTCTAATGTATCTGGTCCTATAAGTGAGTGATAAACTCCACCAAAACCTAAAACAGCTGAAGAGATAAGATGTAAAACACCTACAACAAAATAAGGATAGATATCTACGATTTCTCCACCAGGACCAACACCCCAACCTAAAACTGCTAAGTGAGGTAATAGGATTAAACCTTGTTCATAAAGAGGTTTCTCTGGGATATAGTGTGCCACTTCAAATAGAGTCATAGCCCCACACCAGAATACCATCAAACCTGCATGAGCCACATGAGCGCCAAGAAGTTTTCCAGACACATTTATTAAACGAGAATTACCAGACCACCAAGCAAAACCTGTAGATTCAATATCTCGACCTGCAACACCTAAAGTTGAATTAAAGGGCGTTTCCACGTGGTAAAACCTCCTCAGGGAATATAAAGTTTTCATGCGGCTGATCTTGAGCAGCCATCCAAGAACGAATACCTTCATTCAGAAGGATATTTTTTGTGTAGAATGTTTCAAATTCTGGATCTTCCGCAGCTCTAAGTTCTTGAGAAACGAAATCGTATGCTCTTAAGTTTAAAGCAAGACCCACAATTCCTATGGCACTTGTCCATAATCCAGCTAGTGGAACGAATAGCATGAAGAAGTGAAGCCATCTTTTATTAGAGAATGCCACACCAAAAACTTGTGACCAGAATCTATTAGCAGTTACCATAGAGTACGTTTCTTCTGCTTGTGTTGGAGTAAACGCTCTGAACGTATTTGCAGCATCACCATCTTCGAACAGAGTGTTTTGAACAGTTGCTCCATGAATAGCACATAGAAGTGCACCACCTAAGATACCTGCTACACCCATCATATGGAATGGATTCAGAGTAAAATTGTGGAAACCTTGGATAAATAAAAGGAATCTAAAGATAGCAGCAACACCAAGACTTGGCGCAAAAAACCAGCTAGCTTGTCCTAAAGGATACATTAAGAAAACAGAAACGAAAATTGCTATAGGACCAGAAAATGCGATAGCGTTGTAAGGTCTAATACCAACTAATCTAGCAATTTCAAACTGTCTCAAACAGAAACCTATCAAACCAAAAGCTCCGTGAAGTGCGCAGAAAGCCCACAAGCCACCAATTTGGCACCATCTTGTAAAATCTCCTTGAGCTTCAGGACCCCAAAGAAGTAGTAAAGAATGCCCCATGCTGTTCGCCGGCGTCGATACAGCAGCTGTGAAGAAGTTACAACCTTCAAGATAAGAACTTGCTAAACCATGTGTATACCAAGATGTAACAAAAGTTGTACCAGTAAACCAACCACCTATTGCTAAATAAGATGTTGGGAATAATAGCAAACCAGACCAACCTACAAACACGAAACGATCTCTTTTTAACCAGTCATCAATAAGGTCGAACCATCCACGACCTTCTTCTTGCCCAATTGCTATGGTCATAATAATTCTCCAAAGCTTTATTTTTATAAGTAGCTACTGTATAAGTTTCTACATCTCTTTATAATTAATATATTATATTATATATGGAATTGTAAAAAAAATAACACTCTTAACAAATCAAATTTTTAAAATATTAATGTTTTAATTATCTGTTATTTTCTGAAATAAGTACCCTGTTCCTCTAGCAGTCAATATCAAATCAGGATTACTTGGATCTTCTTCCAATTTTGATCTTAGTCTTGAAATGTGAACATCTACGACTCGGGTATCTACGTGTCTTTCTGGCGTATATCCCCATACTTCTTGCAAAATAGAAGCTCTTGAGAATGCCTCTCCAGACTTGCTCATTAGGAGTTCGAGTAAACTAAATTCCATACCAGTTAATCTAATTTTCTCATTGTGTTTATAGACTTGCCTACGATTTGTGTCAATTTTTATCCCTCCCATCGCGATGATACCGGAGTTAGTTGTCAAAGCATTTAGGGAAACTTTATCGACTCTTCTTAGTATAGCCTTTATTCTTGCTTCCAATTCTTTTGGAGAGAAAGGTTTGACTACATAGTCGTCTGCTCCTAGCTCTAACCCTGTAATTCTATCCGCAACATCCCCTAGTGCTGTAAGCATTATGATTGGGGTATCCGATTCTTTTCGAATTTCTTGACAGACACCATAACCATCTAACTTTGGCATCATAATATCTAGAATGATAAGGTTTGGCATTTCTTTTTTGTAGAGTTCTAAAGCTTCTTCTCCATCACCTGCAGTGATAACTGTGTACCCTAGCATGGAAAGTCGAGTCTCAAGGATCCGTCGAATACTTATTTCATCGTCCACCACTAGGATTTTTTCTTTGTGGTTTTCCAATTTATACACTCCTGTTTTTATAAAAATTTGTACACAATTTTTAGTATCTTTATTAACCTTAATAATTAATGATTTCGCAGAATTTGTACATTTTAAATTTAAATTTATTTAGTAAAATTTTTCAGGGGTTGACAATTTTGATACAGAAAGACTAATGTGGATTTCAAGATCAAGAAATTGATTCCCAAGTTAAGTTTGAAATAAAGTTTATACTTACTATTAAGAAATTTTGGATACTATGGAGAGTTTGATCCTGGCTCAGGATGAACGCTGGCGGTATGCTTAACACATGCAAGTCGTACGAAGATTTTTGATCTTAGTGGCGGACGGGTGAGTAACACGTGAGAATCTACCCTTAGGAAGAGGATAACAGCTGGAAACGGTTGCTAATACTCTATATGCCGAGAGGTAAAAGGATCTATCCACCTTAGGAAGAGCTCGCGTCTGATTAGCTTGTTGGTGAGGTAACGGCTCACCAAGGCGACGATCAGTAGCTGGTTTGAGAGGACGACCAGCCACACTGGGACTGAGACACGGCCCAGACTCCTACGGGAGGCAGCAGTGGGGAATTTTCCGCAATGGGCGAAAGCCTGACGGAGCAATACCGCGTGAGGGATGAAAGCCTGTGGGTTGTAAACCTCTTTTCTCAAGGAAGAAATTCTGACGGTACTTGAGGAATAAGCATCGGCTAACTCTGTGCCAGCAGCCGCGGTAATACAGAGGATGCAAGCGTTATCCGGAATCACTGGGCATAAAGCGTCTGTAGGTTGCTTAGCAAGTCTGTTGTTAAAGATCAGGGCCTAACCCTGGGAAAGCAATGGAAACTACTAGGCTTGAGTATGGTAGAGGTAGAGGGAATTCCTGGTGTAGCGGTGAAATGCGTAGATATTAGGAAGAACACCAATGGCGAAAGCACTCTACTGGGCCACAACTGACACTAAGAGACGACAGCTAGGGGAGCAAATGGGATTAGATACCCCAGTAGTCCTAGCCGTAAACGATGGATACTAGGTGTTGCACGTATTAACCCGTGCAGTATCGTAGCTAAGGCGTTAAGTATCCCGCCTGGGAAGTACGCTCGCAAGAGTGAAACTCAAAGGA